>JAABUN010007557.1_pt1 | contig 11624 bp, 10 predicted proteins | sample 5559311 | NCBI WGS metagenome assembly JAABUN01 (sample SAMN10711877, study PRJNA513370) | rock metagenome | isolation source: Antarctica rocks | place: Antarctica: Victoria Land, Siegfried Peak sud | reverse complement strand
CGGACAGACCCCTCTCATGAATGTGGACCAATTATATCCACTGTCCGAGAAATGCGGGGCACTCCAGTTCGGGGTGCCGGGGCAGGTGGCGGTGGTGGATCCGAAGGTGTTGGTGCGGTTGCCGTTGCTGTCGTAGCAGTAGCTGGTGCGGCTGGAGATCACCCCGGCGTAGGTGCGGTTGGTGGCTTGTTGCAGCCAGCCTTCGTTGGTGTACGTGTAGGTGGTTTTGCGGCTGACGATGGCGTCGTCGCGGATGATGACGTGTCCGGTGTCGTGGCCGTTTTCGGTGTAGTCGTAGCTCAGGTCGACCTTGACGGTGGGCACGCCGCCGCTGGTGGTGCGGCCGACGATGTGGGTGACCCGGCTGGCGGTGTCGTAGGTGAACTCTTGCCGGGCGAGGTTGCCGGGATAGATGGCGGCTTTGCGGCGGCCGTTTTTGTCGATGCTGAAGATGGTGCACAGCGAGGCCACGGTGGGGGGTGCGGTCGGGCTGTAGCCGGCGCAGCTGCCGCCGGGTTGGGCCATGCTGGTCAGGCTGCCGGCGTCGTCGTAGCCGTAGGTCAGGATGCCGGAGGAGTCGGTGAAGGTCAGCATCCGGGAGTTGGCATCCCAGGTCACCCTGTTCGCCGCCTTGCCGGTGGGTTGTTCGCTGATGCTCCTATCGAGCGCATCGTAGCTGTAGGTGACGGCGTAGACCAGGTAGCCGCCGGGATCGTTGTCAGTCTTGGATGTCAGGTCGCCGTCTTCGTCGTAGACGTGCTGGGTGGAGCTGCCGTCGGCGTAGCTGGCCCGGACCAGCCGATCCATCGAGTCATAGCTGTAGGTGGTGGACTGCCCGCGGGAGTTCCTCACACTGGTGATTCGGGAGAATCCGTCGTAGGCGTAGGTTTCCGCCGGCGGTGTGGCGCGTGAGTTGTCGGGTTGCGGCGGTGTCATGGACACCAGCTGACCCATCGCGTTGTAGCTGTACTTGGCGCGGTGCCGGTTCGGGAAGCTGGCCGAATAGAGTGCGTCGCGGGATTCGCAGAGCGCACCGCTGTAGGCGGCGGCGCCGGCCGGACCGCAGTTCGCCACGCCGCTGTCGCCCTGGTAGCGGCTGGTGTAGGTGGCGGTGCCCTTACTACTGGACGTGAGCTGGCCGGTGCTGCCGTAGTTCAACGCGGTGGCGGCCGGCCCGGTCACCGAGGTGTCCCGGTCGTCGCTGATCTTGGCGGGCTGATACGCCTGCGGCCCGGTGAAATCGGCGGTGACATTCGCCGGAAAGCAACCGACGTCGCCGTTTGACACTGTTCATAACTCCTCCTTGCGATTACTAATTCGGTTTACCCTGCGGTGCTGCAAACTGCTCCTTTCCCTCGACGCCCGGCAGCTCGGGCGGGAACCACAGCGGTGGATTCGCGCACGATGAGCGCGGTGTGCAGCAACTGGTGCGGGTGCTGCACGTCGCCGTTGATGGCGGCGACCAGAAAGTCGGCGGCGACGCGGCCCTTGGCCTCGATGGATTGCCGGACGGTGGTCAGTTGTGGCCGGGCGTAAGAGGCTTCCGGTTGGTCGTCGAATCCGGTGATGCTCAGCTGGGTGGGCACGTTGACGTTGGCGTCGCGGGCGGCGTCGAGTGCGCCGAGGGCGAGGATGTCGCTCAACGCGACGATGGCGGTGGGACGGTCGGGTTGGGTGAGCAGCTGCTGTGCGGCGTGGTAACCGGCGGCTCTGGTGCAGGGCACTTCAAGCAGTGTGATGCCGGGCGAGTCGAGGGCGAGGTTGTATTCGGCGAGGGCGTCGATGATGCCGGCGATCCTGCGGGCGAGGGCCCCCCGGTAGCCGGCGTCGGGTCGGTCCCGTCCGGATTCGAATGACAGAATCGCGACCCGGCGGTGCCCGAGCTGCAGCACGTGTTCCAGCACGCTGACCATGCCGCCGTGGTCGTTGACGTCGACGCTGGGCACGCCCTCGGGTGCATCGGAGTCGACCAGCACGAACGGGACACGTCGGCGTTGCAGGGCTGCGACTTCGCCCCGGTCGACGTCCAACCCCGTCACGACGAATCCGTCGACCGCGGCGTAGGGGATGGCCGTGAGCATCGACCCACGCAGCGGCGGCGTCAGGAGCAGGGTGAGACCTTCGCGGTGGCAGACCTGGCCGACGCCGCGCAGAAACAAGTTGTAATAGGGATTTTCCAGTATTTCCGGGATGGGTTGGGGAAGCAGCAGTCCCAGGGTGTTGGTGACGCCGTTGGTGAGCATCCGCGCGATCGGATGTGGCGCATATCCGATTCGGTCGGCTTCCTCCAGGATCTTGCGGCGGGTCTCGGCCGAGATCTTGCTGGGATCGTTGAATGCAAACGACACCGAGGTTCGGGACACGCCGGTTGCTTCGGCGACAGCGCGGGCGGTCGGCCTGGTCATCGACTGTCCATTTCCACGAACATGATTCCGCGGCGGGGTAGCTGCACGACGCCCGCCTGTAGAAGAGTTCCGGTGAGCAGGTCCCGGCCGGGTCGTCCCAGCGGCACGCCGGCGGGGATGTCGGCCCGGTTGGCCAGCACCGCGACGGTCTGCTCCGGATGTGTACGCAGGATGCGGATGACGTCGTCGATGGGTGCGTCGAGAATCTGCGACCCGCGCCGCAGCGCCACGTTTTTTGTCCGCAACTGCACGACCGCTTTCAGTGCGGCCATAGTCTGCTCATCCCACTGGGCCCGGTCCCACGGCATGGAACCGCGGCACTCCGGATCGTTGAAGCCGGTCAGGCCGATCTCGTCTCCGTAGTAGATCATCGGCGCTCCGCGCATCGCGAACGTTGTGGAGATGGCGAGCAGGGCGACATCCCGGTCGCCGCCGCAGCTGGTCCGGGTTCTGGCGGTGTCGTGACTGGCCAGCAGGTTGAGCATGTGACCGGCGGCGTTGCCGGCATCCTGGTCGATCTGGTTGACCCGGTCGGCCAGCGCGGCGGCGCCGGTGCGGCGGTCGACGAAGAAGTTCAGCAACGCGTCGCGGAGTTGGTAGTTCATCGCGGCGTCGGAGGTGTTGCCGGTGGTCCACTCCCCCGCGTCGTCCCACACTTCGGCGACGATGTAGGCGTCAGGTTTGATTTCTCGTACCACTGAACGGAACTGCGACCAGAACCCAGGGTTGTTCATCATGTACGGCACATCCAGCCGCCAGCCGTCGATGCCCCGCCCGGTCCAGGACCGCACCACGTCGAACAGGTGCGCCCGCAGGTGCGGGTTGTCGACGTTGAGTTTCGGCAGGTACCAACACCCTGAACAGGTTTCATAGCTCGGGGCCGGGTCGGCGTGCACGGGGTAGGAGTCGACGAAGAACCAGTCGGCGTAGGGCGATGCGGGCCCACGTTGCTTGACGTCTTGGAACGCCGGATGTGCTTCGCCGCAGTGGTGGAAGACAGCGTCCAGGATGATCCTGATGCCGCGGCCGTGGGCGGCGTCCACCAGCGCGTCGAAGGCCGCATCGTCGCCCAGCCGCGGGTCGATGCGGGTGTAGTCGGTGGTGTCGTACCGGTGGTTGGTGTTCGCCGCGAAGATCGGCGTCAGATAGATCGCGGTGACGCCGAGGCCGGACAAGTGGTCCAGGTGCTCGGTGATCCCGGCGAGGTCGCCGCCGAGGAAGTTGTCCCTGGTCGGCGCTGAGCCCCAGGGCTGCACATCGGTTCTGGCGTTGGCGCTGCGCGCGAACCGGTCCGGAAATATTTGGTAGAAGACGGCGTCGTTGACCCAGTCGGGTCGTTGCACGGTAATCGGTGCGGACATTGGTTCCTTCATTTCAGTCCGGTGTTGGCGACGCCGCGGATGAATGCGCGTTGCACGAACAGGAAGCTGACAACAGCCGGGAGAGCGGCGGTGACGGTGCCCGCCATCAACAGTTGTGGATATGTTCCGTACTTGCCGGAGAACGCCGACAAACCGAGCTGGATGGTGCGGCGAGCGTCATCGGAGGTGACCAGCAGCGGCCACAGAAAATCGTTCCAGGAATACAGGAAGCTGAACATCGCAACGGTCGCCAACGCCGGCCTGCACAGCGGTAGAACGACGGCGGTCAATATCCGCCAGGCACCAGCACCGTCCAGTCGGGCCGCATCGTCCAGCTCGCCCGGAATGGAAGCCATGAACGCCCGGAGCACCACGATGCCGAACACGTCGGCCAACCGCGGGACGATCAGCGCCGCATAGGAATCAAACCATCCCAGCTTGATGACAAGGTCATAGGCTGGGAGGATCGTCACGAACTGCGGCACCAGCATGGTCGCCACCAACAGCAGAAATATGGTGTTGCGGAACGGGAACCGCAGCCGGGCGAACGCGTAACCGGCCAACGTGTCGATCACCAGGTGCCCGGCCAGGATCCCACCGGTCATCACCGCCGAGTTGACGTAGTACCGGCCGAACGGCGCCGCCTCCCAGGCTTTCAAATAGTTGGCCCACATGAAACTTTGGGGCCACAGGTACGGGGCGTGAAAGACATCGGCGTAGTCCTTCAACGAGGTCGTCACCATCCACGCAAACGGCGCGACCACCAGCACCGACAGCGCCGCGAGGAGCACGTGTCGTGCGGTGATACCGGCGAACCGCTCAGTAGCAGCCGGACGGTGCCGACCGACGGTTACAGTGCCCATTTCTCCCGCCCTCCGACCCGCCACTGAATCAACGTGACGCCCATCACCAACGCGAACGCGGCGTAGGCAACAGCCGCGCCATACCCGAAGTGCGACATGCGGAACGCTTCCCGGTAGGTGAGGAAGCCGAGCGTCTCCGTGCCTCCGAGCGGGCCACCGCCGGTCAACGCATAGACCAGGTCGAAACTCTGGAAACTGGTGATCAAGCCCTCAACCACCACGAAGAAGGTCATCGGCGCCAGGAGGGGAACCGTCAGCCTGCGCAGCTGCTGCCAGCGGGATGCACCATCAATCGCTGCGGCCTCGTATAAATTGGCAGGCAGGGTCTGCAACGCAGTCAGATACAGGATCACGTTCAGGCCCAGACTCTTCCACACCGTCAGCAACGTCAGGCTGAGCAGCGCCAGATGCGGGTCGCCCAGCCAGTTCACCGACGGCAGATGCAGCAATGCGAAACCCCGGTTGACGATGCCGGAGTCATCGAACACGAACTTCCAGACGGTGGCCGCAGCGATGGACGACGTCACCACCGGAAGGAAGAACACCGCCCGATACAACCCGCGGCCCCGAAACGAACCATTGAGGAGCACCGCCAGACCGAGCCCGGACACCACACCGAGAATGCAGACACCAGCCCCGTACAGCACAGTGATCCAGAGCGAATTCAGGAAATCCGCATCGCGGAGAAGGCGCGTGTAATTGCTCAACCCGATCCATTTCTTGACCGGGCTGTAACCGTCCCAGGACGTCAAGCTCAAATAACCAGTACCGATGATCGGGTAGATCACAAACGCACTGATGATCACCAGCGCCGGAGCGAGCATCGCCAGCGCGACCCACCCGTCCCCGCGCCGGTGACCATGCTTGTTGCGGCCGGCCCGAGTCGCCGTCGCCGGCGCGGCGGGATCAGGGCGACGGGTCGGGCGGGTGTCCAGCGCCGTCACGAGCTCGCGGCCAGAGCGGCGTTGACGTCCTTCTCCGCTGCTGCCAGCGCCTGGTCGACGGTGGCCTTGCCGTACAGAGCTTTCTCGATCTGCTTGGCGAACGCCAGCGAGGCGTCGCCGTACCGAGGCGTGTTGGGCCGGGCGTGAGCCGTGGCCAGCGCATCGATGAACGGCTGACTCAACGGGGATGTCCTGAGGATGAACGCCTTGTAGCCGGCGTCCTTGGCGACCGACTGCCGCACCGGAAGAAAACCGGTCTGCTCACTCCAGGAACTGCTCTGCGCCGGATCGTCGAACCACGTCAAGAAATCGGCGGCGGCCTTCTGCTTCCCCGCGTCGGACTTAAACACCACCGCCTGCTCCCCACCCATATTGGTGGCGGGCTTGCCGTTGGACGGCGCCGGAATCTGCGCGGTTCCGAACTTGAACGGCGCATCGGCGGCCCAAATACCGACCATCCACGATCCCTCCTGCGCAGATGCGGCGTTGCCCTTCTCGAAAACGCCCCACGGTCCCAGCGGACTTGCCTTCGCCTTGATCAAATCGACCCAATACTGCAAAGCCTCCTTGCCCGCGGCGGTGTTGAATGCGGCCTTGGTGTTGTCTGCCGAGAGGAACTCCCCGCCCGCCTGCCACAAACTGACCTGAAAGTTCCATGTCAACCCCTCGCCGTTGTCGCCCGCCTGCGTGTACAACTCGAACCCCGGCTTACCGGTCTTCGCCAGCACCGCCGCGCTGGCCTGCTTCATCTCCTCCCACGTCGCCGGCGCCTTCGCTGGGTCCAGCCCCGCCTTGGCGATCAAATCCTTGTTGTAGATCAGGCCCAACGTGTTCGCCGACACCGGTATCGACACCTGCTCGGCATCCTTCTTGCCGAAACTGAGCATCGCCGGATAGATATCGGACCACGTGCCGGCCGGCACCAACGGCTTCAAATCCGCCAACTGACCCGTCTGCGCCAGCTTCGGGACGTTGACCAAGTCACCGATCGAGATATCCGGCAACGTGTGCGACGACGCAGCCGCCTGCAACTTCGTCTGCAGATCACTACCAGGCACATTCACCACCTTCAGCGTCACAGCCGGATGCGCCGCCGAATACGCGTTCGCCATCGCCGCGAACGTATCGGCGTTCTTACCGTCCCAGTAATGCCATACCGTCAACTCCCCCGTCCACGGCGCCGCGCCACCCGACGCAGCCCCCGAAGAAGCCGAACCTGACGGCCCGGACGACGGCCCGGCCGTCCCGGACGAACCACACGCCGCCGTGAGCGACACAGCCACCGCGACAGCCACAACAGCCATCCCCTGACGAACCGACCTGGGCATCATTGACCTCCGGATTGGATTTACTAACTCGGGTTAGTAAACACGCAGGGTCGTCTCGCGTCAAGGCGTTCAGCCAACGAGAAAAGGGACCTTCAAAGGTTTCAGTCATGGGCCATGACTGATCGTCTACACGAGCTTGACCTCACCTATGCCGACGCGCACAACGTCACTGACCCCGCCGAGGCCGACCAGCTCATGTGGGGCCAGGTCGCCGCCGACAGCGGCTTCCGCGTCATGGCATTCGACGTGCCGGCGGCCCGCCCCTTCAGCCGCGGGCAGGACCCGGTCTTCGTCTCCGTGCGCGCCGACGACGCCGAGGAACTGCAGCGGTACTGGCAGGGCCTGTCACAGGGCGCGACCGTCAAGACCCCGCTGGGCCCGTCGGGGTTCTCCCCGCTGTACGGGATGCTCACCGACCGCTTCGGCATCACCTGGGTCATGGACGTGGCAGCCCAGCAGGCCGCAGGCGGTAGAAACCGGTGCCGGTGGGTGGGTGCGGCTCGGCGTGCCCGGCGCAGGTGCAGGGCGGGTTCGCTGAGTGCGTACACGGCGTCGTTGCGGGCGTCCATCTCGCCATCTCCGGCGAGGGGGTGCGCGGCGTCGGGGTTCACCTGGAGCAGGGTGTAGACGAGCAGGCTGCGGGGACGCAGAACCCGGGCGTAGAGGCGCAGCAGGCGGCCCTTGTCGAGTCTGCTGGTCAGATTGCCGCCGCTGCTGTCGTCTGGGTCTAGTGGGCCCGGCGAGGAGAACACGACGCGGGCGGCGTGCTGCGGATACTCGGCGAGATAGCCGGCAGCGATATTCGCGCCGTAGGAGTGGCCGATCAGAATGACACGCTCGACTGCGATGGTTCGCCGTCTGCTCGAGGTCGGCGACGTCGCGGGCAAGGGTGTAGTCGCGGGGATCAGCGAGCTATGTGTACCTGATGGGTCTGCCAGGCCTGGCGGTTAGCCTCTTCGGGCGCGGGCGATCTTCGCGATGACCGGTGAGGTGGTGCGCCCGAGGAGTTTGTCCAGGGTTTCCCGAAGCTGGGCGGCGGCGATGATGTCCGGGCCGACCTTGACCACACGCTTGGCCGTGGGGCTGCTGGCCGTTGACGGAAGGGCGGTCATGTCTGTTCCTCCTGGTCGTTGCTACCAGTATCCTCCACGAATTCGATCTCGTCCACGCTAGCGGCGAAGTCCGTCTCGAAGGCGTCCAGCGGGCGGTTCAGCGCGTCGATGAGGGCACGGTCTTCGGCGACGTCGCTGCTCAGGTCACGGCGGGCGATAGCGTCCAGCACCCGGAACCCAGTCGCCCGGCGCTGTGGGTCGTCGGTGCCGGTCAGCGATTCCGCCCATTGCACCCGGCGGAACCATTCCTCGCGGCGTGCCCGCGTGTTGTCCTTGGCGGTAGCCCAGATGGTGCCGAACACGCCCAGCAATCCACCGAGAGCGGTTCCGACCAGCACCACCCACCACGGCGCCCCGCTGGTCATCGGGTGCCGTGCTCGGTGCGTGGCCACGGATACAGCGGCGGGAGCAGGTCAACGGCCAAGGGCGCGCCGGTGTCGTCGACCCTGACATCGGAGTGTTCATGGCTGCCGGCCGCGTGAGCGATCGCGGCCAGGACCAGCTGCAGGACGCCGCGATCCAGCCCTGCTAAGGCGTCTGCCAGATTGACCGGGCGGCCGCCCCCGATGGAAGCCACGAGCCTCAGCAGCCGCTGTTCACCGCCGGACAAGGCGCCGATGGCGTCGCCGGTGATGGTCTCCCACTCGACCCACCATTCGCCGTGATCTCCGGACCGGATCCAGGGGTAGCCGGCGCCGGCGAAACGGCCACCGAAGGCGCGAATCAGGAATTCGACTCCGGCCTCGTCCCGGTGGCTGCCACGAGCCCAGTTCCGTAGCGCCGTGTGGCTCATGTCGGCGGTCATTGGGCGTCCTCGATGGTGAGTTGCTGGGTTGATGCGTAGGTGATGCGGTCAAGCATTCCGGCATATTCGATGATGGCGGGGGCGCATCGAGGGGTGAAGCCGGGGCCGCTCGCCCACCGGCGTGCTGTGCGATGAGCGCAGCGAGCTCACAGTCAGGACTGACGTGCCTCCGGTACAGCGGCCCGCATGGCGTCGCCGCCAGCCGCACCGACATGCTGAGAGCAGATCACCGACGCCGTCATCACTCAGCGCGTCGGCGAGAAAGCCGAACTCGTTCATGATCCCGACCACGCTGCGGTTCCCGGTGGGCGCCACCCGAAGCGCCGCCATGTGGGTGACTTCGCCGTCGATCACCTCGCGAGGAACGTGGTGGGCTGCCAAGAGGTCGGCGACTGCGTCGGGGATCCGCTGCAGCACCGTGCGGGCGGGGCCGAGCGGGACGAGCATTGGCAACAACGTGCACTCGTTGACGAACAAGGCGACCAGGGGTCGCCACCGCAGCATGGTGGCGTACCAGGAGCCAAGTAGCGTCGTCGACCGGTCCTTCGGACCGGCTGGCACGCCGGGTACGCGATCACGAAAGCGTTGAGTGCCATGGACAATGACCACAGGACGATTATCCACGATGCCGCCGGCCGCCCAGCGCGGACTGCGCGGACGGCGATCCTCTCGGGTAGTGCGGCCTTATCACGTCGACTTCGACGGGACTACCGAGGTTGTGCCGGATCACTGCAAGATCGGGCCCGATCGTCGTCGAGCGTGTGACCGCAAGGCTCAGCTGTGGTCCGGGGAGAAATCCGTTCGTCCGACCCAAGCTCGATCTCGCCGTCCCCCGCACCTGAGTGTGTCCATCAGTGGATCCACGCTCGGCGTCTACATCCCGGCGGCGAGGTCGGTGAAGCGGGAGTAGTGCAGCTGATGAGCAACCGGGATGGTGCGGGTCTCGCCGTTGCGGTGCTTGGCCACGATCAGGTCGGCCTCGCCGGCCCGCGGGTCCTCGGAGTCCCAGGCGTCGGGTCGGTGCACCAGGATCACCAGGTCGGCGTCCTGCTCCAGCGAGCCGGACTCGCGAAGGTCAGACAGCAGCGGCCGTTTGTCGGTGCGCTGCTCCGGTCCACGGTTCAGCTGGGACAGCGCCACCACCGGCACCTCGAGTTCCTTGGCCAGCAGCTTCATCTGCCGGGAGAACTCGGATACCTCCTGCTGCCGCGACTCCACCTTCTTGCCCGACGTCATCAGCTGCAGGTAGTCCACCACGATCAGCTTCAGATCGTGCCGCTGCTTGAGGCGCCGGGCCTTCGCCCTGATCTCCATGATCGTCATGTTCGGCGAGTCGTCGATGAACAGCGGAGCGTCGGAGATCTGCCCCATCCGTTTGACGATCTTCTGCCAGTCCCGATCGGTCATCGATCCGCCGCGCATCTGGCTGAACTTGATCTCCGCCTCCGCGGCCAGCAGCCGCATCGTCAGATCGGTCTTGCTCATTTCCAACGAGAAGAAGACCGTCGTCAGTTTGTGCCTGATCGCCGCGCTGCGGGCGATGTCCATCGCGACGGTCGACTTACCCGTCCCCGGCCGGCCGGCGACGATCACCATCTGACCCGGGTGCAACCCGTTGGTCAGTGCATCCAGATCGGAGTAGCCGGTCGGCACGCCGGAGGCCATTCCGCCGTTGTTGGCGATCGCGTCGATCTCGTCCAGCGTCGGCTGCAGCAGATCATCCAGGATCACGTAGTCCTCGGAGATGCGTCGTTCGGTGACGTCGTACAGCTCTGCCTGCGCCCGGTCGACGATCTGGTCGACCTCACCGCCGCCCATCTCGCCGGCCGCGCCGCCGTAGCCCAGTTGCACGATGCTGGTACCGGCCTCCACCAGCCGCCGCAGGATGGCCTTCTCGGCCACGATCTCGGCGTAATAGCTGGCATTCGCCGCCGTCGGCACCGTCGAGGTCAGATGGTGCAGATACGTCGCCCCGCCCACCCGGGCGATCTGCCCCATCCGGTCCAGCTCACCGGAAACGGTGATCGGATCGGCCGGCTCGCCCTTGGCATACAGATCCAGGATCGCGTCGAAAATCAGCGAGTGCGCCGGCTTGTAGAAATCGGCCACCCGCAGCGTCTCCACCACATCGGCGATGGCATCCTTGCTCAACAACATCCCACCCAGCACCGACTGCTCCGCCGCCAGATCCTGCGGCGGCTGCCGGTCAAACCGCGGCTGCTGCTGAGCTGGCAGAGCCAGGACATTCGCGCCGTCCGGGATTCCGGTCCACGACGTCGACGATGCGGTCATTTGTCCTCCGCCGCCTGTTCCCGGGCAAGACCCAGCTGCGCCCCAGCATCACAACGCAGCCGCAACCAGCCGGGCAGACACGCCGCCCACTCAGCGACCGGCTATCACTGACTTCCCAGTGCGGCGGCGCCACGATTCGCGTCTGCCTGGCACCGCGATGGCGACTACCTCGGCGCCTCCGGCGGCCGCGTGAACGGGAGCGATCGGCACCCGCGCTGGGTTGGCCCGGCGTGGGTGGGCGGCATCGTCGGTGGGCTCTTCTAGCCTGGCCGGGTGCACCCGACAGCTACCGTGTCGCCGGCCGGTGACCACGCCGGCGAGCTGGATGCTGTCGCGGTGGCCGAGTTCCAGCAGTCGGCGATGGCCCAGAACACCGGCGTGGCCTACCGCTCCGACTGGCGCCAGTTCACCGCTGGGCCCGGCTACGTGAGCTGACCGCGTTGCCGGCCAGCCCGGAAACCGTCGCGGCCTACCTGGCGTCCATGGCCCGGCTCACCAACAACAAGGGCGAGTG
>JAABUN010007556.1_pt1 | contig 11625 bp, 10 predicted proteins | sample 5559311 | NCBI WGS metagenome assembly JAABUN01 (sample SAMN10711877, study PRJNA513370) | rock metagenome | isolation source: Antarctica rocks | place: Antarctica: Victoria Land, Siegfried Peak sud | reverse complement strand
CTCCCACCCGTCCCACTCGTCATTCGTCATTCGTCATTTCCGGCTCAGTCCCACCGCGATCTTCCCCTCCGGCGACAGCCCCGCGAAGACCGCCGGATCGATCTCCCGCGTCCCGCCACCGCGCGGCACGCCCGCCGCCAAGGCCCGCGCCGCCTCGTCGCGCACCCGCGTGAACGCCGCCCGCGCCCCTGCGACGCTGCCAAGCAACTCCTCGAACGTCGCCCCCGCGATCAACTCCGGCACCGCATCAGGATGTGCCGCGACCAACACCTCCCGCAACCGCCTCTGCACCCGCCGCGTCCATTGCCTCCACTGCCTCGATCTTCTCCACAGCCCCCAGCACAACTTCCGACAACTGCGCCACACCGGTCGGCGGCAACAGACCCTCTGGCTCCGGCTCCTCCCCGACTGGCCCTGCCGGTGTCGCCCCCTCCGGCACGACTACCGCGCCATCAACAACCATCGCCGCACCTCCTCTTGCGCCCATCGCCACGCCCGACGCCCTCAACACCCGCGCCTACTAGATCGGACCCGCCAGCCCGACCGATCCGTGCCACCTCGCTCGCGCACGGCACAAAAAGCCCACACCACTCGCGGACGCAGGCAATCTCTTGTTCATTGGCCGCCATCGCAGACCGCCACGCCCTTAACGCGGCGGCAAAAAGGGCGCACGCCGATCCGGTAACGGGCGCCGCCAGCATGTTGCTCACCACGCCCACGCTCGTCCATACTAGAGACAGCGCAATACATGAACGGGACGATGGCAGATAGGGGGGGATGGACACGATGGAGCTATTCCCGACGCGGCGACAAGGCGCGATCCGCGCCGCACAATTCGCGGTGATCGTCGTGGTGACCAACCTCGTCATCGGCGCGATCTTCGGCTTCACCTCGCCCGCACGCACCGCGCTGACGATCTTCCTGACCTGGATAGTCCTCATGCTACTGTGGACCATCCAGGTACAGCTCATCCCGCGTCTGCGCGGCAAGGGGACGATGCACCGCGATACCGATCCGCCAGCCGCGCAGTGAGATCACGCCGCGTCAAGAAGGACGCAGGGGTGCCGCCCTGAAACCGGGGGTAGGCCGCGCACGTTTACTCGTATACATAGAAACCGGGACCATTCGGGGATAGGGGCGGCCTCGCGGGGGCGGTATCCTACGATCAGCGGAGATCGCCAACCCTGCGTCTCACCACGTTACCGTACCGAGGGGGCCGTCATGATCGCCTTGCTCTCTATCGCCGTCGCGCTCCTCTATGTCGGCTTCTGGATCCGTTCGCTCGTCGGACTCACGGCGGTCTTCATCCGGGGGCGCTAGCTCACCCGCGCCTCATCCGGCGTGACCCAACTCACGCCGAGCCGAACAACCCTGGCGATCCCGCAGCGCACCAGGGGCGAGCGGGCGATTGCGGCGCGAGCGAACTAGCGCAGCGGCGGTATACACGACGCAAACACGGATCGCGCCGCTCGCTCTCGCCCACCCGCCGCCACCATGAACCACCCCACCCCACCCCCCCGCTTGACCTCACCAGCCCGTCCAATATCACCGTGAACCCATGCCTCACCGTCCTCCACCCACACCCACACCCCCTACTTCGTACTTCGTAGTTCGTCCTTCGTACTTATGCCCACGCCCTCTTGACACAGCGTTATACCAAACGGTACACTCATTTCCGTAGCTGTCAGGAGCGCCGATGAGCACGACCGACACCACAGATAACCGCACCAGGATCCGCGCCGCCGCCACCCGCCTCTTTGCGACGCGCGGCTACGAGGCCGTGGGGATCCAGGAGCTCGTCGATGCGGTCGGCATCACCAAACCGACCCTCTACCACTACTTCGGCAGCAAGCGCGGCGTCCTCGATGCCGTCTTGGACGATCATTTCACCGCGCTCTTCGCCGCGATCGAGCCGGTCGCGCGCTATAACGGCGACCTCCCGCACGATCTCACCGCCCTCGCCAGCGCCTACTTCGGGTTCGCCGCCGGGCATCGTGCCGGGTATCGCCTGCAACTCACCCTCTGGTTCGCCCCGCCCCAGAGCGAGGGTTTCGCCGCCGTCGCCCCCTACCACCAGCGCCAGCAACGCCTGCTCGAAGGGTTGTTCCTCGACTCATCGCGCGACAACGGCAACGGGCGCGGTCGCCACCAGACCTTCGCCCTCACCTTCCTCGGGATGCTCAATACCTACATCGGCCTGCTGCTCAACGACTACCTCGACCTCGACCCCGCCGTCACCCGCAGCGCGGTCCGCCAATATATGCACGGCATCTTCTCCTGATGCCCAAACTTCACCGGAGGCCACCACCCACCGAACACCACCGCCCCCCTCACCCTCCCCTGTAGGAGAGGGTCGCCGCCGAAGCGGCGGGGAGAGGTCCGTCCCCCCCACACTCCCCGTTTACCCCTCGTCTTATACCATTCGGTACACATAAGGAGCCACACCGATGACCAACCACCCCCTCCCCCAAACACCCCCCGCAGCCACCCACTGGGTCTGGGACGCCACTTTCTACCACCTCTACCCACTCGGCTGGAGCGGTGCCCCCGCTCGCAACGACTTCGCCCGCCCGCCCGTGCCGCGCCTCGCCGCGTTCGCCGACTGGCTCGATCACCTGCAAACCCTCGGCGTCGATGCCCTCTACCTCGGCCCGGTCTTCGAGTCATCCGCGCACGGCTACGATACCGCCGACTATTTCCGCGTCGATCGCCGCCTCGGCGACAACCGGACCCTCGCCACCCTCGCCGCCGCCCTCCGCGCACGCGGGATGCGGCTCATCCTCGACGCCGTCTTCCACCACGTCGGGCGCGACTTCTGGGCCTTCCGCGACGTGCAGACGCGCGGCCAGGATTCTCCCTACCGCGATTGGTTCCAGGGGCTCCGCTTCGACGGTCGCAGCCCCTACGGCGACCCGTTCACCTACGACGCCTGGGACGGGCATTACAATCTCGTCAAGCTCGATCTGGGCAATCCCGCCGTCAAAGAGCACCTCTTCGCCGCCGTCGCCGCCTGGGTCCGCGACTTCGGCATCGACGGCCTGCGCCTCGACGTCGCCGACTGCCTCGATCCCCAGTTCATGCGCGACCTCGCCGCCCTCTGCCGGGGTCTGTGGCCCGACTTCTGGCTCCTCGGCGAAGTTGTCCTCGGCGATTATCGCGACTGGGCGAATCCCCTCACCCTCGACGCCGTCACCAACTACGAGGTCTACAAAGGGCTCTACTCCAGCCACCTGGACGCCAACTATTTCGAGCTCGCCTACGCCCTCAACCGCCAGTTCGGCCCGGAGGGGATCTATCGCGGCCTCCCCCTCTACACCTTCGCCGACAACCACGACGTCGATCGCGTCGCCAGCCGCCTCGCCAACCCCGCGCACCTCTACCCGCTCTACAGCCTCCTCTTCACCATCCCCGGCGTCCCCTCGCTCTACTACGGCAGCGAATGGGGTATCAGCGGCCAGCGCACCGCCAACAGCGACGCCGCCCTCCGCCCCGCCCTCGACCTCGCCGCCGCCAACTCCACTCCGCACCCGGCGCTCGCCAGCGCCATCGCCCGCCTTGCCGCCCTCCGTCGCCAACTCCCCGCCCTCCGCCACGGCGACTACCAGCCCCTCCACGTCGCCCACCAGCAACTCGCCTTCGCCCGCACCATCGCCGACCAAACGACCATCGTCGCCGTCAATGCCGCCGCGCATCCCGCCACGATCACCCTCGATCTCCCCGCCACCCTGTCAGGAGCCCGCCTCACCGACCACCTCAACCCCGGCCATACCTTCCCCCTCACCAACGGTCGCGCCACCCTCACTATCCCTCCCACCTGGGCGCGGATCCTCACCCTCACTGGCCGGGAGCAAGCACCTTGAGCAAGGGGTCAGCAGGCGACACTCGCCTCTCCCCCAAAAAGTGCGTTGCCATCGGCCTCTCGCTCGCGACTCCTCTCACAGGCACGGTATGATGCATCATCGAAGCAACGAAGGGGCCACCAGCATGTGCGTGGAGACGAACACACCGCCGAGCCAGCCGACACCGCTCACCGCGCAAGAGCGGCACCGGATCATGCGCCTCTGCCTGCGCGTCACGCACGATCGACAGAGCGCGGAAGATTTGACCCAGGAGACGCTGATCGAGGCGTGGCGGCATGCGGGGATGCTGCGCGATCCATCGGCGCGCGACAGGTGGCTCGGCGGGATCGCGCGCAACGTCTGCCGCCGCTGGCTGCGCGCCCAAGGTCGCGAACACGCCCGCACCATCGCCGCCAGCACGAGAAACGCTGACGAGCCGGAAATCGGCGATCTATTGGCACAACTCCCCGACGCCACCGACATCGAACTGACGTTGGAGCGCGACGAACTCGCCACGCTGCTCGATCGCGCCCTCGCACTCCTCCCGCCGCCGACCCGCGATCTACTGGTGGCGCACTATATCCACGAATCGCCACACGCCGAGATCGCCGCCACTCTTGGCACCAGCGAGAAGGCGGTCTCGATGCGGCTCATGCGCGGCAAACTCCTGCTGCGCCGACTCCTCACCACCCAGTTCCGGCCCGATGCTGCTGCCTATGGACTCCTGCCTCCAACAGCGGCCGACGGCTGGCAGGAGACCCGGCTCTGGTGCCCGCTCTGCGGCGCGCAGCGGCTGCTCGGGCGGTTCGACCGCGCCGCGTCAACCGGCGGCTTCACCCTCCGCTGTCCCGGCTGTCACCCCGCCTCGGCACCGGTCGCCCTCTCGGCGGTCGCGTTCGCCGATCTCCCTGGGCTCGGCGCGGCACTGGCTGGCGTCAGCGGCTACAAAGCAGCCTTCAACCGCCTTCTCAATTGGTGCGCCACCTACTTCCACGAGAGTCGCGCACGCGGCAGCGCGCCGTGCCCGAAATGCGGTCGCCCTGCCCGCATACGTCTTGGCCCGCCCGCGCATTGGCCCGCCGAACCGCACGCCGAGCGGATGATCCATCTCCGCTGCGACCATTGCCGGATCACCCCGAACGTGGCCCTCGACGGTCTGGTGCTGGCCCTGCCAGAAGCGCAACAGTTCTGGCGCACACACCGACGTATCTGCATCCTCCCGCCACGCACGATCACCTTCGCCGGGCAGGACGCTCTCCTCACCACCTACGAGCCGGTCGGCGGCGGCGGGGCGCTCGATATTGTTTCCAGGGCGGGCGACTACGCGGTCCTGCACATCGCGCCCGCCGATGGACGCTAGTCCCGCCCAGAATGCGCCGCAACGCCGTACACCATTCGCAGCATTGCTCAGCGCGAACGCCATTTCTCTGGTCGGCAATCAGCTGACCCTTGTCGCAGTCCCGTGGTTCGTCTTGCAGACGAGCGGCAGCCCCGCCCGCGCCGGGCAGATCGGCGCGCTTGGGGCGCTCGCCGCCGCCGGGGCGGCTCTGCTCGGCGGCGGGCTGATCGACCGCGTCGGGGCGCGTCGAGCCAGCGTCGTCACCGATCTCGCCAGCGGCGGCGCGGTGGCCCTCATCCCCCTCTTACACCACACCGTCGGGCTGGCCTTCTGGCAACTCGCCGCCCTCGTCTTCCTACGCGCCCTCCTCAATACCCCCGGTGGTGCGGCCCGCCAAAGCCTCCTGCCGGAGTTGATCGCTGTCGCCCACCTTCGCCCGGAACGCGGCAATGCCGCCTATCAAGGTGTGCAGAACTTCGCGCAACTCGCCGGGCCAGCACTCGCCGGGGGTTTGATCGTCACACTCGGCACCGGCAACGTCCTCTGGCTCGATGCCGCCACGTTCGCCGCCTCGGCCTTCCTCGTCGGCGCGCTCGTCCCGCGCCCGGCGACGCGATCACCGGGTACTGTCATGCCCATGCCAACATCCCTCACAACCGCCCTGCGCGAGGGCTTCCAGTTCATCGCGCGTGATCGCCTCGTCGCCACCCTCACCGTCACGGCGATGGTCACCAACGGCCTCGGCACGGCCTTCTTCGGAGTGATCCTGCCAGTCTACGCCCGCAACCGTTTCGGCAGCGCCGTCGATCTCGGCCTCATCCTCGCCGGATGGGGCGGCGGCGCGATCATCGGGGCCGTCGCCTACGGCACGGTTGGTCTGCGCCTGCCGCGCCGACCCTACCTCTTGCTTGGCACCACCCTCGTCGGCGCACCGCTCTGGATCTTCGCAGCGCTACCCACGCTGCCGCTCATCAGCACGATCGCCGCCCTCGGCGTGATGGGGCTCTGCGGCGGCGCGGTCAACCCGCTCGCCTTCACTCTCCTCCAGGAGCGGATCCCAGCCCCCTTGCGCGGTCGCGTCTTCGGCACGTTCTTCGCCCTCGGGGGGATCGCCACCCCGACCGCGATCCTCGGCGCGGGCTATCTCCTTGAGCGCGGTGGCCTCACCGTGACCCTCTACCTCGAAGCCGCCGCCTTCCTCCTCCTGGCTGTATGGCTCCTCCGCGTCCCTGCCCTCCGTCACCTTCCTGCACCGTAGCAACAGCAAAAGCCAGCCTTTCGGCTGGCCTCGCTCATCCTTCGACAACGAATCGATCGGGGAACAACGACGCTCACCCCAACAACAGCGCGGCGCGCACCGCGTCCAGCAGCGTGAGGATAGTGAACGGCTTGGTGACCACCCCCGCGAAGCCGCGCCTGGCATACCCCGCGAAACGGTCGGGGTTGTGCGCCGAGAAGATCAGCACCGGCACCGTACCCGCCGCCGACCGCACCGCGTCCAGCGCGGGCCACACATCCCCCGGCCCGGCCCCCGCGCTATCGGCCAGGATCAGGTCGGCGGGCGTGCGGCGCAACGCGCCCGGCACCGCATCATGGTGGTAGACCACGGCAGTGGTGTAACCCGCCTCCGCAAGCACGGTCAAGGTGAAATCGCGGATGAGTTCATCGTCCTCGACGAGGAGAATCGTCGGTTGGTCCTGCGGCATAGTGGCACTCCTCGCGCGGTGCGCGGTAAACCGATGTTGGTGCAGCCGACGCGGTCGCGCGACTCTACTTCTCTTGCAAGGGCGGTGCCATGCCGTGCGACACACCATGCGGCGAGAGCGCGTGTGCCACCAACGAAGTCCGTCGCTCCGTTCCGGCCTCCCTTCCACCTCCTCAGCATACTCGGTGCGGAACCATTGAATGCCTCGCGCATCGCGGTCAGGGTAGGGGCAGGTCAAAATCCGCCCGGCTGGTGACACCCACACCCACGCCGCAAACCACATCACGCCAGGCGGCGTCGGGCGGATCGGCCACACCCGCACGCCACGCCGCCGCCGACCGGGCGGGTCAAGACCCGCCCCTACCGCCACATCCACACTCTCATCTCGCCAGCCTCTTCTACTGGCCCAACCTGTTCATCCGAATCACAAATCCTACCTGGCTCCTCCCCACAGCCCCAACAACACAACACAAAAGCCAGCCTCGCGGCTGGCCCTCTTGCATCCCTACTTCGTCGGAACAAACCCAGTCCACTTCAGGGGACCGTGGTCCCCTGCCGGGTCAGGGGATGAGTGGCCGCAGGCTACTTGGCGCCGGTTTCAACCGGCGATCCTCCGCGCCCGACCACACCCCTCCGCGTCAGACAGACTCCCTCACCGCCCCGGCGTCGCCCCCTTCGTCGGCGCCCCCGCGCCGCTCGTCGGGTTCACGCTCGGGCTTGGGGCCACGCTCGGCGTCGCGGTCGGCTGCGGCTTCGGCGTCGCCGTCGGACTCGGCGCGACCGTCGGGTTCGGCGTCACGCGCGGCGTCGGCGTCGGGCTGGGGCTCGGGGCAATGCTCGGCGCGGCACTCGGCGTCGCGCCCGCTGACGGCGCTGGCGTCGGCTGCCCTTCCGGCACGAAGCTCAGATCCAGTCGCCCGGTCGCATCGCCACTCTCGAAGTTGACCAGATGCAGCGCCCAGATCCCGCCCGCCGCGATATCCGCTTCCGTAACCGGGAACGAGAAGGTCAGCGACCCGACCCCCGTCCGCTGCTCGAACGGCTGGTCCGGCAGGCGCGGACTGTACAACAGCGTCGAGAGCCGCGTCGCGTTCCCCTGCCAGGCGATCGTCACCACCAGGCTCCCCGGCTTCGTCACCGCGAAGGTGTAGATATTGTGCCCGCCACCGCCCAGCGCGAACGGCTGCGTCGTCGGCGGCGTCACCGGCACCGTCCGCACCCGGCTGGCGCAATCAGTGACCGTCAGCGTATACGGTGCCGACCGCACCACGTTGCCATCCGCCTCGGTGATCACCAGCGAATAGATCACGTTGCCCGGCTCGGTGAATGGTCCCAACGTCGTCGAGTACCGCTGCCCCTGCGCCGTCAGGTCTTTCGTCTGCTGCGTCCCGCCATTGACCGCGAAGTAGACCACCGCCTTCTTCGGCGGCTGCTTCCCCGCGATCGTCGCGCTCACCAGATAGCTCGTCGGCGCCGCGCACCCCAGCGCCCCGATCGGCGTCGGCGGTTCGGAGAAGGCGCTGACGGTCGTGTTCGACGGCGAGATCGTCATCGTCACCGGTACCAGCCCATCGCCGCCATTGGTCAGCACTTGCACCGCGCCGTTATAGGCCCCGGTCGGCAGAGCCTCGCGTGCCACGGTGATCGCCACCGCCTGCGACGCCCCCGCCGCCAACGTCCCCGAGCTCTGCGTCAGATCCATCCAGGTGCTGTCCGCCACCGCCCGCCACGTCAGCGGATCGCGACCCGGATTGGTGAAGACCAGGGCGCGCGGCCCGACCTCCACCCCGAACCCCAAACTCTGCGTCGTCAGCGCCAGTTGCGCCGTGGTCGGCGGCGGCGAAGGGGTCGCGGGCACGGTCGCCGTCGCCGCAGGGGGCGGCGCGACCGTCCGGGTCGGTGGCAGCGCCGTCGCCGTCGCCGGTGGCGCGGTGGCCGGGGCCACGGTCGGCAACGGCGGTGCCGTTGGGAGCGGTGGCGCAGTCGGAAGGGGGGGCGGCGCGCTCGTCGCGATCGGTGGTGCGGCCGTCGGCAGTGCGCCACCGGCCACGGTATTCCCCGGATTCGTCGCCGACGCCACCGGCGGTTCCTGCGTCGGTGGCCCAGCCACGACCGCCGCGCCGCTCGTCGCGGTCGGCGGCAGGGCCGTTGGTTTGGTCGGCGTCACGATGATTACCGGCACCGGGACCAACGCGGTCGGCGTCGGCACCGCCGTCGGTTCAAGCTGCGCGACCACGCGCGTCGTGCGCGGCGGCAGCGTCGGCCAGGCCGAGGGGAGCGGTTCGGGCGCGACCGGCAGATTCGTCGGCAGCGTCCCGCGCCCCATCCAGAAGGCCAGCACCGTCACCACGAGCGCCAGCGGCACCAGCCACCGCGCCGACGAGCGCCCCTCGACGTAGCGATCGAGCCCGCGCCGTCGCGACCGCCGCGCGGTGGCGGCCACCTCGGCGACCGACGCCGCCAGCGCCGCATCCGGCACGATCACCCCATCGGCCACCGGACCGAGCGCATCCACGGTCGGCAGGGTCCTTGTCGGCCCATCGTGCCGTGACCCGGTCCCAGCCGTCGCCGCGAGGCCGAGCGCCCGCTGCCACAAGATCCCTTCGAGCCCCAACCGTTCCGGCTCCGGCAGGCAGGCCAGCAACTGCTGCACCACCGCCTCGGTCGTTACCGGCGCAGGCTCGCGCCGCCGCACCACACCGCGCCCGCGCGCCGGGGCCACGCCGATCGCCTTAGCCGCCTTGGGTACCGCCGCCGCCAGCGCCGCGAAATCGGTCGCGGCTGGCAACGCCCCGGTCATCAGCCGCGCGAAGATCGCCGCAGCCACCGTCGCCGCGTCACCGGCCCCGGCAGCCGCCGCCGCCGCGCCCAACTGCGCGCCGTAGCGATCGATGAGGGCCAGCACCGCTTCCCCGTCGCCGGAGATGGCGCGGGGGAAAAGATCGGCATCGCGCATGAAGGCGGCGTGACTCATCGCCTTTGACCCTCGATGGCTGCCCGACCAATCGGCGCGGTCATGGCAAATCGGGCCGGGACAAATCGCCCCACCCCTGCCACCCCGCCCACCAAACTGCCGACCCGCTTCATCCGCGCAACCTATCGCGCCTGTGCTGTACGTATAGAAAAAGCTCTAGTTAACCCTACCATACCACGCCAAATATCCTAGCCGCAAGCCATTTTTCCCATACAAAGGTCCCGTCCGCCCATCCATCGCCACCAAAATCCCCCATAGCGCCAATAATTTCTACCCAACAGTGCCCCTATTCGGCCACACCCCGCCCCACCGATACGGCCCCACAACGACTACCTACCGCGTCCACTGCGCTGAAAACACCCTTTCTGCACCCCCACAAACGCGCGCCTCACCGCTTCATCACAGACCCGCTGTCAACCCTTCGTAACGCCCCGCACCAGCATCGCCATTACCTGAGAGGTAATGGTATTGCCTCACCAACCCGCTACACTATCAGCAGCGAGGGCAGGGCGAGTATTCTGGTCTGGTGATAGTGTCGGGTCACATTCACGGCTAGCGCTGCTAATGCGCCACGCCGCCGCCAACCGAATCAAAGTTCAACAGCGAACTTGGGCTACTTATAGAGGTTAACGACCTCTTGCGATGAAGCGGTGGACCGGCGATTGAAATCCCCGGCGAGGTGGTCTGCGGCCACGAAGTCCACGGCTGGCGGTGGCGAACCTGATCGGGTCATATTTCCCCCGCGCCCGCGCAGGCGGGTTTATCCTGTGCCGCGTCATAGGGCTTTGTGGCCCGCAGGCCCGCGAGCGCCGGCTTATCCCCTGCCGGGTCAGGGGGATTCATCCGGCGGCCCACGCCCGACCGACGCCACCTACCCCAACAACGAGTCAACCTCAATAACCACCACCTACTATCGCCACCACCTACTATCACCACCGACCCCACGCAGAGGAGGCCAATCCCATGAGCACCACCACCATTCCCACGCCCCAGATCGGCCCCCTCCTGCGCCACTGGCGCGCCGCCCGCCGGATGAGCCAACTCGACCTCGCCCTGGAGGCCAACGTCTCCGCGCGCCATGTCAGCTTCGTCGAAACCGGGCGCTCCCAGCCGAGCCGCGAGATGGTCATCGCCCTCACCCAGGTCCTCGATGTCCCCCCGCGCGAGCGCAACACCCTCCTCCTCTCCGCCGGGTACGCCCCGCTCTACCGCGAAACCGACCTCGCCGCCCCCGCGATGGCCCCGATCCGCCAGGCGCTCGCCCTCATCCTGCGTCAGCAAGATCCCTTCCCCACCGTCGCCCTCGACCGTACCTGGCAGATCGTCATGGCGAACGCCGCCTGGGCGCGCGTCGCGGCCCTCGGCGGCGCGGGCACCCTAATCCCCTACAGCGTCCTGCCCACCCCCCGCCCGAACATCCTCCGGATGCTCTTCGACCCCGCTGGCTTGCGCCCCCTGATCGCGAACTGGGAGAGCGTCGCGCGGATCATGCTCCACCGCGCCCGCCACGAGGCGACCGACAACCCCACCAGCGCCGCCCTCGTCGCCGAACTCTGCGCCATGCCCGGCGTCCCCGCCAGTTGGCGCGAACCCGACCGCGACAATCCGCAGCACGGCGGCCTCCTCGTCCCCGTCACCCTGCGCCTCGGCGCGCAGACCGCCCACCTCTTCAGCACGATCACCACCCTCGGCACCGCCCAGGACATCACCCTCCAAGAACTCCACATCGAGTCCTTCTTCCCCGCCGACGACCCAACCGCACAACTCC
>JAABUN010007554.1_pt1 | contig 11627 bp, 10 predicted proteins | sample 5559311 | NCBI WGS metagenome assembly JAABUN01 (sample SAMN10711877, study PRJNA513370) | rock metagenome | isolation source: Antarctica rocks | place: Antarctica: Victoria Land, Siegfried Peak sud | reverse complement strand
GCAGCCGCTGGCCCGGCCGCACCGCAGCCACCCCCACCTGATCGAGGCCTGGGACCTGATCATCGGCGGCGTGGAGCGCGGTACCGGCTTCTCCGAGCTCGTCGACCCGGTGGTGCAGCGGGAGCGGCTGACCGCGCAGTCCTTGGCCGCCGCCGCCGGTGACGTCGAGGCCATGCAGCTGGACGAGGACTTCCTGGCGGCGCTGGAGTTCGGTGCGCCACCGATGGGCGGTGTCGGACTGGGGATCGACCGGCTGGTGATGCTGTTCACCGGGGCCGGGATCCGGGAGACCATCCTGTTCCCGCTGCTGAAGCCCGGGCCGCCCGAGTGAGCGGTGCCGGCCAGCAGGGGGTGCCCACCGGGGAGGACCCCGTGGAGCTGGCGTACTGGCTGCTGGACCGGGCACGGCTGGGCGAGGCCGAGCGGCTGGCCGACTACGCCGACCACGGGATGCCGGTTGACCTGACCGATGCGACCGGCAACACACTCCTCATGCTGGCCGCCTACCACGGGCACCCCGAGACGGTCCGGGTGCTGGCCGAGCGGGGTGCTGACGTCGACGCGGTCAACGACCGCGGTCAGACGCCGATGGCCGGCGCCGTCTTCAAGGGCTACGCCGACGTCGTCGCGGTCCTGATCGCTGCCGGTGCCGACCCTGACCTGGGCTCGCCCACCGCCCGGGCGTCAGCCGCCTTCTTCGAGCGCAGCGCAATCGCCGCCCTGCTCCCTCCAGCTCCGGCGGGGACCGGCTGATCGGGTGACCTCCTGCCGGGTAGTCGCGGCAGGAGGTCACCCGATCACGCAACCAGGAGCTCGAGCGGCAGGTGATGGCAGTGCTGGCAGCGTGTCGGCAGCTCATTCCAGCCCCGGTGGATGAGGACCGAGCCCACCTGGAAGGCGATCCTGCAGAACTCGTCGGCCACGTCGTGCCAGCCAAAGCGCAGCGTCGCCTCGCCGGCCAGGGTGGCCAGGTTGTCCCGGTTCATGTCGCGGAACCGGCCACGGCCCCCGTGGCCCAGCAGCCCGTCCAGCTCGACCACCGTGGCGTAGTCGTCGTAGTAGACGTCGCGAAGGTGCGGTGCGTGCTTGGGGGTCTGCTGGCGGTTGGCCCTCGGGAGGCCGTGGGCCCGCTCCACGTCGCGCAGGTACGCCACCTCCAGCGGGCTCTCAGCCCCCTGGGCGACGTCGGCGAGCAGGGCGGTGAGCAGCCTGCGGTGGCGCAGCCGCGGCCGACGGTCGAGGGCGGACCGCAGCCGGGGGACGGTGGTCAGCCGCTTCTGCACGGCTTCGGTCGCCCAGCCGACGGCGTCGCGTCGGGAACCACGGTCGGTCAGGTCGAGGACGGTGTCTTCCACCGTGGTGCGAGAGGGGGCGCCCGGTGATCGGGCGTCGCGGGCGCCGGACCGTTCCCGGATGAAGGTCCAAGGGTGCCGGTTGCAGACCTGCCGCCCGTGCGGCACCAGCACCTCGACCGTGCTCGGCTCGCTCGGCTCGAGCCCCATCAGGTGAGCAGCTGACCCGAAGCCGAGCCGCGCGGCGGGCCCACCCATCAGCGTCCCGGCCCAAGCCTGACCGAGCCACCGGGGGCGTCCCCGCCCGAGGTAGTACACCTCCGTGCCGAGTCGCTGCCAGGAGCCGTCAGCCAGCAGACGCGCCAACGTGTGCCGGCTCAGCCCCAGACCCGTCATCTGCTCCCGCGACAGGACCCCGGCCTGCGCCTCGGCGAGCGCGAGCAGTCGCGGGTCCGGGTCCTGACGTGGGTGCACCAGCCCACCCTGCGACGGATCCGGCTTGGTGGCCCGGTTGTGCACAGCCTCGAGGGCATCGGGTGACCTCCTGCCGCGTAGTCGCGGCCGCAGGTCACCCAGTCCGGTCGTCCTCAGCGGTCGAGGTCGACGACGGTGATCCCGCTGGGCCCGGCCTCCACCCGGTCCATCGCCATCAGCGCGGCACCGGCCTCGTCCAGGCCGATCACCCGACCGACCAGGTCGGCCAGCCGGACGGCCCCGGACGCGACCAGCGCGAGCATCGGTGGGTAGTCCGCGGCGGCCAGCCCGTGCGAGCCGTAGAGCTCCAGCTCGTGGGCGACGACGACGTCCATCGGCAGCCTGGTGCCCGCCGGGTCCAGCAGCAGCCCGACCTGGATGTGTCGTCCGCGTCGCCGCAGGCTACGGACGGAGGCGGCGGCCGTCGACGGTGACCCGAGGGCGTCGATGCTGACGTGCGCCCCGCCCCCGGTCGATGCGCGCACCTCCGCGACCGGGTGAGTCGAGAGCACGGTCACCTCGGCGCCGAGCCGGCCGGCGCGGTCCAGGGCGTCCGCCGAGAGGTCGACGGCGACCACCCGGGCGCGCAGGGCGACCGCGATGGCCACCGCCGACAGCCCCACCCCGCCGCAGCCGTGGACGGCCAGCCACTGCCCGCGCTGCAGCCGGGCGTGGGCGGTGAGAGCGCGGTAGGCCGTGGCGAAGCGGCAGCCCAGTGCCGCGGCCTCGACGAAGCCGACCGCGTCGGGCAGCCGGACCAGGTTGGTGTCGGCGGCGTGCAGGGCCAGCTGCTCGGCGAAAGAACCCGGACCGGTGAAGCCGGGCTGGGTCTGGTGCGGGCAGATCTGCGGGTCGCCCGCGGCGCAGGTCGGGCAGCGTCCGCAGCCGTTGACGAAGGGGGTGGTCACCCGGTCGCCGACGGCGAAGCGGCTCACCCGCGGACCCACGGCCGCGACGGTGCCGGCCAGCTCGTGACCCGGGATGTGTGGCAGCGTGACCGGGTCGTGACCCCGCCAGGCGTGCCAGTCGGAACGGCAGACGCCGGTGGCCCCCACCGTCACCACCACCCCGTCGGGCGGGCACCCGGGCGGGTCGACCTCCCGCACGGTGGGAACGGCGCCGACGGCGTCGTAGACGACGGCTCGCATCAGGTCAGCGGCCTCGGCCGCCGGGGTCGGAGCCCTTCTCGTCGGGGTCGCGGAGGTCGGAGAAGCCGAAGTCGTCTGCGGGCTTCTGCCGCCGCCGGCGCCGCCACCGGGTCTCGTTCTCCGCCTCGGTCTTCGCCGTTGCGCTGCCCTCGCTCGTCGGGCGGGCGCCCGCAGCCGCGGCCGCAGCCGCCGCGGGGGCGGTGCTGCCGGGACGGTCGGCGGCGGGCGTCGGCTCCAGGTCCTCGAACTCCTCGACCTCCGCTGGGGCGGGCCGGGCGCTCCGGCTGCCGGCGCCCCGGTTGCTGGCGCGGACCACAGCGACGCCGATGGCAGTCGTCAGCGGCACCGCCAGCACCAGCCCGATCGAACCGACGAGGGTGCGGATCACCTCGCCGGCGAACTGCTCGGTCTGCAGCACCTGCCCGAGCGGCCGGTTGTAGACGGCGATCAGCAGCAGCACCGACAGCGAGGCGCCGGCGGTGGCGAAGGCGATGGTGTAGATGGTGGAGGCGATGTGGTCGCGGCCGATCCGCATGGCGCGGGAGAACAGCCGGCGCTGCCGCCTGCCCTCGCCGTCGGGGTCCTGCCCGTCGGCCAGCTCCCATACCGCGGACGCCTGGGTGATGGTGACGTCGTTCAGGACGCCCAGCCCGGCGAGGATGATGCCGCACGTCACCACCGAGGTGAGCGACAGGTTGGGTGCCGCCGCGGCCAGCACGTAGTCGTCCTCGGCGGCGACGCCCGTCAGATGGGCCCAGCTGGTCGCTCCCCAGCCGAGCAGGGCGATCAGGATCAGCCCGAACAGCGTCCCGACCAGGGCAGTCGTGGTGCGGGCGCTGAAGCCGTGCGCGGCGTAGAGGACGACGAACATGATGGCCGAGGAGCCGATCAGCCCGATCAGGATCGGGTTCTCCCCCGCCACCAGGGCCGGGAACATGAACTGGACCAGGATGAAGCCGGCGAAGCCCAGCCCCAGGAGCGCGGCGAACCCGCGCCACCGGGCCACCGCGACCACGGCGACCGCGAAGGCGACCGTCAGCAGGATCAGCGGCGTCCGGCGCTCGAAGTCGGAGAACTGGAACTGCGACGGCTGGCCGTCGGCCGGCGGGATGCGGATCAGCTTGACCCGCTGACCCACCTCGACCCCGGAGGAGTAGAGCGCGCCGGTCAGCGGCACGGTGGTCGAGAGGCCCTTGTCCTCACCTTCGAGCAGCTGGGCGGTGATGTTGGCGCAGCGGCTGTCGTTGACGCCGGGCGTGGAGCCGGGGAGCCCCGCGCAGGAGATCTCCTCCACGGCCGTGATCCGGGCGGTCGGGTAGCTGACGCCGGGAACGCTGTAGCCGGCCACGTCGGAGTTCACCGACTTGGAGATGTCGCCCGGCCACAGGGCGACCAGCCCGACGAGCGTCCAGACCGCCAGCGGGATCAGCACCACCACCAGCATCCGCAGGGCGCGGCGGTGACGGCGCAGCTCGTCCGCGTCGACCATCGCCAGCTGCCCGCCGCCCGGGCGCGCCGGTCGGGAATGGGTGTGGGCCACGTTCTCCGCCTAGTCTTGGTCGTCGTGAGTGCTCCGCCGGCTGGGTCGCCGCCCGATCTGCCACGCCCCGCGAAGCCCCGGGCTCGGCGAGGTGGCGGGCCCGACGGCGACGTGAGCGGCTCACAATCTAGCCGAGTTCGCGGCGCCGCCCGCCTCCGTGGGCTGACCCTCACTGCCCTCCTGGTGGTGCTGGCGCTGGTGGTGCTCGGCCTGCGGCTGGACCGCGACGATCCCGGCAGTGCCGTCCAGCGGCCGCCCGCGGCGTCGACGACCGCCGCCCCTTCCTCGCCGAGCCCCATCCCCCGGCCGAGCGCGGCCCGCCCTGCCCCGACCACGCAACCGCGGCCGAGGCCCGCCCGGACTCCTGCCCAGCTGGCCATCGGGCTGGCCGCAGACGGCTCCAGGCTGCCCGTACCCGTCTCCGGCTCGGGCCGGTTCACCCAGGCTCGCGTCGACGACCGGCCCGCCGCCGGAGCGGGGCGGGTGCTCCGCTTCGACCTGCAGGTGGAGCGCGAGGTCCCCGTCGACGCCGACGAGGCGGCCCGCCTGGTCGCGGCCGTGCTGGACGACGGCCGCAGCTGGCGCGGGACGGGCGGGGCCCGGTTCCAGCTGGTGGCCCACGGCGAGCAGGCCGACCTGCGTGCGGTCATCGCGACCCCCAAGACCACCGACCGGCTCTGCGCGCCGCTGCTCACCCGGGGCCAGGTGTCCTGCCAGACCGGCGAGCGAGTGGTGCTGAACGCCCGGCGCTGGGTGGACGGCGCGGCGTCCTTCGGCGAGGACCGCACCAACTACCGGCGCTATCTGGTGAACCACGAGTTCGGCCACGCGCTGGGCCACCAGCACGTCGGCTGCCCAGGCCGCGGGAAGCCGGCGCCGGTGATGCTGCAGCAGACGAAGGGACTCGGCGGCTGCACGGCCAACCCGTGGCCGCGGCGGACCCGCGGATGATCGCGGCCGGGGTGACGCTGCGCGCCTGGCCGCTGGACCTGGCCCGGCGGCTGGTCGCCGGATCCGGCCTGGACGCGGCGGCGACCGCCCCGTGGCACCCCGGATACCCGCTGGCCGACACCGTCGACGCGCTGACGATGCTGCTGGCCGCGCACGAGGCGGCCGGGCCGCTGGCTGGCCGGCCGCACTGGTGGGTGCACGAGATCCGGGTCGACGGGCAGGTGGTCGGTGACGTCGGCTTCCACGGCCCGCCCGCCCCGTCGCGGCCCGTCGTCGTCGAGATCGGCTACGCCGTGGTGCCGCAGGTCCGGAACCGGGGCGTCGCGACCCGCGCGGTCGGCCTGCTGCTGCAGCGGGCCTGGCGCGACGGCGCCGACCAGGTACTGGCCGAGACCGACGAGCACAACCTGGCCTCCCAGGCGGTACTGCGCGGCGCCGGCTTCCGGCGGCGGCTCTGCGGCGACTGGGCTGTGGCCCGTCCGGTGCGTGGAGCGGCGTGAGTGCCTCAGCGGGGCTGACCCGCCGGCTCACGCTCGACCGGGCGGTGCTGCTCGCTCCGGTGCTGGGCCTGCACCGCCGCGGGGCCGGCGACCCGACCCACCGGATGCTGGGGCCCGACCATCACCTGCGGGCCACCCGGACGCCCGCCGGCCCCGCCCTGCTCCGGGTCGCGGCTGCGGGCGCGGAGGTGGTGGCTCGGGCGTGGGGCGAGGGTGCGGACTGGGTGCTGGACCAGCTGCCCCGGCTGGTGGGGGAGGACGACGACGTCAGCGGTTTCACCCCCGCGCACCCCCTTCTGGTCGAGGCCCAGCGGCGGTACGGCAACTTCCGCGTCGGCCGGTCCGACGCCGTCCACGAGGCTCTGGCGCCCGCCTGTCTGGAGCAGGTGGTGACCGGCAAGGAGGCCTTTCGGGCCTGGCGGCTGCTGGTGACGCAGTTCGGTGAGCTGGCGCCCGGGCCGACTGCCGAACCGGGTTCGGCGGCGTTCGGGATGCGGGTACCGCCCCGGCCCGAGGTCTGGGCGCGGGTGCCTAGCTGGACCTTCCTGGCCGCCGGGGTGGAGGAGCGGCGCAGCCGGACCCTGGTGCAGACCGCCGGCCGGGCCGTCGCCCTCGAGCGCACGCTGGCCCTGCCCCACGCCGACGCGGACCGTGCGTTGCGCAGCCTCCCGGGTGTCGGGCCCTGGACGTCGGCGGAGGTGCGGCAGCGGGCCCACGGCGACGCGGACGCGTGGAGCGTCGGTGACTTCCACGTGGGCAAGAACATCACCTGGGCACTGACCGGGGAGGTGCTGGACGACGGCGCGGCGACCGAGCTGCTGGAGCCCTACCGCGGGCACCGGTTCCGCGTCCAGGCGCTGCTGGGTCTGCTGGGCGGAGCCACCCGCCGGCCGCGCCGGGCCCCGCGGATGGCCCTGCCCACCCACACCCCCTACGCCACTCGAGGTCGGTCCTGAGGGTCCTGCTCCGGCGATCGTCACTCGGGTCGTCGGCCCTGGTCGACGCTGTCGCGCCTCTAGGTCAGTGGGACTGGAGCCAAGGGGAACGATCGGACGTGCTCCCACCAGAAGTCGGTCCACCAGCCGGTGGACCAGTCGGGGTGGTGGAGCCGGTAGACGGCAAGACGGGCGGAACGGAACGCCTTCGGGTACTGCATCCCGAGCTGGCCGATGAATTCTTCGACCTCATCCCTCAGGTCGGCCCGCTCGGCAAGCTCGTGGCTGGCGAGGGATAGGTGGCCACGCCAGCTCTCGCGGTCGTGGACGTCGGCTTGCAGTCGTTCGGTCGGTCGGAGCAGCGGCTGGACTGCTGCGTTGACGTCGGCGGCCAGATTCACCAACAGCTCGTTGGGCTCACCGACGTCGCTGTGGTGGACGTCGAAGACGAGTACGGCGTCGTCCAGGCGGTGCACCCCTTGGTTGCTCAGCCAGATCGGATGATGTCGGTCCGCGACATCGTTCACGGCAGCCAGGAGGTCAGCCTCGTTGACGGCGAGACTGCCTGCCAGGGTCACATGGGGCGGGAACCGTCCGGCCGACACCAGCCCGAACTGCGCCCGTAGATAGCCGGTGATGTCAGTGATGGCAGCGCTGGTACGGGCGTCGGGTACGAGAAACACGCCATAGCGGACATCGTCAGAGTCGCTCACCTGCCTACCCTCTCAGCCACCCCGCGCTGGACGGGCTGAGAGTCGACGCCTCTTCGGACTGGTGATCAGTCGCTCTCACAAGTCACCGGCCGCGGCGCGTTCGGCCGCGTCCTCGTGTCAGCCTGCTACGGGTTGCCGTGATCGACGATCTGCCAGGGCTGATTGCTGCTGGTGCGTTCAAGCAGGTAGGCCCATCCGTTCAGGCCGGGGTTGAAGGCCAGGTCAGAGCCGGTGAGACCCCCGAGCTTCAGGGTGACGCGGACGGTGTGGCAGTCCCGGCCGGATTGCCGTTCTCTGCGCTCGCGGTACCGGAAGGCATAGCCACATCCTGGTGCCTCTCCGCAGGTGTGAGCACTTATCAGGCGCTATCCGGCAGCGAACAGGAAGCATCCGTCGTCGCCCCCGATGGTGACGGTCAGTCGCCACTGACCAGTGGCGAGCAGCGGCAGACTCCCGGGGTAGAAGAGTCCACCAGGGTCGCCGGAAGCTTCAGCGATCTGGTCGGGGCCGCGCGTCTGGGTGAGCGTGGCGGTCCCCTTCCCCGGAGACGTCTCGAGTGTCTCAGCCTTGATCACCGCTGTCGTGGGTTGCTGGTCCACTGAGGTCCGCACCCAGAGTTTGGCGCCTCCCGGGTCGGTCCAGCTGTCGCGACTCACGTCGAACGGTCCCGCGGAGATGGCGCCGTTGGTGGCCACGGTCAGGCCAGAAGCATCAGTGCAGGCCGAGGACCCGGTCGGGTCGGGTGCAGGCTTCGGGTTCGACGTGCACGCTGTGGCAAGCAGGGCGATCCCGAATGCAGCGACCACGAGTCGCTTCGTGTCCACCCCCGAGAGCATGCCACCGGTTGAGCTGCGCAGGGGTCTGCACCGGGTCGCACATGAACCGGGCTACTGCGACAGGCGGCGGGAGGTCGACGCTTGTCGAGGACCTCTTCGAGATGCTGCGCGGGACGGGGTCCCGCCTCGGCCTGTGCTTGGGTGTCGCATGAGTAGTTGGGCTTCGGCGCCGTCGCGCTCGTTCGTTCGCGGCCCGTGGTCCTACCTTGCGTGGCTGGTGTGGCGGCAGCGTGGGCGAGTGGCGCTGGGCGCAGTGCTGGGCAGCACCTGGACGGTGGGGCTGGCGCTCCCCCCGTACCTGCTGTCCCGGGCGGTCGACAGCCTGGTGGACGGCCAGCGGGACGCGGTGCTGCGGTGGGCGGTGGTCCTGGTCCTAGTCGGCGGTCTCCTGGCGTGGTTGAGCATCTGGCGGCACCGCACCATGACGCAGGTGCGGATGGACGCGACGTACCGGACGGTGTCGGAGGTGAACGCGCACGCCGTGCACCTGGGTGCCACCCTGACGCGCCGAACCCGCACCGGTGAGGTCGTGGCGATCGGCGGCGGCGACGCGTGGACGATCGGGCGCAGCCTCACCGTGACCGGGCCGGGGGTGGGCGCCGTGCTGTCGTACGTGGTGATCGCGGTGCTGCTGCTGCGGATCTCGGTGCTGCTGGCGGTGGTGGTGCTGGCGGGGGTACCCGTGCTGGCGTTGATCGTGGGACCGGCGCTGGGCCGGCTCCAGAAGGTCGGGACGCCCTACCGCGAGCAGCAGGGCCGGTTGACGGGCCGGATCGTCGACATCATCGCGGGGCTGAGCGTGCTGAACGGGGTGGGGGGCAAAGGCGTCTACGCCGACCGGTTCCGGACCGAGTCGCAGGAGCTGCAGCAGCAGGGCTACCAGGTCGGCCGGGTCACGAGCGTGATCCAGGCCGTCGGTCTGGGCCTGCCGACGCTGTTCACCGCGGTGGTGGTCTGGCTTGCCGCGCGGCTCGCGGTCGAGGGCAGCCTCACCGTCGGCGAGCTGGTCGCGGTCTACGGCTACGTCGCGGTACTGGCGGTGCCGGTGTCGTTCTTCATCGAGGGCGCGGTCGACCTCAGCCACGCTCTGGTGGCCGCGCGTCGGGTGACCGAATTCCTGGCCGTGCGCGGCGACAGCACGGGAGCAGTCGCTCCCGCCGGCGAGGGGGACCTGGTCGATGAGGTCTCGGGCTTGCGGATCACTCCAGGGACGTTCGCCGCGGTCGCGACGGCCCGGCACTCCGATGCCGCTGCCCTGGTCGACCGGCTCGGCGGCTTCCAGCCTGGTGCGACGTGGGCCGGACAGCCGGTCACCGACCTTGACCCCGCACCGTTGCGCGAGCAGTTGCTGGTGGCTGACAACGACGCCGACCTGTTCGCCGGCTACCTGGCCCAGGTGGTGACCGGTCGTCGCGACGTCGACGCGGTCGGTGAGGCCGCGGTGCTGAAGGCGCTCCACGCGGCCGGGGCCGACGACGTCGTGCGCGGCCTGCGCGGCGGCCTGGGCTCGCGGATCGACTCCGGGGGCCGGAACCTGTCGGGCGGCCAGCGCCAACGCGTCCGGCTCGCGCGCGCGATCCTCGCCGACCCGACCGTCCTGCTCGCCGTCGACCCCACCTCGGCCGTCGACGCCGCCACCGAGGCCACCATCGTCGACCGGCTCACCCGCAGCCGTCGCGGCCGGACCACCCTGGTCACCTCGACCTCGGCGCTGGTGCTGCAAGGAGCGGACGAGGTCCACCTGCTCGCTGGCCACCGGATCGTCGCCAGCGGCACCCACACCAGCCTGCTGCGCGACCAGCCGGCTTACGCCGCCCTGGTCCTGCGCGGAGAAGCACCAGACGCTCGAGCCGGAGACGACGAGGACCGAGCATGAGTGCGCAGCCGCTCCCGGTCGCAGAGCCCGTCGAGGTCCGCCGTGCTGCGTGGCGGCTGATCCACACCGACCGCGCAGCGTTCGTCGTCGTGCTGCTGACGAACTGCGCGGCGGCCGGAGCGGGCCTGCTCGGTCCGTGGTTGGTCGGGCTGATCGTCAGCCGGGTGCAGGCCGGAGCCGGGGTTGCCGCTGTCGACCGGCTGGGTCTGCTCGTCCTGCTCGCCGCGGCCGCGCAGTTCGTGATCGGTCGCCAGGCCCGCTACCTGGGCTACCGGTTGGGTGAACGTACCGCGGCCCGTCTCCGCGAGCAGCTGACCGACCGGCTGATGGGGCTGCCCGCGCGGATCGTCGAACGGGCCGGGACCGGCGACCTCACCTCGCGGGCCACCACTGACGCCACGCTGGTCTCGTTCGTGCTCCGCGACGCCGCCCCGGAGATGGTGTTCGCCCTCGTCCAGGCGCTGATCATCGTCGTCGCCGTCGTCCTGCTCTCCCCGCTGCTGGGCGTCGTCGCGTTGGTCGCGCTGGTCGCCCTTCCTGTGGTCCTGCGCTGGTACCTGCGCCGCGCCCGGTCGGCCTACCTGGTCCAAGGGGCAGCCAACGCCGAGGTTGCCGACGTCCTGGCCAGCACCGCTGCCGGCGCCCGGACCGTGGAGGCCCTCGGGCTGCAGGAGCGGCGGACCACCGCCTGCTCAACCGCGATCACGGCCGCGACCGCCGCCCAGCTGCGGACTCTTGCGCTGCGAAGCGTGTTCTTCCCGACCATCGACATCTCCACCGCACTTGCCGTCGGCGCCGTGTTCGCTGTGGGCGGGCTGCGCTACCTCGATCAGCAGATCAGTCTCGGCACCGTCGTCGCCGCCGTTCTCTACCTCCGCCAGCTCAGCACCCCGATCGACACCGTCCTGATCTGGGTGGAGACGCTGCAGAGCAGCGCCGCCTCTTTCGCCCGACTCGAAGGCCTCGCCTCACCAGCCGAACGGCCGCGACCCACCCGTACCGGTCGCACGGCACCCCCGGTCGATCAGCAGATCGTCGTCTCCGACGTCCATTACGCCTACGACGACATCGACGTCCTACACGGTGTCAGCCTCGACCTCCAGGCTGGCGAGCAGCTCGCCGTCGTCGGGTCTTCGGGAGCCGGCAAGAGCACGCTCGGACGCCTCATCGCCGGCGTCGACCGTCCCCGAGCGGGCAGGGTGACTGTGAGCGGCGCGGACGTCGCCGACCTCGCACCCGAGCAGTTGCGCCAGCACGTCGTCCTGGTGACCCAGGAGCAGCACGTGTTCGCCGACCCGCTCCGCGCGAACCTCACCATCGCTGCACCACGCGCCACCGATGACGAGCTCCGGGCTGCCCTGC
>JAABUN010007553.1_pt1 | contig 11628 bp, 11 predicted proteins | sample 5559311 | NCBI WGS metagenome assembly JAABUN01 (sample SAMN10711877, study PRJNA513370) | rock metagenome | isolation source: Antarctica rocks | place: Antarctica: Victoria Land, Siegfried Peak sud | reverse complement strand
GTTAGAGCCCGTTGTCGATCCAGCGGAACCCGCGCCCGCGTCATACGCTCGGGATCATCGGTCCAGGTTTCGGGCAGGAAGAGCCGAAGCCCCACCATCACCGGCACCTCACGCGAAGCCAGCGTCACCGACACCAGCGATTGACAGTTGGACGTCTTGCCGAGCGACGAGGCGTACTGCGGCGCGACGCCCACCGAGTGGCGCCCCTTCTTCGGCAACGCCGTGTCGTCGATGACCAGGAAACCCGCCCGATCGCCGACCAGGCGATCCGCTTCCTTCAGCAAGGCCGCTTCGAGCGGAACGCTGTCCCAGACTCCAGCCGCGACGAAATGATGCAGCTGATCGTAGCCGACATCACCAGCTCGTGCCGCCATCGGCTGGACGCTCTTGCGATCACCCGGCCCGATCAACCCGGCAATGTAGTGCGGGCACATCCTGCGTCGGGCCGGATGCGAAAACCCTGCCAGAAACGGCTCAAGCCACCGCTCCAGATCATCGCGCCAGCTCGCATCCACCACCATCGTCGGTCAGCCCGTCAGCCCATACTGACACGCGAATCAACGACGATTCCAGCCGGTTCCGCCAACCTGCCAAAGTAGTGCTAAGTTGAAGAATCAAGGCGAGAGCGATCACAACCGTATTCCCTTAAACGCCAGAAGCGGGATCGGCATGAGTGCCGACCCCGCTCCCGTAGCACGACATAACCGCGATCAGAAGCGCAGGTTGGCACCGATCGCGAACCGGCGACCCAACGGGTCGTAGGTCGACGGGTAGATGTTGCCGCTGTTGTACGACGTCGAACCGATCGTGCTGCCGACGATCGGCGGCTGATTGTCGAACAGATTGAACGCGGAGAACACAACGTTGATGTCGTCCGTGACCTCCTGACGCAGCGACAAGTCGAAGTAGTGCTGCACACCCATCTTGGAGAAGCGGCGCAGGAAATCTTCGTTGTTCACGCCATCCTGATACTTCAGCGAGTCGATAAAGCGCCACAGCAGCGAGACACTCGTGCCCTGGAACGTCAGCGTCGTGCGCTGCTGAAAACTGAACTCAGGCAGCGGGCTGTCGCAGTCGACACCGAACTGACCCACGCACTCGCGGTTGTCGCTCGTCGGCGTCGCCTGGAACTGCGACTTGTCAGTCCAGTTGCCCGCGAAGCTGAGGTTCAGGCCGGCAAAGCCGAGATCGCGACGATAGTTCGCGATCACGTCGACACCGCTGGTACGAATCGTGCCCAGATTGGACAAGCCCAGCGGCAGGCCGGGCGTCGTCGCATTGTCCCCGTCGATGCCACCCGTGACCGGGTTGCGTCGGATGGAGGTGCAAGCCGCCGTTCCCGCTGCGCCCGCGGCCGGGTTGGTGAAGGGTGCCGCGCCAAAACAACCAGCAAGCACGTCGCCCACAGTCGGGTTCGAAATCGCGTTCTTGACCTTGATGTTGTAGTAGTCAGCACTGATCGAAAGGCCCGGGACAAACACGGGCTGGAACACGACACCACCGGTGTAGGTGTCTGCCTTCTCAACATCGAGGTTAAGGTTGCCGCCCACCGTGATGTTGATCTGGCCAGCCGATGGCGGCTGAATGTTGCCAATCGTGCCAACAGGCGCACCCTGAGCAAGACAGATGGCCCGCAGCGTCTGGTTGTTGAGCGGGTTGGCACCCTGGCACGGATCGTTGGCCAGGTTGTCGAGACCGGTCACGGCAGGTGAGAACAGCTCGCCCAGGTTCGGCGACCGCGTGGCCCGATTGTAGCCGCCACGGATCTTCAGGCTCGCCACCGGCTCCCAGCTGCCCGCAACCTTGTAAGTGTAAGCAGTGCCGGTGGACGAGTAGTCGGACACACGACCACCGAGCTCAAGCTGAAGGCTGTGGAAGAACGGACGGTCGACGATCAGCGGCGCAATCAACTCCGCGAAGCCCTCATACACGTCGTAGCGACCGCGCACGTCCGGGTTCGCCGCGCCATTGCCGAGCACCTCGCCGGGCGTCTGCTGAGCAACGTCCGAAGCGCTGGCACCGTTGTACTTGCGATACTCGGCACCAATGGCGAAGCCAAAGGCCTCGTCAGCCAGCGGGCTGCGCAGGCTCAGGAAGTCCAGGTCACCCGAAATGATGCCGCGAACCTGCGACAGCGACGTCTGGGTCGACCCCGTGGACGACGCGTTGATGAAGTTGAACGACGCGTCCGAGATGCTGCCGGCCGGGCCGAAGATGTTCAGCGGCTGACAACCATTGCTCGGGTCACGGCACACGATCGCACCGTTGGCACCACGAACGGCATCAACCGACTGACGAAGGCGCGACTGCAGACCGTTGTTGCGCTGGCGCTGGACGTTCTCGCTCTCGCCATACGAACCGAACACGTCGAAGCCGATGTTCTGGGTGATGTCGCCGCGGATGCCGACCTGATAGTTGAACAGCGTGGTGGTGTAGTCAGAAACGCGTCCGCCACCCTCGACGAAGCGGCGCGTGACCGGCGCGGTGACCAGCAGCTCATTCGCCGAACCCGGTGCCGCGCCGCGCGCCTGAGCAAAGGTGAGCGGCGTCGCCCCCGTTCCGCGAGCGCCGACATTGCCATTGAACAGCGCCAGCGCCGCCGAGTCGGTTAGGAACGGGTTGTTGATGCCGAACGTCAGCGAGTTGCCGAAGCTGCCCGACGGAGCGATGATGGTGGATACCGTCTGCTTGGAGAACAGACCCTGCGAATAGAGCTGGATCCCGTCGGTGACCTCATAGCTGCCCTGACCGAAGATGTTGAAGCGCTCGAACGGGGTCTGGAAGATGTTGAACGGGTTGAAGTTGAACGAGTCGAACGCCGACGTGGGCCGGAAATTGCCATTGCCGTCGAGCTGACGAAAGCCGGTGCCCTTGATGAACACACGTGCGGGAACGCTTGTGCCCGACCCACCGGCACGACCGGTCGAGCTGTTGATGTTGAACTGCGAAAAGTCGCGCGCGCCCTGAAACACCGGGTCAGCCTGCTGATAGCCGACGCCCAGCGCCACGTTGCCGCGACCGTCGTCCAGATTGGCACCGATCAAAAGGTCTGCGCGAACGATGTTGCCGTCGCCCCGCTCCGTGATCTGGTCGGAGAGCGACAGGTCGACGCCCGCGAAGTCACGCTTGGTCACGAAGTTGACGACGCCCGACACCGCGTCCGCACCGTAGGTGGTCGACGCACCGCCGGTCAGCACGTCCGTGCGCTCGAGCAGGGCCACCGGGATGTTGTTGAGGTCGACCGCGCCCGCAAGGCCAGCCGGCACGATCCGCTTGCCGTCGAGCAGCACCAGGTTCCGCACCGCGCCCAAGCCGCGAAGGTTGACGAAGGACGCGCCGCCGTTGCCGTTGTTCACCTGCTGACCAATCGACGGAACGACGCCCGGAATGTCGCGCAGCAGGCTCTCGGCCGTGTTCGTCTGGCGCAGCTCGACCTCGGCCTCGCCTATGGTCGTGACGGGCGAGGCCGACTCGATGTTCGGGTTGCGGATGAGCGTGCCGGTGACAACGATCTCGCCGCCCTGAGTCACAATCGAGTCCGGAACCGAAGTCGCCGGCGCGATCTGCACGTTCTCCGCCTCACGCGGGATGTCGGGCGAGGTCGACGGGCTGACCTGCGCGGCCGCCGGGGTGGCGAACGCCGCCCCCATCAGCAGCGTGGTCGTCAGCAGGGTGGCGCGGTGGATGCTCTTCATTCGATCGACTCCGGCAAGACCGCCCCGATGAGGCGGAAGGCAACAGGTGGAGCCCGCGGTGCGGGGCTCTCATGACGGCTGACTAGGTCATGGGTGCGCTCCAAAGCAATAACGAGGGTCGCCTCGCCAACGCTTTGCGCGCCGCTTGTCGCAATAATGCAACAGTGGCGGCTTGCCGTTGGCGTGGGCGCGGGCGATGAGGATCGCCGGAACGGGAGACGACGGATGGGTTCGACGGGAATGACGCTGGCGCTGGTGCTCGCCGGCGGGGTCGCAGGAACGATGGCGGGGACGGCGTCGGCCCAGTCGGCCGCCGGCTCGCCGGAAGCGCTGCGCGGGCTGCTGGAGTGCCGCGCCCTGCCCGCGGCGCCCGACCGCCTGGCGTGCTTCGATCGCGAGTCGCAGCGGCTCGACCAGGCGGTGGCGGCCAAGGAGGTCGTGGTGGTCGACCGCGCCCAGGTGAAGAGCGTGCGGCGCTCCGTGTTCGGCTTCAGCTCCGCCGATCCGGTGCCCTTCGCGTCGCGCCCCGAGGATATTCCGGACGTGTTCGAGGGCACCCTCAAAATGGTCGCAAATGCGCGCGGCGGTCGCTATCGGCTGCAGGTGGACGACACGGTCTGGGAGCTCCTGGAGGCGGGCGCGTTCCAGCAGCCGCCCAAGGTTGGCGAAGCGGTCGTGATCCGGCGCGGGCTGCTCAACAGCTACCGGTTGTCGGTCGCCGGGCGAAGCGGGTTGCGCGCCGTGCGGCTTCGTTAGGGGAGTCGCGTCACATCCGCGTCCCGCTCGGCCACCCGCTGCGGGTCGAGGCGCTGGCCGTTCCAGCGCAGCGTCCAGTGCAGGTGCGGTCCGGTGGCGCGGCCGGTCGAGCCGACCGCCGCGATCGGCTGGCCGGCCGTCACCGCCTGCCCCTCGCGCACGGTGATCCGATCGAGGTGCAGGAACGCGCTGGTCAGGCCGTGGCCGTGGTCCACGATCAGCAGGTTGCCTTCCAGTGCGAACTCGCCCGGCGAGACGAGGACGACCACGCCCGACGCCGGCGCGAGCACGGATGTTCCACGTGGAACAGCGATGTCGACGCCCGAATGGGGCGAGCCGCGCACGCCGCCGCGATAGACGCGCTGGTTGCCGAAGCGGCCGGAGATGCGGCCCATGGCGGGCCAGGCGAAGCGCTCGCGCCAGCCGGTGGCGTTCGTCACCCGCTCGCGCGCGGCGGCGATGGCGGCGGTCTCGCGCCCGCGTCGCTCGGCATAGTCCTCGTCGCTGACGCCGCCGGGGCGAAAGGCGACGTCGACGGCCTGGGTCGACCAGGCGGTGGGCGCGATCGTCAGCACCCGCTCGACCGTGCGCCCTCCGGGGAGCGTGGCGACGAGGCGCGCCTCCGCCCCCGCGTCGCGGTCGAAGCCGATAACGAAGCGGCCGTCCTCGGCGAGCTCGACGCGCGTGTCCTCAAGCGTCACGGAGAGCGCGGTCGACGGTGCGCGGCCCCGCGCCAGCCCGCCCTGCGCCAGATCGCCCTCGACCGTGAAGTCGGCGCGGGTCGGGGCGGTGACGGGCGGTGGGGGAGGCACTGCGACGGCGATCGGTCGCGGGGCGGCGGGAGCGGGAGGCGGCGCGACTTGCGGGACGCACCCCGCCGCCAGCAGGACGGCCACCAGACCAGCGCGCCTCACGCCTCCGGACTCATCGCCGCCAGCGCGAGGGCGGCCGAGGCGTAAGGCTCCTGGGCGGTGACGCTCCAATAACGCAGCTCGTCGAGCGGGATCGCCACGCCGCTCACCGCGCACAGCACATGATCGCCGGGCGACAGCACCCGGGTGGCGTTGGAGAGGTACTGAAGGCGCGCCGGGCGGCCGCGGACGGACATGAGCATGGACACCGGCTTAGGTGGCCCGCCCGTCCGGTTCAACGTCCGAAGCAAGCGAGGCCCCGATCAGAACAGCGTCTCCTGATCGGGCGTCGGCGTCGGCGGTCGCGCCCGGCCCGACCGCGCGCCCTCGACCCGCACGTCCACCGCGCCGTCGGCAAAGGTCAGACGCAACCGGGCCTCGCGCCGCGCGCCCGCCGCCGTCATCAGGACGTGCCCGCCACGCGCTTCCACCCGGACATAGCCGCGCGCGAGCGGCCCGTCGGGGTGGAGAGCGCCCGCCAGCCGCCACGCCGCCGCCAGCCGCCGCTCGCCCTCGGCCACCCGCCGGGTGAGCGGGCGCGGGTCGAGGCGCGCCGCGGCCAGCCGCTCGCCCGCGCGCTCAGCCCGGGCGCTCAGCAGCCGGGGACGCAGGCCGGCGGTCGCGCGCTCCAGCCGGACGCGCGACGCGGCCGTCCGCTCGACCCCCGCTCGCCGCAGCCGCTCGCTCGCCTCATCCAGCCGCTGGGCGTGACCGTCGGTCAGCCGCGCGGGCGGGGGCAGCAGACGGGCGACCAGCGCCAGCCGCTCCACGGCGCGCGCACCCGTGCGCTCCACTCCGCGCGCCAGCCGGCCGCCGTTCTCCGCCAGCCGAGCCGCCAGCTCGGCGCGCACCGGCACGGCGCGCTCGACGGCGGCGGTCGGCGTTGGCGCGCGATGGTCGGCGGCGAGGTCGCACAGCGTCGTGTCGGTCTCGTGGCCCACGGCCGAGATCACCGGGATGGCGGAGGCGGCGACGGCGCGCACCACCACCTCCTCGTTGAACGCCCACAGATCCTCGACCGACCCGCCGCCGCGCGCGACGATCAGCAGGTCGGGACGCGCCACCGGCCCGCCCGCGGTGAGTGCGTTGAAGCCGGCGATCGCCGCCGCGATCTGGGCCGCCGCGCCCTCGCCCTGCACGATCACCGGCCAGACGACGACGTGGCTCGGCATCCGGTCGGCGAGCCGGTGCAGGATGTCGCGGATGACCGAACCGGTCGGCGACGTGACCACGCCGATAATGGCGGGCAGGAACGGCAGCGGCCGGCGGCGGGCGGGATCGAACAGGCCCTCGGCGGCCAGCCGCGCCTTCGTGCGCTCGAACAGCGCCATCAGCGCGCCCTCGCCCGCCAGCTCGAGCCGCTCGACCACCACCTGATACTTCGAGCGGCCCGGATAGGTGGTCAGCCGCCCGCTGGCGATCACGTCGAGCCCGTCCTCACCGGCGAAGGCGAGGCGGCCGGCCGCGCCCTTCCACATCACCGCATCGATCAGCGCGTCCTCGTCCTTGAGCGCGAAATAGAGGTGGCCGCTGGCGGCGCGCTTGAACCCCGACAGCTCGCCGCGCACCCGGACATGGCCGAAGCGATCCTCCAGCGTTCGCTTGAGCGCCTGGCTCAGCGCGCTCACGGACAGGGGCGACGCGTTGTCGCCGGGCGTCGCCTCGGCTACCAATCCGCCGGACGCCTTTGGGCGAAGATCATCGAGAGGACTGCGGGCCATGAACATCCTGATTCTGGGCAGCGGCGGACGCGAGCACGCGCTCGCCTGGAGCCTGGCACAGTCGCCCACCAAGCCCAAGCTGTTCGCGCTCCCCGGCAACCCGGGCATCGGCCAGCTCGCCACGCTCGCGCCCATCGATCTGGCCGACCATCGCGCGGTCGTGGACTATTGCCGCAAGGCGTCGATCGACCTGGTCGTGGTCGGGCCGGAGCAGCCGCTGGTCGAGGGGCTGGCCGACAATCTGCGCGCGGTCGGCCTCGCCACCTTCGGCCCCGGCAAGGTCGCCGCCCAGATCGAGGGCTCGAAGAGCTGGGCGCGCACGGTGGCGGCGCGCGCCAAGGTGCCGATGCCGCGCCATGTCACGGTCACGAAGATGGACGCGGCCCTGATCGCATTGGACGACTTCGGCCTGCCCGTGGTCGTCAAGGCCGACGGGCTGGCGGGCGGCAAGGGCGTCGTGATCGCCACCTCGCGCGACGAGGCGGAGGACGCGGTGGCCGCCATGCTCGACGGCCGCTTCGGCGCGGCGGGCAAGCGCATCGTGATCGAGGAGTGGCTGGAGGGTGAGGAGGTGTCGGTCTTCGCGCTCACCGACGGCACCACCGTCCACGCCTTCGGCCACGCGCAGGACCACAAGCGGCTGGGCGACGGCGACACCGGGCCCAACACCGGCGGCATGGGCGCCTACTCGCCCGCCCCGGTGCTCGACGCGGCCCTGCACGACCGAGTGATGGACGAGATCGTGCGGCCGGTGCTCACCAAGATGGCGCGCGAGGGCACGCCCTACGAAGGGGTGCTCTATGCCGGCGTCATGCTGACGGCGGCGGGGCCCAAGCTGATCGAGTTCAACTGCCGCCTGGGCGATCCGGAAACCCAGGCGCTGCTGCCCCGATTGGAGGACGACCTGCTCGAGCTGGTGCTGGCCACGGTCGAGGGCCGGCTGGCGGAGCGCGAGCCGCCGCGCTTTTCCGACGACGCGGCGCTGACCGTGGTGCTGGCGGCGGCGGGCTATCCGGACGCGCCGGAGGCGGGGGCCGCGATCACCGGCGTGGCCGACGCGGAAGAGACCGGCGCCCTCGTGTTCCAGGCCGGGGTGTCGGGCGAGGCATCGGCGCTCCGCGTGAACGGCGGCCGGGTGCTGGCGGTGACCGGCCGCGGGAGGACGCTGGCGGCGGCCAAGCGGCGGGCGGAAGCGGGCGTGGCGGCGATCGACTTCGCCGGCGCTCAGCACCGCACCGACATCGGCTGGCGCGAGCTGGAGCGCTCGGCCGAGCCGGCCTGAGGGGGCGATGGCGATGGTGGCTGAGTATTGGTGGGTGGCCCTGGTCGCGCTGGCGCTGCTGGCGCTGGTCGTCCTGTGGATCGGGCTGGCCCGGCGGTCGGGCGTGGGCACCCAGGCGGCGGCGAGCCTGCGCGACCTCGACGGCACCCAGGCGGCCCGCCCGACCTTTGTCCGGCGCGAGGCGTTGGAGACGTCGCCGGAACCGCTCGCGATCCCGCTCGGCGGCGGTCCGCGCGACGAGGAGGCGTTGATCGTGACGCCCCGCACGGGTGAGTCGGTCGCGCTCGCCTCGCCCACGCCGCCGGCGGGCGACGACCTCACCCGCATGAAGGGGCTCGGACCCCGGCTGCGCGACCGGCTGGCCGAGCTGGGCGTCACCCGGTTCGAGCACATCGCGGCCTGGGACGACTCCGAGATCGACCGCATCGACGCCCAGCTCGACCGCTTTCAGGGCCGCATTCGGCGTGATGACTGGGTCGAGCAGGCCCGCTTTCTTGCAGCGGATGACCGCGCCGGGTATGAAGACCGCTTCGGCGCGCTGGGCTAATCGACAACCGAGCGCTTGCCTGCTGGCGAGCTTGTCTCGTCGGGCCGCCGTTGACACCATGCGCACGAAACCTGCGTCCTCTTTGCCATGTCGAGGGCGAAAGAGGCGGTGTGTGCGCAAAGGTCTTGCACTCCGGCGCAAGTGTGGTAGTTGACCAATGATATTACGAAGGAAAACACGGGCATGAAGACGATGATCGCAACGATGGGGGCATTGGCCCTTCTGACCACGAGCACCGTTGCTGCGGCTGCTAGCCCGGTCCGTGCGGGGTCGTCGCTTCCGGCGGCAAGCGCCACGTCGGTTGATTCGCTGGCGTTCAGCCGTGCTGCCGTGCAGCAGAGCGACGACAGTGAGCTGCGCAGGACCAAGAACGCGAAGTTTCCGCTGTTCGCGCTGCTCGGCATCGGTGCGGTCGTGGTGGTGATCATCGTGATCGCGGCAAGCTCGGGGAATGGTAACGGCAACTCGCCGGGCTGATCCTTATGGGCCGCGGCGCTGAAGTGCCGCGCAGCTCCACGTTGTTTCTGATTGATTGGAGGCTGCCGGAGTTCGCTCTCGCAGCCTTCTTCCTTGTCCTGATCGGGCTTGGTGGTGGCGGATCGCCTGACCCGCTTCCCGAATTGGCGGTCGAGTTGGCAGCCCTTCCGCTCCTGGGCTGGCGGCTGGCCTCGCCCGGTCGCCTCGCCGCCGCCTTCGCCGCGGATCGCGTCTTTTGGTCGCTCCTGTCGGGCGCGCTTCTCCTGCCGCTGCTCCAGCTCGTCCCGCTGCCACCGGAGGTCTGGCGTGCGCTCCCCGGCCGCGGGGCGGAAGCGGAGACCCTGCGGCAGACGGGAGTGGGCCTCGACTGGCGGCCGTTCACCAGCTCTCCCGACCTGACGATCGCGAGCGTGCTGTCGCTCCTGCCCGCCCTGGCCGTTCTCTTGTGGACCGCTGGTTGGTCGCCGCGCCGCCGGTTCGCGCTGGTGGTGCTGATCACGGTCGCCGCCGTCGTGTCGGCGATCCTCGGCCTGGTTCAGTTCTCCGCGGGTCCCGATCGCAGCCTGAGCCTCTTCAGCTATGTGCACACGGGCTTCGCCACCGGGGTGTTCGCCATGAGGTTGGTCGAATCCGTGAGGTCGCCATAGTGGAGGACGAAGCGCGGATCGGCCTCGTGCGGGTCCTGATAGATGTCCTCGATGCGGCCGGTGTTGAACGAGGACGATCGCCGCTTCAGACCGTGGACGATGTAGCCCTTGTCAAGCAGGAGCCGGGACAGATAGGCTCCGTCCTGTCCGGTCACTCCGGTGATCAGCGCCACCTTGCCGCTCGCGCCGCGCTCGTCCGTCATGTCGTTCCGTTCCCCCGGCGTCCGGTCGCCGCTCGTCGGCCCGGCACGATGACCGAGACAGCGGGCGACGCCGCCTCGACCCAACGCCGCGCCCGGGCCGACGCCGCCGGTAAGGGAGGGCCAACGGATTGTCGAGGTCGCTCATGCCGGTGTGCCAATCCTGGCTCGATGACGGCGAGCCGGCGCTCCCTTCCAAGGCTCGCCGAAACCCGTCAAGGGTCCAAGCCTGTGACGATGAGGCGAGGAGCCGCCGGTGAGCGACTGGACGATCGGCGTGCTGGGTGGGTCGGGCCTTTACGAGCTCGACGGGCTGGAGGACGCCGCCTGGCGGGCCGTCGACACCCCTTGGGGGTCGCCGTCGGACGAGCTGCTGTTCGGCCGATTGGGGCACGTGCGGCTCGTCTTCCTGCCGCGCCACGGTCGCGGCCACGGCATTCCGCCGCACGAGGTCGACGCGCGGGCCAACATCGATGCACTCAAGCGGGCGGGCTGCACCGATGTGCTCGCGATCTCGTCGATCGGATCGTTGCGCGAGGAGCTGGAGCCGGGCCGCTTCGTGGTGGTGGACCAGTTCATCGACCGCACCGTGTCGCGGCCCTCCTCCTTCTTCGGCACCGGGCTGGTCGCCCACGTCTCGATGGCGGAGCCCGTCTGCGCGCGCCTCTCCGCCTTCGCCGCGGCCGCGGTGGAGCGTGCCGGGGCACCCGTCGCCCAGGGTGGCACTTATTTGGCGATGGAGGGGCCGCAATTCTCGAGCCGGGCCGAGAGCCTGCTCTATCGCCAGTGGGGGGCGGACGTCATCGGCATGACCGCGCTGCCCGAAGCGCGCCTCGCGCGGGAGGCGGAGCTGCCCTATGCGCTGATCGGCATGGTGACCGACTACGACTGCTGGCGCGAAGAGGCCGCGTTCGTCGAGGTCGCGCAAGTCATCGAGCGGATGACCGCCAACGGCGCGGCCGCTCGCCGCACCCTCACCGAGTTCGTCCGCGCCCTGCCGGAGCGCCGCGAGCCGTCGCCGCTCGACACGGTGCTCGACCACGCGCTGATCACGCCACCGGACGCGCGCGACCCGGCCCTGCTGGCGAAGCTGGACGCGGTGGCGGGGCGGGTGTTGGGGTGAGCAGGCCTTGGAGGGGGTCGACGGGAGACTGACTCGCTGAGCTGGATTGAAGGTTGGACTTGTCCTGATTGCACACACCCCCTTTCGCAACGGTTCGACGCGAGCAGGATTTGATTGGCAAGCGTTGGGGCGTGGCCGCTTGTGGTGGAAAGCGGTCGTCAGCCCTGCTCTGTCGCTGGAGCTTTTGGCGCGCGCTGGATGATGAAGATCAGGATCGCTCCCAACATGACCGTCTCCACGACGACCGCAAGAGGAGATAGGTAGAAGTA
>JAABUN010007552.1_pt1 | contig 11633 bp, 8 predicted proteins | sample 5559311 | NCBI WGS metagenome assembly JAABUN01 (sample SAMN10711877, study PRJNA513370) | rock metagenome | isolation source: Antarctica rocks | place: Antarctica: Victoria Land, Siegfried Peak sud | reverse complement strand
TTCGCCGAGATCGACGCTGAAGAGTTCTACGATTTCACGGAAGTACGCCCGATGGTGCGGGTGGACGATAATAACGAACGGAAGATCGACTGGCCCGCGAACGAGTTCTCGTTCTATCGCGATCCGCTGCGCGATCAGGACTTCATCCTCTTCCTCGGCATCGAGCCGTCGCTGAAGTGGAAGCGGTTCACGCAGGCGATGCTCGATATCATCCGCGAATTCGAGGTCGGTACGTTGATCACCGTCGGCGCGTTGCTCGCCGATGTGCCGCACGCGCGCCCGTCGCGAGTCAATGTCACCGCGACCGATGAGAAGCTGCGCGCCCGCCTCGGCCATCAGGCGGCGCGTGGCTCGCGCTACGAGGGGCCGACCGGTATCGTCGGGATCCTCACCGATGCCTGTGCGAAGGAAGGGATCAACGGCGCGAGCTTCTGGGGCCACGCGCCGCACTATCTCTCCGCTTCGCCAAATCCGATGGTGACACTCGGTATCCTGCGGCGGCTCGATGAAGTTCTCGAACTGCATCTCGATCTGCAAGAGTTGATCGGTGAGGCCGATACGTTCGTCGCCCAGGTCAACGAGGCGGTCGCGCACGATCCCGAGGCGAGTTCCTACATCAACAGCCTCGAAACGCAGAACGAGGACGACGAAGACGACGATGAGGACGACCCCGAGACGTTCCGCCGGGCGCGGAATACCGGCAAGGGGTTGATTCAGGATGTCGAAGATTTTCTGCGGCGGCGGCGCTCGGCGGAAGATTAGATAGACGGCATAGGGGCGGGGGCAGTGGTGGATGTTAAACCCACCGCTGCTCCCGCCTTTTCCTTGCCCTGTTTGATGGCTGCGCTCAGTAGATCCGTGCGCGGAGTGTTTCCGGGGTGTGTAGTGTGATCGTGTCGCGATCGAGAGTCAGCACGCCACGGTCGGCATAGGCGCCCAGGCAGCGATTCACACTCTCGCGCGTCGCCCCGATCATCGCGGCCAGTTCGCTCTGGCTCAGGCGCAGATCGATCTGGATCCCTTCGGCGGTCGTGATCCCACGCTCGTCGGCCAGCGCGAGCAATTGCTTGGCGAGGCGACCGGGGAGATCGAGGAAAAGAATATCCTGGATCAGTTCATCGGTGCGCCGCAGTCGATCGCCGAGGATACCGAGCAGGGCGGTCGCGACCTGGGGGTGCCGCTCCAGCGTCTCCACGAATGGCGTGCGGTCCAAGGTTAGCGTCTCTGTCGCTTCGAGTGTGACGGCGCTGGCCGAGCGGGCTCCGCCATCGAAGAGCGCCATCTCGCCGAAGAAATCCCCCGCCTTGAGAATTCCGACGGTCATCTCGCGGCCTTCGGGCGATGACAGCACCAGCTTGACCAACCCGCTGGTGATGATGTGCAGCGTTGTGCCGGGATCGTCGCGATGGAAGATCGTCGTGCCTGGGCGATACTGACGCGGGCGCATCCGCTCCGCTAACGTGGCAAGCTCATCGTCGGCTAAGATCGCCAGGAGCGGTACGCGGCGTAACATCGCGATATTCGCCATCACCGTCACCTTTTCTAACGCACCGTTGGCACCCGCCCGGTTATGCCGATTGTACGCGATGCGCTCCTCGCATACACTCCGGTACGGGGGGCGTTGCTCGACTGGCATCATCTCTTCACGTATTCTGCGGATATGAGCAATCGAGGGCTAGTACCGATAAGAGGAGGCTCGATGAGTGGTGAGACGATGATCGTGCGCGCGGGAACACTAATCGACGGTTCTGGCATGGAACCGCAACGCCAAGTGGCGCTCACCGTCGAGCGCGGTGTGGTGACGCACATCGGGCCGTGGGCTAGCGTATCGCGCGATCTGCCACAACTCGACCTGAGCGAGTTCTATGTCCTCCCCGGCCTGATCAATATGCACGCCCATACGATCCTCCCCGGTGATGGCACCCCCTTCGACGAATGGATGTCGTTACCGGACGAATTGCTGCTCTTGCAGGCGCACGCCAACGCGATGGCCGCGCTCCACTCGGGCGTGACGACGATCCGCGATTGCGGCGGCAAGGGCCAGTTGATGTTCCGGCTGCGCGACGCCATCCGCGCGGGGATCGTCGGTGGCCCGCGGTTCGTCCTGTCCGGTCGTCCGCTGACGATCACCGGGGGACATTGTCGCTACTTCGGCGGCGAGGTCGATGGTGCCGAGGCAATGCGCCACGCGGCCCGCCAACTCCTCGCCGAGGGGGCCGATTTCATCAAGATCATGGCGGCTGGCGGTGGTACGGTCGGCACCTACGCGCAATACCCCGCCTTCGATCTCGATGAGCTGAAGGCGGGGATCCGCGAGGCCCACAAGTTCGGCAAACTTGCCTCGTGCCACTGCATCGCCACGGAGTCGATCTCGCTCGCGCTCGATGCGGGCGTCGATCATATCGAGCATTGCTCGTTCATGGCCCCGGACCGGCTCTGGCGCTACGACAAGACCCTCGCGCGGCGGGTTGCCGACGCCGGTGTCTACGTCACGGCGACCCTGCAAGTCGGCGCGGACTCGATGGTCAAGATGAAGGAGCGGTACGCGCAGGGGATCGCCACGCCGGAAGAGGCGCAGATCGTGGTCGAGACGCCGAACCGCAACGCCGATACCGTCGCCAACGCGCGTTATCTCCATGAGGCGGGAGTGCAACTGGTGGCGGGGAACGATGCCGGGTGGCGCTATACCCGTTTCGACACCCTCTACCGGGAACTACAACTCCTGGTCGATGCCGGACTCACGCCGCTGGAGGCGATCAGCGCCGCGACGGGCCGTGCCGCCGCCGCCTGCCAGCTTACCGACCAGATCGGCACCCTCGCCCCCGGTCGCGTCGCGGACCTCATCGCCGTGCGAAAAGATCCGACGAGTGCTGTCGCCGCGCTTGATTTGCCAGCGCTGGTGGTCCAAGGCGGGCGTACGGTCGTTGATCGGCGCTGAGTTGCGGTGTCGCCGTGAGATTGAATGAAGGGGGCCGGGGATTGAATCCCCGGCCCCCTTCATTCGGCACGTTCGATCTTCGGGATAGCGTTAGTCTGCCGGTGAGTTTTCCGTGGTTGCCGGAATATCCTCGGCAGTCGGATCGAAATTCTCTGTGCGATAGTTCGCGGCCTGCTTCTGCCAGAGGTAAATCCCAGCTGCGGTGACTAACGGAATCGCGATCGTGATGATCCACGTTTGCCCCAACGTCAGGCCGAGCGAGTCGTAATAGGCGGCAATGAAGAGTGCGCCGAGGTAGGCCATGAACCCGATACCCAGTGCGAGGCGGAGTGGGCTCTGGCGCGCGGGCTCCAGATACTCGAAGCTTTTCCCGAGGCGATTGGTCCGGTCAAGCCAGGGCGCGGCGGTGAGTACCCCGAAGAGTACCCCAGGGAAGACCAGACCGCCCAGGAACTCCGGCCCGATAGTGATCCCACCCGGCAGGGAGAGGGTCGCCTGCGGCGGGACAAGCTTCAGGAAGCCGTAGACCCACATCAGATACCAGTCGGGCTTGACCTCGGGGGTCTGCGGCCCTGGTGGTCCGAAGGCGTCGAGCGGGTGGACCGGCACGAACGCGGAGAGGATAAAGAGTCCGCCGAACATGAAGAAGAGTAATTGCCCGGCGAGGATCGCCTGATAGGGCCACAGCGATACGCCGAGAACCTTGCCCGGTTCGGCCATTTTCCGTGCGTACCCCGGCTGCGTGTGCTTCTGCTTGATGATCAGCACTAGGTGCAGGCCCATGACGGCGGCGAGCAGCGCGGGGACGATGAAGATATGCAGGGTGTAGAGTCGTGGCAGGGAGCCGAGTGTCGGGAACGCCCCGCCGAAGACCAGTTCTGCGGCGATGTTACCGACCCGGGGGATCGAGCGGGCGATCGAGTAGCCGATGCCGGTCGCGGTCACGGCATAGGAATCATAGGGGAGCGAGTAGCCGATGAAACCGGCACCGATCGTCAGCACTAAGAGTGTGACGCCGATGATCCAGTTCAACTCGCGCGGCTTACGGTAGGCCCCGGTGAAGAAGACGCGCATCGAGTGCAGGATGACCGAGGCGATCATCACATGGGCTGCCCAATGATGAACGTTGCGGAAAATGTTTGCTACCGGGATCGATTCGATCAGCTTCACGCTGGCATACGCTTCGGGGAGTTTCTGTCCGGCGTAATCGACCTCGACATTGGAGGGGACATAAATCAGCCCGAGGTACGCCCCGGTCGCCACGAGGATGACGAAGCTGAACAGGCACATCTCGCCGAGGAAGAACGAGGTATGGACGGGAAATGCCTTATGCCCGAACTTCTTATAGAGGCCATCGATCCCGATCCGCTCATCGAGCCAGGCCACCACGCCGGTATACTGCTTCGGATCCATCGTTGCTGCAGCGCTTGGCGATACCGGACGCTCGATCGGCTGGCCCCCAGGCGTCTTCGTCGTCATTGACGCGCCGCGTCGTGATTGGGCTCTCTTTTGACCGGCCATCACTTTAATCCTTACTGGTGTGGTTGCTTACGCGACGCCGACTTTGCCATCGAATACGCCAGTCGCTGTGATACTGCCATCTGCTGCCACATCGATCGGGAGCCCTGGCAGCGGGCGTGGGGCCGGGCCGCTGACAACCGCCGCTTTATTCGCCGGATCGAAATGACTGGCGTGGCAGGGGCAGGCGATCCGCTTCTCGTTATCCAGGCTCGCGTAGACGACGCAGCCGAGATGGGTGCAGATCGCGCTGTAGGCGACGAGGCCATCTTTGCCGGAGCCGGGAGCGATCCGTACCAGCTCTACCAGATTCTGCTGATTATCGGCCTTGCCCTTGGGGAAGGCTTGCACCGATGTGCCAACCTGGATCGCGCTGGCGAGTACCGGATCGCCCGCCGCCGCGCCCGAAGCTGCCGTCGCGTAGACCAGCTGGTCGCCCGCTGCGATCTCTTGTACGGTGATCTGCAAGGCTTTGATCGCGAATGCCGGTACGCCGAAGGCCAGGACGAATGCCCCAGTGCTGGCACCGATCAGCCAGCGCAACATATTCCGGCGGCTGAAGCGCCCGAAGTTGTCTTGCTCCTCGTAATCATCATCGTCGTATGGTGGGGCACCCGCCTGCTGCTCTCCCATCGATGCCATTGCCCCTGCTCCTCTGGTTTATGCTGCCCGCATCACCCCATTGTGGCGCGGGAAATTGCCGAAGCGTGTGGTCGTCGGTGTCCTTACCAAGGCACCCCATCGTTGCGGTCGTCGAAATGTGCCTCGCTGCCGACGAAACCTTCCTTGTAGAAGACCAGTAGCAGCGCCATGTCGATCGAGCCAAGCCCAGCGAGTGTGCCGATCAGGTACGGTTGCCAGCCAAGCGCGATCCCGAACCCCAGGAAGCCCGCGATCACGAGCAACAAGAGCGTGAAGATGACGATCGCCACGCTGAGCGGATTGGTCAGGCGTGGCCGCACACGACCCAGATGCAACTCACGGCCTTCGAGCAAGACCGAGATGAACCCTTGTACGGCGAAGATCAGCAATGTCAGCGCAAAGCCGACGAGGCCGATCTCCAATTCGGATAATGCTTCGGGCATTGCCCCTGCCTCCTATCGTTCCAGCGCCGCGCTACTATGCGCTCGCGGCCTGGTTCGCTTTCGGTCCTCTGCTGGCCATTGTTCGTCGCTCGCTGTCGCAACTTTGGTGCCGCTGTACCGAAAGGACTGGCGTGAATACGGTCCCCTGTTAATTGTACGGAGGAGCTATCAAAAGGACCAGAGGGTTCAGCCGTCATGCTGCGTCTCGCAGGTGAGGCACGCCAAACAAACGGGGCGGCTCGCCTGAGCCGCCCCGTCAAACATTCGGTCTGTTGCCTGGCGGTGTCAGGAATAACGACCACGTCTGCGGGGTGCCGCTTTCCCGCCATTTGCTACAGCTTCTTCTTCCGCTTTCGCCGCTCGGCTCTTCCCGTTTGGTTGCTTCGCCTTCGCGTCGATATTCACGACGTGTTTGACGAGGTCGGCGGGGTCGCCTTCCATGACCTTGCGGAGTTCGATGATCTGATCGCGGAGTTGACCGGCCTTCTCGAATTCGAGCATCTTGGCGGCCTGCTTCATTTGCCCTTCGATATCGCGGACGATCCGGGCCAACTCCTCGCGCGGCAGTTCGGCGATCACGCCGGCACCGCTGCCGCCCTTCGCGTCATACGCACCGTTCTCTTCCGCCACCTGCCGCACGCGGTCGGTGAGATCCTTGATCTCCTTGGTGACACCACGCGGCGTGATGTTGTGTTCCTCATTGTAGGTTTGCTGGATGGCGCGACGGCGGTAGGTTTCCGAAATCGCCCGCTCCATCGACCCGGTCATATTGTCGGCATAGAGGATTACCTGGCCGTTGATATGCCGCGCCGCGCGCCCGATCGTCTGGATCAGTGCCCCCTCCGAGCGGAGGAACCCTTCCTTGTCGGCGTCGAAGATGATCACCAGCGAGACTTCCGGTAGATCGAGCCCTTCGCGTAGGAGGTTGATCCCGACGACGACATCGTAGACCCCGAAGCGGAGGTCGCGCAGGATCTCTACGCGCTCCAACGTCTCGATGTCGTGGTGGAGATACTGGGTGCGGATCCCAGCTTCTTTCAGATAGTCGGTCAGATCTTCGGCCATCCGCTTCGTCAGCGTCGTCATCAGCACACGCTGGCCCTGCTTGATCCGCGCGTGTGTCTCGGTCAGCACATCGTCGATCTGTCCGGTGGTCGGGCGTACGCTGATCTCTGGGTCGATCAGCCCGGTCGGGCGGATGACTTGCTGCGCGATCCGCTCGCTATTCTGCATCTCGAACGGTCCGGGCGTCGCCGAAACGTAGATCGCCTGCCGGAGATGTGCCATGAACTCATCGAACATCAGCGGGCGATTATCGAGCGCCGAGGGGAGGCGGAAGCCGTAATCGACCAGGATCTCTTTCCGGCTGCGGTCGCCGCCGTACATCCCGCGCACCTGCGGCAGGGAGATGTGCGACTCATCGACCAGGACCAGATAGTCGTCCGCGAAATAGTCGAGGAGGGTCCAGGGCTGCTCGCCCTGCCCGCGCCGCGCGAGGTGGCGCGAGTAGTTCTCGACGCCGTTGCAGTAGCCGACCTGTTGCAGCATCTCCAGGTCGTAGGTCGTGCGCTGCTTCAGCCGCGCGGCTTCCAGGATCTTGCCCTGCGACTCCATCTCTTTGAGGCGCGCTTCCAGTTCGGCCTCGATATCCTTGACCGCGTCGCGCAGCTTCTCCTCGGTCGTGACGAAGTGCTTGGCCGGGTAGATATCGGTCTGCGTCCGCTCGACCAGCACCTCGCCGGTCAGCGGGTCGACTTCGACGATCCGCTCGACATCATCGCCGAAGAACGAGATCCGCAGGGCAACCTGCTCGTATGCAGGGAAGATTTCGAGGGTGTCGCCGCGCACCCGGAAAGTGCCGCGCACGAAGTTGACATCGTTGCGCTCATATTGGATGTCGATCAGGTGGCGCAGGACTTTATCGCGCCGGACGACCTGCCCGCGTTTCAGCGAGATCACCGTCTTGCCGTATTCCTCCGGCGAGCCGATGCCGTAGATGCAGGAGACCGATGCGACGATGATCGTGTCGCGCCGCGTGAGGAGCGAGCGCGTTGCGGCATGGCGCAGACGGTCGATCTCCTCGTTGATCTGCGATTCCTTCTCGATATACGTGTCGGAGCGTGCGAGGTATGCCTCGGGCTGGTAATAGTCGTAGTATGAGACGAAGTACTCGACCGCGTTATGGGGAAAGAATTCCTTGAATTCGGAGTAGAGCTGCGCCGCCAGTGTCTTGTTGTGGGCCAGGATAAGGGTTGGGCGCTGCACACGCTCGATCACTTTCGACATCGTATAGGTTTTGCCCGAGCCGGTGACGCCGAGCAGGGTCTGATGTTTGAACCCCTTGTTCAGTCCATCGGCCAACTCCTCGATCGCTTTGGGCTGGTCGCCGGTTGGCTCGAAGGGGGCGACAATTTGAAAATCCGGCACGGGCTCCTCCGTCAGTTTTGTGTGGTGTGGCACAGCGATTTAGGGGTGAGGGGGGCATCGGTCGGGTGATTGCTCGACGCGCCCCTAAAGGGATAATAGGTGTACCACGACCATGAAACTCTACGGTAAAGTATAGCAGATTTGCCTTTCTCGGACACTTGTTCGGGGTGACAAGATCACGAAAATGGCGCGTAGGTACGCGGATCTCCCCCTGTTTTAGCCTCATCCCTGCATATAATGGATCCCTGTGGATAGTCATTCAAGTGCTACGTCAGGATAGCCCCTCGCTTGTCCAGGGGCTTCTCGGAGCCGAGGCTGGTTGGATTGCTCCGGGCCGCAGTTCGGGTACGCTAATCCCGGCCTCGCGTAGGGGGCCGAACTGCATGAGGGCGCTATTGAACCACCAACTCAACTTCCGCTGCGGCGAGGTGTTATGACTCGGATACCCGATCTCGTTAGCGGTGATGAATGTGGCGGGGTCGCTGAGTCCCGTAACCAGGTAGTTAGCCGGGATAGTTGCTGGATCGCGGGCCGGGCGGGCCTGGTCGATAAATGTGACATAAGCGCAGAAAGCGAGTTCATGGTGCAGGACCAGGAATGATTCGCCCTCGCTCGCGAACGGACCGATCGGGCGCTGGTCGAATGTTCCCGTGCGGCGCAGGGCGCGCAGGCCGACCGCCGTGAGTACCGTGGCATCGGCGCAATGCTGCGTGTCATCGTAGTCGCCGAAAGAGCGGCGCTTCCCGTTGGTGTCGATCCCCGCACCGTAGAGTGGGACGAGGATCCGTCGTTCGGGGAGATCTTTGTTCGAATCGTAGGCCACCGACGGGTGTAGGAAATCGTCATCGAGGATACCGCCCTGGAAATACGCCGAGCCGGTATCCCGCAGGAAGCGTGTGAGGCGGATGAAGATCTCATCGACGCGCGGATCGTTGGTCTGGCCCTGGTAGGCGAGTAGTCCGTCGATCATCAGGAGCGGCATCCAGCCGGAACAGAACGGCTCATCGGGATCCCCTTCCGCAGCCTGATCGGCGTTGTGGATAAAGCAGTTCTGCGGCGGGAATGCCGCAGAACCAGGATTGATCGCTGCGAGTGTGGCCGCGTCGCCGGTGATGTGCCGATAGGCGGTCGTTACCAACTCCTCTGTGGCACGCAGATAGGCGAGATCGCCGGTCAGCAGATGCCCGTAATAGAGTCCTTCCAGGCCGGTGCCGAGTTGCCGCTCGGTCCAGAGCTTGTCCGGGCCGCGCAGTTGTCCGGCGCGGTAGGGTGTGATGGTGTACTGGTCGTTCAGCCAGAGTTCGGCGATTGCCTCCCCCGCCGCCAGCGCCGCCTCGTCTCCCGTGAGTGCATAGTAGGCGTAGAGCCCCCGCAGATGGGAAAACTTGTCGTCTGGTTCGGGCGTGATCGTGAGGAAGCCGCGATTCTCGCTGCGCAATTCGATCTTGCTGGCGTAGTAGGAGCAGGTGCGATACCCCTCGCGCAAGAAGCGGGTATCGCCCGTGGTCGTCGCGAAGAGGAGGTAGGTGGCGCACCGGTCGTACAACCAGCCTTCATAGCCGTTGATCCCCGCTTTCTCGTCGGTATCGCCGGGTCCGATAACCGCTGCGGGATTGAGGGCATAGCTTTCCTGGTACATCCCCGACAACCCGAACGGCGTGGCCTGTTCTGCAATGAACTTCAGTCCGGCGAGATCGGGACCGATCTGTTCGGCGGCGACCTGATGCCCGAGGATGCCGGTTGTCGCTAGATACCCCGTAGGGAAGGTTGCCAATACCGCCGGTTCTCTGGCCGTGAAGAGGGCACGCTTTTCGCGATTAGTTTCAAGCAGCGTCGCGCTCCCGCCCTGCGACGTGACCGAGCGCGTCGCCGTGGTCACGATCTCCGCAGATTCGGCACTCACCGCTGAGAAAGGGAGCAGGCTCGGGCCGGGAGCGGTCGTCGCGGTGGGCGTTTCCCCTTGCCAGGACACCGCCACTTCGGCGCATTCACCTTGCAGTATCGACGTGGGCAACTGGATGAGGACCGAGCGCGGCCCTTTCGGTGTCCCATCGGGGCCGTAGCGCGCCAGCAACGTTCGGGTACTCGCCGCGACCGGTGCGCCGTTGACCGTGACGCGCAGCGCGGTCGCATCCGCCAGCGCACCAGTGGGCAATGGCAAGCCGAACGACACGACCGGACCCGGCGTGAATGTGCGTGCCAGCCCGACCCGGACGCCCGTGGCAGAAAAACCGCTCGGTGTCGCGCACTGCGCCGCTGGTGGTGTTAGCGCAGGGGGCGGCGAGGGTATCAGTCCAGGCTCTGACCTTGCAACCTGTGTGCCCGCAAGGAGCGGCGAGGCGGTAGGGCGGGGGCCTGATTGCGTCAGGGCGCTCCGTGCTTGTTGCGGTTGGCTGCGTACGGCGAATACCGCGCCTATGGTGCTCATTAGCAGCGCCAAGACGACCAGGATAGTACCCGCTAGCAGGATCGAACGTTGCCGATCATTCCCACCATTCCCCGATGTCATCGCCTACTCCCCGCGTGATGTGCCATTTCGCACACTCCTGGCGGATGCCAAAGCTCTCTGTTGTAGCTTTCCGACGAGCGAGCGGGCGAACATTTCATTCTACGCAGATGTCCGCGTTGGTATCACGGAGATCGGCCAAGGGGGGCGTTTTTCGGCAAGACACCTAGTTAATTTGTGTGGCGGTAAAAAATGTGAGGCGGAGGTTTCGGCAACGGCTATCAGGCCGAGATCGTAGAAGTGGCCGCTTTCTGCTGGCCCCGCTCGATCCGTTGCTGAACCGCAACGGATCGAGCGGGGCTATCTAGCGTAGACGGAAGCTCTCGGCATACGCATGGATCACGAGGTAGCGCAGCCATTCGCGGGTGGTCAGTTCGCCGATCGAGTTGTGCTTCGCCGTGACCGCGTCGGCGATCCCACGCTCCTCGATCTGGAGCCCAAGGGCGATTGTCTCCCGGCGGGTCGCGGTCATCGCTTCGCGCAGTGCCGACCAATCTAGGTCGGCAGCGGGCTGGTAACCATCGTATTCATCGGTGATCGGTGGTTCTCCGAGGATCGTGCCGAGGCGTCGCTGGCCCCAGCGTTCGATCCCGATGATGTGGCGCAGCGCGGCGCGATTGGTGTCGGTCGCGGCGGCACGGGCCATCCGCACCTGGAGTTTCTCGCCCGCCTTCGCCAATGCCGATAGGTGTTGTGGCAGCGACCGCTTGCGGGCCGGTCGGCGTAGGATCAACTCTCCGAAGAATTCCCTGGCGCGCGACATCATCGCTCCTGCGTCGTTGCGTTGGGGCGAGCGGGTGCGCTATTGCGCGCGCCCGCGTCCGGCGATCGGCCAGATCGCTTCGACCAGCCCATTGCGCTCGCCGACGTAGCGATCGTAGAGATTGACGGTCGTGCAGCCGTGGCCGGGGATCACGCGTACCTGATCGCCGGGGCGTAGATCGCGCGCCGCGCCGCTGAGGGTCAGCTTGGTATGTTCTTCGGAGAAGCCCGCGAATTGCACGTCGTCTTCATGACCGATCATCCGCGGCGTGCCGTGATCGCTGCCGATCGTCTTGCGCCCGATGTCGAGGACGCCACGGTCGGCGGTCGGGCGGCTGATGACCGTCGCCAGGACTGTCAGTGCGGGGCGGAATCGCTCGCCGATCCCGCCGATCTC
>JAABUN010007551.1_pt1 | contig 11635 bp, 9 predicted proteins | sample 5559311 | NCBI WGS metagenome assembly JAABUN01 (sample SAMN10711877, study PRJNA513370) | rock metagenome | isolation source: Antarctica rocks | place: Antarctica: Victoria Land, Siegfried Peak sud | reverse complement strand
GAAGTGTGCGGGACAACAACCCGCAAAGAACTCGGGATTGAAATCTTCTCGGTGGACTTTTGTGTCGGTAACCGGGGTGCAGCAAAACACAAGATTTGTACTTCGGAGCTGTTCACCTCTGCCCTGCATATAAGGCTGAGGCCCTTGAGCCACCGGCTGCCCACCTCGAGGCTGCGGAGATCATCAGGTGACGACACCCGGCTCGATATGCGGTAAACACGCCTCAAAGACGCGTGTTAAAGAGTACACGTCAGAAGTTTAAGAACACCGTACGCCCCCATAGTCCGCTAGAATAGACGTGTGGGACAACGCTACACCGTTCAGGAAGGGATCATCTTGCGCCGCACGGAGTTGCCCACCGGCGACGTGGTGGTGACCCTGCTGGGCCAAGAGGGTAAATGGCGAGCGGTCGCCCGTAAAGGCAAGCTCATCGGGGGCAATCTGGGCAAACTGAGCCTGTTTCACGACGTTACGGTGCAGCACTATACCCGCCCCGGTCAGGACGACCTCGCGCTCATCACCCAAGTTCAGCTGAACGGGGCGCTTCCCAGACTCAGCGATCCGGAGGTTTACCCCTACGCCCATGTGCTCGCCGAACTCACCGACAAACTCGCAGTAGACGTGCATTTGGACAGTGGGTTTTATCACTACTTCGCGGGGGCACTGCGCGGCGTCGCGCAGCATCCCGACCCTGAACAGGTCGCGCTGGTGATGAGTTGGCGGCTGCTCGCGCAGGGCGGTCTCACGCCGCGCCTGACCCGCTGCGCCCGCTGCGGTGACCGCAACCCCAGCGGCGGTGACCTCAGTGGGTCGGTCTTTTTCGACGTGTCCGCCGGGGGGCTGAGCTGCGCGGCGTGCTCGAGCGGGTTCCGTTTAGACCCGTCCGTCCGCGATGACCTTTTGGCGCTGCACCGCTCTACTGTCGCGGCGGCGTTAGAGCTTCCCTTCAGTGAGCGCCGCGCCCACTGGGCGCTTCTGTCGCGGTATCTGGGATTTCACATCGGGGAAGTGCAGAGTCTGCGGCATCTGCCCCGAACCCCGGAGCCTGTTTGACACCCTGGTTGTTGTGGTTACTGTGGCCCCTGCTCAGCCTGGCAGCGGGTTATCTGCTCGGCAGCGTACCGAGCGCGGCGCTGGTCGCGCGTCTTAAACGCCGGGACATCTTCGCGGTGGGCTCGAGCAGTATGGGCGCGATGAACACCGCCCGCAACCTGGGCTGGGCGCTCGGCGCGCTCGTGCTGCTGCTCGACCTGGGCAAAGGTGCGCTCGCCAGCCTTGTCGGGCTCTGGCTCGGCACACTCGCAGGCGACGCCCTCTACACGCCACTTGCAGCGGGCGTCGGAGCGGTGCTCGGGCATCTGTGGTCGGTGTGGGTAGGGTTTCGCGGCGGCAAAGGGCTCGCCACAACGCTGGGTGTCGCGCTCCCCGTCTATCCGCTCGGCGGGCTTTACGCACTGCTCACGCTGCTCGTTTTAGTCGCTCTTTCCCGCCGCGTGACGTTTGCTACCTTGTTAACGGCGCTCCTCTATCCGCTCTGCGTTTACCTCGGGTCGCTATCGACCGTTGCGTCCATTACAGCCCCAGCCCCTATGATCACGGTCACGACGCTAGGCGCGGGTCTGATCGCGCTCCTCGTGACCATTAAGCACGCCCTGCCAGTCGGGGGGCCGCGCAGCTAGCCCCAGCCGCCACGCCACCGCCTGCGCGACCCGTACCCCGGCCTGCCCGTCGCCGTAGGGGTTAGGTTTGTCACGCATTGCCGTGCGCGCTGCTGGGTCGGCGAGAAGTGGGCGCAGGGCAGCCTCGACCTGCGCGGGCGTGTTTCCCGCCAGTTTGAGCGCCCCCGTCGCCACACCCTCAGGCCGTTCGGTAACGTTTCTGAGCACGACGACAGGCACGCCGAGCGCCGCGCCCTCCTCTTGCAAGCCACCCGAATCGGTGATGATCAGCTCCGACGCCCCCATGAGCGCGACCATCTCAGCGTATCCGAGCGGGTCGGTGAGGATGACGTTAAGAACGTCTGAGAGCGGCTCCCAGACGGCGCGCCGCACCGCCGGATTGAGATGCACCGGGTAGACAAAGGTGAAATTGCTGTGGTCGCGGGCAAGCTGCGCCAGCAGCACAGCGAGGCCGCGCAGGTACGGGAGGTTTTCGCGGCGGTGCATCGTTAGGGTGATGTAGGGACCGGGCGGGAGACGCGGCAACCGGGCCTGACGCGCGACGAGCCTTACAGCGTCGACGGCGGTGTTCCCGGTAACGACCATCCGCGCGTCGCTTTTGCCCTCGAGCAGCAAGTTGGCTTTGGCGAGCGGTGTAGGGGGCAGCTCGAGGTCGGTCAGCACGTCGGTGAGCCGACGGTTACCCTCCTCCGGAAAAGGCTCGCGCAGATTGAACGACCGCAACCCGGCCTCGACGTGCGCGACTGGAATCCCTTCAAAGTACGCCGCCAGCGCCACCGCAAAGGTCGACACCGTGTCGCCGTGAACGAGCACGTAATCCGCGCGCAGGCTCCGCAGGGCCGCGGCAGCCCCCGGCAGCGTCCGGGCGAACAGCTCGGGCAGACCCTGATCCGCTCTCATCACGTCCAGGTTCAGGTCGGGCGATAGGCCGAACAGCTCCAGCATCCCCGCAAGCTGTTCGCGGTGTTGGCCGGTGACGAGCAGGAGGGGTTCCAAACCCGGCTGCTTGCGAAGCGCGTAGATGACCGGGGCCAGCTTCGACGCCTCCGGGCGGGTGCCGAACGCGACGCAGACCCGCGCGGACGTGCTCACGTCCGCCGCAGCTCCCGGCGGCTGTCCCGAACCCGCAAAAAGCTCGCGCCGCCGACCAGTAAAACAGTCGCCAGCACGGTCAGGTAGATGAGTTCGGGTGGCGTCTGCGACAGGGTCATGCCGCACGCACCCAACACGAGCGCCGCTCCCCACAATACGAACACCGCCAGCGGTTTTGAGCCGCTCCGTACCCGGATGAGGTCGTGCAGATGGTCGTTAGCGGCCTCCGTGGGGTTGGCACGACGCGAAAGGCGGCGGAGCGTCACCTGCGTCATGTTTAGAACCGGCAGCGCCAAGATTAAAATCGGCGCGGCGACAGTGACGGCGGCGGTGACTTTAAGCGACCCCAGTACGCTAACTGCCGCCAGCACATAGCCGAGCAGATATGCGCCCGAATCGCCCATAATGACCCGCGCCGGGTTGTAGTTGTGCCGCAAAAACCCCAGCGCCGCCCCCGCAAGCGCTGCCAAGAGGAGGACCGCCGCGCCCCGGTCGGGCAGCTGCACCGCGACGGCTAAGAGCGCGAGGCTCGAGATCGTCGCCAAACCCGATGAGAGCCCGTCGAGCCCGTCGATAAAGTTAAACGCGTTGGTGAAGCCGACGACCCAGAGGAGCGTTAAAACGGCGGCTAAGGGCGCACCAAAAAAGTGATATGGCGACGCGCCGAAATAGTTGGTGATAAAGTCGACCCGGACACCGTTGACGATCAAAATACCGGCGGCCACAAACTGGCAGAGCAGCCGCGTCGCTACCGGAACCTCCCAGAGATCGTCGAACAGTCCCACGAGCGTCATCAGCGCCCCGCCCAAGACAATCGCCAGCAGCTCCACACGGTAGGCCGCCAGCAGTTCGGGCCGGACGAGGCTGCCGAGCAGCAGCGCCCCCATAAAACCGCCGAAGATCGCCACCCCGCCGATGTTCGGAACAGCCCCCTCATGAACGCGCCTGCCGCCGCCCTGCTGAAGCGCCCCGATACGTCTGGCAAACGCTTCGACTCCGGGGGTCAGCGCCGCCACCAAAATGAGCGCTGTCACAAAGGTCAGCGAAACGACGGGTAGATAGAGCAGTAGGGAGTCGCGCACAAGGCTATTCTACGGTGTTACGGCTGTGTGTAAAGCGTTATGTGTAAAGTAGGGACACAACTCATATAGCTGATAGCATGGCAACTTCGGCTCGAGCTGTAGTTGGCAGAAAACACCAAGTCCGACCTATACTTTCAGAAACCCCACCCACGTCGGTTCAGTCGGTATTTGCTCCAAGACTAACTTTGACTCTCCATAAGCAAGTAGCTTACAAAGCTTGACCCGCCGACGACCCGCTCAAACCCCTCACGGTCCGCGTCACAGCTACCGTTTTCGACAGGCTGAACGTCGCTCCACGCGGCCTTCTGAAATCTCAACTCTTGCGCTCGGAACGGTAGACCCGACGGAACGCAACCTCAAAAATCGCTACAACCCAACGAACCCCCGAACGTCTAACGGGTGCCGTAGATGCGGTCACCGGCGTCGCCGAGCCCAGGCACGATGTAGCCGTGACTGTTGAGACGCTCGTCCTGCGCGGCCAGGATGATTTCGACCTCCGGATGTTCGCTCTGTACCGCAGCAATACCTTCGGGCGCACCTAAAATACAGAGGAGCCGCACGCGGGTCGCGCCGAGCCCCTTAAGGATGGTGATCGCCGCCGCCGCGCTGCCGCCGGTCGCCAACATCGGGTCGAGCAAAAAGGTGTCGCGCTCAGCGATATCGGTCGGCAGCTTTTTGTAGTACTCGACCGGTTTCAGGGTTTTCGGGTCTCGGTAGAGGCCGATGTGACCGACCCGCGCCGCCGGAACGAGCCGCAAGATGCCGTCGACCATCACTAGACCCGCGCGTAACACGGCGACGAGCGCCAGCTTTTTACCGCTCAGCCGCTGCACCCGCGCCTCTGCGACCGGCGTTTCAATCGTGACCGGCTCGAGCGTAAGGTCGCGCATCGCCTCGAACGCCATCAGCATACTAAGCTCTTGGCACAACTCCCGGAAGTCGCGGACATCGGTGGTGCGGTCGCGCAGCAGAGCCAGCTTGTGCTGTACCAGCGGGTGATCGATGACGGTTACGGGCGCGCGGGGTTCAGACATAGCTTCAGGCTACCACGCAGGACCTCACGGCTTTTTCGGTCCCTTTCTCAGGCTAGGCTGTCGAGAGGTTTTTCACACTCTTCTGTTACACCGCTCACAGCGTACTCTCAGCCCTCTGGTGCAGACTGATAAGGATGAGGCACCCTTTTTCGTGGTGCCGGTTCCTCGCGTTTGGAAACTCATTGTCTAAGACGTTAGTTGTTTAGAACTTGTTGGGAGCTGGTGTGAAGAGAATTATCCTTTTAGTTTTACCGTTACTGTTGTTGGTCGCGTGTGGGAAAGAATCGGCGGAACGCGCCGACCTCACAGTGGCGTTAACCGCCGACACGCTGGAGGGCCAAGCGCCGCTGCCGGTCAACTTCAGCGCGGTTGTACCGGATGGCGGCGGCGAGGTCGGGTACAGCTGGGACTTCGGAACGGGTGACGCCGCTCAGGGCAGCTCGAGCCGCCTCTACACCTTTCAGAAACCGGGTACTTTCAAGGTGTCGGTCGAGGCCGCAGTTGAGGGTGCGCGCGCGGGCGATACGGTGACGATCACCGTTTCCGAACCCCCGTCCGCGCCCACGCCCGGCAATCAGGCTCCGGCAGTTTCTCTCGAGGCGTCTAAAACGGCGGGTAAGGGGCCGCTCGAGGTCAGCTTCAGCGCTACTGCAAGTGACCCGAACGGCGACACCCTCACCTACAGCTGGAACTTTGGCGACGGCACCGTGGTCGCTGCGGGCGGCGCGGCTGAGCAGACCCACACCTTTGCAGAGAGCGGCTCGTACGTCACAGCGGTGACGGTCACCGACGAGAAGGGCGGCAACGCGCAGGCCGAGTTGCGGATCGCCGTAGCCGACCCCGACCCGGAGGTGCCGCCGACCAAACCACCACCCACGCAGGACGACAACGAACCGCCCAGAGTCAAACTGACAGCCACTACAGCAGGTGGGAACGCGCCGCTGACGGTGAGCTTTAACGCCGAGGCCAGCGACCCCGAAGACGACCCGCTCACCTACGCCTGGAACTTCGGCAACGGGGAGCGCGCCGAGGGTAACTCGAGCCGTACCGTCACCTACAACGACCCGGACGTGTATACAGCAGTCGTGACGGTAAGTGACGGCCTCACCGAACAGCGAGCGAGCTTCAAGGTCAACGTCCGAGAAGCGTCCGAAACGCCCGCACCAGAGCCACCTGCGCCACCTGCACCCCAACCACCCGAAGCGCCTGAACCCCCCACACCTGCACCGCCACAACCGCCCACGCCACCTGAACCACCCGCACCTCAACCGCCCGAAGCGCCTGAACCTCCAACACCCGCACCACCACAACCGCCCACGCCACCTGAACCTCAACCACCCACACCTCAACCACCCGAAGCGCCTGAACCTCCAACACCCGCACCGCCACAACCGCCCACGCTACCTGAACCCGCACCACCCGCCAACACCCCGCCGAAGGTGACCGTCAACGCGACCCCGGTAGAAGGTAGCACCCCGCTCCGCGTCGCGTTTAGTGCTCGAGCCAGCGACGACGCCGACGATGAGCTGTCGTACCTCTGGGATTTCGGCGACGGCACCATCTCGGGGGTAAAATCGCCGACCCACACCTACCTCGAGGCGGGCGACTACAGCGCTTCGGTTACGGTGAGCGACAGTGACGGCGGCAGCACCCGCGAAGAGGTCGCTATCACCGCGGCCCCGAGTGCCGGGGAACCGGAGCCGACTCCCGACGTACCCTTTTACGGTGAGTGGGCGTGGGCGGCGCGCTCAGCAAGCGGAGAAACTTTTGAGGGCTACCTGAGCGTTTCCGCACCTTCCCCCGAGCCTGCGCCGGAGTTTGCCGACGCCTTTATCGAGGGCGGTATGGGCGCGTGGACGAACTGCACGAACGGAATAGATGCCTGCGGCCCGCCGACCGGCCTGGGTTACATCGACGTTGTGAACTACGGTCAGGGTGATGAGATCGACATCATCTTTGTCGACAAAAAAACCGGCTTTACGACGATGGTAGCGTTTGACGACGACGGCGAACTCGGCAACGAGGTCGACGGCGCGCCGACGCTTAAGGGCAACGGCGCGTGGGTCTATGAAGACGGTAGCAGCGATGACCTAAGCTTTGCAATGGTCAAGACGGACAGCGAACCTGAGATTGCGCTGGATATGGCGCTCAGTACCCTGAGCACGCAGAAAAACCGCAGCCGCTGACTCGTAGGTCTAAAGGCGGGCTACTGAGCCCGCCTTTTTGTTGGCGCGCCGTTTGGTTCTATCAGTTTGGTGTGGCTGTAACGTGTTTTGCGGTGCTGCACGGGGGCAGAACTCAGAACACAGACTACGCGCGTTTGCAAAAATGCTGATTCTGAGCTGTTCGACTTGAAGCTCAGAGGACGAGCCGTGTAGATAAAACGACCCGGCTTTCTTCCAAAACTCCTGCCCCGGAACTCACAAGATTTACAGGCTTTCGCAAAAAATTTACGATGATCTCTAAAATGCAAAAATAAATACAGTTACCGTCCGGTAGCAAGCACATGTGGCAGCCGGGTCAGGACTTCGGCTCCTGTTTCAGAGACGACGACGACGTCCTCGAGCCGTACCCCACCCACACCGGGAAGATAAACGCCCGGTTCGATGGTCATAATCATTCCGGGTGCCAGCAGAGCTTCGACCCCCTCAGCGAGTTGCGGGACGCTCTCGTGAACCTCTAAACCCAAGCCGTGCCCGGTACGGTGAATGAAGTGTTCGCCGAAGCCCGCCGCGGTGATCACGCCCCGCGCCGCCCGATCAACTTCTTGCATCGGCACGCCCGGTTTTACAGCGGCAACCGCCGCCCGGTTGGCTGCCGACACGACCTCAAAGATGTGGGCCAGCTCAGGCTCCGGTTCGCCAATAAACAGCGTCCGGGTGATGTCGGCGGGGTAGCCGTACTTGCGCCCGCCGTAGTCGATCAGGAGTGGTTCACCCACGCCCAAGCGGCGCTCCGACGGGGCACCGTGCGGCAGCGCGCTGTTCGGCCCGGACTGCACAAGCGGCCCGAACGCGTGGCCTTCGCTGCCCTCAGCTTCGAGTAGCGCGGTCAGCCGCGCTGCAACCTCACGTTCGCTCTGCCCCGCTGCAAGCTCCGGCAAAAGGCGCTCGAGCGCCCGCTCACTCAGCGCCACCGCCGCCTGTATCGCGCCTATTTCCTCCGGCTCCTTACGCGCCCGAATCGCCGTCAACGCCTCTTCAACCCGGCGCACCCGTAAGGGCGCTTCAGCGAGCAGCGCCAGATACTCCCCGGCGCGCATCGTCATACTGTCGATCCCCAAAACTTTGTCAGTCAGCTCGAGGCCGCGCAGCGCGGCTTGGAACGCGCCCGTGTAGCCTGCTTCATCGCTCCAGGCAAAAACACGCGGCGACAACTCTGGGTGGGCGGCGAGCTGCGGCGTCTCGAGTTCGGGCAGTACCAGCGCTACCCCGTCTGCACCCAAAAACGCCAGAATGGGTCTTTCCGACAATCCAAACTCGAGTCCGGTGAAGTAACGCAGGTTTGCCCCCGGCACCAGCACCACCGTGTCCACGCCCCTGATCTCACGCATTTTAAACTGCCGCTTTGTAAAGTCGATCATCACTCAAGCATACGCCCAGGGCCTGAAAAATACCTCATTATAACGAATAGAGTCTCGGCTACAAACCCAGTATTTCTTGTCTGTCACGACTTTTACGCAGACTTGAGTGCCCTTGACTAACCTTAAAAAATGAGGTAGGATAACTCTACTGATGATGTGACCCCCGGGTAACACTTCAAGCCACCCTGTATGACCCCACCCCCTCACCACTAATAGAGGTTTTGAATGACTACTTTACTTAACGACACCCTTACAGCCACCCTTGTTCCCGCCACCCTAGCGCTACCGACCCGTGTGCTCGAGGCCGACGACATACTCTACGAAGAGGGCCGTGACGCCTCGTCGCTTTACCTCGTCAGCAGCGGCGTTCTCAAGGCCGTCGTACCGACTTCGATGGGCAAAGAGCGTATCGCCGACCTCTACGGCCCCGGTGATATCGTCGGCACCGCCGCCCTCGACGGGGGTCAGCACGCCGAGACCGTCATCGCCGTTCACGACGCCCAGCTCATCCCGCTCGACCCGGCGCAGGCGATGAACGACCGGGGGCTGCGCGACCACATCTTGCAGAGTCTGGCGCGGCAGCTCCGACACGCCCGTCAAGGCATCGACGACGCCGAACTGCCGGTCGGTGCCCGCGTTACCAAAGCGTTTTTACGCCTCGTCGAGCGTTTCGGTCAGGCGTCGGATACCGGCGAAGGCGTCAAGCTGCCGCTGGCCCTGACCCACGAAGACCTCGCTTCACTGACCGGCTCGTCGCGCGTGACCATCACCCGCATCCTGGGCGAACTGCGCCACGAGGGCGCGCTCTCCGGCACGAGGGGAGTTTACTACGCCAACCCGCAGGGCCTCGAGGCCGCCACCGACGACTATGTGATGCAGGTATTGTAGACCGCAGCGAGTACCGGCGACGCGCGATGAGTCCAAAACACTCATCGCGCGTCGCTTTTTTGCTACTTTATTTTGTTGCTCGGCACGCTACCGCACTTACACTGGGAAGCTTTACCAGACCACCCTAAGCCGGACTCCAGAAAGCTCGAGGGCTTTACCGTCTCGCTTCAGCCCTGTGATGTAGCCGCGCCACGGTCGCTCACCAAAGTGGACTGCCCAACCACACCGCCGAACATACCTTCGAGCTGCTGAACGCCGCAGGTTTTACGAGATGAACGTTCAGAACGTGCGCCGCTGGCCGGGGTTTCTGCAATATCGCCCGGACGCTCGCCCCGACTCTGGACTTAGGCAGCCACGTTCGGGGCGTCGCGCGCAGCGCCGGGGTCAGGGACAGCACTGAAACACTTTACGGGGGACGCACTGGTGATTTAGCCCGGCTCGGACGCGATCTGGTACGCGCCTAACCTCACACCTCATTGTGGCAACAGGGCGCTACGCTTAGCACCGAGAACCTGCGACGCTTTATAACCGGGTAACCACTGCAAAACGTCGTCGAGCACTAGCGCGCCGAATCAGGGCCTTATGCTGTTGGCTATGGACATCGTACACAACCGTGAACGGAACCGCTTTGAAGTTGCGTTGGGGAGCGGCGAGGTAGCCGAACTCACATACAGCCTTAAACCGGACACCCTGAGCATCACCCACACGTATGTGCCGGACACGGCGAGGGGTCGGGGCGTCGCGGGCCGGATGACGCAAGCGGCGCTCGAGTACGCCCGCAGCCACGACCTGGACGTCATCCCACTCTGCTCATATGCGGCGGCGTACATGGCCCGACAGCGCCGCAACCAACCTTCTTGACTGGCCTGTGGCGACATTTATGAAAACTTCAGCCGACTTTCGTGCTGAACAGTCACGAACCATCACCTTTGCAAGCGCCTAAAAATTTGTAAGCACCTAAAAATCTGTTTTCTCTCGTACAGCAAAAGCAGGTCACGTCTACGCTAAACCAGCGGAACCCAGTGGGATCACGCGCCTCTAGCCCGCACCCCACGCCCCAAGATAAGCGCCGCCGCCCGCTCGCCGCTCTCCATCGCCCCTTGAATCGAACTCATGCTGGTCGCTTCCGACGCGAGGTAGACGTTTCGTAGCGGTGTCTCGCTAGGGGCCAGGGACGCGCTGAACCCGGCAGGCTGGGCAAACTGTGCGAACGGCAGGGCGATGATCTTAAGGAGCCGCAACTGCTTTACACCTTCGCCGTACCAGGTGGCAAGCTCGAGCCTCACCTGCCTATCCAACGCATCATTCAGCCCTTTTGCCCCCAGTACCGTCACCGACAGCAAGTGCTGCCCCGGCGGGGCCAGGAGCGGATTGACGTTGCTGAGCCAGAGCGCATTGTTGATATAGCCTTGACCGGCGTTTAGCAAAAGGCGCACTTGTTTATCCAGGCGCGTGTCTGAAGCGTAATACAGATAGGTGCTGCCGACACCCTCGCTCGGTACCGCGACGCCCGTCAGACGCGTTATCTCCGGCGGGTCGGTGGCGACGACGACAGAGGCGGCCTCAAGCGTTTCTCTTTCGGTTTCCACCGTCACACCGTCCTCACGCGGAATCAAACGGCTCACACGCACGCCGAGCACAGCGTCCACATCTTCAGCCAGCTGCTGCGTGATACGGCCCATCCCACCCCGTGGCAGCGCAACCGAACCGTCCAAAAGCATTCGGACGTAGTACCGAAACAGCCGCGCGCTCGTCGAAAGATCCCGTTTCAAGAAAACGCCACCAAAGAAGGGGGCAAAAAAGCGGTCGATAGCCCCTCCCGAAAACCCGTAACGCTGTAAAAAGACGCGCGTCGGTTCGTCGTCTCCCAAAAGGAGATGAGCCGGTGGAGTGCCCTTGAGGGCGGCGGCCAGACGCAGCACGCGCACCCGGTCGGGCCAGGTGAAGCTGCTGGCCCGCACCGTACTCACAAGGCTGCCGGGATCGCGTCCGACGGTTTCACTCGAGCGACCGTCCCGGATAGTCGCCGCCGGCAGGATCGAAACGAGGTCTAGGCGGGTCAGGTCGAGGTTGCGCGGTACGGCGGGGTAGGCGGTAAAGAGCACCTGAAAGCCCACATCGAGTGTAAAACCGTCCTGCGTCACCGAGCGCACCCGGCCCCCAAGCTGGGAGCGGGCCTCGAGCACCCGCACCCTCCTCCCCGCCCGCTGGAGAAGACGCGCCGCCGTAAGTCCGGCCAGCCCCGCGCCGATGACGATGACCTGCTCCCCGAGCCCT
>JAABUN010007550.1_pt1 | contig 11636 bp, 7 predicted proteins | sample 5559311 | NCBI WGS metagenome assembly JAABUN01 (sample SAMN10711877, study PRJNA513370) | rock metagenome | isolation source: Antarctica rocks | place: Antarctica: Victoria Land, Siegfried Peak sud | reverse complement strand
GAGCTGGCGAACACGCTCGTCGTCATCACGTCCGATCACGGCGAGAACTTCAACGAGCATCAACTCTACGGCCACGGCAAGAGCCTGTACCGGCCGGAGTTGCACGTCCCCTTGCTGGTCCTCATGCCGGGGCGAGTGCCCCAGGGCCGCGTCGTCCGCGAGCCGGTGAGCCTGCGCGACCTGCCGGTCACGGTCGCGGGCCTGGTCGGTCCATCGCCCGCCTCCCCATTCCCGGGCTCGTCGTGGGCCCGCTACTGGGAGCCCACCGGGGCCGGGACTCCGCCGGAGGCCGATCCGCTCCTCGCCGAGGTCGATCGCGAGTACGAGCTGCGCCTGGACCGCCCGCCACCACCGGCCGCGCGGGGACGGATGACGGAGGTGGTCGCCGAGGGGAAAGTCTACATCCGCAACGGCGACGGGCGTGAGGAGTTGTACGACCTGGAGGAGGACCCGACCGAGGCGAAGGACCTCGCCGGCGCGGCGGCTTCCGCTCCCGTCCTCCAACGACTCCGCGCCACCCTCAAGAGCCTCCACGCCGCGGAGAAGCCTTGAGGGCCGTGCGGCCGAGGTCTCTCGTCGGGCGAACGGACCGTATGCGCGAATTGACCGATCGGTTCTTCGTGGACATCCCATAGAGACCTTTTGCCAACGCGCATGGTGCCCGGTAGACTGGCCAAAGAGGCCCTTCAGGGACGCGGATGGCCCCCGATATTTGACGATGGCCTGGCACGACGGCGGTAGTCCCCTCACCGAGGTATCGATGCGGAATCAGCGGCATGGGCTCGTAGGGATGGCGTGCGGTTGGGTGGCCGTCCTGGGCCTGGCGAGCCCCGTCCTTGCCCAGGACGAGGCGATGCAGGGCGTCACGGCCGCCAACTTGCTCGGGCACATCAAGGTCCTGGCGTCCGATGAGTTCGAGGGCCGCGGGCCGGGCACGCCGGGAGAAGAGAAGACGGTCAGTTACTTGACCGAGCAGTTCCGCAAGCTCGGCCTGAAGCCCGGCAACCCCGACGGCTCCTTCGTCCAGAATGTGCCGCTCGTCGGCTTCCGTGCCCAGGCGGTCGAGGGCTCGTTCCGGGTCGGCGACGCCACGATCGACATGAAGTTCCCGGACGATTGGGTCGCCGTCTCCCGGAGCCTGGCGCAGGAGGTGAAGGTCGAGAACTCCGAGGTGGTCTTCGTCGGCTACGGCGTCGTCGCGCCCGAATACGGCTGGGACGACTTCAAGGGGGTCGACGTGCGCGGCAAGACGGTCGTCATGCTGGTCAACGACCCGGCCGTCCCCGACCCCAAGGACCCGGCTGCACTCGACCCCGCCATCTTCCGCGGGAAGGCGATGACCTACTACGGGCGCTGGACGTACAAGTATGAGATCGCCTCGGAGAAGGGGGCGGCCGCCGCGATCCTCGTCCACGAGACGGGACCGGCGGGCTACCCCTATTCGGTCGTCGTCGGCAGCTGGGGGCGGGAAAACTTCGACATCGTGGTACCCGCGGGCGGCGAGCAACCCCGGGTCGCGGTCGAAGGGTGGGTGAGCCTGGAGACCGGCAAGAAGCTCTTCGCCGCCGGCGGGCAGGATTTCGACGCCCTCAAGCAGGCCGCCAGGAGCAAAGATTTCCGGCCCGTCCCGCTCAAGGCCAGGGCCCGGTTCACGATCAAGAACACGATCCGCCAGGTCCAGTCGCGCAACGTCCTCGCCCGGCTGGAGGGGATCGACCCGGCCCATAAGGACGAGCTCCTCGTATATACCGCCCACTGGGACCACCTGGGCCGGAACCCCTCACTCCAGGGCGACCAGATCTTCAACGGCGCCGCCGACAACGCCTCGGGGGTGGCCGCCTTGCTGGAGATCGCCCGGGCGTACACGCTCGTCAAGCCCGCGCCCAAGCGATCGGTCCTCTTCCTGGCGGTGACCGCCGAGGAGACCGGCCTGCTCGGCGCCAAGTACTACGCGGCGCATCCGCTCTACCCGCTCGCCAGGACGATGGCGGATATCAACATGGATGTCATCAACCTCTGGGGACCCACGAGCGATATCATCAGCATCGGCCTGGGCCAGACGACGCTCGACGACGTCCTCGTCGAATCCGCGAAGGCGCGCGGGCGTGTCGTCGCGCCCGACGCCGAGCCCGAGAAGGGCCTCTTCTACCGCTCCGACCACTTCGAGTTCGCCAAGCAGGGGGTCCCGGCCCTCGACCCGAAGGGGGGGATGATCTATATCGGCAAGCCCGCCGACTACGGCAAGAAGAAGCGCGACGAGTACACCGAGAACGACTACCACAAGGTCTCCGATGAGGTGAAACCCGACTGGGACCTCTCGGGGGCCGTCGAGGACATCCGGTTGCTCATCGACGTCGGCCTCCGCGTCGCCCGGGGAGGACACGACCCCGAGTGGAAGCCGGGGACGGAGTTCAAGGCCCGTCGCGAGGCGATGCTCAAGAAGGCCGGCCCATGAGGGCCCGTGCCGGGCTCATCGCGAGTAGCTGCTCCACGGATAGAGCACGAAGCGCTGCAAGACGCCGAGGGCCGGCTCCTTCGACGCCCTCATCTCGATCCGGCTCCAGGGGTCGCGCATGCCCGCCACCGCGTAGACGCCCCCCACGACCATGAGCAGGACGAACAGGAGCGCGGCGAATCGGCCCCGCAGCCGCGCGAGGCCGATGACGGCGAAGAGGTAACAGGCCGGCGTGACGGGGAGCAGGTGCCTCGTCCCGAACGAATGGCCGGCGATGTCGGTCCGCCGGGTGAACCAGATGTAGTAGATCAGGAGGACGCCGACCATCCCGCCGACGGCCCATGCCGTCGGGCGGAGGGGATCGCCTCGGCGGGAGAGGACCAGGGCCAGCCCGATGGGTGCGAACGCGAGCACCGGCGCGACCGTCAGCCATCCCTGGGGGCCGATCAGGAACTCGAGCCCGAACCTCCAGCGCGGCCCCGGTTCCTTCCACTGCCCCTCCGGGCTCGCCCAGTACGAGCCCGGATACGCGAACGCCTCGGGGTACATCTCGGCCGGGAGGGGCGTGCCGGTGACCATCGACTGGAGCGCGGCGTGCAAGAGGAGTGGGGGGAGGGCGCCCGCCAGGAAGGCCAGCGGAACGGACCGCGTCCGCAGCGTCAGCCAGATCCCGAGCGCGCCCAGCGTGACGCCACCCGCGGGGAGGTCGATCGTGAAGGCGAGGGCCGCGAGGAAGCCCGCGACCGCATGCCGCCGCTTCGTGTGCGCGCGGCCCGGCTCTTCCAGGAGCACGAGGGCCAGCCCTCCCGTGATCAGCGCGGCCGCCACGGAGTGGTTGTTGAACGTCACGGCGTAGGTGAGCAAGGGCGTGGTGAGGCCGAAGCCGAGGGTCAGCCCGTCCGCGGCCCACGGGGGGACGGGCGCGGCCTGCAAGAGCCGGCGGAGCCAGACGAGGGTCAGACCCGAGGCGATCCCCACGACGCCCCAGACGAGCACGAGGTTGGCCCATACAAACTGCGCAGGAGGGCCGCTGAAGCGCACCCCCGCGCCGTACAGGGGCGCATACAGAACCGCGGCCAGGGCCGGCAGGACCGGCGGCTTGTCCGAGTAGTAATGCGGGCCGAACCGGACGATGTCGGGCGAGCCGCTCCGCGCCAGCAGCGGAGAGGTCTCGATGGCCAGCGTCCCCCGCTCGACGATCCCTTCGGTCGTCATGTACCGCGAGAGCACGTTGCCGCTGTGCCTCGGCGTGATCGACATCGGCAGCAGCATTGCCGCGTAGACCCCGCCCAGGAGCCACGGGCGGAGCCGATGCACCCGGCGCACGATGACGGCGGTCGGGGCCTCTCGCGGACCGCCCGCCTTTCGGATAGACTCGACCATGTCCCGATCCATCCCTCCACAGAGCGGCGACCCGCGGGCCGGTCGCCGATCGTACCACGACGCCGGCGCGGGGTACACCGTGAGCACGCTCGGTCTCGCAAAGGCCCCCGGCTGGTCCCGGCTCGCCCTGCTGGCGATACTCGTCTTCGACGTCTGGCTCCGCGGCCATACCATCGGGCCGACCGTCCGCGACCGGCTCGGATGGGCCCCCTGGCCGGTCGTCGTGGGCGAGGCCGAGCCGCTCGATTGCGACGAGGCGGTGTACGCTTACATGGCGCGTCGCATGCTCCGCGGCGACGTCCTGTATCGCGACCTGAGCGAGCCCAAGCCCCCCGGCGGTTACTGGCTCTACGCCCTGGCCGTCGCGCTCGGCGGGGCCGGAGAGACGACGATCCGGCTCGTGCCGATCCCCCTGGTGCTCGCCACCATCGTCCTCATCTGGTGGCTCGGGCTCCGGCTCCGGGGTCCCGCGGCCGCGTGCCTGGCCGCCCTGATCTTCGCGGTCGCCAGCACCGACCCGTATCTCTACGGCAATGGCGCGAACCTCGAGCATGCGATCAACCTGTTCTCGGTGGCGGCGCTGGCCCTGCTGGTCTTTTCATGGGGCCGTGCCGGCCGCCTGCCGATCGTCGCCACCGGGGCCTGCCTGGGCGCGGCGTGCCTGGTCAAGCAGGTCGCGATCGCCCACGTCCCCGTCTTCGCCGCCGCTCTGCTGATGCGCAGGACGTTCACGAGCCCCAAGGGGGCGGTGGCCCGTCCTCCATTGGCCCGGGTGCTCGACCTGCTCGCGCTCCTCGTCGGGTTCGGGGCGGTGTTATGCCTGGCCGCCGTCGTCCTGGCGGCGCAGGGTGCGGGACGCGCGGCATTCGAAGATGTCATCGTCTACGGCGCGACCATGGCGGCAGAGACACCCCCCGAACCCCATGCCCCCCCGGGCTGGGTGCGCCTGTTCACGGGCAATTCCGACCCGAGCGGCCGGCTCCCCTGGCCCTTCGGCAAGACCGATTACCTCGTGTGGTGGGGGTCCGGGACGTGGCCACTCTGGTTCGCGAGCATCCCGGCACTGGCTTGGCTCGCGTTCGGCCCCACCTCGGCCGCCGGGCGGCGCCTGGTCGCGGCGTGGACCCTCTCGGCCTGGGTCCAGGTGGCACTCCCCGGTCTCTTCTGGGCGCACTACTACCTCTTGCCCATGCCGGGGCTGGCGCTGGCGGTCGCGGTCTTCCTGGCGGACGCGATCGTCTTCACCGCCTCGGCATGGCGACGCATCGCCTTGTCCCGGGGCGTCCTGGGAGCGGCGTGTTCCCTGGCCGTCGTCGCGTCCCTGATCCAGACGGCCCGGATGCAGGTCCGCGACTACCTCATGGTCCCGTCCGAGGCGTTGACCAGGCGGTACAAGGGGGGCGGTCAGTGGATCGTCCATCGGGCGATCGGGCGCGACCTGGCTCGTCGCGCCGAGGTCTGGGCGGATCCGAGGCTGGCGATCTGGGGCTGGCAGAGCCCGCTCTACGTCTATTCCGGCCTCGATAACGTCACGCGCCACTTCTTCGGCGACCCGTTGATGAAGGCGTACATCATGGGCGATTTCCCGGGCGGCAATCCCCGGGTCGAGGGGCTGATCCGCCCTCGGCTCGAGCGCATCATGGACGACTTCCGCGCGCGGCCTCCCGAGCTGATCTTCGCGGGCGATCCCCCCTTCCCCGCCCTGCGTGCCTTCCTCTCCGAGCGCTATCTCCCCTCGCGGCTCGTCATGAGCGCCCCGGATGGCCGAGGGCTGTGGGTCGAGCGTGGCAAATACGCCGAGTTCGAGTCTCGCTCGACGCAGGATCTCCGCACCCGCTGAGCCGACCCGGGTCTCCTCAGCCGACCCAGTACCAGTTGGCGAACTGGATCGTCAGCAGCCCGAGGAAGAGGCCCGAGACGAAGACGATGGCCCGATCGACGTCGCGATGGGCGCCGAGTCGCGCCAGCGCGAGGAAGGCGGGGAAGGCGACCGCTTCGAGTCGCATCATCGATTTGACGCTGCCGCTGGCGAGCGGGATGAGGATCATCAGCAGGGAGTAGATCGGCAGCGAGACGTCGAACTTGCGGAACATCAGCAGGGGCAGGACCAGGAAGGGGATCACGCTGACGGCATCCATGAGCGTGATCGTGTTCATCATGTCGCGAGGGAGGCTCCAGTCGGTCCGCATCAAGGCCCCGTAGAGCGTCTCATGGGGCGGGAGGAACGTGCGGCCCCACGCCGCGTGCGCCTTGACGAAGGCGAGCGGGTCGCCGACCTGGATGAACAGGATCATCATCACGCAGAGCGTCCCGCAGGGGATCAGCAGCAGCCAGGACGCCGAGGCCCGCAACGGCACGTGGCGGGATCGGACGTTCCAGGCGTAGCCGATCGCGAAGGCGAGGAACAACGCCAACCCGGCGTGCCGCGTCATGCAGGCGAGGGCGCCCCAGAGCCCACAACGGAAGAAGTCCCCGCGCAGGTAATGATAGAAGGACGCCGAGGTCACCAGCAGGAAGAGCCCCTCGGAATAGAACGCGGACAGGAAGAAGGACGTCGGGAAGCTGAGCAGGTAGACCAGGCTCCGCTTCGCCCCGTCGGGGTCGAGCGAGTGGAGGGCGATCCTCCGGAGATAAAAGAGGGACATCAGCACGGACGCGTTGGAGACGATCAGGCCCGCGGCCCAGGGGTTGCCGAGTGGCTTCGAAACCGCGACGGTCGCGTAGGGATAGAGGGGGAAGAAGGCCACGTTGCTCTGGCCCCCCCGCGGGAGCTGGTAGCCGTGCTCCACGATGGTCATGAACCATCCCGAGTCCCACCGCGCCCAGCCGTCCCAGAAGTACGAGCCCGGGAACGCCTGCCAGGCGAAGGTGTCCGCGTCCCGGTCGGGCCGCTCGTGGGTCATGGCGCCCGCGAGCAAGGCGAAACCGAAGAGCATCCCGCGCCAGGCCGCGAACAGCAGGACGATCGTCGCGGCCTCGCGGAGGAGCGGATTGGCGGACACCCGATCGAACCGCCCGTGCAGAGTCATCATCTCATCCCGGTTCCTGGAGTGCCGCCGTCAGGCGAGTTCCGGCAGGAGGACGGTCTGCCGGCGTCGGAAATCGTGCCCCGTCGCGAGATCGCAGATCGTCCTGGCGATCTTCGCACCACCGGCCGAGGAGGGCTCGATCGGATTGGCGTAATCTTCGTCGGCGGTGCAGATGGCCCGGAGGTCGATCACGGGGAACCCCGACCGGTGGGCCGCGCGGATGATGCCGTCGTTGAACAGGCAGAGTGCGGTGACGGCGACCCGCTGCGCCTCCGGCTCGGCATAGCGCGGATTGTAGACCGTGCAGACCGCGGTGGGGAGCCCGCGTCCGGTTATGGCCGCGAGCAGGCGCGTGTATTCGCGATCGAACGACTCCCGGAGGTCGGCGAGGAGCCTCACCGCCTCGGCGACGCTCCCCGCGCGGGCGCTCAGGATCGAGGCATGGCCCAGGGCGTCGTTCCCGCCGACGCTGAGGACGAGGTGGCTGGCGTCTGTCGGCAGCCGTTCGAGTTGCCCATGGACCCCCTTCGTGGTGTGCCCGTCCACGGCGTTCAGCGATGCCCGCCACCCGTCGGGGAGCCCCCCCCGGACCTGATCGATCACGGCGGGCCCGCCCCTCACGTACGCCTCGTTATCGAAGATCGAATCGCCGAGCAGGACGATGTGCCCCATGTTCCCCTCCGGCTCAATTGAGAGTGTTCGATGCCACCGGCAGGGTCGTCGCTTCGGCGAGGATGTTCCTGTAACGCTCGCGGAGCCCCCCCATGATCGCGTCCCAGGTCTGCGCGAGCGCATAAGAACGGGCCGCCTCGGCCATCCGCCGCCGCACGTCGCGGTCATCCACCAGGTGGATCAGCGCCTCGGCGAATCGGGCGGGGGGATCCTCCGGGTCGGTCATGGCCCCGGCGACGCCCGGCTGCACGATCTCGCCCACTCCCCCCGCGCGGACCGCGACGACGGGGAGGCCCGACGCCATCGCCTCCAGGATCACGTTGCCGAACGTCTCGGTCAGGCTGGCGAATGCGAAGACGTCGGCCGCCGCATAGTGGTCGGCCAGGTCCTCCCCCGCTCGATAGCCGACGAACCGGGCCAGCGGACCCAACCGGCCCTCGATGTCGGCACGCGCCGGCCCGTCGCCCACGAAGAGGAACCGGACCCCCGGACGGGCCGCGGCCACGACCTCCAGCGCATCGGCCAGGAATCCCACATTCTTCTCGGCCGCGATCCGGCTGACATGTCCCACCACGACGTCGTCGGGCCCGAAGCCCAACCTCTCGCGGACCTCGACCCGCCCCCGCCGGTCCGGGCGGAAGAGACTACCGTCCACCCCGCGCTTCCAGAGCACGAGCCCCCGGAACCCCCGCCCTTCCAGCGCGGCGATCGTCGTCCGCGAGGGGACGTAAATCTCGCGTGTCGCGTTGTGGAACAGGCGCAGGTAACGCCAGATCATCCCGTTGGCCCATCCGATCCGGTAGTGCGCGCTGTACTGATCGAAGTTCGTGTGGAAGCTCGACACGGTCGGGATGCCCCGCGTGAGCGCGTGCCGCAAAAGGCTCAGCCCCAAGGTGGCCTCGGTGGCGACATGGACCAGGTCGGGCCCGAACCCATCGAGCGCACGCCTCGCCGTGCCGAACGGAGGCAGGGGTAAATGCAGTTCCTTGTAGAACGGCAGCGCGACCGATCGGACGCGGTGGATCTGCACGCGTCCGTCACCGCGACCTTGCCGCTCGCCGTAGTCGGGGTGGATGACCTGGACGGCGTCCCCCGAGTTGCTGAGGTAGCGGACCAGATGCCCCAGGGTCCTCGAGACCCCGTTGACCTGGGGAGCATACGTCTCGGTGACGATGGTCACGCGCATCGGCCCATCCGCGCCTCGGTCGTGGCGATGCGGGATCGCCGAGCGTTGCGACCGGGCGAACCGCCTCGTTCCCGCCTGAAATTAGCCATGAGGGTTGCCTCAATACAAGACCACCGTCGACTCGCAAGGCTCGAACCTCCTTCATTTCAATGTCGCACTCTCACGAACGTCGGCGAGCGCCTCAGCGACCTGAGCAATCCGACCCAAAAGGCGGCTGTGGGCAAGAGCAAGAAAGCCGAGAAACATCATCCACCAAGCCGGCGAAATGTTATTCTGGGTTGTCGTGTGGCCTTGCCAGCGCGTCGCAATATTCGCGATGCAGCCGCGCACGAATGTTCCAATGGCGAAGTATTGGGCAACTCGACTCTCTTGACGTATACCTTGAATGAGCTTCTCGATTTGAACCATGCTGTATCTCCCGGGACCAGTTGACTGGTTTGCCCAGCCGCTGAGCCTGGTAGCCATCGTACAGGCTGCGGATGCGCCGGGACAGTGCACGCTCACCTTAACACCAAGGGCAGGAAGTCCGACTCAGGTCCGACGAGGACTTTTCGGAGCCCTTCCCGTACGGGCATAATCGACAAAGTAGGGCTTCCGTCGGCCTCAGAGACGGTACAGGGCTCGGACAATTTTCCCGCTTGGTATCGTCTGCGATCAAGCCGGCACGGCGCCGATGCCCTGAGGATGAGGGCCTGGTGAGAAGGAAGGCATCGATATCACCGAAGCAGGTGGCCGACCGGATTGGTATCACCCCGTCCGGCGAGGGAGTCCGCGCGCCGGATGCTCCCCGTCTCCCGGGACGATGGAGACACCTCGCCGGCGCCGTCGGGATGGCCCTCGCGACCCTGGTGCTGATGCTCGCCACGTCACCCCGCTTGGCGATCGTCTGGGACGAGGGCTACACGCTCGGTCGCGAGGCGCGCATTCGAGACTGGGTGCGTGCCCTCCCAGACCCGGCACGATTCGCCTCGACCTGGCGCCCGCCCTCCTTCGAGCTCGTCCAGGACGACGGCACGAGGCCGCCGCCCCCCGCCGAGATCGACACCCGCGCCGAGCTGCTCGGCCCCCGCGCCATGCACTGGTTCTGGCCGTTCGGCCGAGAGGAGCCGCACGGCCACCCCCCTTTTTATGCGATCCTCGGCCTGGCTGGCGACCTGCTCGTCCCCGGCTGGGCGGCCTTGCCGCGCGCCCGGGTCGGGCCGATCCTCGCCTTCGCGCTGGTCGCGGGCGCCCTGTATGCGTTTCTGTCGCGACGGTTCGGCCCCTGGCCCGCCGCGCTGGGGGCGGGGGCCTGGGTGCTCCAGCCGCAACTCTTCGGCCACGGGCACTACGCCACGACCGACGGCCCGCTGGCGAGCCTCTGGGTCGGGGCGATTCTCGCCTTCGCCGAGGCGGCGATCCCCCCGACAGCGGTCCCGGGCAAGACCGGGGCGAGGCGGCTCCAGCCACGCTGGGAATGGGTCGTCGTTTTTGGGATATTGGCCGGCTGGGCGGCCGACACCAAGCTCACCGGCTGGTTCTTGCCGGTCCCGCTGCTGGCGTGGTCGGCCCTCTACCGGAGCCGTCGGGGGGCGTGGACCCTGGCCGTCGGGGGCGTGGTGGCGGTCGCGATCCTTTATGCCTTCAACCCGCCCTGGTGGTCCGACCCGATCGGCGGGGTCGAGCGATTCCTGCGGTCGAACCTCACGAGGGGCCGCACGATCCCGATCCCGGTCCAGTTCTTCGGCCGGACGTACATGACGCCGGTCGAGTCGCTCCCTTGGTACAACTCGCTGGCCTGGACGGCGATCGCCACGCCGGTCGGATTCCTGGCGCTGACCGTGGCGGGGCTGGTCCGCTCCGTTGGCCGAGCCCGGTCCGAGCCGCTGGGCATCCTGTTCGCGCTGGGCTTCGCGGCCCCGCTGGTCCTGCGTGCCCTGCCCCACACGCCGGGCCACGACGGCGTCCGCCAACTGCTGCCGGCCCTGGGCGGACTGGCCCTCGTGGCGTCGCTGGGTGCGGCTTCCGCGATGGATTGGCTCGGCCGGTGGGGAAAGGTGGTCATCGTCGCCGCCCTGGCCGAGGGGGCGGTGAGCGTCGCCCTGATGATGCCCGTCCCTCTCTCCTATTTCAGCCCGGCCGTCGGTGGCCTGCCCGGGGCGACCTCCCTAGGGATGGAGCCGACCTACTTCTGGGACGCCCTCTCCGACGACGCCCTCGACTGGCTCAACCACCACACCGGGCCCGGCCAGAAGGTCCGGTTCGCGACGAACCCCACCTCGTGGAAGTACCTTCACGAAACCGGCAGGCTCAGCCCCGGCCACCGGCCCTTGGAGCCGGGACGCTACGCCTGGTACGTGCTTCAGAACCGGCCAGGAGCCCTCGACCCGATCGATCGCGCCTTGATCGATGAGGTGGAGCCGGCCTTCGTCGTCCGGGAGTGGGGGGTGCCGCTGGTCTGGATCTTCCCGTTCGATGAAGTCGAGGCCCGGTTGCCCCGCCCCGCACCTTGACGGCCCATGAGCCGCCGAGGACGCACGTCCGGGAGGTCCGGGGAGCCCCTTGCCGACAGGGCGGGATCGTGGCAAACTCGGCCGGTCGTTTGCGATCATCCGAGCGTCTGTCCTGGGCGTGGCACGAGCACGCCGAGTGCGAGGGGTGAGCCTTGAAAGCCAATCCGGTCAAGCGAGCATTGCGGGCGGGAGAGCCCCAGGTCGGGACGTGGCTCTCGCTGGGCAGCGTGGTCGCCGCGCGGTTCCTGGCGCGGGCCGGATTCCCCTGGCTGACGGTCGACATGGAGCACACGCACACCGACATCCAGACGGCCGCGATGATGTTCGGCGCGATCGCCGACGCCGGATGCGTCCCCCTGGCACGCGTCTGGGCCGCGCGTCACGAGTACATCAAATCCGTCCTGGACTGCGGCGCGATG
>JAABUN010007549.1_pt1 | contig 11636 bp, 6 predicted proteins | sample 5559311 | NCBI WGS metagenome assembly JAABUN01 (sample SAMN10711877, study PRJNA513370) | rock metagenome | isolation source: Antarctica rocks | place: Antarctica: Victoria Land, Siegfried Peak sud | reverse complement strand
CTGCCAGGTCGGGGCGCCGATCGACAACTGCATCATGATCCTGCCGGTCTGCGACGCCTCGGGGCCGGGCGGCACCGGCTCCACCGCGATCCTGGCGGTGCGCTCGCTCGAAGCGTTCTACGTCAAGCAGACGGCCACCGGCTCGCACACGGGCGAGTTGATCCGAGGCTACAACATCGTCGCGAACAGCGACGCCACGTACATCGTCGGGAGCGGCGGCGTGACGTCCCTCAGGTTGATCAAGTGAGGGCTGCGGACGCCCCGCCGCGCTCGGGCGCGACGGTCGCCGCGCCGACGGGCGGCATGGCGTCCCGTACGGCATTGTCAGGTTAGATCCAATGGCGGGCCGCATGCGATACTGGACGCATGAATGAGCAGTGTGCCGTCCCCAACGACAAAGGCCACCGCTTCCCGCCCGCGATCATCGCGCACGCCGTGTGGCTGTACTTTCGGTTTGCGCTCAGCGACCACGACGTGGAGGAGCTGCTGGCCGAGCGGGGTGTGTGGTGCTGACCGACGAGACGGTGCGCCAATGGTGCCGCACGTTCGGGCAGCAGTACGCCAACGAACTCCGCCGCCGTCGCCCGCGACCCGGGGATACGTGGCACCGCGATGAGGTCTTGATCAGGATCAACGGGGCGACCCACTCCCTGTGGCGTGCCGTCGATCAGGATGGCAACGTCCTCGCTATCCTGGTGCAACGCCGTCGCGACAAGCGGGCCGCCGTCAAATTCTTGCGCGAACTCCTCAAGGGCTTGCTCGCAGTGCCGCGCGTGCTGATTACCGACAAACTCGCCAGCGACGGGGCCGCCAAGCGCGAGGTGCTGCCAAGCGTCGAACACCGACAGCACAAACGGCTGAATAATCGAGCCGAAAATGCTCACCCCGAAAATGCTCACCGGCCCACGCGCGAGCGCGAGCGACGGATGCGCCGCTTCAAATCCCCTGGGCACGCGCAGCGCTTCCTCGCCGCCTCCGGCCCCATCGCCGCTCACTTCCGCCCGCGCCGCCACCGCCTCACCGCCGCCGCCTGTCGCGAAACCCGCGCCGAGCGCTTCGCCGCCTGGCAGGCGATCACCCGCGCGGCTGTTATCGCCTGAAGTGCTCACCGCTGGTCACTTCAGCGCGCCTGTATGCGGGCCGCTACCTTTCACCTTCGTCTCAAGTTGACAGTGCCCTTGAAAGCAATGATCGGAGTATCGGTCACCGCCCTGAATACCCATTGTGCCCGTGGGCACCGGGTGCTATGCTGTCGCCATCTTCACGCGCATCGCCCCCTGATCGGCCATGAGGCCGCTGCTCCGCGTCCCGTGCGTGTGTCGTCGGATCACACGAGGGTTGCCGTACCCCAACACAGGAGGTGTCCCTATGCCTACCCCCCGATCGCCGATCCTGCGTGTCGTGAGCATCGTCGGTGTCCTCCTGGCGCTCATCGGCGCGGCGTTCGGGCCGGGCGGGGCCGGGGCCGACCCGGTCCGCCCCGGCTCACCGGGCGACACCGCGGTGCGCCTCGATGGGGCCCAGGGCGATCCGTCGATCCGGCTGACCGGCCCGGTCAATGTGATGCTCGAGCTGACCGATGCCCCATCCGGCGCGGCCTACGCCGACGCCCGGGGGCGCGGTGCTTCGGCCCCCGACGCCGCCCAGGAGGCGCGGGGCCAGAAGGTCCGCGTCGAAGGGGCGCAGCAGACGGCCCTCGGGGCGCTGCGGGCCGCCGTCCCCGCCGCCCGCGTGACCTACCGGGTGCAGGCGGCCTACAACGGCATCGCCGTGGTCGTCGACGCCGGGGACGTGGCGCGCTTGCGCGGGCTGCCGGGCGTCAAGGCGGTCCACGTCATCCCGCTGCTGCGGCGGGACAACGCCTCCTCGGTCCCGCTGATCGGCGCGCCGACCGCCTGGCAGGGCGGCGGCGGCCTGACCGGCACGGGGGTCAGGATCGGGATCATCGACACCGGCATCGACTACGTGCATACCAACTTCGGCGGCTCGGGCAGCCCCGCCGACTACGCCGTCGCGAGCAGCGCGGCGAACAACCTGCCGGGCACCGCGCTGCCGATCGGCACTGGGGGGGCGCAGCTCTTCCCCACTGCGAAGGTGGCCGGGGGGTACGACTTCGCGGGCGATGCCTACGACGCGAATGCCGCGGGCGCGGCCGCGATCCCGGTGCCCGACCCGAATCCGCAGGACTGCCCCTCGTCGCGCGGCGGCGGCCACGGCTCGCACGTCGCCGGCACGGCCGCCGGCTTCGGGGTGAACGCCGACGGCTCGACCTACACCGGCGGCTACACCGGCGGCGTGCCCTTCGACGCCATGCGCATCGGCCCCGGGGTGGCCCCGCAGGCGCAGCTCTACGCCCTGCGGGTCTTCGGCTGCGCCGGCTCCACGGCGCTGGCGATCCGGGCGATCGACTGGGCGACCGACCCGGACGGCGACGGCGACCCCTCGGACCACCTCGACGTGATCAACATGTCGCTCGGCTCGTCCTACGGCACGCCCGATAGCGCGGACGCCGTGGCGAGCGACAACGCCGCAGCGGCGGGCGTGCTCGTGGCGATCTCGGCGGGCAACAGCGGCGACGTCTACTACGTCTCCGGCAGCCCCGGCAGCGCGGCGCGGGCGCTCACCGTCGCCTCGTCGGCGGACAGCACCGACGTCGTGGACGGCTTCGACGTGAGCGTCGCCCTGGGCGGCACGACGGTCTTCCCGGCCACGCGCTCCTCGGCATACCCATGGCTCGCGCAGCCCCCGCCGCCCCCGGCGGTGCCGCTGCCGGTCACGGCCCCCCTCTACTATCCGACGACGAACCAGTACGGCTGCAGCGCCTGGACCGGTGCAGACGCCGCCGCCATCGCGGGCAGGATCGTGCTGGTGGACTGGCGGAAGCCGGGCGATGTCGCCTTCCCCTGCGGCTCCGCATCGCGCACGAACAACGCGACGACTGCGGGGGCCAGGGGCATCATCATGGTGGACAACACGCCGACCTTCGAGACGAGCATCCTGGGCAACGCCACCATCCCGGCGCTGTACAGCAACAGCGACACCGGCACCGCGCTGAAGAGCGGGCTGACGGCGGGCGCGCCGTCGCCGTTCGCCGTCACCCTCAGCACCGCCCACTTCAACCGGATCAAGCTGGTGCTGCCGGGCCGGATCGACACGCTGTCGTCTTTCACCTCGCGCGGCCCGCGCCTCGGCGACAACGCGCTGAAGCCCGACATCGCCGCGCCGGGGCAGTCGATCTTCTCGACCAACAGCGGCACCGGCAGCGAGGGCGAGTCGCTCAGCGGGACCTCGATGGCCGCGCCGCACATGGCCGGGGTGCTGGCCCTGCTGCGGCAGCAGCACCCGACCTGGAGCGTCGAGGAGCTGAAGGCCCTCGCGATGAACACGGCGACGCACGACCTCACCACCGGCTTCAACCAGGCGGGGGCGAGGTACGGCCCCGCGCGGGTCGGCGCGGGCCGGGTCGATGTCCCGAACGCGATCGGCGGCGCGGTCGTCGCCTACCTCGACGACGGCTCGGGCCGGGTCGGCGTCTCCTTCGGCGCGGTCGAGGTGGTCGGCACCCGCCAGCTCGACAAGACCGTGCGGGTCAGCAACAAGGGCGGGGCGGCGGCCACCTATACCCTCGGCTACGACCCGAGGACGGCGATCCCCGGCGTCGGCTACTCCTTCCCCGACGGGGCCACCGTCACGGTGCCCGTCGGCGGCGCGGCGACCTTCCGCGTGCGCCTGACGGCGGACGCGGCGCAGATGCGGAACACGCGCGACGGCACGGTGCTGGGCGCGCAGGCCGGCAACCCGCGCCAGTGGCTCAGCGAGGCGAGCGGGCTGCTCACCCTCAGCCCCGTCGGCGGCGGCACGACGCTCCGCGTGCCGGTCCACGCGACGGCGCGCCCCGCCTCGGCCATGGCCACCGCGCAGGCCCAGCTGGTCTTCCCGAGCGCGACGGGGGCCGCGAACCTGAACCTGACCGGCCAGGGGGTGGACACCGGCACCGACTACCCGACCGACATCACCTCGGTCGTGACCGCGATGGAGCTCGCGGCGACGAGCCCGCGCGCGGATCTCGGCGCGGGTGTCTCGGAGCTTGCGCGCGACGCCGACCTGCGGGCCGTCGGCGTGACCGCCGCCCGCGTCGGCGCGACGAACCCGTCGCGGGTCAACAACAGCACGGTCTACTTCGGGATCGTCACCCACGGGAACTGGTCCACGCCGGCGTCGGAGGTGGAGTTCGACATCTACCTCGACCTCGATCGGGACGGCACCGACGACTACGTCCTCTACAACACCCGCCTCACCGGCAGCGACGTCTTCGTTACGACGCTGTTCAACCTCCGGACGGGCGCGAGCGCGGTCCAGGGCTTCACCAACGTCTTCAACGCCAACCGCCCGACGGCCCCCTTCAACACCAACGTGCTGGTCATGCCGGTCAACGTGACCGGGACGAGCGCGGGGCTCGCCTTCGGCTCGCCGAACACGCGCTTCGACTACCGGGTCGCCACCTTCAGCGGCTCCGCGCCGGACCTGGTGGACCGGACCAGCGTGCTGACCTACGACTACGCCAACCCGGGCCTCGACTTCCAGGCGAACGGCGCGGGCGTGCCGATGTACACCGATCGGCCCGGCGACAACCTGCCGGCGACCTTCAACCAGGCCGCCTACAGCGCCAACGGCTCGCTGGGGGCGCTGCTGCTGCACCACCACAACGCCACGGGCAGCCGCGCCCAGATCCTGCCGGTGCGCCTGGCGCAGGCGATCGCCTTCGCGCCGTCGGCCACCAAGACCTACGGCGACGCGCCGTTCGCGGTCGGGGCGACCTCGTCGGCGGGCCTGCCGGTGGCGATCGGCTCGCTCACGCCGGCCGTCTGCACGGTCGACGGCGCGAACACCGTCACGATCGTCGCCGCCAGCACCTGCACGCTGCGCGCGTCGGCGGCCGACAACGGTATCTACGCCGCCGCCAGCGTCGAGGCGACGATCGCGATCGCCAAAGCGAACCAGACGATCGCGTTCGATCCACTGCCGAACCGGACCCACGGCGACCCGGCATTCACGGCCAGCGCCACCGCCAGTTCCGGGCTGCCGGTGGGCGTGATCGCGGGGCCGGCCAGCGTCTGCGCCGGCTCGGGGAACACGATCACCCTGACCGGCCCCGGCACCTGCACGGTGACCGCGACCCAGGGCGGCGACGCCAACTACAACGCCGCCCCGAGCGTGGCGCGCACCTTCCGGGTCGCGGCGGCGGCAGTGCCCTCGCCCTTGCCGGCCCCGAGCTTTACCGTCACCGTAACGACCAGCGGCGTCGGCGGCGTCAGCCCCGGCGGCGGCACCTACGCGGGGACGGCCACCTTCACGGCCGCGCCGACGGGCGACAGCGTCTTCATCGGCTGGACGGTGGACGGTGCCTTCGTCGGCTTCGGCAACCCGCTGGCGCTGCCGGTCACCAAGGCCCGCACGGTCGTCGCCACCTTCGCCCCGCGCCCGGCCTTCGGCGACGTGCCGACGGGCGCGCCCGACCACGAGGCGATCACCCAGCTGGCGGCGCGCGGCATCATCCGGGGGTTCGGCGACGGCACCGCCCGCCCGGATGCGGTCCTCTTGCGGGCACAGATGGCCGGCCTCCTCGTCCGCACCGCCGGGTGGGATGGCGAGTCCCGCACGAATCCCTTCCGCGACCGGTGCGACGAGGCCGGGGGGGCCTGCATCGATCCGGGCCTCTGGAACGAGGTGGCCATCCTCAACTTCCACAACGTGGCGCGGGGCTACCCCGACAACGTCTACCTGCCCCGCGCCGATGTGCTGCACGTCCAGGTGATCAGCTTCATCACCCGCACGATGGTGGCGAAAGGCTACTGGAACCTGGTGCAGACCGACGACCCGGGCCTCTATCCCGACGTGCCCGCCGCCTCGGGGCACCGCCTCGACCTGCTGACCTTCGTCAAGTACGCGGGCGCGGTGCCGGGCCAGCCGACGGACGGGCCGTGGGCCGACTGGGACGGCCCGGCCAGCCGGGGCTGGACGGCGAGCCTCCTCTGGCAGGCCTACAGCAGTTACTACGGCACCAACCGCGTGCCGTAGCGCGCGCGGCGACGGCACACGCCGAGGTGCGGGGCGGGCAGGGAGGCCCGCCCCGCACTGGGTGTAGAGCGCCCTTCGGCGACGTCCGTGGCGTTGGCCGAAGCCCTGACAAGTCGAGTTCGCCCGCGCAGGACACGGCTGGGCATTGGGCAAGCGTCCGGACAAGTCTGGTCGGTGGTGATCCGACACCTGTCCTGGCCGTTTGCTCCGTCCGTAGCCAGATCTTGCCACTTGTGCGCCAGGTGTGCCAGAAAATCACGTCGGACCGAGTAAACGGCCAGGACAGGTGCGCGTGCTCGAGCGGTGCTGCGCGGTGCACCGCCGCCCGGCGGCGATCACCATGGACACTGGCCCGGAGTTCGACGGCCTGGCGCTGGACGCCTGGGCCTATCGCGAGGGGGTGCACCTGGACTGTATCGAGCCTGGGCGGCCGATGCAGAACCGCCACCTGGAGCGCTGCAACGGCGAGTTCCGCGACGCATGCCGCAACCAGCACTGGTTCACGGACCTGAACGACGCGCGCGAGACGATTGCGGCCTGGCGCGACGACGACCCGACCGTCCGGCCGCATAGCGCGCTCGGGGAATCGCACGCCGCTCGATTTCGCGCAGCGGCTCGGGCAACCGGGAAGGCTCGCAGCCTGAGCGGCACAACTTCCGGGGTCAGGTCACCTCGCCCTAAATAACTTCGAGGCCATCCATATTCGGCAAGGTCGTGCGATTGGTCGAGGTCGCGGCGCAATAGAAGAAGGCGGTCGAGGCGATGTCATCCTGGAGCGGCAGGTACCGACGCTGGCCATCGCGTGGGCTGCGCCAGCCGAGCGCCTGGATGGTGACGCGCAGATCCGAGGCGAAGCGGATCGGGTCCATGACGTGGAACCGATACATGCCGAAGCGCATCTGGCTCCGGTACAACCCATCGGGGCGCAGGATCTGGTGGAGGCCGAGGAAGGGGGTCGAGAAGGGGGTGTAGCCCTCGCCCGGCACGTCGAAGTTCCACGCGCCGCCGAAGTAGTCCTCGGTGCCGGTGCCGCAGATCGTCGGCCACGCGTCGTCGCCGTCGAGGTAGAACTTGATCTCGCCCTCGCCCCACCAGCCCGCGTTGTTCACGCCCCAGGCGAGGTAGGTGCCGACGTAGTGCCCCGCCCCCCCGATCCGGTCGAGGATCGGGTGGACCTCCCCATACCGGAGCGGGTTGCTGCGCCGCCACTGCGCATGGAGGTAGCCCATCCCCTCGGGTGTCTCCGTCAGGGTGTAGTCGATCTGGTAGTAGACCGTCACCTCCTCGTCCGCGAGGTTCTCCAGGGTGAGGCGCGCGGACCGGCGGAACGGCATCGGCCAGTAGCAGTTGAAGCCGCCGTGCGGGTTGACCGCGACCGGCAGCGAGCTGAGCTGCGCGAACTCGCCCCAGCCCTGGCCGAAGAAGTCCCCGACCGGCGTCTCGACCGCCGGCTGCTCGTCACCCTCCCAGTAGGCGCGGAAGATGAGCCGCCGCCAGTTCTGCCGGTGCGTCGTCAGCCAGATGTGCTGGATCGCGCCCTCGTCTTGGATATCGGCGAGGGTGAAGGTCGCTCCCGGCGCGACGCGGACGCTCGGCGACACCTTCCAGCCCGGCCCCAGCTCGCGCGCCGGGGCCGCGCCGGTCCCCTCGGTCGCCCTGCCCCCCGCGCCCTTCGCCCCGTCGAAGTTCTCCGGGCTGATCGAGCGCGTCCGCGCCCCCGAGAGCAGCGACAAATTCCCCAGACCGAGTCCCAGCCCACCGAAGCCGCTCATCACGTCCCCCTCGCGTCCATCCTCAACCTCGCCGCCTCTCGGGACGGCGAGGGTAAATCTACCCCGAAACTTCCTGCCCACACACGACGGTGGGGTTGGTATCGCCATGTGACTCGCACAAGATCATCGGCGGCCGCACGTCGTCCGCAGCGGCTCGATCCGCCCGCACTATCGCTCTTGAGCGGCTGCTTGGCAAGAAGCGTCCGGGATGAGCGAGAACACCGGGCAGGCAGTCATGTTCCTGATGAGGATGGTGCGTTCCCTGTTGGCCACTTCCGCACTGTCCCGCCGGTTCCCGCGCGCTCCCCTCGCCGTCACTCACCGCGCGACTCCCCAGTCGGCGTCGCCGACGGCCTCGCCCGCTTCCCGACGCCAGTTGACGTGTTCGCGCCTTACCGCCTGCCCGGCAGCATCGGCACAGCCAACTTCCAGCGCACCTGCGCGTCCCCGAACGCGCCTGAGGGCCACCATCGCCGCCCGGCGCGCGGACTACTGCGCGCGCGGCAGATAGCCGAGCCGCCGCAACTGGCGGCGCACGGCGGCCTCCTGGGCCAGGGGGACGAGGAGGACGGTGCGCCCGGCGATGGTGGCCAGCTGCACGCCGGCGCGGAGGGTCGCGTCGTGGGCCAGTTCGGTGAGGAGGTAGGGATCGGGGCCGTCGAGGACCACGACGCGGTCGGCCTCGCGCAAGGCCGCGAGGCGGCGCTCCAGGTCGTCGAAGAAGACGCGCACCGGCTGCGGGAACGCCGCCTCCGGGCGGCCACTCTTCTGCGCCAGGAAGTCGCGGATTTGCTGCACGGTCAGGCCGCTCTCGATCACCTCCAGTAGGGCTTCGCGACCGAGGTGGTAGACATCCTGGCTCGGCGCGGTGCCAAGGCGCTCCAGGAAGGCGCGATCGTTCGGCGTGATCCGCTGCGCGTCGGTGACGACCACGTCGAGGTTGGGCAGGATCGTCAGGACCGGCCGCTGATCGGCGACCGCCGGGGCCGGCGGGGTGTAGTCGGTGGCGAGGCCGAGGGCGTAGGCCCCGAGCGCGGTCAGGCTGAAGCCGAGCAGCCCGTCGTAGCGGCTGAGACACGGTTCGTCGTCGAGGCCGTAGGCCTGGCTCAGATCGCGCGGGCCCTCCCCCGGCGCGGTGTAGGCGAGCTCGATCAGCCCGAGCGTCCCGGCATATTCCCAGAGGACGGCGCGCAGGTAGGAGCCGACGACGACATCCCGGTACCGCCCGCCCATGTATTCCAGCGAGCCGTACTCGGAAGACGTGCCGAGGTAGAGGCGGGAATAGTCCCCCCGCTCGATCGCCGGGGCCTGCCGCTCGGCGCGCATGTAGCGCAGGAACTCGTCCGGCGCGACCCAGCGCCCCGGCGGGGCGGCGGCGAGGACGGCGGCGATCCCGGCCCGGCGATCGGCCGGTTTCGTCAGCCTGATCCCCTTCGCCCCCTGCCCCTTGATCGCGCGGATGCGGGAGAGCTCGTCGAGCAGGCCGCTCTTGAGCCAGGCTTCCCAGGCCTGGCGGATGTGCTGCGCCTGTACACCGGCACCGACGACCGCCAGCCCATTCTTCGTCAGGCCCAGCTTGCCGCCCTTGTCGGCACCGGGCGTGGCCCATCTCGCGGCCTGCACCAGCATGAGCAGGGCGAGCGGCCGGATCGCCTCCTCGGCGCGCTCGTAGTCGTCGGCGAGGTAGTCGCCGAAGAGCAGGCGCTGGCGAAGCTGGCGCACCGTGCCGAGCGTCGGCAGCCTGGTCGTCGCGCCGATGCTCGCCTTGCCCTCCCGGATCAGGTGGAGCGCGGCAGTCAGGTCGTGCAGCGCCGCGCGCTCGTTCTCGGTCACCGTCACCTGCGCCGCCCCCCCCGACCGGCGTTTGCCCGCCGCCAGTTCGACCGGCGGGTCGTCGCGGCTCGCCAGGTGCGGCGGCGGCGGGACCGGGGCCAGCGCGCGGAGGCGCGGCACCAGGTCGGACGGGATGTAGGTGCCGACGCCGTGGAGCCGCCCGAAGAAGAGGTCGAACGCCCGCGCCCGCGCCTGCCGATCCCCGGGGTACGACGGCGGTGCGGCGGGTGGCGGCACGGCCGGGTAGCGCGCCTGCAGCACCTCCTGGTCGTAGCGCCCCTCGTCGCGGTGGATGGCGTCGCCGATCACCTGCCGCTGCCCGGTCGTCAGACTCTCCCAGAGCCGCCGGAGCTGGCCGGGATCGGCGAGGAGGCCGAGGAGCGCGTCGGCCAGATCGGCCTTGCGGGTCGGCAGCTTCCCGACCGGCAGCAGGGCGGCATACCACTTCAGCCCCTCCACCGTCTGGCTGAAGAAGGTTTCCTGAAGCGTCGGCACCGCCGCCGCACCGACCGCCGCATCGCGCGCCGTCACCAGCCAGGCTCCTTGCTCATCCGGCCCCCGGCCCCGGCCTTGAACGCGGCGGGCACCTCCGGAGGAGGCGGTGACAGCGGGGGGGCGTGAGCGCCGTCGCGCCGCGCCCTGTGTGTCGCTCGGGTCTCCGCCGAACGCGACGAATAATGCACGGAGCAGCCTCTTCGTGTCGCCTTGCTCCCTTCATCTCCCGCACGTCTTCGCGGCTCCATGTGGCGTTTCCTGTCGCCCCGACGCCTCGCTGCCTGCCCCGCGGTCTATCGCGCCATCGGGCGGCTGGACGCGGCTCAGGTCGCGCGTGCCTGGCCCGGGCCATACCCGCTTGACCTGGCCGACCCCTTCCCGGTCCGTGCGCAAGCCCGCTGCCAGGAAGCGGCGAGCCCCGCTGACCCGAGAGACGTCCGCGCCCTCGACGTTCCCGGCACCGTGGGACGTGAATCCAGGGCTCACCGATTCGCAAAGAGGTGGCCAACAAGGCGGAGACGCAAGATGGTACGCCGTTTTCCGTTCCCCGGCGCGGAACACCCTTACGTCCACGCCCACGTTATCCCGCCAAGCCCCGAGCACTCCCGTCTCCGTAGCTCGCCATGCAGCTCGCCATGCAACTCACTAAACTCGCCGATAATTGGCTAGAGGAGGGACCTCGGCGGCCATACAGGCGTCCCGGACTGGCTGTTTACAAAACAGCTTCGCCCACCTCCGTCGCCTTCCACCGCGAGCCACTTTCCCCGGCGTGGCGCGGAATAATCGTACCGCATGCCCGCATACTTCGCCCGGCTTCCACCGGCTCGTCTACATGCGTGTCTACACCCGCGTCTACACGGCACGCGACCGCCGTCACCTCGCTCGCGGCGCTGCGCTCGAGCGCTTGCGCACCGGAGGAATCGGGAGGTCTGGATCGCGACACCGCGATTTTTAGTCCCGTTCTTGCCCTTCCGCGCGCCTCCACGGCCATGCACGTTCCCTACAATGCCGCCAAGGATCTGCGTCTATTCCCCACAGGCTTCCACCGGCCTCCGAGTGCTAGGCTACACGTTGGCTACATTGTTGAGCGTCCAGCAAGCATCGCGAACCTGCTCGTTAGGAGTTAGCCGCGGGGCAGTCGGCGGACATCTACCGGGGACTACGTACAAGGGTACGAAAAGCGCGGTGCAAAGCCTCCCCACACTTTCACCGATTTCTGTAGGCGTGGCCCCATTTGTGGCCACATTCCCTGCGTGATGGTTCTCCCGAAGGCGCTTGAGCGATAAAAAACCTGCCAGCCGTCGTGGTGCCTACAAGCCTGTTACATATCTCATTAGGGTCTATGCAGAATAAGGTGGCGAACATGGTGTACCCTCCGAGTAGAGCAGGATAGAGAAGAGGGTACAGCCATGTTCACCATCGAGAGTTTGCGGCAACATCCGAGCCTAGTCAAGGCGT
>JAABUN010007547.1_pt1 | contig 11640 bp, 4 predicted proteins | sample 5559311 | NCBI WGS metagenome assembly JAABUN01 (sample SAMN10711877, study PRJNA513370) | rock metagenome | isolation source: Antarctica rocks | place: Antarctica: Victoria Land, Siegfried Peak sud | reverse complement strand
GAGTCAGCAACCAAGGATCGGAGAACGGCATGCAGAACGCCACCTTATGGCGCGCCCTGTTGGGGGTCGAGAAGGCGGTCGTCGAAGAGATCGAGTTCGACGAGGACGAGCAGCTGCTGGTGGCTCACTGGTGCACCATCCTCATGTCGGTAGTTCCAGATGGGCTGCCGGTGCACCCCTGGTCCCCACCGGACCATCGCCATGGCCGCTCGACCCTTGAGGTCCAGCATGAGTTCTGCGAGGTCCGGTGGCCCAGGACACCCAGACCGGCTACAGGGCTTTGCGCCGATGAGCGCCGATCAGTGAGCGACCGGCTGCGGTGTCCCGGGACCACCGGGTGTTCTCTCACTGCTCCAACAGCGAGGAAACAATGATGAGTTTCACCCCTGTGACCGTCTTGGCGCGAGTCTGTGCCGGGATCGACTGGGCCAGCATCGACCACGCCGTGTGCATCCTCGACGCCGACGGAGCGATCCTGGACCGGTTCTTCGTCACCCACGACGCCGCCGGCCTCAGGACCCTGGTACGTCGCCTGCTCAAGGCCGGCGTGGACGAGGTCGGCATCGAACGCGGCGACGGACCCGTCATCGACGCCCTGCTCCAAGCCGAGCTCACGGTCCTGGTGATCGCACCGGGCCAGCTCAAGAACCTGCGTTCGCGCTACGGCTCGGCCGGCAACAAGGACGACCGCTTCGACGCCTACGTCCTGGCCGACGTGGTGCGCACCGACCGAGCCAGGCTGCGGCCCCTGGTCCGCGACAGCGCTGCCACCTCGGCTATGCGCACCACAGTGCGGGCCCGCCGCGACCTCGTCGAGCACCGCGTCGCGGCCGCGAACCAGCTCCGCGCCCATCTCCAGAACGTGTTCCCCGCTGCAGCAAGCCTGTTCGCTGCCATCGACACCACAATCAGCCTGAAGTTCCTCGACCGCTTCACCACCCAGACCCAGGCCGACTGGCTCTCGCCCAAACGCCTCTCCGCCTGGCTGAGCAGCGTCGGCTACTCCGGGCACACCGACCCCGCCGTGCTGCACGCCAAGCTCCTGGCAGCACCTCGCGGAACCACCGGCACCGACGCCGCGGTCCACGCCGCGACCACCAACGCCTACGTGGCCCTGCTGCGGGTCCTGAACAGCCAGATCACCGCCCTGAAGGACAACCTCACCGCCCAGCTCGCCACCCACCCTGACACCCACATCTACGCGTCCCTGCCACGAGCCAGAACCCTGCGCGTGGCCAGGCTCCTCGCCGAGATCGGCGACTCCCGCGGCAAGTTCCCCACCGCCGACTCCCTGGCCGCCCTGGCCGGGGTCACGCCCTCGACCCGACAGTCCGGCAAAGTCAAAGCCGTCACCTTCCGCTGGGGATGCAACAAACAGCTCCGAGACGCCCTGTGCGACTTCGCTGGCGACTCCCGCCACGACAACCCCTGGGCAGCCGACCTCTACAACCGCGCCATCGCCCGCGGACACGACCACCCCCACGCCGTCCGCATCCTCGCCAGAGCCTGGGCACACATCATCTGGCGCTGCTGGCACGACAACCTCAGCTACGACCCCACCCAGCACCGAGCCCTCCAAAACCTCCTCACCAACACCGCCAACAAGGCGGCCTGAACAGCCAGGGGTAGACACAGGGCAACTCATGCGCCGGCACCGGTCGCCGGCAGCAACACCTGCAGGCTGAGCAGGTCCACGGGGCGCTGGGCGGTCACGGACAGGCCGCGGCGGGCCGCTCCCGCGCCGGCGCGCGCGCGGCGGTGCGCCCCGAGCAGCCGGTCGGCGTGCTCGTCAGCGACCTGCTCCAGGTAGGGGGTGAGGCTCGCCAAGCCGTGCAGGACGCGTTCGGCGGCTATCCGGGCGGCATCGGCGGGGATGTTGCCGGTCGCGGTGGCGGTCAGCAGCGCCTCGGCGCGCTGGTCGGGGAGCCACGCGGCTGTGCCTGGTGCTCCTTCGAAGGCCAGGACGCGGGCGTCCTCGGCGACCTGCTGGTGCACTCCGTCGGCGGTGGGCAGGGCGAGCTGGAAACGGAAGCGGACGAGCAGCAGGGTGGTGCGGGTTTGCACGGCGCTGGTGCGCATCACTCCGGCGCGACGCGCGACGCGTTCGCGGTCGGGGACCGCGCTGTCCAGGGCGCTCTCCAGGACGTAGCGGGCGATGGCCTGCACGGTCGGGTCGGTGCGGGCGATGACGGCCTCACCGCGACCGGCGGGGGGTTCGGTGCGGAACAGCAGCGGGTCGTGCAAGCCGACGGGCAGGCTGTGCTGCAGCCCGAGGGGCAGGGTCCCCAGGACGGCGGTGAACCCGTGGTCGACGGCGGTGATGGTGGACCCCAGGGCGCGCAGGGTGGCGTGTAGGAAGTGCTGCAGGTCGCCGTGTGTGCCCAGGGTCTGCCGGATCTCCTCGACCTCGGCGACGACGTCCTCGGGCTTGATGGTGTGCTGGGCGAAGCGGGTGCGGGACGTCTTCTCCTTGGCCGCCGCGGACTGCCAGGCGGTGTCGAACGCGGTGGTCCGTTCGTCGAGCCCGAGGTCCAGGGTGAGCTCTTGGCTGGTGCGCCCGCGTAGCAGCAGGCCCTCGGCGAGGGCGTCGATGAGGCTGTCGCCGTTGCCGGGGACGGGCACGGCGACGCCGGTGGCCTTGGCGATGGCCCGGTGCTTGCGGATGAGAACGTCGAGGACGATCCCGTCGATGCCGTTGTCCTCGCCGTACAGGGTCAGGGCGCGTACGACGTCGCGGCGTTGACCGAACCGGTCGACGCGGCCCTCTCGCTGCTCGTGCCTGGTGGGGTTCCAGGCCAGGTCGTAGTGCAGGACGGCGGAGAACGCCTCCTGCAGGTTCACGCCCTCGGACAGGCAGTCGGTGGCGACCAGGACGTGCTGCCCGTCCTGCTCGACCAACTGCTGGACCCGGAATGCCCGCTCGGCCGGGGGCAGCAGCCCGGTGACGACACCGACGGTGACGCTGGTGCCGCGCTTGCCCGACAGGGCGGCGGCCAGGTGCTGACCGACGTAGTCGGCGGTGTCGATGAAGCGGCAGAACACGATAGGGGCGTACCCGTCGGCTAGCAGCGCCTTGATCTGGGTGATGAGCAGCACCAGCTTGCGGTCCTGGGTGGGCCCGTCCAGCTCGCCGGCGCGGCGGGCGAAGGCGAGCAGCCGCCGGTGCTCGCTCGTCCCGCGGGATCCTTGCGGGGCGTCGGGGTCGTGGACCAGGGCGCCGGGGGTCATGTCCAGTCCCTCGATGGTCTCCTCGTCGGCGCTGTCCAGGACGCCGGCGCGGCCGAGGGCGTCGACCTCGGCCAGGTCGGTCAGCTCGGCGTTGGCGGCGCGGGTGCGCAGGGTCGCGGTGGCGGCGCGGGGGCTGGAGGCCAGGGCCCGCAGCAGGGCCAGGGCGGACCACCAGCGGGCGCGTCCGCGGGCGCCGGTGACGTCACCGCGGACCTGCTCGCGGGCGTAGGCCAGCACGTCGTCGAACAGGTCCCGGTATGGCGGGCTGAGCTGGTAGGGCACGTCCCGGGTCTGCCGGTCGCTGGGGAACGGGGTGTCCTCGTCAAGGTAGTGGCGGATGTCGGCGCGGCGGCGCTGGACGAAGTGGCGGGCCAGCAGCACCCGCCCGGCCTCGCTGCCCAGGTCCATCGTGGCCAGGTCCGGCTGGCACAGCCCGACCAGGTTGACGAACGCGGCGTCGTCACCGGAGTGCGGGGTGGCGGTGGCCAGGATCAGGTGCCGGGCGGGGTCAGCGGCCAAGGACTGCAGCAGCTCGTAGCGTTGGTGGCGCGAGCGTTGCCCGGCGCCGCTGCCGGCGACGGAGTTGTGCGCCTCGTCGACGATGACCAGCTCGGGGCAGCGGAGCAGGAACTCGTGCCGGCGGCGGTCGGACTTGATGAAGTCGGTCGAGACGATGACGTGTGGGTACCGGTCGAACAGCGACTCGTTGAGCATCAGCCCACGTTCGAGGGCCTTGACGGTGCCGGTCAGGACCAGGGCAGCGTCCAGGCCGAACTTCTCGCGTAGCTCACGCTGCCACTGCTCGGCCAGTGCCGGGGAGCACAGCACGGCCAGCCGCTTGACGGTTCCTTGGGCTAGCAGTTCGACCGCGATCAGTCCGGCCTCGATGGTCTTGCCGATGCCGACGTCGTCGGCGATGAGGAGCCGGACGGTGTCCTGGCGCAGCGCCAGCATGAGGGGGACGTACTGGTAGTTGCGGGGGCTGACGCTGATCCCGGCCAGAGACCGGAACGGGCCGGCGGAGGACTGGAACCCGACCCGCAGGGCGGTGCGCAGCAGCTCGGTGGAGGCAGCGTCGCCCAGGTCGTCGGCTCCGGGTGCGGGGAAGGTCGCCGGTTCGACGCCCTCGTCTGGGAAGACCCCAACGACGTCGTCGGGCCCGCCCCCCAGGGGTTGCAGGAGCAGGAACTCCGCGGTGGTGCCGGGCAGGACGACCCATTCGCGGCCTCGGGCGCGGACCAGCCCGCCGACAGCGACGTCATCGATGCTCGTGGTGGCGGTCAATGTGGGGTCCTTCCGGGTCCGAACAGCCAGGTGTGCCGGGCAGCCAGGGTGGCCCAGTCCTCGGTGTGGTGCACTCGCACGACGGTCCAGCCGAGGTTCTCCAGCCGCTCGGCTGCCCGCCCGTCGCGCAGTCGTTGGTGCGCGTCGTCGTGGTGGGGGCCGTCGACGAAGACCGCGACCGGGTTTCCCGGGAGGTCGTAGACCAGGTCGGGGCGGGCCTCGGCCAGGCTGATGGTGCGCTGGGCGTCGTCCGGGAGCCGGTAGCCGTACTCCTCCAGCCAGTCGACGAAACGGCGCTCCAACCCCGAGTCGGACAGCGCGTTCAGCCACGCCTGCTGGTCGGGCCGGTCACGGCCACCGGCGCCGCTGACGACCTGGGCGCTCATCAGCTGCTGCAGCAGGGGGACGACGGCGTGCCGGTCGATGCTGCGGTGCTCGTACTGGTTGCTGTAGGACAGCAGGCAGTCGTAGCAGCCCTTCTCGCACCGTTCTCGGGCACCGGGAGCCTTGCCGAGATCAGCTCCGGTGTCCGGGTCGTAGTGGATGAGCTCGAGCGCGGTCCGGGCGACCCCGGCCAGGGCGTCTGGCTCTTCGACCAGGCGGGCCAGGACCCCGGCGCCGCCCTCGGCCGACTCGGTGAGCAGCATCCGGCCCTGGCCGTCGTCGTCGGGCAGGTCGACGCTGTCCAGCTCGGAACCCTCCAGCTGGAAGGTCGCCTCTGCCGCGCGCTCCAAGGCGGCGCGCAGGGTCGCGGTGACGGCCTCGGGGGCCGGCGCGGACAGGCGCAGTACCACCAGGTTGCGGCGGTCCTCGACGTAGGGGGTGACCTTCTCTTTGGCCTTGACGTCCTCGGCTGCGTCCAGGCTTTCGGTGTCGACAGTGGTGTCGGTGGCCTTCTTGTCTGAGAGCCAGTTGCCCTCGCGCAGATCGAGCCAGAACCCGCGATCGCCAGGGTGCTTGCGCCGGCGCCGGCCGACGTTGGCCATCCGCATCACGGCGGCGTCGGCATGGACCAGCTCCAGGACCGGTGTGGTGCCTACGACCGCCTGGGCGGTGGTGAACCCGGCCCGTTCGCCGCGGTCGGCGAACCGGAACGACACCTCGAGCTCGAACCCGGACTTGCGGCGCTCCTCCTCGTCGCTGCTGATCCGCTCACGCCGGCGGGTGAAGACGGTCTGCAGCCGCAGCAGCCCGTACTGGGTGACCCCCAGCCGTGCGTGGCAGTGCTCGCAGGTGTCGGTGCCGACCACGACCGGGTGGTGGTAGCCGCAGCTGTCGCAGCGCTTGGCGGTCTCGGTGATGGCGCCGCTGCTGGTGGTGTCGTCGGGGTTGCGTGGCAGCTGGACGCGGGTCACCTCGTACCGGGCGCCCTCGTGGTAGATCAGGGAGCCGGGCCCGAACTCGCTGATCGCTACGAACCGGGGGCGCTGCAGGAAGTCGCCGTCGACCTTGGCGCCGCGCCGGGCCGGGATGTAGGCGGCCAGCGGCAGCCGCGGGAAGGAGTACCCGGGCAGGAAGCCTTCACTGGCCAGGTACCGGTAGGAGTAGAAGTCGGTGGCGCCGGACTGACGGTCGTCGTTCCGGAGCAGGATGAGTTGGTTGCGGGCATCGGCGCGGCGACGTTCGGCCTGCTGCTTGTCGCGGCGGCTCGACCTGGTGTTGATGGCCAGCTTGTTCTGCTCGTTGTACTCGGTCAGCGCTGCACGGAACAGCTGACGCCACCGTTCGAGGGACTCATCCAGCAGCCGGGCGGCGTTGTGCACCTGGTCGTGGACCCACGTCTGGCTCCACCACGGCGGTTCGTCGCCGCGGGCCTGCCAGGTTCGACGCAGGTCAACCATGACCCGCTCGGCGGTCCGCTGCGCCCGCTGGGTGGCCTCGGGGTCGGTCAGAGCCCGCCACAGGTTGGGCAGCAGTCGCAGACTCGGGCTGTCGCCGTCCGCCTCGAGCAGGTCGGTGATGGAGGAGTGCATCGACTGGTCGGTCTCGGCGAGCCAGATCGCGTGCACGTGCGAGCGGATCAGGTCCTCGTTGGTCAGGTCCAGGCGGGGCGCGACGACCGACCCGGCGACCATGTCGCGGGAGCGGCGGAACCAGTAGCTGTCATGGGCGTTCCCGGTCGAGCAGTACGTCAGGACCAGGGCGGGTTGCCCACTGCGCCCGGCCCGCCCGGAGCGCTGGGCGTAGTTCGCCGGCGTCGGTGGGACGTTGCGCAACCCGACCGCGTTCAGGCTGGAGATGTCGACGCCCAGCTCCATTGTGGGTGAGCAGTACAGCAGCGGCAGGTCGCCCTTTCGGAAGGCGGCCTCACGTTCGAGGCGCTGCTGCTGGGGCACCTGCGCGGTGTGCTCGCTGGCGTGCATCCCGGCGAACCCGGCGGCCAGGTCGCGGTACAGGTCGCGGAAGAAGGGGTTGACCCGGGCCCTGGCCTCGCCCTGGTAGGCGCGTCGCAACGGGTCGGGTGCCCCCGATGTCCCGTCCCCGGCGATCCAGCGCAGCGCGGCCGCACGGAGCCGGTACTCCGAGCCGTCGACCCCCTCGGTCCGCACGAGCAGACCCGCCTCGGTCAGGACGTCGAACAGGCACTCGATGACCCGGGTGGCGTCGTCGGTCTTGACGACCCCGGGCAGCCCTGCCGCGGCGCTCTTCAGGTGCCGCCCGAACGCGCCCCGGCCCGTTACCGCCAGGGCGGTGCGCCGGCCACCGGGCCGGGCCGGGCCGGGGGAGGCGTGGCCGACGTCCACCAGCCGGTCGTCCTCCGACATCGCCCACGGCTCGATCAGCTGCTGGCGGGACTGGCTGCGCAGCCGCTGGAACCCCTCCTCGGTCAGGCAGTCGACGTCGATGGCCCGGACTCGCCGCAGCTCGTCGAGCAGGATCCGGCCGAGCTCCTCGCGTTGGGCGGAGGAGACCTGGTTCAGCAGGTACGCCCCGGCCCAGGAGTCGTCGTCCGCGGCGAGCTCGGGCAGGTCGCGGTAGCCGACCTTGAGCAGACCGGTCTGCTCCAGGTTGGGCATGGTGACCCGCCAACCGCGCTGCAGGTCGACGTACAGCTGATACTCCACGACCGCGCGCAGGGCCCGCTCGGCGTCGGTCCGGGCGCTGAACTTGGCGTTCGGGCTGGCGGCGAAGTCGGCCATCTGCAGCCCCAGGGCGTCGCTGACCGCCCCGGCGATGCTCTCGTGCGTCAACCCGTCCGGACCGGCCTTGTCCAGCGCCGCGTACAGGGCGCCCCGCAGCTGGCTGACCTGGACAAAGTCGTTGAAGTGACCGGCCTGCAGGCTGGCGTCCTGCCGGTTGTCGACGAAGGTCAGCAGCTTGCGAGCGGCCGGGTCCAGGTCCTCTGCCGGGACCGAGCGCAGGTTCCGCACAATGGAGGCGCTGACCAGGGTGACCGCGCTGGAGCGGCCCTCGGCGTCCAGGGTCGCCAGCTTGCCGAAGTCCTGGCCCCGGACCTGCTCGTAGGAGACCCCGCAGCGCATGCAGAACGCGAACGGGGTGGACACGAACCAGGCGGGCAGTCCGGTGCCGGTGTCGTCTAGGGTGCCGTCGGGCAGGACGTGGACCTTGTCGGGCAGGTACTTCTTCTTGCTGTCCAGGACCTCGACGCGGTCCGTCGCGGGGTCGGTGACCAACCACGAGTCGGGCAGGCGTCCGCTGGCCAAGGGGTCATCGGGCCAGGGGAGGTCCGAGGAGACGTACAGGTACCCGGTGATGCTGTCCCCGCCGCTGGCGTCGACGTCGCGGCGGGACACGAACAGGCTCTGCCCGGCGCGGGTGGTCTTGGCGACGACCAGGTACTCCTGACCGCACTCGCGGCAGAAGCCCAGCGGCAGCAGAGCCCGGTCCGGGTGGTCCGGCACGCTGACCTGGTAGGTCCCGGTGATGTGACGGCTGGACTCGGGCTCTAAGGAGACGTAGACCGTGTCGCCCTTGGACAGGAACTGGTGCAGCCGGAAGGCGAACACTGGCCGGTCCAGGTCGGGCTGGCGTACCTGTGACCCCTCCTCCAGGACCTGGCGCAGCGCCGTCCGGCACGACGCCGGGTCATGTCCGGTCAGGCCCGCGAGCGTCTGCGCCGCTTCGGGCACCGTGGTCGGGGCCCGCCGCACCAGTCGGTCGGTGCCGGGTTCGACGTCCAGGCCGAACTTCGTCTCGACCCAGCTGGCCAGCGGGTCGGCGACGAACGGGGCGTGCTCGCGGGTCGGCCGGTCCTGCAGCGCTTTGGCGATCGCCGCACGCAGCGGTTCGGGGTCCGGTTCGACGCCGCTGGTGGCGCGGGTCAGGGTTTCCCCGATCACTCGCTCGGGGGTGACCTCGGAGCCGAACAGCCGGGTCGCCACGTCGGCGACGACCGTCTTACGCTGGGCGATCGTGCCGGCGCTGGCCATCGTGGCGCTGGTCCCGACCACCTGCAGGTCGTCCCCGGCGCACTGGTCACGCAGGCGGCGGATCAGCAGAGCCACGTCCGCGCCCTGGCGGCCGCGGTAGGTGTGCAGCTCGTCCAGCGCCAGGAACCGCAGACCCTGCGCGGCGCGCACCAGGTGCTTGCGCTCGTCGGGGCGGGTCAGGACCAGCTCGAGCATCACGTAGTTGGTCAGCAGGATGTCGGGGGGCTCGGCCAGGATCCTACGGCGCTCGTCTGGACTCTCCTGCCCGGTGTAGCGGGCGAAGGTGACCGGCTCCCCGCCCTCGGGGTAGCCGAAGCGCAGGAACTTCTCCAGCTCCCCGACCTGGGAGTTCGCCAATGCGTTCATCGGGTACACCACAATCGCCTTGACCCCGGGCTGACGCTGGCCGGCGTTCGCGTCTCGGGCCCGCAGCACCGCGTCGACGATCGGGATGATGTACGCCAGCGACTTGCCTGAGCCGGTGCCCGTCGTCAGGACGTAACTGCCGCCGGTGCGGGCGACCTCGATCGCCTCCCGCTGGTGCTGGTGCAGCACGATCGGGTCCCGCCCCGGGTCGAGCGGGCCGCTCTTGCGCCGGAAGATCCGCTCACACTCCGGGTGCAGCACCCCCTGCTCGACCAGCTGCGGCACCGGGCCGCCCGAGGCGAACGATGGGTTGAGGCTCAGCCACGGGTCGGGCCACTGGACGCCGTCGGCGAACTGCTGCTGGACGAACTCCGTGACCCGCTCGTCCCGCACCGACACGAACCCGGACGTGAACGCCCTGTAGTCCGCGATGACCTGCTCGTGGACCTTGAATACGTCCATCCCACCCCCCGTTCGTTCGGCTCGTCCGCCCACCCTAGAGGCGCGACTTAGACACAGTCGCGCTGTCGCCCATTCCCGCCCGGGGCTCCAGGGGATAGGTTCCAGACGAGCCCAAGGCGCAGTTGCGGTTGCCGTCGGTCCGGAACTTGCGGCCGGCACGCCCGGTGGCCGCCGTGGGATGCCGGGCTAGTCACTCGGTGGTTGAAGGAAAGCGCCTACCGACTCATCGCCGGCAGTCGGAGGAGGCCATCCAACGCAGGCGATAGTCCCCGCTTCGAGCCCGAGTGCTGTGTCACGATGCAGCCATGACCGTCTTGCCGAAGGGCGCAAACACCAGGCTGGAGAAGACCTCGTTGACGGCTACCCTGTCGTGGACTGCAACGTCTGCCGTGCCCGATGTCGACGTCTCGGCGCTGCTGCTAACCGCAGCAGGGCAGGTTCGCGACGACGGTGACTTCGTCTTCTACAACGCGCCCCGGCACGTCTCCGGTTCTGTCTTCCATGACGGTAAGCAGGGCGTGGGCGAAGGCACGACCACAGACAGCCTCACTATTCACCTTTCGACGCTGCCAGCGGGGATCGAGAAGGTCGTCATAACAGCGTCCGCCGAGGGTGGCACCTTCGGGCAGGTTAGTGATCTCGCCCTGGTACTGACCGAGACGGGCACCGATGCCGAAGTTGCCCGGTTCGTCAACATGGGAGCCACCAGCGAGACCGCCTTCGTAGCCGGGGAGCTGTACTTCCACAGCGGCGCGTGGAAGTTTCGAGCCGTTGGGCAGGGTTGGGCTTCAGGGCTGGCCGGCCTTGCAACTTACTTCGGCATCAGCGTTGACGAAGGCGCGGCGCCGACGCCGGTCCCGGCACCTACGCCGGTTTCGACCTGCCCTCCGCCACCGCCACTGGCGAGACTCAGCATGTCTCAGTCGTACCAGCAGGGCCAGCCCGTGGCCTCGGCCGCGGTAACCGGGACAGGGCGGTCGACGGTGAACCTGGACAAGGGGCGCGTCACCCTGAAGAAGGGCGAATGGGTCAGCCTGGTCAAGACCGGGGCACCTCCGCTGGACGAAGTGACGATGGGTCTGGGATGGGATCCTGCCCGGGGCAAGGGATCCATCGACCTTGACGCCTCGGTGATCGCGTTTGATCCAACCGGGCGCAAGCTCAAGATCGTCTGGTTCCTGCACCTCAAGGAGTTCGGCGGTGCGATCCAGCACACCGGTGACAACCTCACCGGAAAGGGTGATGGCGATGACGAGCAGATCCGAGTGAAGCTGCAGCAGCTCCCCGAGGAGGTGACCTCGCTGGTCTTCACCATCAACTCGTTTACCGGGCAGAAGTTCACCGACATCGCCCAAGCGTTCTGCCGGCTCGTCGACGCCCGCACCGGCGCGGAACTAGTCCGGTTCGACCTGACCAAGTCCGAGTCGTACACCGGTGTGCTGATGTGCGCACTGACTCGCACCCACGCTGGTCCTTGGGAGATGCGCGCGCTCGGGACCTTCCACAAAGGCCGCACGGTAAAGGCCCTGGTCGCGCCTGCCGCAGCCGCACTCCGCGACTGACCCCTCGCCCTCGACCTCCCGCCTGGCATAACCGACGGATGGCTTGTCAAGGCGCCCACAGTGGCAGTTGCGCTCCGACCCGGACATCCGGCTCTTCTTACCTGCGGTGGGGCAGTGAGCGACACGCCCTGAGCGCCTGACCCTGAAATGGGTCGAGACCTTCCAAGATCGGCAGTGACTAAGCCTCGATCCGTGGACGAGTTGCTGATGAACGGGGCTGGTGCGGCGGGGCAGACGTAGAAGTGCCTTCTGGGGCAGAAGAATCGGGATTGCTGAGTTCCTGATCAATCTGAAACCAGAAGGCACTGGAAGTGAAACTACCTCACGCATGGTCCAAGGCCACGCCG
>JAABUN010007546.1_pt1 | contig 11640 bp, 14 predicted proteins | sample 5559311 | NCBI WGS metagenome assembly JAABUN01 (sample SAMN10711877, study PRJNA513370) | rock metagenome | isolation source: Antarctica rocks | place: Antarctica: Victoria Land, Siegfried Peak sud | reverse complement strand
CGTCGTTCAACGCATCCTCGCGCTCACCACCGCGATCTGGCACAACGACCACACCGGACAACCCATCAAGCGCTCACTGCTCGCCTACGACCACTGAGGGCTTGGAATCGATCATCTAGGCGAGGACGGCACCGACGAGGCGGATCAGGGCGTTCTGGTCGGGGAAGATCCCGACGACGTCGGTGCGCCGGCGGATCTCCTGGTTGAGGCGTTCCTGCGGGTTGTTGGACCAGATCTGGCGCCAGAGCTCCTTGGGGAAGGCGGTGAACGCGAGTACGTCAGCCCGGGCGGCGTCCAGCCAGGTGCTCGGCGACCTTGCCGAGCTTGTACTTGGCGGTGAACGACCGGCGCCGAGGCCGGTCAGAACGAGGACCCATCGTCCCATTCTCGAGCAAGCTGGACAGCAGATCCGCAGCCGTGAAAGTCAACTTGATCAAGCCTGTTCTCGCCCTATGCGGGAGGGAGGAGGTGTCTCCCGTCAGCCTGACGCACAGGGCTGTCGCGCGGCCCGGCCGGGTCGTTGCTGGAGCGACCGGACCTGCTGTTCGCCGCGACCCGCCGTTCACGGCGGCTGCGCGACTTGGACATCGCCTGCCGCACCGCCGCGCTCCGGGCGGCCAAGACCGCCGGGCTGACCGAGCCGTACCGGCTGTTCATCAACGCCGAGCCCGAGGCGCTGAACGGCTGGGGGCCCACACCGAGCACGGCCAGCTTCCGCTGACGGTGGTCCTGGAGCTCATCGCACGGGCGCTGACCAGCCGGCTAACGACCGGCCGGGCTCGACCGTTAGCTGTCGGGGCCGTCCCGGGTGATCCGGGCGGCGAGGTATCAGGAGTCGCGGGTGAACCCCCTCCGGAGTCGACGTAGGTGGTGGTCACGGCGGGGACCTGCCCGGGCGCTCGGTCGGCTGCCCGGGCGGCGGGCACAGACCGGGTGGTCAAGCCGGGGTCTGCACACCGGGAGGCAGCAGGGACGCCAGGACGACGATGTTGTCGAGGTAGTGACCGCTGGAGCGGTCGAACGGCCCGCCGCAGGTGATGAGGCGCAGCGCGGCATGGTCGGTGTTGCCGTAGACGAGCTCGGTGGGGAACTCGGCCTTGCGGAAGCGCTGCACCTGGTCCACGGCGAAGACCGCGACGGAGCCGTCCGCCCGGGTGACCTGCACCTGGTCGCCGGCGCGCAGCTCGTCGAGCCGGAAGAACACCGAGGGGCCGTCGGCGGCTGAGTCGATGTGGCCGGCGAGGACGGCGGGGCCGAGGGCACCGGGGGTCGGCGAGTGGCGGTACCAGCCGGCCTTGTCGTAGTCCGGCCCCGGTGGCGGGACCTCGAGCGTGCCGTCCGCGGACAGGCCCAGCGCCAGCAGCGGCGTCTGCACGCCGATCGCGGGGATCGCGAGCCGGAGCGGGAGCGAGTCCGGGAGCACGGCCGGGGCCACCACAGGGTCGGGGGAAGGAGGCGGGGCCACCGGCGGCGCGCTCGGCGCGGACAGCGCCGGCCCCGGGCGCTGCTGCTGGGTGACGGCCACGCCAGCGCAGGTGGCGCCGGTCAGGGCGAGAACGACGATGACCCGGCCCGCGGCGCGGCCGCGCAGCAGGGCGGCTCCTCGCACGAGTCCTCAGCCCCTGCGCTCGACCCGGAGACGCACCAGCCCGAGCAGCAGGGCGCCGAGCAGCAGGCTGCCCCCGAGCGCCAGCAGGCCGCCCGAGCCGGCCTCGGCCGTCGAGCCGCCACCGGCCTGCACACCGCCGGCGGGCACGCGCGTCACCTGCTGCGACCGGTCCTGCCCGGCGCGGCCGGACCCGTCGCTCCCGGCTCCGGCGGCCCCGGAGGTCCCGGAGGTCCGGCGCGGCCGGGTCGTGGGGCTCGTCGTCGAGGTCGCTGTGGCAGTGCTCGTCGGTGTCACGGTCGGCCTGGCGGTCGGTGTCACGGTCGGCGTGGCGGTCGGCGTGGCGGTCGGCGTGGCGGTCGGCGTGGCGGTCGGCGTGGCGGTCGGCGTCGGGCCTGGGACCACGGCCACGAGGTTGGTCGTGATGCTCGTACGGCAGGTCACCGTGCTCCCGCCCGGGTTGCCGGTGCCGTTGCACTGGTCGACGGTGACCAGGATCGCCGGGCTGATCCGCAGCTGGGGCCCGATGGTGCAGGCGACGGTGCCGCCGCCTCCGTTGCCGGAGCCGTTGCACTGGGTGACCGTGGCACCGGTCGTGTTGGCGGGCGAGGGGTCGCAGCGCTCGGTCCCACCACCGCCCGTCGCGGACCCGACGCACTGGTTGACGGTGCCGTCGACGACCGGCGCCGCGCCGGGCGTGTCCTCACTGATGTTGTTGGTGATGTCGACGGTGCAGGTGATCGTGGCCGCCGCGTCGTTGCCCGAGCCGTTGCACTGCTCCACCCGGGTCACCAGGTCCGACGAGGTCGTCGTCGTCGTGCCATTGCCGGGGGCGCACGGTCCGAGCCGGCACGTCCGGGTGACGGTCACGGTGGAGCTCGTGATCCCCCCGCTGCTGATGGTGTTGACGATGGACACCGCGCAGGTGATCTCCACTGTGGCGCCCTCGGCGGTGCCGTTCTGGCCGTTGCACTGCTCGAGGGTCACGTTCGCGGCGCTGGCGACGGTCGTCGTCGTGGCGGCGGCAAGGAGGAACGTCCCGAGCAGGACGAGGACCAGGACCGCGCCTCGCCAGGCGCGGCGGGACGCGGGAGTGGGGACCGGGACGGCGAGAGCGCTCATGAGCCGCGACCTTCGGGGATGTCGTGACGGGGACCCGACGGGCCGTCAGCACGAGTGCGGGATTGCAGAGGAGACGCTCAGTATGGCATCAGTCACTCACAGCGGTCAAGGGTCAGCGGGGTAACGCCTACGGGCGACTGCGGCTCCCCGCCCACGAGGAGGCGCGCGGAGCTCAGGCCGGGTCGTCCGTCGGCCTGTCCGGGAACGTCCCGAACGCTCTGACGTCGTGCCCAAGCGGTTAGAGCCGGGTGGCCAGCCCCTGCCGGACATACCTCCGCGCGCGCCTCGGCGGACACCAGCGCAGCACACGCCCGCGGAGCCGGAGCCCGGCCCGCACCGCTCCACAGCGGGTGCGGCAGGCCAGCGCGTCGAGCAGCGGCGCGTCCAGCAGCGACAGCGACGCGAGCCGGACCAGCCGCTCCCGCAGCCTGTCGTGCGGCCGGATCCTGCCCAGCATCGCGAGCGCGGCTCTGGCGACCGCGTGCGCGCCCTCGTCGCGCCCGAAGTGCTCCCGCTCGTAGTCGTCCAGCAGCCGCGCGAACCCCTCGTAGGTCAAGGGCAGGTCGCCGCACTCGCGATCGGCCAGCCGTCGTCAACAACAACCGGCTGTACAGCGGACTCGGCTACGTGCCACCGGTCTAGTTCGAGGAGCAGCACTACCGTCTGAACGATGCTCTGCAGCAGCCGCTGCCGGGAGAACTCGCCCTCCACTGAACCGTGGACGTTTCAGTAGGTGGCCGCGAAGTCAGCAGCGGTATTCGGGCGGGCGTTCGGTGGTGGGGCTGGTGTACGGGAGGGCTCTTGGTGGGAAGCGGCTGCGTGCGGGCGATCAGCCCTGGGTCGGCGTCGTCAGGTCGCTGGCGATGTCGTGGAGGGCGCTGATGCTGAGCTGGTAGTAGGTGCGGCTGCCGTGCTTGCTGCGGTGCAGCAGCGCCGCTCGGTGCAAGACCTGCAGGTGCCGGCTCACGCTCGGTTGGGCCAGTGAGCCTGCCGCACCGGCAACACGCGCTCCCTCACGAAGCCAGCACGACCAGCGGCTGGAGCGCTGCCGCCGCCTCGACCTGACCGTCCGGCAGGGACGGCCTTCTCGGACACTTGCGTCGAGTGCTGGACTGGCCCGACGACGCCTTGCCGGCAGGATCCGAACGTGCTGGGGCTGCCGGTCAGCGGGGGACGGGGAGCGGGTCGCGGTCGCTGCCGGGTACCTGGTCAGCGGTCGCGCTTCGTCGGCGGCGTCGATGGGTGGTGAGCAGGGCCGCGACGGCGAGCAGCAGCAGGGCGAGCAGGGCGAGCAGGGCGGTGGTGGCGGGGTACGGCCGGCCGGGGGCAGGTGCGGTGGTCGTCACCGGGGGCGCGGTGCCGGTGGCCGGAAAGGTGATGGTCGCCTGCACGCTGCGTTCGACCAGCCCGCTCTTGAGGGTGATGCGGGCGTCCCACGGTCCGGCGGGCAGCTGGTTGTCGAGGGCGATGGTCACCGGTGCGGTGCCGTCGATCGCCAGAGTGGTGCCGAGGCTGGCCGGGAACGGGCCGGCGCTGAGCCCGCCGGGGCCGGCCAGCAGCTGCAGGCTGCCGTTCATGTCCAGCGCCCGGCCGCCGCTGTTGTGCACGGTGGCGCGTACGGTCGGCGAGCCGTCGGGTGCGCGTCCGGCGGCCAGCGAGTCGATCGTGAAGTCCGCGGCGGGCGCGCCGCCGGGTCCGACGGAGACGTACAGGCGGATGCCGACCCGGCTGATCTGGGTGACGCCGGCGCCCTCGACGGGGGCCGAGCGGGCCTCAGCCCAGACCACGCCGTACTGCTCCCCGGGGGCCGCGTCCGCCGCGACGGCGATCCGGACCGTGGCCGTCGCCGTCCCGTTGGCGGGTACGTCGACCTGGCCGGGCGTGACCGAGGTCCAGGTGGACAGGTCGTTGGGGGTGTTGCCGGCGGCGCCGAGGAAGGAGCCGTCGGTGATGCTGGCAGCGGCGGGGTACAGGGCGATGCGCGCGGCGGCGGCTGTGGTGTTGGAGACCTCGATCCGACGGGAGATCACCGTTGCCGGGGCCAGGTGGTCGACGATGTAGACCCGCGCCCGGGGGTCCTCACGGGCATCGACAGGGGCGTCGACCAGCCGCAGCCCGATGCCGCCGGGCGCCGGCGTCGGGGCAGCGCCGGGCGCCGCGGTCACTGCGCCGGCGGGTCCGGCGAGGGCGGCGGTGACGCTGAGGGCGGTGGTGGCGCTGAGGGCGGCCAGCAGGCCCCTGATCAGCCGGACGCTGACCCGGTGCGGCCTGGTCGACCGGTGGGCCAGCCCGGTCGCCGGCTGTCTAGGCAACGGAGTGGGTGATCGTCGCGGAGTAGACCCCGGCGGTGATCCCGTCGGGGAACGTGACCGAGATCGTGGGGTTCCAGGTCGCGGAGTTGTCGCCGGTGATGCCGGTGGCGACGACCACCGCAGTCAGGCCTGGCAGGCTGACCGGGTCTTTGGCCGTGTACGTCGCGGTACCCACCTTGGCGATCGGCCCGGCGGTGTAGCCGACCGCGCTGGCCGGGATCGCTGGTCCGGTCGGCGAGGTGAACGGGGTGGAGATCGCGCTCGCGACCCAGCTCGACCCGGCGGCCGCGCCGCGTTCGTCGTTCACCCGCACCCGGCCCAGAGGGCCGCTGACCTTGGCTGTGTCCTCGCCGGTCGACCTGGTCCCGAGGTTGCCGGCGTCGTCCCGCACGGTGATCGACAGGACTCCGCCCTGCACGATGACCGTGGCGGCAGTGGCAGCGGTGGTGCCCGCCGACGCAGGTGTGGACAGGCCGGGCGTGAGCAGGCCCGTGGCGGCAACGACAAGCAGACAGCGCGTTCGCATGAACGTCCTCCGGGCTCGCGGTGCGCGACCATGTCTGGGTGCTTCTGCCAGGACGTCGACACCTGTGACGGCCGCCTGAAGCGGATCCCGCGGAGCTGCGTGAGCGCACGCGGACAGCCCGTTGGTGGCCGAGCGGAACGCGGCGGTTCGGGTGCGCGGAGCGGATGCGGCCGAACGGCCCTACCGCCTGCCGATCCCGCCCCCGATGCATGAGGAGTGGAAGTGCCGACCGGACTTTCACCGCCCGAGCCAAGGACAGCCATGAACCTCCGCAGGCCACTCATCCTGGGCACCGTCGCCGCCGCGCTCGTCACCAGCGCCGCGCTACCCGCCTCGGCCGCCGACACCACGACCACCTTCGCGCTCACCGGCGGCAGCTTGTCGGTGAGCGCCCCGACGACCGCGACGCTGAGCAGCGCCGCCTCCGGAAGCACCACGATCAGCGGATCCCTGGGGTCCCAGTCCGTCACTGACGCCCGCGGTGGGGTGGCGGACTGGACCGTGTCGGCCACGTCCACGGCCTTCACCGGCGCGCTGACCAGCCCGTCAGTGTCCACCGCGGTCAGTCACTCCCGAGGCGCTGCCACCACCAGCGGCACCGTCACGGTGAGCGCCAGCGCCCCGGTGACCATGACCGAAGTAGCCGCGAGCGTCGCGGTGGGGTCAGCCGTGTCGGGCAACAACACGGCCGCGTTCTCACCGACCCTCACCGTGACCATGCCGGCCAGCGCCAAGGCCGACACCTACACCGGCACCGTCGTCACCTCCATCGCCTAGGCGTCGCTGAACCAGCCGGGCCGGGCCCCGCCGTGCCCCCGCGCCCGGTGGTCGACCGGCCCGGCGAGCTCCAGGACGTCGCAGTGCTGCTGCAGCGCGGCGACCAACGGCAGGACCAGCGCGTGGTGGCGCGGGTCGGGCAGCAGCCCGCGGCGGGTAGTGGGACGTCGCCACGAGCACCGCCTGGCGGGCCGGGAGCGCCCGGATCAGTCGGGACAGCAGCCTCGCGTCCCCGGGTCGTGGGCGTGCAACTCGTCCAGGAACAGCAGCCGCACACCGTCAAGGAGCGCGGGCACGGCTCGGTCCGTGGCGCCGGAGGCACCGGCGTGCCGGGCGACCTGCGCGTGCAGATGACGGGCGTCGTCGTACGCGTGCAGGCGCAGCACACCCTGCGCGGGGAGCTGGTCCAGGAGCACGTCGACCAGCCAGGTCTTGCCGCGCCGCACCGGTCCGTGCAGGCACACCCCGGACGGCGCGCCGCGCCAGCCACCCCGCGGCGACCGCGGCCGTGCAGTTCCGCGCCGAGCAGTGGAGCGCGGTCCTGGCGCAGTCGTGGTCATGCCGGAGGCCGACTACCTGACCGTCACGCGGGCGGCGTACGACACCGTCGCTTCCGACTACGCCCGCTTGCTGGCGGACGCGCTGGATCGCATGCCGTGGGACCGGGCGGCGCTCGCCGCGTTCGCCACGTTCGCCGTGTCGGGGCTCGGGGGTTCGTTCATGTCGTGCTGCTCGCTGCCGATGCTTGTGTACGAGCTCGGGCCCGCCGGTCAGGGGGGCTAGGACGTACCGGGAGGGCTCTGATGGAGGTCCGGCTGCACGAACACGAGCGCGACCGGCTGGCGTCGTTGCGTTCCTATGAGGTGTTGGACAGCCAGCCCGAGGAAGCGTTCGACGCGCTAACCCGGCTGGCCGCGCAGATCTGCGAGGCACCGATCTCGCTGGTGAGTCTTGTCGATGCCGACCGGCAGTGGTGGCTGAGCCGTAGCGGCATCGACGCAGTGCAGACCCCCCGCGAGCAGTCCGTCTGCTCCGACGTGGTGGCGGCTGGCAGACCGGTCCTGCTGTCGGACATGGCGGCTGTGCCCCGCTACAGCCAGGTGGCAGCCGAGTTGGGCATCCAGGCCTACGCGGGGGTCCCGCTGATCGGCCGGGACGGCTTGCCGCTCGGCGCGCTGTGCGTGATCGACCGCGCCCCGCGGGGGTTCAGCGAGGCGCAGATGACCGCGCTGACCGACCTGGCCGGGCAGGTCGTCGCACTGCTGGAGCTGCGCCGCTACGACCTGGCCAGCGGTCTGCGCTCACCGGCGCTGGTCCCGGAGGCCGCGGAGCCGGTGAGCCTGCGCCGGGCGCTGGATGACCACCAGTTCGTGCCGTACTTCCAACCCGTGGTCGACATGAGTACCGGGACGGTGACGGGCCTGGAGGCGCTGGTGCGCTGGCAGCACCCGACCCGCGGGTTGCTGACGCCAGCGGCGTTCCTGCCCGGGTTGGAGACCGGGACGCTCGCCACCTGGACCGGCCAGGCTGTGCTGTCCGCGACCTGCGCGCTGCTGACCGATCTGCGGTCGCGGGCGCTGACCCTCGAGGGCCGGGTGGCGATCAACGTCTCTCGCCAGCAACTGCTGGTGCCGGGGCTGGCCGGGCAGGTCCTGGCGACCCTGGCGCGCCACGAGCTGCCCGGCACCGTCCTGACGGTCGAGATCACCGAAACCGCCGAGGTCACAGACCTGGCCCTGGCCCGCCGGGAACTGCTGGCCCTCCGCGACGAGGGGGTGAAGGTCGTCGCCGACGACTTCGGCGTCGGCTGGTCCAACCTTGTCCGTCTCGTCCAGCTCCCCCTCGCCGGACTCAAGATCGACAGGCAGCTGGTGACGGGGATGCTCGACGATCCGGTGCGCGAGCAGATGGTCCGATCCACACTCAACCTGGCCGCCAGTATCGGGCTCGACGTCGTCGCCGAGGGCGTGGAGACCACACCGGTCCGCGACCGGCTCCTCGAACTCGGTTGTGCCCAGGGACAGGGCTGGCTGTACAGCCCGGCCGTGCCTTCCCACCGTGTGGCGTCGCTGCTCGCAACCACCTACCCACATCCGGCGAACAGCAGGACCGAGCGGCCTCGCTCTCCTGCCAGGACCTGAGCGTGACGCCATCAGAGATGCTCGCCGTGTTCCACGCTCAAGGGCTGACCTCGGGAAGCGGGACCGGTTCCGTCCCGCCGCTGGCCGATCAACCTGGCGCCTGGAGGTGTCGACCGAGGTCGTCGTTCAACGCGCCTTGCGCGACACAGCGGTGCAGGTCGGCAGTTGCCTTCAGGTCAGCTCGTGCAGCAGCCGGCCCAGCGCCCCGGCTGCACCCGCGCGTTCTCCGGCTACCTGTTCTCCCCCACCGGGCAGCTCCTGCTTACCCGCCGGGCCAAGCTTAAGCACACGTTCCCCGGGCCTGTGGATCAGCCGCGTCTGCGGGCACCCCCTCAGCTCCACCTCGGCAGCGTGATCGAGACCTACATCACCGATCTGACCTGACCTGGCCCGGCACCGCCAGCCGGTCCTCATCCAGCAGCCGTCGTGCAGTGGGTTGGTCCCGCTCAGGGGCGCCATGCGGCACGACACATGATCAAAGAATGTCCCGGCTACTTGGAAGTGGGACAGCCGGTGTCGCGATGCCGTGAGCGAGCAGCCGGAGCAGGAGGAGCCGTCCCACAGGTAGCGCCCATAACGGCGTGCCGGAGCGGTCGTACGGCGACGACCTTCGGTACGGTCCGCCGGTGGAGCTGGGGTACGCGCGGGTCTCGACAGCCAAGCAGGACCTCGACCGGCAGGTCGACGCGCTGCAGCAGGCCGGGATCGCGCCGGAGCGGATCTACCTGGACAAGAAGTCCGGCGCCACGACCGACCGGCCCGGGCTGCGGGCGGCGCTGGAGTACGCCCGCGACGGCGACGTCATCGTGGTGCACACCCTGGACCGGCTCGGCCGCACCGTCCGCGACACCCTCAACCTGATCCACGACCTCGCCGAGCGCGGCGCCGGGATCCGCAACCTCGCCGACCCGATCAAGGTCGACTCGTCCAACCCCGCCGACCCGATGGCGCAGCTCGCTGTCGTGTTGCTGGCGTTGTTCGCCCAGATGGAACGCACCTACACCGTCGAGCGGGCCGCGCACGCTCGCTCCGTCGCCACCGCCAAGGGCCGCCGGATCGGCCGGCCCGTCCTGGTCGACCCGACCAAGCTCGCCTACGCCGCCCACCTGCGCGACACCGGCCACACCGTCGCCGAGATCGTCACCAAGTCCGGGATCCCCCGCACCAGCCTCTACCGGCACCTACCGCCCCGACCAGCGCCGCTGCTCACGGCCTCGGCGGCGCCACCCTCGGCCAACGACCAGCCCACAGCTGGCCCGCCCGAGGCCCGGACCCGCGAGGTCGCCAGCGCCAGTGTCACGAGGGCCAGCGTGCCGTCGGCGCAGGACGAGCTGCTCGAGGCCGTCAACTGGCCTGACGGGTACCGGCCGCCGTGCCCGACGTGCACCCGCCCGACGCGCGGGCTGCGCGAGCAGTGGGTCCGGCGGTCCGGCGTACGCGAGCCGACCGTCGCCGCCCGCGCCTGGCCATGCGGATGCGCCGTCGACGAGCACGCTGCAGCGCTCCAGGTAGGCAGCGCTCGAGGCAGGCAGCGCCCTACCTGAGGCGACCGGACGCGACACCGGCGGAACGCGCCGGAGCTCGTCCCACGACTCCCCTCGCGGACCCCCACCGCGGACCGTCTCGACGTCACCCAACCCGGACCGAACGCGCTGCACGCGCTCCTCCGGGGTGGGTCACAGGTGCTAACCGGACGCTCAGGCCGTCCCCGAGTCGGAACCTCGGGATGTCTGCTCGAGTCGCTGCAGGTGTTCGGCGAGCGGTCGGGACTGTCCGCCGATTGTCACCGGTGCGTTGAGCGCACGCACAAGCGCGGCATCGGCCGGCAGCGCGGCTTGCTCCTCCGCTGGCAGCCCGGCGTACTCCACGACAGCGACGGCACTGGACGCGCCGCGCAGCGCGTAGCGCACTGTCTGCTCGTTGCGGCTCGTGCACAGCAACAGACCGACCGTTGGCCGGTGCTCGGCGCGGCGGCGCTGCTCATCGACGACCTGGACGTAGAACGACAGCTGGCCAACGTCGGCCGGCGCAAACCGGCCGACCTTGAGCTCCACCACGACGTACCGCAGCTGCTCGACGTGGAAGAACAGCAGGTCCAGGTAGAAGTCCTCGCCGCCGACCTCCAGGTGCACCTGACGTCCCACAAAGGCGAACCCGGCGCCCAGCGCCAGCAGCGTCTCGGTCAGTGTGTCCACCAGCGCCTGCTCGACCTGCCGCTCGGTGACCCGGCCACCGAGGTCCAGGAACCGGAACAGCAGCGGGTCCCGAGTCATCTGCTGCGCCAGCTCGGAATCGGCCGCCGGCAACTGATCGGCGAAGTTCGACGGCGCCGCACCGGTCCGCTCCCGCAGCCGGGTCGCGATCTGATGGACCAGCACATTGCGGGTCCAGCCGTACTCGACGGCCGCCGCGGCGTACCAGTCCCGCAGCTCAGCGGTGTCGAGCTTGTCGAGCAAGGTCTGCACGTGGCCCCACCCCAGTCTCCCTACGAGGCGTAGGGAGACCTCCTCTGGCCACGCCGCCGCCATCCGGCGCATGTAGTCCAGGTTGCCGGGGCCGAAGCCGCGCGCCTCGGGGAACTCCGCCCGCAAGTCCGACGACAGCCGTTGCACGACGCGGGTGCCCCAGCCCTCGTCCTCCCGGCGACGCCGGATCAGCCGGCCCATCCGCCAGTACAAGCCGATCAACTCGCTGTTCGCGGCCTGCACCGCCCGCGTCCGCGCCGACCGGACCTCGACCTTGAGCTGATCGAGAAGCTCGACGTAGCCCTCCAACGATCCCCCCCCCGGCGACCTGTCGTTCACCACGGCAGCAGCCCCACCTGCAGGCTCCACCGTCCCCCGACCACCGCGGCCGCCAGCCGCACCCGCCAGCGGTCGGCGGGACACGCGCCCAACGGGACAGCACCCCGCTGCCCCGATCCCATCAGCCACACGTCCACCCGGGCAACACTGCCAGCAGCAGCGCCCGCCGCGCCTCGCTGTCGGCACGCGCTCCGCTGCCGGCACGCGCTCCGCGGCTAGCGGGTGCGCCAGGCTCCGCCTAGATGATCGATTCCAAGCCTGATCAGTGGTCGTAGGCGAGTAGCGAGCGTCGGACGCGCTGTCCGGTGTGGTCGTTGTGCCAGATCGCGGTGGTGAGCGCGAGCATCCGCTG
>JAABUN010007543.1_pt1 | contig 11645 bp, 9 predicted proteins | sample 5559311 | NCBI WGS metagenome assembly JAABUN01 (sample SAMN10711877, study PRJNA513370) | rock metagenome | isolation source: Antarctica rocks | place: Antarctica: Victoria Land, Siegfried Peak sud | reverse complement strand
CGACGGAGCAGGACGTCGACCGGCACACGGCCGCGTTCGCCGAGTGCGCCGCCGAGCTGTTCGCCTGACGAGCGGCGCAGCAGCACAATCGAGGCATGAGGCCCGACCCTACCAACTCGCTCGTCGACGTCTCAGGTCTGCGGGTGGGGCACGCGACCCGGTCCGGGGGCGGTTGGCTCACCGGTGTCACCGTGGTGCTGACCGGCGCGGACGGCGCGGTGGCCGGTGTGGACGTACGCGGCGGCGGGCCGGGCACCCGCGAGACCGACCTGCTCGACCCGCGCAACGTCGTCGACCGGGTCCATGCCGTCGTGCTCTGCGGGGGCAGTGCCTTCGGACTGGCCGCGGCCGACGGCGTGATGAGCCGGCTGGAGCGCGACGGAGTCGGGCTGGCGGTGGGCGGTGGGATCGTGGTGCCCATCGTGCCTGCCGCGGTGATCTTCGACCTCGGTCGCGGCGGCGACGTGCACGCCCGACCGGACGCCGGGCTCGGCGCCGCCGCCTACGACGCCGCGTCCGCATCGGCACCGGCGCAGGGATGTGTCGGTGCCGGTACCGGTGCCGTCGCGGGGGTCCTGAAGGGCGGGGTCGGCAGTGCGAGCCAGCTGCTGGACGACGGCAGCACCGTCGCGGCGCTGGTGGTCACCAACCCGGTCGGTTCGGTGCTCGACCCGGCGACCGGTGAGCTGTGGGGAGCGCGCCACCTGCTCGACCAGGAGGCCAGGCCCGGGGCCGCGTCGGCGTCCGAGATGGCGGCGCACCAAGAGCGGACCGAACGGGCACGGACCGCTCGACTGGCCACCACGCTCGTCGTGGTGGCGACCGACGCGACGCTCACGAAGGCGCGCTGCGCCAAGGTGGCCGGCATCGCCCACGACGGGCTGGCCCGCGCCGTCTCACCGGTGCACACCATGTTCGACGGCGACACGGCCTTCGCGCTGTCGACGGGCAGCCAACCCGAGCCCTCGCCCGCAGGGCTGCACACGCTGCTGGAGGCCGCGGCCGACTGCACGACTCGCGCCGTCGTGCACGCGGTGCTCGCTGCTGCCACGGTGACGACGCCGGCGGGTACCTGGCCGTCATACCGCGATGCGTTCCCCGCGACGACCCACCTCAGGCGTTCTGCGGGAACCCGAGGTTGAGGCCGCCGTGGCTGGGGTCGAGCCACCGCGAGGTCACCACCTTGCCGCGGGTGAAGAAGTGCACACCCTCGGTGCCGTGAGCGTGGGTGTCGCCGAACAGCGAGTTCTTCCACCCGCCGAACGAGTAGTAGGCCATCGGCACCGGGATCGGCACGTTGACGCCGATCATGCCGACCTGCACCTCGTTCTGGAACCGCCGGGCGGCACCTCCGTCATTGGTGAAGATGGCCGTCCCGTTGCCGTAGGGGTTGGCGTTGACCAGCTCCAGGGCGTTGTCGTAGGAGTCGACACGCACGACGGACAGCACCGGGCCGAAGATCTCGTCGGTGTTGTAGATGCTCATCTCTGACGTCACGTCGTCGAACAGGGTGGGCCCCAGCCAGAACCCGTCCTGGTCTCCGTCGAAGTGCTGGTCGCGGCCGTCGACGACCAGGGTCGCGCCCGCCTCGACGCCGGCCTCGAGGTAGGAGGCGACCTTGTCACGATGCGCCTGGGTGACCAGCGGGCCCAGGTCAGAACCACGACGCCCGTCACCGGTGCGCAACGTCGCCACCCGCTCGGCGATCTTGGCTACCAGCTCGTCGGCCACCGGCTCGACGACGACCAGCGCCGAGATGGCCATGCACCGCTCACCCGCCGACCCGAAGCCGGCGTTCACCGCGGCGTCCGCTGCGAGGTCGAGATCGGCGTCCGGCAGGACCACCATGTGGTTCTTCGCACCCCCGAGCGCCTGCACCCGCTTGCCGTTGGCCGTCCCGGTCTCGTACACATACCGGGCGATCGGCGTCGAGCCGACGAACGAGACGGCCGCGACGTCGGGGTGGGTGAGCAGGCGGTCGACCGCGACCTTGTCACCGTGCACCACTGAGAACACACCCTCCGGCAGACCGGCCTCCGACCACAGCTGCGCGAGCAGCAAGGACGCCGACGGGTCCTTCTCGCTCGGCTTGAGCACCACCGCGTTGCCTGCCGCGATGGCGACCGGAACGAACCACAACGGCACCATCGCCGGGAAGTTGAACGGCGAGATCACCGCCACGACGCCCAGTGCCTGCCGGATGGAGTACACGTCGACCCTGGTGGAGACGTTCTCGCTGAACCCCCCCTTGAGCAGGTGCGGGATGCCGCACGCGAACTCGACGACCTCGAGCCCACGCGTCACCTCACCGACCGCGTCACTGAGCACCTTCCCGTGCTCGGCGGTGATCAGCGCCGCCACGTCCTCCTTGCGGGCATCCAGCAGCTCGCGAAACCGGAACATCACCCTGGTACGGGACGACAGCGAGGACTGGCCCCACGCACTCGCCGCAGCGGATGCGCTCTGCACCGCGAGATCGACCACGGCCGAGTCGGCGAGGTCGACGCGCCCGGTGACCTGACCGGTGGCCGGGTCGAAGACGTCGGCCGAGCGCTCGGTGGTGCCCCCGTAAGGCTTGCCGTCGATCCAGTGCGTGATCTGCTGCGTCATGGCCAGGAGTCTGCCCTATGTCAGGACATGGGCACCAGCGGACTAGGAGTCGAACCCCAGCCCGAACCGGTCGAGGGTACGTAGCCATGGGCCCCGGTGCCCCTGCCGGCGGTCGGCACGGGCGATCGCGCGACGGGTGAGCTGGATGCCCGCCCACCGGGCGGGTTCGGGCGGGAACGGCAGCGGCTTGCGGCGCACCATCTCCAGGCTGGTGCGCTCGTTCTCGCGTCCGGCCAGCAGGTCGAGGCAGACCTGGGCCCCGAAGCGGCTCGCACCCACCCCGAGGCCGGTGTAACCCTGCACCGACGCCACCTTGTCGCCGTGGGTCAGCCCCCAGAACGCACAGAACCGGGTGCAGGTGTCGATCGCACCGCCCCAGGCGTGTGTGACGCGCACTCCGTCCAGCCCGGGGAACGTGTGCAGCAGGTGCTCACCGAGCATCGTCTCGGTACGCGCACTACGGGCCCGGCGTCCGGTCATGTCACTGCCGAAGTAGTAGAGGGCGTCATAGCCACCGAACACCAGCCGATCGTCCTGGGTGAGCCGGTAGTAGTGGAACTGGTTGCCGCTGTCACCCACGCCCTGCCGTCCGGCCCAGCCCAGCGACGAGAGCTGGCCGGCCGTCAGGGGCTCGGTGGCGAGCACGTGGTCCCAGACCGGCACGGTGTAGGGACGGTGCCGCTTCACGGGCGAGGGGAACGCGTTGGTCCCCAGCACCACCTGGCGGGCTCGCACGGAGCCGCCGGGCGTGCGCACCACGACACCACCCTCCAGCTCGTGGACGTCGATGACCCGCGTCGACTCGAACACCCTCGCACCTCGCCGCTCGATCGCTTCGGCAAGCCCCCACGCCAGCCGGGCCGGGTCGAGCATGGCCACCCCGTGGGGGTCGAGCAAACCTGCCAGGTAGGTCGGTGAGCTGACCAGGGCGCGGGTCTGCTCGGCGTCCAGCAGGCTCACGTCGAGCCCGCAGTCGCGGGCCAGCGACGCCGCCTCGACCAAGCCGTCGACCTGCCACGGCTCGACCGCGACGTCGAGCTCGCCAGTTCGTTCGAAACCGCACGAGATGCCCTCTGCGGCAATGGTCTCCGCGATCGTGTCGAGATTCTGCTGGCCCAGTCGCACGAGTGTGGCCATGTCGTCCGGCCAGCGTTCGACCCCGTTGGCCAGCCCGTGGGTCAGGCTCGCGGCGCAGAACCCGCCGTTGCGCCCGGAGGCCGCCCAGCCGAGGCGGTGACCCTCGAGCACGACCACGTCGCGCCCCGGCTGCTCCTGCAGCGCGATGAGCGCAGCCCACAAACCGGTGAAACCGCCACCGACGACGACCAGGTCGGCCGTGTCGTCGCCGCGCAGGGGCGGTCGCGCGGCCGGCCGGTCGACCGAGTCGAGCCACAGCGCCGTCGAGCTGGCCCCCTCCAGACGCAGGCTCACGGGGTGGGTCGCCGCCGACGCACCAGCTCGGCCAGGAGCACGATGACCAGCGAGAGGAAGAACGCGGCGGACCCGATCACATACGCCTGAGCCGGGATGCCACGGCCGGCCGACACGTAGATGAACTTGGGGAACGTGTTGACGTTGCCGCTGACGAAGTTGGTGATGATGAAGTCGTCGAAGGACAGCGAGAACGAGAGCAGCGCGGCACCGGCGATACCCGGCGCCACCAGCGGCAGCGTGATCCGCCGGAACGTCTGCACCTCGTTCGCGTACAGGTCCATCGCGGCCTGCTCGAGTCTGGGGTCCAGGCCCGCGATCCGAGCCTTCACCGTGACGACGACGAAGCTGATGCAGAACATCACGTGCGCCGCGATGATCGTCCCGAAACCCAGGTTGACCCTGAAGTTCAAGAACAACGTCAGCAGGGAGGCCGCCAGCACCACCTCGGGCGTGGCCATCGGCAGGAAGAGCAGCAGGTTGGTGGTCGACCGACCACGGAACCGGTGTCGGGCCAGAGCGAACGCGATCAGCGTCCCGAGCACGGTGGCGACCACGGTGGCGACCAGCCCGATCTTCAGGCTGTTGCCGACGGCAGCGCAGACGTCCGGCGCGTCGCACGGGTGCTGCCAGTTCGTGGTCGTGAACCCGCGCCAGGTCAGGTTGGTGCGACCGGGGATGTTGAACGAGAAGACGGTCACGTAGGCGATCGGCAGGAAGATGTAGGCGAACGCGATCACGGCGTAGATCCGTAGCGCGTTCGCGCCCACCCAGCGACGCAGGCGGTGCAGCGCGCTCGGCCCGGACGACGGGGCGTCCAGGCTCCTGGTCACGGTAAGAGTCACACGAGCTCCTCAGTGCCGGCGCGGCGTACGTAGAAGAACACCAGCACCAGGATCGCGGCCATCAGCAGGAACGACAGCACCGCGGCGGTCGGGTAGTCGACGATCGTGAAGAACCGGGACTGCACGACGTTCCCGATCATCCGGGTGTTCGGGTTGCCGAGCAGCTCGGCGTTCACATAGTCCCCCGCTGCCGGAATGAAGGTCAGCAGGGTGCCGGCGACGACGCCGGGCATCGACAACGGGAAGGTCACCTTGCGGAACGTGGTGAAAGAGCTGGCGTACAGGTCGCCCCCGGCCTCGATCAGCCGCGGGTCGATCCGCTCGAGACTGGCGTACAGCGGAAGCGTCATGAAGGGGAGGAAGTTGTACGTGATCCCCGCGACGACGGCCACCGCGCTCGCCGTCAGCGTCGTGGTCCCACCGAGCAGGTGCAGCGACTTCAAGGACCGGACGACGAAACCCTCGTCAGCCAGGATCTGGCGCCACGCCAGGGTTCTGAGCAAGAAGCTGCAGAAGAACGGGGCTACCACCAGCACGAGGAGCAGGTTGCGCCACCGCCCCACCTTGAAGGCGATGGCGTAGGCCAGCGGGTAGGAGATGGCCAGCGCGAGAACCGTCGCGATCGCGGCGAAGGTGAAGGAGCGGATGAACTGCGCCTCGTAGGCGCGCAGCGCGTCCCAGTAGTTCGCGAGGCGCAGGGTCTGCTGGAACGCCCCGGTCTCGCCGCTCGGCGCCGGCGTCTGCGTCGACGTGGCCAACAAGGTCACCAGCGGGACGACGAAGAACACCCCCAGCCACAGCAGCCCAGGCAGCATGAGCAGGTACGGCGTGAGGCTGCGCGACCGCAGACCCGACCTCGGGGCCGCAGCGGGAGCGGCCCCCGGGGGGTGCGCGGCGCTGGCGATCGTCACGGCTCAGCCCACCCCGGCCAGCACGTCCTCGACCTGCGAGCCGGCCGTGGCGTCGCCCTCGAGGGCGAAGGTGTGCGCGGGCTCCCAGGCCAGGGTGACCGGGGTCCCCGGGGTCACCACCGCGCCGACGCCGAGGTTCTGGCTGAACACGGTGAGCTGCTGCCCCCAGGGCATCCGCACCAGGTACTGAGTGGAGACACCGGTGAAGCTGGCGTCGGTCACCACGCCGCCGTCCAGCCGGTTGAGGTTCTCGGGCCTCGGCTGGTCGAGGGCCAGCAGCGCGATCTTCTCCGGGCGCACGCCGATCAGCAGCTGGTCGTGCGTCGCGCGGTTGCGTCGCTGCGCCAGGGCGATCCGGCGCCCGGCGACCTCGATCAGGACGTCGTCACCCGAGCGTCCGGTGACGGTGCCGGCGATCAGGTTGGACTGGCCGAGGAAGTTGGCCACGAAGGTGGTGTCCGGTGACTCGTAGAGCTCCGCCGGAGTGCCGAGCTGCTCGATCCGTCCGTCGTTCATCACCGCGATGGTGTCGGCCATGGTCATGGCCTCCTCCTGGTCGTGCGTGACGTGGACGAAGGTGAGTCCGACCTCTAGCTGGATCCGCTTCAGCTCCAGCTGCATCCCACGGCGCAGCTTCAGGTCGAGGGCTCCGAGCGGCTCGTCGAGCAGCAGGACCGAGGGGCGGTTCACCACCGCGCGGGCGAGCGCGATGCGCTGTTGCTGACCGCCGGAGAGCTGTGCGGGCTTGCGCCGGGCCAGGTGAGCGAGCTCGACCAGCTCGAGGACGGCGTCGACCCGCTCCTTGACGTCCCGGACCTTGCGGCGGCGTAGGCCGAACGCCACGTTCTCGAAGACGTCCAGGTGCGGGAAGAGCGCATAGTTCTGGAAGACGGTGTTGACCTCGCGCTGGTAGGGCTTGGCGTAGGTGACGTCGCGGTCACCGAGGTGGATGGTTCCCGACGTCGGCTCCTCCAGCCCGGCGATCATGCGCAGCGTCGTCGTCTTGCCACATCCCGAGGGCCCGAGCAGGGCGAAGAAGGAGCCAGCCGGGATCGTCAGGGACAGGTCGTCGACGGCGACGAAGTCACCGAAGCGCTTGGTCACCTCCACCAGCCTGAGGTCGCCGCCGGCGGGCGACCCGTCAGGTGCCACCTCAGTTCCCCAGCACGGTCTGGAAGGCAGATCCGTACTTGGTCTCCTCTTGCGGGCTCAGGGTGCGAAACTGCTTGGCCTGCGCCAGGAAGGACTCGTCGGGGAAGATGAACGTGTTCTTGGCCAGCTCGGGGTCGATCTTCTCCATCTCGGCCTGCGCCCCCTGGACCGGGCAGATGTAGTTGACGTACGCCGCGACCTCGGCCGCGACCTTCGGGTCGTAGTAGTAGCTCATCAGGGTCTCGGCGTTCTTCTTGTGCGGCGAACCGATCGGCACGAGCATGTTGTCGGCCCACAGCGTGCCGCCGGAGTCGGGGAACGCGAACTCCCACTTGTCGTCGTTCTCGAAGTTGATCTGGGTGATGTCGCCCGACCACCCGATGACTGCCAACGCGTCACCCGAGATGAGGTCCTCCTTGTAGGAGTTGCCCTTCACCGAGCGGATCTGGCCGCTGCTGACGTGTTTCTGCATCTCGTCGATCGCTGCCATGAACTGGTCGTCGGTGAACGAACCAGAGATGTCGACGCCCATGGAACCCATGATGAGGCCGATCGTGTCACGGAACTCGGTCAGCACCTCGACCCGGCCCTTGAGCTCGGGCTTCCACAGGTCGGCGACGCTCTTGAGTCCGCCCGGCACCTTCTCCTTGTTCCAGGCCAGGCCCGCGAAGCCGCCCTGCCAGGTCAGCGAGTAGTCGCGGGTCGGGTCGTAGTCCGGGCTGGCGTATGCCGCGGCGATGTTCTTCTTGTTGGGGATCGCGGCCGCATCGAGCTTCTGTGCATATCCCTGACGGATCACCCGGGCCGCCATCCAGTCGGTCAGGACGATGATGTCCTTGCCGATGTCCTGCCCGTTCTTCAGCTGACCCGAGATCTTGCCGTAGTAGCTGTCGTTGTCCTCGATGTCCTCGGCGTAGGTGGCCGTGATCCCGGACTCCTTCTGGAAGGCCTCGAGGGTCGGGTACTTCTTGGTCTTGTCGTCGTAGTCCAGGTAGAGGGTCCAGTTGGCCCAGTTGACCCGCTTGTCGGTGGTCGAGGTGTCGGCCGCCGCCGTCGGCGTGGCGGCACCCGGCGTCCCGGTTCCAGACGTACCCGGCGTCCCGGCGGTGCCGCAGGCGGCCAGCAGCCCGACCCCGAGCGCGCCAGCACCCGCGAGCATCGAGCGGCGCGACAGCTGCGCGCGGACGACCGCCGCGGCCTCGGGTGACAGACGGGGTCGGGTGCGGTCGCTCATCAGGGGGTCCTCTCGGTGGGTGAGAACTGCATCAGGGTGTGGGTCGGGCGAACACCGTGCGGTGCCAGGGTTTGCGCGTCACTCCCGTCAGATCGGTCATCACGTGCTTCACGATCGTGTACTCCTCCAACGAGTACCCGCTCAGGTCCTTGCCGAACCCGGAAGCCTTGAAGCCGCCGTGCGGCATCTCGCTGACGATCGGGATGTGGTCGTTGACCCACACGCAACCCGCGCGGATCTCGCGCGTCGCACGCTGGGATCGCACCACGTCCCGGGTCCAGGCCGAGGCCGCCAGGCCGTACGGCGTGTCGTTGGCCAGCTCGATCGCCTCGTCATCGGTGTCGAAGGGGACGACGACCAGCACCGGCCCGAAGACCTCGTCGCGCCAGATCAGCGCCGTGCGGTCGATGCCCGTGATGAGGGTGGGTTCGTAGTACGCACCGCGCTCGAGCGCACCCCCGGGGGCGCGCCCGCCGCAGACGATCGTGGCGCCCTCGCCGCGGGTTCGTTCGACGTGGCCAGCCACCCGGTCGCGGTGGGTGTGGCTGACGAGCGGACCCTGGTCGGTGGTCTCGTCGTACGGGTCGCCCAGCCGCACCGAGCTCATCAGGTCGGCGACGCCGCTGACGAAGTCGTCGATCATCGACCGGTGGACGACGGCACGCGTCGCGGCGGTGCAGTCCTGACCACCGTTGATCAACGACCCGGCGACCGCGCCGTGCACCGCCGCGTCGAGGTCGGCGTCGTCGAACACCACGAACGGGGCCTTGCCGCCGAGCTCGAGCTGCACCCGCTTGGCGCCGGCGGCTGCGAGCCCCATCACCCGGCGGCCCACCTGCGTGCTGCCGGTGAACGACACCATCGACACACCGGGGTGGCCGACCAGGTGCTCGCCGGCGTCCGGGCCGGTGCCGGTGACGACGTTGAGCACTCCGTCCGGCAGGCCCGCCGACGTCGCGGCTTCGGCCAGCATGAGGGCGGTGAGCGGGGTGAGCTCGCTGGGTTTGAGGACGACGGCGTTGCCGGCCGCCAGGGCCGGCAGCACCTTCCAACCGGCCATCTGCAGCGGGTAGTTCCAGGGCGCGATCGAGCCGACCACCCCGACCGGCTCGCGGCGCACGGAAGAGGTGTGGTCGGCCGAGTACTCACCGGCCGCCCGCCCTTCGAGCAGCCGCGCCGCGCCGGCGAAGAAGCTGGTGTTGTCGATGGTCCCGGGCACGTCGAACTCGCGGCACAGCCGGATCGGCTTCCCGGTCTGCGAGGTCTCGACCTGTGCCAGCTGCTCGGCCTGTGCCTCCAGCACAGCGGCCAGGCGATGCAGGACGCCGGAGCGCTCGGCGGGTGTCGCAGAGCCCCACGCGGGCTGGGCGCGCGCGGCGCTGGCGACCGCGGCGTCGACGTCGTCCCGGCCGGCCAGGTTCAGTCGGGACACGGTCTCGCCGGTGGCCGGGTCGAGCACGCAGTGCGCGACGCCGGAGCCGGTGCGCCTACCACCGTCGAGCCACTGGTGCCCAGCCTGATGGGCCATGCGCACCTCCTGCTCTCGGGTAGCTCGTTCGCCGGGTGCCGGCGCCGACGATCTTCGCACCCCACCCAGGGGCCGACAAGACGGATCTTCCGATCTCGACCGTGTCCAGCGCCGATCGCGACGAAATCGTGACCGGAACTGTGCCTCAGCTGTCCAGGTTGGCCATCACGTGCTTGATCCGGGTGTAGTCCTCGAAGCCGTACATCGACAGGTCCTTGCCGTAGCCGCTGTGCTTGAAGCCGCCGTGCGGCATCTCGGCGACCAGGGGGATGTGCGCGTTGATCCAGACGCAGCCGAAATCCAGCTTCTTGGACATCCGCATGGCTCGCCCGAAGTCCTTGGTCCACACCCAGGACGCCAGGCCATAGGGCACGCCGTTGGCCCAGGCGAGCGCCTGCGCCTCGTCGGTGAAGCGCTGGACGGTGATGACCGGTCCGAAGATCTCGTTCTGGATCGCCTCGTCATCCTGGTGCAGCCCATCGACGACGGTGGGCTGCCAGTAGAAGCCCTCCCCCATGGCCGTGATCCGCGACCCGCCGGCTGCCAGCCGGGCGTGGTCCGGCAGCCGGTCGATGAACCCCGCGACGTGCGCCAGCTGGTTCGCGTTGTTCACCGGCCCGAGCAGCGCCTCCTCGTCGTCGGGGAGCCCGACGTGGGCCGTGCGGGCCTGCTCGGCGAGCGCGGCGACGAAATCGTCGTGGACGCGGGGACCGACCAGGACCCGCGTGGCAGCGGTGCAGTCCTGCCCGGCGTTGAAGTAACCCGCCACCGCGATCGCCTCGGCCGCCGCCGCGACGTCGGCGTCGTCGAACACGACCACCGGGGCCTTGCCGCCCAGCTCCAGATGCACCCGCTTGACGTCCCGCGAGGCCACCTGCGCCACCTCCATGCCGGCGCGCACCGAACCGGTGATCGAGACCATGGCCGGCGTGCGGTGCTCCACCAGGGCTCGGCCGGTGTCGCGGTCGCCCGTGACCACGTTGAACACTCCCGCCGGCAAGAACTCGGCCGCGATCTCGGCCATCAGCAGGGTGGTCTCGGGCGTGGTGTCGCTGGGCTTAAGGACCACCGTGTTGCCCGCGGCGAGGGCAGGTGCGAACTTCCACACGGCCATCATCATCGGGTAGTTCCAGGGCGTGACCTGGCCGACGACGCCGATCGGCTCCCGCCGGACCCAGGACGTGTGACCCGCCAGGTACTCGGCGGCGGCGCGGCCCTCGAGCACCCGCGCGGCACCCGCGAAGAAGCGTAGCTGGTCGACCATCGGCGGGATCTCTTCGCTCGCGGTCAGCGCCCAGGGCTTGCCGGTGTTCTGCGCCTCGAGGTGCACAAGCTCCTCGGAGCGGGCTTCCAGCGCGTCCGCGAACCGCAGCAGCGCCACCTGCCGCTCACTCGGCGTCGTCTGGCCCCAGGTCTCGAACGCGCTCGCCGCCGCGGCGTAGGCCCGGTCGACGTCTGCCGGGCCCGATATCGGGGCGTGCGCCACGACCGAACCGGTCGAGGGGTCGACCAGATCGGTGACCTGGCCACTGTCGGCGTCGACGTACTGGCCGCCCACGAAGTTGCGTAGCTGTCGGGGGGTGGCGGTCTGCTCGCTCACGGGCGGGGCTCCCTCAGGTCGGGTGCTCGGGTTCTGCTCCGGGTAACCACGCCGCGACCATACCGGGCACGAGGACGGGATCGACAGTCCAAGGGCGGTAGACAGATGGGATCGGCACCGTGAGGCGAGTCAGACGACGGATTCACTTGCACAGATGACGATCAGCGTGCAGGATCGTAGCGTGACGTCACGCGAGAGATCCCCGCACGTTCTCGACGACGTCTCCAAGCGGATCATCGAGCAGCTGCAGGCCGACGGCCGACGGCCCTATGCCGCGATCGGCAAGGCCGTCGGCCTGTCCGAGGCCGCAGTGCGCCAACGAGTCCAGCGGCTG
>JAABUN010007542.1_pt1 | contig 11648 bp, 12 predicted proteins | sample 5559311 | NCBI WGS metagenome assembly JAABUN01 (sample SAMN10711877, study PRJNA513370) | rock metagenome | isolation source: Antarctica rocks | place: Antarctica: Victoria Land, Siegfried Peak sud | reverse complement strand
CGCAACCTCTACACCTGCGTCTTCATCGCGGTCTCGGCCCTCATCTACCTGCTCGTGGGCCAGGCGCCCACCACGCTCCTCATCGCAGCGGGTGCCGTGAACGGGCTGATCCTCCCCGTCGGCTTCGCGGTCATCCTGTGGGTGGCGTGGCGTCGCCGCGACCTCCTCCGAGGGTACGTCTACCCGGTGTGGCTCCTGGTGATCGGCGTCCTCGCGTGGCTGTTGACCCTGTTCCTCGGCTACCAGTCACTCAGCGGCCTGACGAGGCTGTGGGCGTGATCCCGGTGCAGGTGACCACGACGCTCGGGCAGACGGAGGGCGCACTGCTGTCCGGCGGTGATATCAGGACCGACGTCGCGCACTATGTCGTGTATCGGGACGGCGTGCCCGTGGACCGTCCCGCCGACCTGCTCGGTGTCTGGCGCGAGGATCTCGTGACGTTCCTCATCGGCTGCAGCTTCACCTTCAAGTCGGCGCTCCTGGCGGGCGGCATCCCGATCGCCTATATCGACCAGGGCGTAAACGTGCCGATGACCGACGCCCGCGAGAGCGACTACCTCGTCCCGTAGCCCCGGGCGCCGAGACCCAGGCGCCGACAGCCGCAGCGCGTCCAGCTTGTCGAGGGCGCAGACCGGAACCACGCTACGGAGAGGCCGCTCCGGCCGTATCTCCAGCGGCGAAACTCCGTGTGCACTGCGGGCCGGCGAAAGAGATCATCCTGGCGCGCGCTCCGCTTCGAGCGAGAGCGCGTACTCGTCCTGCCGGGACGAAGCGGCCTACGCTCACGGGATGACGACGTCAGCCGCTAAGCTCCTCGCCGTTCCGTGGTAGCCGATGACCGCCTGGAGGCGGCACATCAATAGGGCGCCATAATGATGAACGGAAGGCAACGCCTCGTCGTGACGGCTTCCTCCCTCGACTGCAGACCGAGCCATGCACGACGCCTGAGGAGGCCCATCATGTCCCATGCGCACCCGATCCTCGAGAAAGACCGCATGTCCCAGTGGCTGGGCGTAGTGGTCGAACGGGCCGACTTCGGTGCTGCGCGGATCCGCATGGAGATCCGCGAGGAGATGGTCAACGGATTCCGGATAGCGCACGGCGGCGTCATCTTCGCCCTCGCCGATACCTGCTTCGCCCTTGCCTGCAACGATCCTGCCGGGGGTTCCTCGACCATCACCGTTGCAGCCGGGGCCGACATCAACTTCGTGGCTTCCGCCTACCGTGGCCAGACCCTCACCGCCGTTGGCACGGTCCGATCCCGCTCCGGGCGGAGCGGGATCTACGATGTCCGGGTCACCGCGGGCGACACCCTCATCGCCGAGTTCCGCGGGCGGAGCCGCACCATCTCGACCCCGGGCGCCGGGTAGGCCCGGCAACGTCCTCGACCCGCCTCAGCCATCCCTGCCGTGCATCGCCGCCAGCAACTGCGTCTCGGCGCGGTCCAGGTAGTCGCGCATCTCCTCCGCCGCAACGTCCGCCCGCCCCTCCCGCAGCAGCTCAACGATCCCGGCATTCGCCTCGACATAGGGTGCATGGAAGGCCGGATCGTCACTCATCCCGTGGAACACGAGGCGCATCTCGGCGAGGACCTCGGACATCATGGCGTCGAGGCGGGTGCTTCCGGCCCTCGCAACCACGCCCTGATGGAAGTCTTGGTTGGAACCGGCCATGGCGACCACGTCACCTGCCTCGCGCGCGGACCGTGCGCGGGTGATGACGTCGCCGAGCCGTGTCGCGGAGCCCTCCGGAGCAGCCTCCCCCCAGCGCAGCGCGGCAGGCTCGAGGTAACGGCGCACGCGGTAGATCTCGCGGATGTCCTCGGCCGACGGTCGGGCCACGAAGACTCCGCGGTTCGGTACGCGCGTGACGATGTTCTCGGCGGCGAGCATCCCGAAGGCCTCGCGAAGAGTGTTGCGGGAGACGCCGAGCGCTGAACCCAGCGCCTCCTCGAGCAGCTTGGTCCCTGGAGGGAGGTCTCCGGCTGAGATGCGCCTCCTCAATGCCCCGGCGACCCACTGCCCTGTGTGCGCGTGGCGCGCTCCGCTGGAGAGCGACCTCAGTGCCGCGAGGGCGTCGTCGAACGTCATGCCACCACCCTCATCGTGCGCCAGGAACGCGCTTCGGCGGATTACTGGTACGTCACGAGCCATGGCTTGGGACTGACGACCGAATATGTCTGCTCGGGCGTCAGCATCGGCTTGTCCTCGTCGTAGAAGTTCTTCCAGGATGGCCAGATCCCTTCCGGCATCACGGACTGCAGCGCACCCCAGGTGTCGAGCTTCTGGCCTGGGGTACCGTGGCCGTCGGCGTGCAGCGTGAAGGCGAGCTCACTCCGGGACACGTCGAGGTCCTCGCGCTCACTGATCATGTCGAGCCGGAACTGGTGGACCATGAGGACCTTCTGCGGTAGTGACCGGTCGCGTGTGAGGTCGGCGAGCCAGGTCGACGTCGCATTGATCTCCGCCGCGCTCACCGTGCCAATCTGCTGGAGGGGCAGCTGGCCGGGGGCGAGCCTCCACTCGGGGTCCAGGGCGAGGCCCACCGTAGGACGCTCGAGGAGTTCCTCATATTGCTGCACCTGAGAGAGGAAATCCGTCCTCCCCGACTGGAAGTCCAGGATCACGTAGACACCCGCCTCCTCCGCGGCGTCGATCCAGGGGTCCAGCTCCTCGATGGAGGTCTCACTCGAGTAGTCGCCGTCCGGTCCGGGGTCCGCGCTCGCGACGGTGGCGATGAGATCGAACGCCGGTACCACGGGCTCATCACTGAAGGGCTGGTACTGCGCCGCGATTTCCTTGACCCGCGTCATTGTCGCGTCAATGCTCTGCTCGCCCAATGCTCCGAGGTACGGGCCGCTCGGATGCCCGTACAAAGCGACCATCCGCCGGCCGGGGAAGACCGTCTGCCCTCCGCCGGGTAACTCGACGCCTGTTGCCGCGACGCCGGCGCGGGCTGCGAACTCGTCGCCGGTACCGAAACCGTCGCCCACCGCGTAGATCTGCGCCTGCGCGTGAGCGCCGACCGCCTGGATCGCCTCCCGTGTCACGCGCGGATCCCCATCGGTGAGGACCCGTACCTCCGCACCCGCGGCCCTGGCCGTCGCCAGGGACGCGGGAGCTGATGCCGCCGTCGCCAGCACGAGTGCAGGGGACGACTGCGCTGGCGCCCGGAAATCCGGCAAGTCGTTCGTCGTGGCCAGTTCTGTCAGTCCCTGGGGCGGGCTCGACGGCGACGCGGGAGCAGACACCGCTTGCGCCACCTGCAGCACCTGCAATCGGTTACTCTCGAGCGCACCGACCGACGCCACGACGGCGGCAGGGTGGACCGTCACCGCCGTCGCCGGCAGTTGTAGTGTCGACGAGAACTCCGCGACTGTCGTCGGGCCGGCGAGCAGGGCCCGATCCTTCCCGACTGCCTGCCAGTCAGCACCGGGATCCCCATAGCAGACCACCGTTTCGACGCCGAGTCTGTCCAGTTCCGCCGTCACCTCGATGAGTCCCGCGCTCTCAGGCCCGACCACCAACAGGGGAACCTGTAGCCCGGCCGCAGCACTGGCGCCAGGGCCGAACCCGCCGTCGGTCAGGGCGTAGCCCTCGACGTCGTGCCGGGCGAACACCACGGCCACCGGGCTCCGGTCGAACAGGCCGCGGCTCATCCCGACCGATGTCTCGGTCCGGGAGCCGGTCAGGACCTCCCGCTGCGCCGCCCCGGGGTCGGACAGCACGACGGCGGGAACCTCCTCCGTGGGTGCGGGCGGCTGCGGAGCCGGCGGGGAGTCCTCGGCGGTGCACCCTGTGAGGACGAGAAACGTCGCGAGGACAAGAGCGGCCAGGGAGCGTGTGCTGCGGAGAAGAACGATGATCGCCTGCTTTCAAGAAGTGACTCTGTGATCGACCCTACGCCCGCCCAGCCTGATGGCCCCACTGATCGGTCGAGTCGTCACGTGCGGAACCGGACCACGGAACCGGGCGGGAGCTGCGCCGCGCGGTCCAGGTCTGCGGACACGACGACGGCGATCACCGGATAACCGCCCGTGACCGGATGGTCGGCAAGGAACAGCACGGGCAGGCCGGACGGCGGAACCTGCAGGGCGCCGCGGACAGTACCCTCGCTCGGCAGCTCACCCTCGTGCTTGCGGGCGATTGGCGGGCCGTCGAGCCGCAGGCCGATCCGGTTCGACTGCGCCGTAACGGTCCAGTCCGTTCCGCACAGGTGATCCAGGGAGTCGTCGTCGAACCAGTCGTCCCGCGGACCGGGAACCACCCGCAGGACCTCCGGCACCGCGGATCGGCGGGGAACTTCCGGACCGGCGACGGTCGACCCCGGGGCCGGAGGCCCCACCACGAGGTGCATGCCCCTGGTGAGTGGAGGCGGGCCGAGCCCAGACATGGAATCGGTGGACCGGCTGCCGAGCACCTCGGCCACGGCGAAGCCGCCGCGCACCGCCGTGTAGGCGCGCAGGCCCGACGCCGGGGTCGACTGCCGGAGCACCTCGCCGTCGCGCAGGAGGAATGGCGCACACAGGGACGGCTCACGTTCGCGGCCGTCGGGCATCGCGATGGTGAGGTCGACGTCGGCGCCCGTCACGGCAAGCACCTGGTCCTCCACGGCTGCGAGGACCAGCCCACCGTTCAGGCTCTCGATGACGGCCGCACTCCTGCGGTTACCCACCAAACGGTTGGCCTGCCGCGTGGCCGACCGGTCCAGTGCGCCCGCTTCGGCGACACCGAGGGCCATCAGCCCGGGCCTGCCGAGGTCCTGCACGGTGCCGTAGAGGCCGGGCTCGACGACAATCAACCCGGGGGACACCGCTCCGCTGACTCGCGGGGCCGTACCGTCGTCGGACGTCGCACTCCTGTCCGCACGGGCAGGCACTGCCCCTGCGATCGTGGTCGTGGGCGCGCGCACCTCGACGAGTTCCCGGACCGCCACGAACTGGACCCGATTACCCGGTTTGATGAGCGCAGGTTCGGCCCGGTGCGTGTCCCACAGGACTGCATGGGTGCGGCCGATCAGCTGCCACCCGCCGGGCGACTCACGCGGGTACACCGCTGAGAAGGTCCCGGCCAGCGCCACCGACCCGGCAGGGACCGTCATCCGGGGCGAGTCCCGCCGTGGGACCTCCAGCCGCGGGTTTCCGCCGGTGAGGTAGGCGAACCCGGGCGCGAAGCCTCCGAAGGCTGCGACCCAGGGCGTCGCGGTATGGGCGGAGACGACTGAGTCCGCACTGAGCCCGGTCCGTGCGGCGACATCGGCGAGATCGGCACCGCAGTACTCCACCTCGATGGTGACGAGCGTGTCATCCTGTTCGGCGGGCACGGACGGATCGATCGAGCGGAGCCGCGTCGCCAGGCCATCGACGTGCCGCGCGTCCTCGACCGTGATGAGCACCGTGCGAGCGGCCGCGACGACGTCCACCTGGCCCTCGACCGGGTACTCCTGGAGTTGAGCCTGCACGCTGAGCACTTCGCGCAGCCCGGGCAGTTCGACGAGCAGAGCGCGGTCCCCTACCCGTCGCAGCACCGGCGCGGCACGCCCTGCCGGGCCGGCGACGTCAGGCAAAGGCCCCGACGCTCACGCCCGCGGACTCGAGGGCCTGGCGCACCGCCGACGCCATCGCGACCGCACCCGGGGTATCCCCGTGCACGCAGATGCTCTCGGCGGCGATGCGGATCCGGGACCCGTCGATCGCCACCACCTCGCCATCCGACGCCATGCGCAGGACATGCTCGACGACGTCGGATTCCGACTGCAGCACGGACCCCGGCTCGCGCCGCGACACCAGCGCGCCGTCGGGGGTGTAGGCCCGGTCCGCGAACGCCTCGACGACGGTCCGGATCCCCGCCGACCTCGCCTCCGCCTCGATCACCGTGTTCGGTAGCACCAGAAGCGGCAAGGTCTCGTCAATCTCGCACACAGCCCGAACGACGGCGCGTGCCTGCTGCTCGTGGACGGCGATCGTATTGTAGAGCGCGCCGTGGGGCTTGACGTATCTGACGTTCGTCCCGGCCGCGCGAGCCACTGCCTGCAGCGCACCGATCTGGTAGACGACGTCGTTCGTCAGTTCCGTGGGGTCGACGTCGATGAACCGTCGGCCGAAACCAGCCAGGTCGCGGTAGCCAGGGTGCGCTCCGACCGCGACGCCGGCAGCAGCCGCGGCGCCACAGGTTGCACGTATCCCCGTGGGATCACCGGCGTGGAACCCGCAAGCAACATTCACGCTTGAGACCGACTCGATGATGCGGGCGTCGTCACCGAAGGTCCAGTTGCCGAAGGACTCGCCCACGTCGCTGTTCAGGTCGATCGTCGTCATGTGACTCCCATCTCACTTCTCATCAAGAATGACTGATCACGGCCAATTGTTCAACAATTCCGGTATACCTCTCCGGGAGAGAATGGCGATCACGAAGCCATCAGGGTTCGGACCTGAAGCCCGTCAGCTTGTGGGATCCGTCGCAGTAGGGCTTGATCACGGAGGCTCCACAACGGCACAGGGCCACGGTACGTCGCGTGCGGGGCAACTCCTCGCCATGCGCCCCGACGAGCTCGAAGTCCCCGCGTATGAGCAGTGGTCCGTTCGGGCAGGCGACGACGGACACGGGCGCTCCCTCGCCGGAATTCAGCGCACGTTCCGGGATCGGGCCGGCGTCGGGCGTGACCTCCGGACTCATGAAACCATCGCCTTGGAGGCTCGCAGGGATGATCGGCCGGATTCCCAGGCCTCCATGATGTGCGCCGTCATGAGCGCATCGATCGCGAGGCCCGCAGCGGCTCCGAACACCACATCCTGCAGTAGTCGCGGATCGGACTCCACGAGCCCGCCGGCCAGGTCGCGGCCGGCGATCTGTTCGTGGACCGCGTCGGCCTCGACATGCTCGTCGAAGTACTCCGTGGCATCCTCGCCATACCCGTGACGCCTGAAGCCCCGGGAGTACAGGCGGTTTGGCTGGGAGGAGGTCATCTCGTAAGCGGCGAGATGACCTACGATCGCACCACGCAGCCGGCGATTCAGGCCGAAGAGGGACATCAGGTTGTTCGCTGCCAGGGTGATCGCCGGCGTGGCGTCGAGGTACGCGCCATAGGTGTCATCCATGCCCAGCTCACGCATGGTGCGAGCGAAGAGGGCCGAATGCATGCGAGCCGGCAGGCCATTGCCGTATTCGTCAGCCTGGATCTCGACCATGGCGGCCTTGGACCGGCCGATCAGGCGGGGAATGGCCCAGGTATGCGGGTCCGCCTCCTTGAGCTGGTAGACCGACTTGTGCACGAGGAACTCCCGCAGCTGGTCGTCCGTAGCTGACTTGGCGACGAAACGGGACATACTGGGTCCCGAATCCTCCCCCGTCATACGAAACAACTCGGCGCAAACGGCCTCGCTGGTGGCGTCCGGCAGGTCGCCCAGGATCACCTCGTCACGGACGCGGCGCTCGAAAGCCGCCTCGATCCGGTGCCGGGCACGCAGGAACTCCGGGTTCCATTCCCAATCGTCACCAGCGCCCTCGATGCCGCTGTAATGGAGTTCGTAAAGGCAGAAGAGCGCCAGCTGGAGGTCGTCGTCCTGCAGGATGTCCGCCGTCCGGGACACCGCCGCCTCGACCCGGACGTCGAGGCGGGTCAGGGCGTCCTGCTCGGATGCGACGGTACCGGCGGTCACGGCCAGAACCAGAGCGCTGATCTCTCCGCGAGCGGAGGGCTGTTTCATCAAAGACCTCTTCTATCGGCGTACGTACCCCGCCGGCCGGGGCATTAATGCTAAGCCTACTTCGCTTTTCGAGGTTGTGGCGTACTCACTTCCGGGGCCAGACGTGGGAACCCCGCACCGGCAGACACTCGAGGCGCCTGCCGGTCCGGGGTCGTCCATGCTTGCGTCCTGTCCCGACTCCTGATCAGTTCAGCTCGGGACACACGTGCGGGTAAGCGTCAGGCGCGGCTCGCCGTGGTGCGGTCACCGCGGCTGAGGGCGAGGGCCAAACCGATCATCGCGACGGCGAGGAAGAGGTGCAGCCAGTTGTCCGCGCCGTTCAGCGGCACGAAGTTGGCTGCCGACTGCTGACCGATCACGAGTCCGTAGATCCACAGGACGGCGTAGATGATGCCGCCGCCGAGAAGGTATGTACGTGCTCCCGATACGGTCCTCGACATCGCGAGGCCGGCGATACCGTACAGGAGGTGCACGATGTTGTGCAGGATCGACACCTGGAAGACGCCGAGCAGCAGTGCTCCCGACTGATGCCCGGCAAACATCATCGTGTTGTAATTCGAGGTGATTCCCGGAATGAACCCCAGGATCCCGAAGAGCAGGAAGACGACGCCCATTGCCTGGGCAGCGCGCTGCAGTGTGGTGCGCCCATTCTCCACCGTGCGGTTGTTCGTATTTGCCATGAGAATCTCTTTCTCTTTCAGTACTTAGCGAGGAGGCCCAGCGCCTACTCGCGGTTGAATTTGTCCTGAACGGTGCCCTCCATCTTCTCGACGGTGTTCGGAATCTCGGTGGTCCCGTAGAAACGTGAATCAGGGTGCGTCACCGGGGGCATCGGGGCGCTCGTGGTGGGTCCCTCGTGGTAGGTGAATTCACCCTTGCCATCCGGCGTCGGGCCCGACGCCCAGCTGCCTTCCGATGCAGCCATGCCGTCCGAGAAGTTGAGGTACTGGTAGGACACCTCCCGGGCTTCCTTCTTGACCGGGAAGTTGCTCGGCACGGGAAGCTCCTCCATCTTCGACTCCTGCAGTTCCTTCGCAGCCGCTATCCACTGGTTCTGGTGCATGGTATCGCGTGCCAGAAGAAAAGAGAGCATATCCCGAATCCCATGGTCATCGGTCATGTGGTAGAGCCGCGCCACCTGGAGTCGGCCCTGCATCTCGGCATTCGCGTTGGCGGTGAAATCCGCCAGCAGGTTTCCGCTGGCGGTGACATAGCTACCCTGCCAGGGGTTCCCCATGCTGTCCACGGGACGCGCACCTGCCCCTGCGACGATCGCGTGCTGCATATCGGTCCCGCCGACCACGGCGGCAACGGCCGGGTCGGACTGAACAGCGTCCTCGGTGATCCCGAGCGGAGCCTTCTCGAGCAGTTGCGCGATCATGGTCGCGAGCATCTCGACGTGACCCATCTCCTCCGCACCGATCCCGAAGAGCAGGTCGCGGTACTTGCCCGGGATGTGAGCATTCCACGCCTGGAAGCTGTACTGCAGCGCCACGGTGATCTCGCCGTACTGACCGCCGAGCACCTCCTGGAGCTTGCGGGCGTAAACGGCGTCGGGCTTCTCCGGCGTCGATGTGTACTGAAGTTCCTGCTTATGGAAAAACACTCGTGGTTTCCTCCCCAGGTGGGGTCCCTGCGGGGTAGACCGGCCACGTCTGGAAGCGGCCACAGGGCCCTCTTGATCCGACGCTAGCGGCGCGCCTAAGATTTCGGAAGATACTAAGCGTACTTATTTAGAGGTTGCAGTTTCCCTTTAGAAGTTGCAGTTTCTCGACGAAGAGCTTGCATGGTTGAAGGTAAGCATGCTTAGCTTCAGTGATAAGTCCAGCACGAGATGCCGGACCATCCCAGTGAGAACACGATGGAGCGTCCGCTTTAACGGCAGAATCAACGTTAGGAATCACCATGACTACGCAGAATTGGCCGCAGGATCCCCTGGTTCCGTCCACTACGGGTAATGAGTCGTCCACATCGGACCTCGGTGCCCACGAACTCGGCACCACGGAATTCGTCGGCGGTACCACCGGATCTGACAAGTCGAAGACCTCGGCCGCCAAGGACCAGGCCAAGCAGGTCGGCCAGGATGGCAAGGAAGCGGCCAAAAACGTGGCTGGCACCGCGGCAGCCGAAGCCAAGAGCGTCGCCGGCACGGCGGCATCCGAGGCCAAGAGCGTCGCGGCAGAGGCCGGGTCGCAGGCCAAGAACCTGCTGGGGACCGTGACCTCGGAGGTCAAGAGCCAGGCCGGGACGCAGCAGCAGAAGCTCACCGAGGGCATCCGCAGCATTTCCGACGAACTCAAGTCGATGGCCGAGAAGTCGGACAACCAGATGGTGTCCAGTGTCGTGAAGCAGGCCTCGCAGCGTACCGACTCGGCCGCAAGCTGGCTCGAAGGCCGCGACGCGAGTGAGATCCTCGAGGACGTCAAGGCCTTTGCCCGGCGCAAGCCCGGCATCTTCCTGGCGATCGCGGGCGGAACGGGTGTCGTGGTCGGGCGCCTGACCAGGGGCATAACCGGCAACCGCTCCTCCGACTCCACCTCCGGCTCCGCGCGAAACGCCGCGTCGACAGGAAACACCGACGCCCCGTTGACCGGTACCTACACTGAGGTCGACTCCAGCGCCTACAGCGGTACGCCCGCGACCGCTGGCTTCGGTGACTCGACGCGTGGACAGCATGTCGCCGACTCCAACCCCGCCTTCGTCGATCCCTCCGACGACTACCCCACCATCCCGCCGGGAACGCCCCCCGTAGGCACACTCCCGAATGACGGGAGCCGGCGCTGATGAGTGAGGCATATGCCGGTGGCGCACACCAAGCCGCGGCACCACCGCCGTCAGAGGCGGAGCAGCGCTCTGCTACTTCCTCGGTCGGTGAACTGCTCGGGGAGGTGACGAAGGACCTCTCTAAGCTCATGCGCCAGGAAGTCGCCCTGGCCAAGGCCGAGGCCACCGAATCTGCTAAGAATGCCGGAAAGGGCGCTGGCATGTTTGCCGGTGCAGCTGTCGGAGGCCACTTCGTCCTTCTTTTCCTGTCCCTGGCCCTTATGTGGGGCCTAGGGGAGCTGATGCCCCTGGGCTGGGCAGCCGTGATCGTCGCAGTCATCTGGGGCATCATCGCTGCAATCCTGGCTCTTCAGGGGAAGAAGGAAATGAAGCAGGTAAAGGGCCTCCCGCAGACCGCGGAGACCGTCAAAGAGATCCCGTCGACACTGAAACCAGGTGAGCAGACCCCATGAGCCAGACACCAGATGAGATCCGCGCAGATATCGAACGCACCCGGCAGGAACTGGGCACCGATGTCGACGCCATAGCGGACAAAGTGAATCCCGCAAACATCGCGCACCGCCAGACTGAAAAGGTCAAGCACAGCTTCAGCAACGTGAAGGAGACCGTCATGGGTAAGGCCGAGGACGTCAAAGACGCCGTAGTGGGCAAAGCGGAAGACTTGAAGGACAGCGTCCAGGACAGAGCGGGGCACGCCAAGGACAAGGCCGGAAGCGGCTTGGGCAGCGCACAGTCGGCGACCGGGACGGCGAAGGACAAGCTGCACAGCGCTGGTCAAGCTGTCCAGGGCGCCCCTAACCAGCTCAGCAACAAGGCTGCGGGCAATCCCCTCGCTGCCGGGTTGATCGCCTTCGGCGCCGGCCTGCTGATCTCCTCCCTCATTCCGGCGAGCCAGAAGGAGCAGCAGGCGGCCTCCCAGCTCAAGGAACAGGCGGCACCGCTCAAGGAAAAGGTCACCGAGGCGGCCAAGCAGGTCGCAGCGGAGATCAAGGAGCCGGCTCAGGAAGCCGTCCAGTCCGTCAAGGAGTCGGCAACCGACTCCGTACAGACGGTGAAGGACGAGGGCCAGCACGCCGTCGGCGAGGTCAAGGGTGAAGGCCAGCAGGCCGCCAGCGACGTCAAGGGCAGCGCGCAGGACGCCAAGTCGAAGGTGCAGCGG
>JAABUN010007541.1_pt1 | contig 11649 bp, 12 predicted proteins | sample 5559311 | NCBI WGS metagenome assembly JAABUN01 (sample SAMN10711877, study PRJNA513370) | rock metagenome | isolation source: Antarctica rocks | place: Antarctica: Victoria Land, Siegfried Peak sud | reverse complement strand
GCCGTTACAATGAAATCGTCGCTCATGGGCCGCCCTCCCGTGTGCAATCGCGTCGTCAAGCAACCCGATTGTCCACGGAACGGCCCATGAACGGCAACTAGCAATCAGGGTATCAAGGTATATCAATGACCGGGGATAGCGAGTTGTTCGCACGGATCGTCGTTGTCGGCTGCCCCGGCGCGGGCAAGACACGTTTCTCGGCGAGGCTGGCTCGACGGCTCGGCGCGCGGCATATCGAGCGAGATCGGCTCGGCGCACTCGGCTCGAAGGAATTTTGCGCTGCCGTCGCGGCGACGGTCGCCGGTGATCGTTGGGTGTTCGACGGCCCACCGTATTTCATGGAAGCCGTGGTCTATCCTGCCGCACAGGTCGTGATCTGGCTGGATTACCGCCGCTCGCTGATACTCGCGCGGGGGATTCGCCGCGCCCTGCGACGTACCATCGGTCCGTTGGAGTCGGGGCAATCTTTCGGCGATCGGTTCCGGCACTGGGTCGCGCCCGGTGGCCCACGCTTCGCGATGGCCGTCTACACCCAGCGTCGCCAGGAATTCGGGCGATTGCGGCAGCATCCCGGTCTCGCTGGTGTCGTCATCGTTCGTTTTGGCACCCCGAGCGCGACTGCGGCTTGGTTGGCTGCGCTCGGTTCGCCACCCGATAGCCCCGCGTGCTGAGTCGCTATCGCCATACCCGGTCGATGTCGAGCGCCGGCCCACCTTGTGCCACTGTCGCTCAAACGGTCTCCTTGGTGTGCCGTTGCACTATTGCCGGTTGGGTTTGTCCCCACCCTCCCCGCGTCGGGGAGGGTGGCCGCCGCAGCGGCGGGGAGAGGTTCGCCCCCTCCACATCCCGGCAACGGTGTACGAAACGGCCCACTCAGCCGAGCGCGAGGCGCGTCCACGCCGCCGCCAGGACACGGACCCCACGCTCGATCGCTTCGGGCGACGAAAACTCGGCGGGCGCATGGCTGATCCCGGCGATGCTTGGGATAAAGATCATCCCGCTGGGCGCGAGTGGGGCGATCGTCTGCGCGTCGTGTCCGGCTCCGCTCGGCATGATCTGCGTGGTGAACCCGAGATCGAGCGCGGCCTGATCGAGGGCTTCGACCGTTGCCTGCGGGAAGCTAACCGGCGTTCCGGCGGCGTTCTGCTCGAAGCTGATCGTCACCCCGCGCGACTCCGCGATCCGATCGGCTGCCGCACGGATTTCGCTGATCGTCTCCGAAATGAGGATCGAGTCGGTGCCGCGCACATCGAGCCAGAGTTCGACGCGACCGGGCACGACATTGAGCGCGCCCGGCTCGGCGGTGATCCGCACGGCGGTGGCGACGATATTCTCAGCGGTGCGCGCGAAACCGGCCTGCTCCGTCGCCAGGATCAGCTCGGCGGCGGCACAGAGGGCGTCGTGACGCAGCCCCATCGGCGTCGCCCCGGAATGATCCGCCGTGCCGTTGATCTCGATCCGCACGCGCGTCGCCGCCGCGATGCCGGACACGATGCCGATCTGTGTCCTCGCATCTTCGAGTCGCTTCCCCTGTTCGATATGGAGTTCGAGGTAGCCTGCCAGTTCGCGCCCACCGGCCCGCAGCGGCATCTCCTGCGCCGCCTCGTGCGCCAAACGCTCGGCCAGGCCGAACTGCTCACCCTGCGGCTGAAGGTTGTCTAGCGCCAGTTCGCCGCTGAAGAACTGGCTGCCGATCCGGCCAGCGGGGAAACGGCTCGGTTCCTCGCAGCGCCAGACGATCAGTTCGAGCGGGTGGGCGAGTTCGACGCCCGCCGCACGGATCGCTTCGATCGTTTCGAGCGCGGCCACCACACCCAGGCGACCATCGTATTTGCCGCCATTGGGTACGGTGTCGAGGTGCGAACCGGCGGCGAAGGGGGAGACGCCGGGATGGTTCTGATCGGTCGAACCGAAGAGGTTGCCGATCTCGTCGCGCACGACCGTCAGCCCCGCCTCGCGCATCCAGGAAGCGAAGAGGGCGTTCGCCTCCGCTTCCTCGTCGGAAAACCCGATGCAGGTGATCCCGCCATCGGGCTGCGCGCCGATCTGCGCCAGGATTTCGAGGCGTGACAGCACCCGGCCCAGATCGATCGCCTCGGCGACCTTGCGCGCGGCTTCCGGTAACGTTCCTGACTGTCCGGACTCGTTCATCGTGTTTCCTCTCGCGCACAGTACCCATAATCGTTCTATGGTAGCATCTTGTTCTATAGAAATGGGGCGCAGACGATCGTTTACAATTGGTGGCATGATATCAACCGAGCCTTTTGCGGCCTGGAGGGAGCTATGGCAACTGCACAGCGACTGATGACTGCGGAAGAGTTGCTCTCCTTCGCCGATGACGGATCACGCACCGAATTGATACGCGGGGAGTTGCGACGAATGTCACCGGCGAGCCAAATGCATGGTCGCCTCGGTATGCGAGTATCAGGCTCGCTCGATCGGTATGTCGAAGAACAGCGGTTAGGGGCCGTTTCGCGGCAGAAACAGGTTTTCGCCTCGCCTCCTCGCCCGATACCGTCCGTGCGCCGGAGGTGGCCTTCGTGCGTCAAGAGCGTATCGAGGCTGTCGGCGATATTGAGGGGTACTGGCCCGGTGCGCCGGATCTCGCCGTCGAAGTCGTCTCGCGGCATGATCTGTATACCGAGGTCCAAGATAAGGTAATGGACTGTCTCGAAGCGGGTGCGCGGATGGTCGTCGTGGTCAACCCGTGTAAGCGCACCGTGACGGTCTATCGGTCATTCACGGAGATTGTGATCCTGACCGAGCAGGATACGCTCACCGGCGGCGATGTCGTGCCGGGTTGGTCGTTGCCCGTTCGCGACATCTTTCGCTAATCGGCGCGAGTTGCGCCACGCACCGTGCCGCTCGATCAGCCTTGGTGGATGTGAGAGGGGGGACTCGATGGCGTCGAAGCGGCAATGGGTCTTCGATCCCGATAGCGGCGGTGTGATGAAAATACCCGAGGCGGTGAAGCAGCGCACCACCGCCCGCATCGAGCGGTTTGCGGCGGAACATTTTGCCGGTCGCTACACGCGCCTGGACATCCGCTTTCGCGGCCAGTTCTGCTATATCGATGCCTATACCGAGCCCGCGCTCCCAGGCGATAATTGGTCGCCCGCCGATTAGCCGGAGACGCGCGAGGACTATGTGGCGCGGCTGCGCGACACCCCCACACAGCTGTGCCGACTGCGGTATTTCGGCAACGAAGAAGGCTAGGGGTTCGCTTTCTACACTTAGAGGCCATTGCACAGCCGCTCTCAGGCACATACAGACGCCGATTTAGGCATGAAATTCTGGGCTGTGCAGTGGCCTCTTATAGCAACGAACGCTATGAACCCGCCATCTTCCCTTCCGGCGAATTCTTCGGCCCGCCGGAAGATGCTTTTCTGGCATCGAGCGTCTACCTGCAATACTGTGCCTGACGGTCTAGCCTGCGAAATATACGCAACATACGCAAGGTGGGCCTGGCAGCAGACCGTTAACTTTAGGAGGCAGCGCTGTCTACGACAGACTATTTCGTGCCGAATTTGCCTCCTGCGTTCATCGAGCATAACCAGGAGGATGCCGTCTGGCTGCAAGCCCTCCCGGCTCTGGTGACGCGCCTCGCCGCGCAGTGGTCGTTGACCGTCTCTCGCCCGTTCCCGTCGATCGCCATCAACTATGTTGCGCCCGCCATGCGTGCAGATGGCACGCCATGTGTGCTGAAGGTGAGTCGACATATCGACGAAACGCGGTACGAGATCGCGGCCCTGCGCCTCTGGGATAGTGCTGGTGCTGTCCGGCTCTTGGCCGCCGAGCCGGAGCATGGTGCGCTCCTGATCGAACGGCTCATGCCGGGGACCGAGCTGACCGAAGTGGCCGTCACCGATGATGATACCGCCACCGGTATCGCCGCGCAGATGCTGACGAAACTCTGGCGTCCGGCCCCGACCACGCACGACCTCTGCCCGCTTGACCGCTGGTGCGCGGCCTACGATCGCAATCGGGCGGCGTTGACCAACGGCGTCGATGGCTTCCCCGCCGAACTTTTCCTGCGTGCCGATGCGCTGCGACGCGATCTGCTCGCCTCGACCATGACGCCAATGATCCTGCACGGCGATCTGCACCACCACAATATCCTCCGCGCGGAGCGTGCCGAGTGGCTGGCGATCGACCCGAAAGGGCTGGTCGGCGATCCCTGCTTCGACGTCTGCCAGTTTTTCCGCAACCCTCATTACATACCCCCGGCCGTCAATCGCCGCCGCCTGGATCGCTTCTGTGCCGACCTGGGCCTCGATAGGGAGCGCGTGAAGGCGTGGTGCTTGGTCCACGCGATCCTCGATGCGTGTTGGGACGTCGAGGATGGCAATTCCTGGGAACGTGCCATCGCCTATGCCCAGGAAACACAGACATTTTGAGCCGCTACCGATCACTCGCGGCGTCCGCAGGGTTTGCCTGGCGGGGCACCCTTGACAGGGACTGCTATACTGAGGCCGGAAGTTCGGCATTGAGCAGGACGAGTACGTTGTAGCGCGGTAGACAGCAACGGGGGGCCACCGGCTGAGAACCCCCCGGCCAAGCGGACGACCGAATGCCCCCTGTGAGCCGGTTCCTCAACGCCGCAAACTGTGCGGTCAGTAGGGAGCCCCGGTAGCCACCGTTATCGGCGCGAATGAGGGAACACTGGCCGTTGGCCCAGGGTTCCGAATTCGGGTGGTACCACGAAAGTAACCTTTCGTCCCGTTGCGGACGAGGGGTTTTTTGTTTTAAGCGCGTGCGTCGATTGTGGCGATGGGAACGGTGCGGATCTGACCGTATCGGGTGCAGCGGGTGTGACGGAGGCGGGTATGGTGGCGGTGACAGAGTCGATGATCGGGGCCGAGAGTGGGGCGCGATTCCTTTCCCGACGGGCTACCGCCTGGGTCGCCGCCGCTGCCGCCGCTGCCGAGTTCACCGCCGCCACGCCCGCGCTCGATCTGGCGGCTGATGAGGTCGAGCGCCCCACGGCGGCGCACATCATCGAGGCGACCATCGCGGCGCTCGACCGGGGAGAGACACACTATACCGACCGCACCGGCATCGCGCCGCTGCGGGCGGCGGTAGCGACACGGTTCGGCACGCTGGATGATCTGACCTATGAGCCGAAAGGCGAGGTACTGATCTGCGGCGGCGGTCGCGAAGCCCTCTTCGTCGCCACGCAGATGCTGATCGAGCCCGGCGACGAGGTCCTTATCGCCGAGCCCGCGCCTGCGGCCTATGCCGAGGGGGTGCGATTGGCGGGCGGTGTCCCGATCGCGGTGCCGACGCTGGCCGAAGAACGCTTCGCCCTGAAAGCCGAGGCGGTGCGGTCGCGGATCACGCCGCGCACCCGCGCGCTCCTCTTCGGCTCACCGGCGACGCCGACCGGCGGCGTGACGACTGGGGCGGATCTGGAAGCACTGGCCGAGGTGGCGCGAACCTACAATCTGCTCGTCATCTGGGACGAAACGTTCCGCGAGTATACCTACGGCGGCGCGGAACAGGCGAATCTCGCCGCGCTACCTGGTATGCGCGAGCGCACTGCCATCGTCGGCTCGTTCTCGGCGCGCTACGCGATGTCAGGGTGGCGTGCGGGATACGTCGTCGGTCCGGTCAATCTGATCCGCCCGGTCACGCTGATGAAGCAGGCGCTGACGATCTGCTCCCCCGCGCCTTCGCAGTGGGCGGCGTTCGCCGCGCTCGATGGGCCGCAAGACGAGGCCGATGCTGCCGTGCGAGAAATCGCCGAGCGGCGAGCGGCGGCGATCGGGGCGCTCGATCAATTGGGCTTGCGTTGCGTCGGCGCTGGCACGCCGTTCCTCTGGCTCGATGTGCGCGCGCTTGGCCTGAGCGGACGGATGTTCGCCGAACTGGCGGCGCGGGAAGCTGCGATCAGTTTGCGAGCGGGCGAGGGTTTTGGCGCGAGTGGTCATGGCTGGGTGCGCCTGACCCTGAATGCGCCAGCCGATACATTGATGCTGGCGCTTGGGCGACTGGCACCGCTGGTGGGGCGGTTGCGCACAGGGTGTGGACAGAAGGGGGCTTGCTAAGATGGTTGTCGCGACACCGGCGTTCCTCGATGAGCGCGATCACCTGATGTCCCTCGCCGCCGGGCTCGATGGGGTCATCTCGCTCGGGCTGGGCGATCCCGATCATGCAACGCCGACACATATCGTTGAGGCGGCGAAGGCGGCGCTGCGGGATGGGCGCTGCAACGGTTACACCGATCCTGCCGGGCTGATCGAACTGCGCCGCGCGATCGCCGCCAAGTTGCGGCGCGACAACGGCTTCGAGGCCGATCCCGAAACGGAGATCACCGTCACGACCGGCGGGCAGGAGGGGCTGTTCCTGCTCATCCAGTGCCTGCTCGATCCGGGCGATGAGATCCTGGTACAAGACCCGCGCTATAGCTCCTACGATGAGGCGATCCGCCGCGCGGGCGCGATCGGTGTGGAGTTGCCGACCTGTGAGGCCGAAGGGTTCGACCTCGACCCAGCGGTGGTCGCTGCGCGGATCACGCCGCGCACGAAGGCAATCCTGCTGATCACGCCGGGCAATCCGTCCGGTTCGGTGATCTCGCCGGACAATTTGCGCGCGATTGCCGCGTTGGCGATTGAGCATGATCTGCTGGTGATCGCCGACGAGATCTATGAGAAATACGTTTATGAGGACGCGCAGCATCTCAGCCTCGCCTCCTTGCCGGGGATGCGCGGACGGACGATCACCCTCAACGGCTTCTCGAAGACGTATGCGATGACCGGCTGGCGGCTCGGCTACGTGGTCGCACCACCGTCGCTGACGACGGCGATCCGCTCCCTGAAAGGGACGGTCAGCATCTGTGCGCCGGTGCTGTCGCAGTGGGCCGGGGTGGCCGCGATGGAAGGGCCGCAAGATTGCGTCGAGTTCTTCCGCACCAGCTACGACGAGCGGCGACGTGCGCTGATGTCCGCGCTCGATGATTGCGGGTTTACCTACGGGTATCCGCGCGGTGCCTTCTACATCTTCGCCAATACTTCCTCGACCGGGATTCCGGCGTTCGAGTTGGCGCACCGCTTGCTGCTCGAAGGGCGGGTGCTGGTTTTCCCTGGGACCGGGTTCGGTGAGAACTGGAAAGATTACCTGCGCTTCTCGCTGCTGCAACCGACGCCGATCTTGCTCGAAGCGCTCAATCGCTTGCGGCGAGTATTGGGCGCGGTGTAGCAATCAGGCAGGGATATTGACAGGAAACCGCCGGGAGCCAATCATCCTGTCTCCCGGCGTTTTGCTTTTCCACCGCGTGTTGCTCGACCTATCGCTCTCGCGGTGCTCGCCGCCAGATGCTGTAGCAATTGAACGTCGCATATTCGCGCGCCCTGGGTAGCCGTGCGGACAGGTCGAGAAGGCGCGTGAGCGGGTGTTCGCTGACGTTCGTGCGGAAGTAGGTCGCAGTGAGCCCGCTCGCTCCCATGATCCCGGTGAAGCGGGCGAGGGTCATCTGATTCAAGCCGCCGATGATCTCGCCGTAATGCTCGACCGGATTAGCTGGGGAATAGCGCCGCCGCTCCCGCATGATGGCGCGCTCGGGGAAGAGAAGATGCGCCCAGGGTAGGCGCGTCATGTAGCTGATATGCCCGCCGAATGGCGATTTCCAGAGTGGCCCGAAGCCGATCGCGATCCGTCCACCGTCTTTCAGCTGAGGCAGGAGTGCGGGAACAAACCGCTCGGGCTCGGCATAATGCTCGAAGCTGTCCTTCGAGACGATCAGGTCGAATTGCTCGTCATCGAGATCATCGAAGTCAGCGATCGTCCTGAAGGCCACGCGCCCATTAAGGTCAGCGTAGTCAGCCGCCAGGATCTGCTGCGCGAAGGTGACGCGGCGGGCGTCGATATCGACGCCGATCACGCGCCGTGCGCCCCCGCGTGCCAGGGCGATGGCGGTGCTGCCGAAACCGCAGCCGAGATCGAGGACCTCTTGTCGCGATAGTCGAGACGCCCGGCGAAGCGCCGCACGAACTTCTCGGTCTGCCCAAAACCGTCGCGGAAATAGGTTTCGTCGTGATCGGCGGGGCGCACCGGGTGGCGCGTGGCGATCAGGTGCAGGAGTTGTTGCGACCAGTCGCTCCGCGCATCGGGGACGGCCCCGATTCGTTCTGTCCGTTCCATCTGGCTGTCCTCAGCTTGCGTGCGGCTCAATCGGCCGCTTCGCTGGCCTGTTCGATCCCGGTAAGTGGCCGAGCTTCATCATAGATAGCGAGGTACGCCCGCTGCTGGATCAACCAGCGGTAGTGCGCGTTGCGGGTCGTGGCGCTGGCGGCCTGCTGGCGGGCGCGGTCTGGGTCCTGCGCCAGCGCGATGGTCGCGTCGGCCAGGGCGTCGGCGTCGCCGGGTGGGAAGTAGCTGACCGTCCCTGCGGGGAAATACTCCCCGAAAGTCGGCCAGCGTGCGACCACGGCCGGTACCCCGACCGTGACATATTCGACCAGTTTGTTCGAGAGCATCAGGTCGCAGAGCATCCCGACACAGCCGACATCGGCGCGGGCGAGCGCGCCGAGGAGTTCACTCTGTGGCGCGTAGCCACGGAAAACGACGTTATCGGCGACACCACGCTCGCGGGCACGCGCTTCCAACGCGGCGCGGTATTCTCCCTCGCCAAATATCTGGCAGCGGAAGTTCGGCAAAGCCGCCGCCTCGCCGCTCTATCGCGCGATTGGGCGACCCGAGATCATGTGGATGTCGAGCGCCGTGCGCCTGATCGCCATCACCCCGGCGCTGTTCTGGGCGGCGGGGCGGGGGATCGAGATTGTCGCGGCGGTGCAGGTGGCGATCGGGCTGATCTTCATCCCGGCCAATGGGCTGATTCTCGCCCGCCTCCTGGACCTGGGCGCGCGTGGGTTGTGGCGAATGCTGTTGCCGCAGTTGCTTGGCGTGGCGGCGCTCGGGGCGGTCGTTGCCGCTGGCTATGCCGTCCCGACGGCGCGTATAGCGGCAGGGCACCCGGCTGGGGCCACACTCCTGGCGGCGCTGGCAATCGCCGCGCAATGGGCGGTGCTGGCCTGGTGCAATCCGGCGCTGCTCGCACGTTGCATCGAGAGTCTACGCAGGATCGTGCAACCCCGGCGTCGATTGGCGATCGGCTCGCGTTGAGCCGACCGGTCGTTGCGGTTGCCTGTGGAATAGGGTACGAACAATGGTGTTCGTGAAAAGGACGTGATGATGCTGCCGATCAGTGTGGTGATTCCCACCTATAACCGCGCGAAGCTCCTGCCACGCGCGATCGAATCGGCCCTGGCCGCCTGCGCGCCAGGTGACGAGATCGTCGTTGCGGACGACGGCTCGATCGACGATACGCAGGCCGCGATTGCGCCGTATCGCACGCAGATCCGTTATTTGTTGCTGCCGCATGGGGGGATGGCGGCCGCACGTCACGATCTGGTCGCCTTCCTCGACTCCGATGACGAGTTCATGCCGGACAAGCTGACGTTGCAGCGGGCCGTCCTCGCGCATTCCCCCGATGTTGTGCTGGTGCTCAGCGATTTCGCGCACCGCTCGGCGCGTGGTGGCGTACGCCGTCGAGAATTGGCGAACTGGACGGAGGATCGGCGCGGTTGGGAGGCCATTCTCGGTGGTGGTGTGCCGTTCACCGACTATGCGACGTTGCCGGCCGGTCGCCCTGCCTTTCAGGTCTATGTCGGCGATCTGTACCCGCTGCTTGTTGCGCGCTCATATGCCGCGCCACTCGTCGCGGTGGTGCGCCGCGATCGGGTCGGGGCGGGACCATGGTTCCCAGAAGATCTCTCGTTCCACTGTGAGTGGGAGGCATTGGCTCGTTTTGCGCGATATGGGCCGACGGCGTTTCTCGATTGTGAAACCGCCTGGAACTGGGGCCATGACGGCCCGCGAATGACCGACATCAGCCAGGGTGCCTTTTGGGCTGAGTATCTGACGATGATCCAGCGGCTCTAGGGGCAGGATACGAGCTTTCTTGCTACACAGAGTGCGCGTTACCAGGAGGCGCTCTACCATGCCCATAAACGCCGGGCGCGCTGGTTGTTGAAAGAGGGTCGTATTCACGAGGCGCGCGGCGACTTGCAGGCGATCGATGGGAGGCCGCTCGCGTATCGACTCGCCGCAGCGATGCCCGAGCGGACCTTCCCGGTACAACTGGTACGACAGGCGCAACCATGGAGCCTCGCCACCGCGCACAACCGTAAAAAACGACATATCCCCTTGGGTCTGCTCTATGCCTGGTTAAGCTTCAACTGATTATGCAAAGCCCTCCTGCCCTACGTTGGCGGTTTGTAGGGCGGTGGACGAAGGGGGAAGAGGGGAAGCAGAGGGACTACGACGTGATCAGTGACCATGCCCGAGTGACCGTCGAGGAGAACGACAGGCGAAGTTTTTTCGCCCCGGTCATCGCTGGCGCGTTCGCACTGGTCGCGATTGCACGCTCATCGCTCCGCGCCAGCGTGTTGCCGACAATCCAGCAGAGCATCGCTAGCAGGAGCGCGAGGCGTACCGCAACCAGCGGTTGCAACAGATAGGTCGCCTGCCACGAGGTCAGCGGGCCGGTACTGTACGGCGCGGCGAAGGTCGACGTGTAGAGGATCTGGAACGACGCATAATAATAGGCCAGATCGAGCAGGATGAAGGCGCGCCACAACCCGGAGGGGAAACTCAATAGAGCGAGGACAAGATAGACCCAGAGCCCGTACTGCGGCGAATAGACCTTATTGATGCAGAGCCACCAGAGCAGGACCGCCCCGCCGAGTGGCAGCGCCACCGGGCATTTGGCGCGATACGCGAACGCGGTGAGCACGAGCGAGCCTACGACGAGCATCCCCAGGCTGATACTATCGATCCGGGCAACACCTAGCGGGGGAAGCAGGGTCCAGAGGCTCGGTTCAGCCTGGCGACTGGTATTGAAGGTGAAAAAATAGCCCCATCCCGCCAGGTTCGCCCGCGCCAGCGGCAGATTGAGCGCAAGACTCCCGACGATGAAGATGCCGCTGATCGTCGCGGCGGCGCGGTAGCGGCGCTCGCGCAAGCGCTCGATCACGATGCTCAGCAGGAAGACGATCGGGAAAAGCTTCAGCCAGATCGCCAGGACGAGCGCGACCGTCCCCCAACCGTCGCGACGACGATCGTAAGCGAGGAGGGCCAACGCCAACATCGCTATCGCGGCGAGATCCCAGTTGAGTCCAGTGTAGAGGATGAGGGCCGGGGTCGCGGCGAAATACCAGCGTTTCGTCCCCGGTAACCCGTTGAGCGCGGCGACAGTGACGATGGTACAGATCGATAGGACACCATACGTCAGCGCGAAGTACAGGCGAAGGTCGCGTGCAAAGCCGAGCGCGTAGATCAGGCCACCGGTTAACGGCGGGTATTCCAGGCGGTAATCCAGGAAGGGCCGGAGATGTGTGGTCGCCTGGTCGCGCAAATACAGCCAGATGATGTCGGAGTAATTCAGCGCGCTGTAACCGTATGCCTGGTAATCATCGGCATGTGCGGTGCCGGGGGCGTGGAAAAGATAGCCCGCGATCAGCAGGATTATCGTCACGAAGAACGGTAGGGCGGCTATCGCCACGGCACCGACCCGGCCCAGACTACAAGCTCGGCTACGCTTCGTGATAAACGATGCAAACCGCCTTGGGCCTGCCCTGACACTCATGATCC
>JAABUN010007540.1_pt1 | contig 11649 bp, 21 predicted proteins | sample 5559311 | NCBI WGS metagenome assembly JAABUN01 (sample SAMN10711877, study PRJNA513370) | rock metagenome | isolation source: Antarctica rocks | place: Antarctica: Victoria Land, Siegfried Peak sud | reverse complement strand
ATGCCTGTATGCTAACAGTGTTCGGACCTTGGAACAAGGTTTGAGCAGCCGGACTAGGAAGATTGCCCTCTCCCCAGCCCGGCCCAACCGCAACTGCTACTGCATAGACAGGAGCCGTCATGGCTAACCACAACCATATCATACCCACATCCCGCCGGTCTCTGCTATCCGCCGCCCCCGCCGCCATGGTCCTGGCCGGCGCCAGCATCGGCGGCACTGTCCAGGCCGCAGCGCCCAGCCCTGATGCCGAGCTGCTGGCACTCTGCGCCAGGATGGATGCCTTGGAGCAGGAGTTTCTGGCAACCGACTTCGACGCCTTGCCGAACACCCCGGCAGGCGACCACGCCGAAGCCGAGCAGGACCGCATCGCGACCGCGCAAGCGCCCATCGTGGACGCAATCTGCGCCCGGCCGGCGCGAACCCCAGCCGGCGCCGTGGCGGTCGCGCATAGCCTGGCGCTGTGCGATGGCGACTTGTTCAGGAGGGGCGGGCCAAATGGCTACCCCAACGACCGCCTGATTGCCGCCTTGGTGCGCGGCCTGATCGGGAGTGCATCGGCATGACCGTCCAGCCCCGGCAGGTTATCGAGGATGCCCTGTATCAACTTGGCATCGTGACGGACATTTTGGGCGTGATCGCGTCCGCCGACATCAGCGGCACCAAGCGGGTCTGTGGCACTTACGTTGCCTATCTAGCCGACCGGCAGCGTGAGCAGCAGGACCGCATCGAACACGCCCTGGCCGACCTGGGGAGGGCATGACCATGGCGCAGCCCAAGAACCGCTGCCGGCACAAGCTGCCGGCATTTCCGACCCGCACCATGGACCTGCTGGGCATCGGCCAGGGCGGGCAGCTCTACCTATGGGACGCGGCGGCACAGGTGCAGCCGCTTAGCGCCTTCCCGCGCCGCGGGTCCATGATCGTGAGCGGGCACTACGTCCTGGAGGAAGCGGGCAAGGCCGTCACCGTCCATTGCGGCAACATGACCGATGGCAGTGTCAGCGTGCAGTGGATGTGCAGCGAACGGCCCACTCTCTCCTTTCCGCGGAAGGTGATCGAACCGCTGCTGCTGGGCAAGGTCATCCAGGACCCGGCGAAGGAAGCCGAGATTCTCAGGCTGCTTCGAGAATTGAACAAGGACTTGCAGGCCCGGCAGACGGCGCCGCACCGGAAGCGGGGGAGCCTGTGATGCCGGCGCCCTCGCCTTCGCCCCGGCGCATCGCGGGCGCCCTGGATGTGCTGCTGACCTTGCCGCCGGCAGCTCTGCAGGTACTGGCCGAGCGGCTGATTGACCGGCTGGACGCCATGGACGCGCCCGGCGTGGACCTGGAACCCGACGATGGGGAGGGCGATCACGACGACGAGGCCGGACCGTGGGATGACGGCGCGACCTGGACGCCGACGACGGGGCCTGCCGACTGCGGGCCGGTGCGGCTGGCGGGGGCAGCGTGACGGCGCTGTGGATGGGGGAAGGCGGTGCCTCCCCTGGCCCGGTTGGCGTGCTACAATGCGAATCGGCGGGGCTAGACTGGCCCTCGAACATCCAGACCCCCTGCGCTGGATTGCCCCGCCGCTTGCAGCGTGGGGCGTGTGCGGGGGCACAGGATGAAGTTCAAAGAACCTGCCGGAGGCTGGCCGCTGCGGTTAGCCGTAACCGAATTGGTGCGGGAGCCGTTCCTGCAACTTGCACACGCCGTCACCCAATTGGAGGCGTTGGCAGTTGCCCGCGGCGGGTCCAATACCCTGGAGGGCGAAAGGCGCGACCTTTGGTACGACGTGCAGGAGCAGCTACGGCTTGGCGAGCTGGTGGCGCATGGACGGCGGCCGGGGATGCCAACTGGCGAACGCATTCCGCCGGATTTTTTCGACTCTGCACAGCCAGACTACAAGGCCGACATGATGATTGCGCCGGACCTGATCTACTATGGGGTCCGCATCACAAAGCCGATTGCATCCAGTTCGGCAGAAGCTGCGCTTGCTACGCTAGGGGAATCTGGAACGAAAAGAAAGGGGGGGAGGCCACCGATACACGACTGGGAGGCTTTTCGGAAAGAATTAGTCCGAGGGGCCTTTGCAGGCGAGTTCGAGAACAAGCGACATATACGCGAGCATATGACCAACTGGTGCGCGACGAACTGGCCTGTGCAGCCCGACGACCGAACCTTACGCGACGAGCTTTCCAAACTCTTGCACGACAAAATCCCGGAAAACTAGGTTACACCCGGTTACACCCGGTTTCGTCGTGCATTCCGGTCCTACGCGATGGCATCACTCATTCGCACCAGAGCATGTTTGCTCGCAAATGAGTGGGGCACAGATGACGGCACAACTCTCTGATGGTTTGGATACCCTGCTGACCCGGACACGAATTGCCGAGGCGCTTACGTTCGCCGGCTACCCAACGAGTCCGGCCACGCTCGCAACCAAGGTCACGCGCGGCGGTGGACCGCCCTATCGAATGTATGGGCCGCGTGCCCTGTATCGTTGGGGCGATGCCCTGGAATGGGCGCAGAACCGCATGAGCCAGCCGCGCCGCAGTTCGTCTGAGCTGGACGCCCAGCACGCCAGCGCCGCATAGCAAAACGCCGTCAGCACCCCTCACGGGAACCAACGGCGCTAAGCAAAAGGCTACCTGGCAAACCACAAACACCCGGCAAGGTGTGGCGGACAGGTAGCGGAAAGCGTGCCCGGTTTCAAGCGTGACGGGGTGAAGGCCAGCAAGGACTTCACCGATGCCCTTTTCCTACACTGACCGCGCCCGCCTCGACCGTGGCGCCGAGCACCTGCACCGCCTTGGCGCCCGTGCGACTGCCGAGTTCTTGACTGAGCTGGCCGCCACCATCGGCGGGCAGCCCGCGATCCTGCGGCTGCTGGCGGAGTATCAGAACCGGCTGAACCCCGCGCTGCTGCACGCGGCTGGCGGACACCGTTTCCCGACCCGGCGGCCGCGGGCTGTGCCCTCTGACCTGGGGAGGGTGTCGGCATGACTTATCAGGCAGGCCACATAAAGCGGAGCAGGGCCACAAAGGGCCAGGTTCACGACCGGCGGGACACCCTGTTCAGCATCATCGAAGCCATGCGGCCCATGACCGTGCGACAGGTGTTCTACCAAGCCACGGTGAAGGGCATCGTTGAGAAAAGCGAGGCAGGCTACTGCAAGGTGCAGACCGACCTGGTCGCCATGCGCCGGAACGGGCAATTGCCCTATAGCTGGCTTGCGGACAACACCCGTTGGCAGCGCAAGCCGATCACGTTCGGCAGCATCCAGGAAGCGTTACAGGACACCGCGCGTTTCTACCGCAAGAGCCTGTGGCGCGACGCCGGGTGCTACGTCGAGGTGTGGCTGGAAAAGGACGCGCTGGCCGGCGTGGTGACGCCCGTCACCGATGAATACGACGTGCCGCTGATGGTTGCCCGGGGCTACGCCTCGCTGTCCTTCCTGCACAGCGCGGCCGAGTACATCGCCTCCCTGGATGTGCCCACCCACATCTTCCACCTGGGCGATTACGACCCGTCCGGGGTCAACGCCGGGGAAAAGATCGAGCAGACGCTGCGCGACCTGGCGCCGGGCGCCAACATCCAGTTCCACCGCATTGGTGTGACGCTGGAGCAAATCCGGCGATGGAACCTGCCGACCCGCCCGACCAAGCAGACGGACAGCCGGGCCAAGGGGTTCGGAGACATCAGCGTGGAGCTGGACGCCATCAGCCCGGAGGCGTTGCGGGGACTGGTGCGAAGCTGGATTGAGCAGCTCATGCCGCAGGACGAGTTGCGGGTGTTGCAGGCTGCCGAGCAAAGCGAGCGGGCCATCCTGCTGGACATGGTGGCCGGGCTGCGGGGGACGGCACCGTGAAGCCTTCCGACATTGCCCGCATGATCGGGCAAGCTGAGCTGGCAGGCGTCGGCTTCTACGCACCGCTGTTGCGCCGGGTGATGATTGGCGAGTTGAACGTCTGCCTGCCGCAGCGGGACACCGCCATGCCGCCGCTCTGGCGCCTGGGCAAGAAAGGCCGCCCCGTCGTGTGCATCCTGGGCGATGACGATTATGCAACGACTGGCCCGGCCGGCTGGGCGTGCGCCGGCAAAGTCCGGGCCTGGGCAGCCGGCGCCATCGTCCATGGAACCGGCGGGCAGCCCTGGCACTACGACGGCGCAGCGGACACGGCCATGCACGTGCGCCGGCTGCTGTTCATTGAAACAAGCAGCGACGGCGCGCAGCAATGGGCAGCGTTCCTGCATGAGCGCACGCCGGTGCTGCCCTTCATGGGGCTGCTGCCGCCCGTGCCGGGGGTGCATCCCGTCATGCCGGTGAAGGGGGAGCTGCATTGACCCTCTCTTACGAGAACCGCGGCGCCGGCAAGGTGCTGACCGCAGACGAGACAGCCGAGCGGCGCAAGGCCGTGCGAGCGTTCTGGTTCCGGTGCGACTTCGCCACGGGCACACCAGTCGCCGCCTACTTGGCCCGGCGTGGCCTACCCTGGTTGGCGCAGAACGACGCCATCCGGTTCCGGGCCGATACTTCGCACCCCAAGGGCGGCAAGCTGCCGGCGATGGTGGCGCTAGTCTATGACGGCGCCGGGTCAATCGCCGCCTGCCACCGGACATACTTGGCCGGCGACGGCAGCAAGGCCGGGGTGGCGCCGCCGAAAGCAAGCCTTGGCTCATTCGCGGGCGGCGCGATCCGCCTACATCCAGCCGGGCCGGAGCTGCTGGTTGCCGAGGGGCTGGAAACAGCGGCCAGCGCCGGCTTCCTGATGGGGCTGCCGGCGTGGGCGGCGGTGGCGTGCGGCAACCTGGCCTGCAACATGGTGCTGCCGCCTGGCGTGCGCTCCGTCACGATTGCGGCGGACCCGGACGGGCCTGGACGACGGGCTGCTGCCAAGGCGGCGCGGCGGTGGCGCGCGGAAGGCAGGAAGGTCAGCATCGCCACCCCGGACGGGCCGGGGGACTTCAACGACGTGCTGCTGGCGCGGCTGGCAGCAGGGGCGGCACATGCCTGACGGGACCACCTACACCGTGCGGGACGCCTCTAACCCGGACGCTGCCGTTGCCGAGGTGGTGGCCCGGTTCAACACCCTCTACCTGGTGGTGAACGAGGGCGGCAAGGCCGTCATACTCCAGCCCGGATACGACCCGATCCTGAAACGCCGCCGGTATGACCGCATGGCGCCGGCCGACCTTCGCATCCTCTACCTGAACGAGCTGGTCGAGGTTGGCGTGGATGAGAAAGGCAACCCGGTGATGAAGGGCGCAGCCGACGTGTGGCTGCGGCATCCGGAGCGCCGGCAGTTCATCGCGGGCGTGACGTTCGACCCCACCAATGCGGTGCAGCCCGGCGTGCTGAACCTCTGGCAAGGCTATGCCGTGAAGCCAGCGCCGGGCGACTGGTCCCTGATGCGTTCGCACATCGAGGCCGTCATCTGCGACGGCGACCCGGTGCGCTTCGACTACCTGATGGGCTGGATGGCGCAGATGCTCCAGCGCCCCGCCGAACAGGGCGAAGTCGCCGTGGTGATGAAGGGTGGCGAGGGCACCGGCAAGGGCACGTTGGCGAAGTGCCTCAAGCACATCATCGGGCACCACGCCCTCGCCATCGCCAACGGCAAGCACCTGGTCGGCGCGTTCAACTCGCATCTGCGGGACGTGGTGTTCCTGTTCGCCGACGAGGCGTTCTTCGCTGGCGACCGCGCCCATGTGGGTGTGCTCAAGAGCATCATCACCGAGCCTTACCTGACGGTCGAGGCGAAGTACTCCAACGCCGTCGAGGTGCCCAACTACCTGCACCTGATGATGGCCAGCAACGAGGAATGGGTGATCCCGGCCGCGATGGACGCCCGGCGGTTCCTGGTGCTGGAGGTGAACGACACCGCGAAGAACAACCACGAGTACTTCGGCGGCATCTGGAAGCAGATGGACGCCGGCGGGTATGCCGCCATGCTGCATGACCTGCTGGCCCTCGACCTGTCCACCTTCAACGTGCGCGCGGTCCCGACCACAGAAGGGTTGCAGCGCCAGCGCAAGCTGAGCCTGCCGACAACCGAGGCGTGGTGGCTGGACTGCCTGGAGCGCGGCTACGTGTTCCGGTCCAGGTTGGGATTGGAAGCTGAGTTCGCCGTCTGGCACGACAAGGTGACGACGGAGTTGCTGCACGCCTCTTACGTCGAGTTCGCCAAGGTGCGGGGTGAGCGGCGCATCTTGAGCCGGGAATGGCTGGGCCGGTTCTTCACCAGCCTGGGCAACAAGGGCGTGCGCTGCCTGGATGGCTTCGTGGGCGAACATCTGACGGATGAGGTGAACCAAGGGGGCGGCGTCAGTCGCAAGGCCAAGGTAGTGCGGCAGTATCGGCCGACTGGATACAGCGTGGGCCGCCTTGTGGCGGCGCGGGATGCGTTCTGTGATCTGACCGGTCTGGCCATGACCTGGGACGATGGGGTGGACGATGCCGAGTAGCACCGCCGTCTGCCAGTCAGGGTATTACCCTGGATGGCTGGCTGGACAGGCCCAGAATTCGTCAATGATTGCAATGTGTTCAGGGTATCCAGGGTATCCAGGGTATTTTTCGAAAGACTTTTTGGCGCGGCGCCGAGCCGTCCGGCTGGAAAATCTCAAAGGTTCCATTCTTACCCTGACTACCCTGACTACCCTGGAGAGAGGAAAGAAAACAAAGGGTTATAGGCTGGTCACTGTCCAGGGTATCCAGGGTAGCAGCCATTTGCGGCCCGATACCCTGGCAGCTACCTCGCACCCCCCGCGAACGTCTAGGAGACGCCCGCCATGCCCATGAAGCCGCCCGTGTTTCGGCCATCGCACGCGCCGCCGCCGGCCGAACGCCGCACCCGTTACGACCGCGACCGCGGCAGCGCGTCTGCCCGCGGCTATGACCGCGATTGGGAACGGTTGCGCGACGCGCACCTGACCGCCAACCCGCTGTGCGTCGTGTGCGAGGCCGCCGGCCGGCTGACCGCAGCATCGGTCGTTGACCACATCCAATCCATCAGGGATCGGCCCGACTTGCGCCTGGACCCTGCCAACCTGCGGAGCATGTGCAAGCCGCATCACGACAGCCGCACCGCCACCGAACAGCGGGGCACGCGATGACCGGCGACCTGTCAGCCAATGCCAGGAGGGCCATCGTTCGTTACGACCCCGTATCCCCTTCCGCTTGCCGGCGTCATCGGTTGCGGACCGCCATTCCGTCGTTTTTTCCCACACGCAAAATGAAAATCGCGGAGTCTGAAATGCCCAAGCCAGGACGGAAGCCGGATACCAGCGCCGAGAAGCAGGCCCGAGGCACGCTAACCCCAAGCCGGGACAGGTTCGCCAGCATTGCGTCACCGTCGCCCATCATCGCCGTGCAGCCGCCGGACCTGCCTGATGACGTGGCTGAGGTGTGGCTGCAGTACCTGCCGGACGCGGTGGCGCACGGCGCCCGCCAGTGCGACGCGGACAGCTTCGCCCAATGGTGTACGATGACGGCGCATCTTCGCCAGTCCCGCGCAACGCCGGCCGATGGTTTGCCGCCCGCCAGCTACATACAACAGTGGCGCACGCTGGGGGAGATGTTCGGCTTGTGCGGCCCGCGCTCCCGGATCGGCCAGAAGCCAGACAAGCCGGCGGAGCCTAACCCGTTCACCAAGGGCCGCCCGAAAGATCGGGCGTAGTCCATCCCACCATCAGGTCACGCCGGGAGGCGCCGCCCATGCCAGAAGCCCTCAATCCCGCCCGCCTTGACGCCATACTGGGCAAGCTGCCGCCGGACGATGCTGCCCTGATTGCCCCGCTGCTGCTGCCTCCCTGGCAGCTCCGCGCCCGCCGGCTGGCGGACCGGGACGCCGCGATCTGCGCCGTGCTGCCGCTGCTGGGCAAGCCCCCGGGCAACCCTGCCGCGTGCGAGCTGGAGGGGGTGCTGCGCCGCTACCTGGCCGGGCACTCCTGGCGCCTCGACCGGACCCTGGCGGAGCTGTCGGACGATGCCACGCCGCTGCGCCGGCTGCTGCACCGCATCGCACGGGCCAACGAAGGCAAGGGGCTGGGCTGGCGCCAGGTGTCGCGCATCGCCGCGGGGGAGCGGACACCCGGCTTGTCATAAACGGGTGCGGCAATGACAAGCCGGACGGGGCACATGGTCCTGCATGAGCATTGCATCCGACCTGCTGACCCTGTTGCGCCGCCCTCTCCCCCAACCCGGCGACGCACCACCCGCAGCGCGCGGTAAGCGCCAAGCAGCCGAGCCGGCCGGTGATGACGTGCCGCTGAGCGAAGCCGACCTTTTAGCAGCCATCGAGGCTGCCGCGGCCGAGCGCACCCGGGCGGAAGGCGTCATCACGGAGGCGAGCAGCAGGCGCGAGGCGCTGCTGATGCAGCCTGATACCGATGGCGCGATCCTGGACGCCGGGCGCGACATTGACGCGGCGCAACTGGCGCTGGAGCGGCTGGACCGCATCGAGCCGGACCTGCATGCCCGGCTGCGGACGCTGCGCCATGACGCCCGCCGCGCCCGCTGGCTTGTGGCCCGGGACCGCTACATCCAGCGCGTCGCCGGGTTCGCGGCTGCGCTGGACGAGTTCGACGCGGTTCACCGTCCGGTCCTGGAAGCGGCCCGTGCCGAGCTGCTGGCCGAGTTCCCCGATGCCGCAGAGAAGTATGTAAGCGGCGACGCTCCAAGGCATCCGAGCCAGTACGTCATGCCGCCGCCGCCGCTGCCGCCCCCGGGCGCCGCTGAGGCGTATCGGCACGGCTTGGAGCGCATGGGGACGCTGCTGCACGACCCGGACCCGGCGCCGCTGCCGCCAGTGCTGCGCCAGGCAACGCCGGACGAGATGGGGCGGCTGTTCGGCGCCGGCCCCGTTGACACGGCACATGAAGCCTTGCTGCGCGACCGTTACGGAAAGCCCCGCGAGGGCGTCTTGGCGGGGGAGGCATAGCGCCATGATCCGTCCCAGAACCAAGGTTCTTGCCGACGTAGCCCGCCGGCACGGCATCACGCCCGGACAGTTGGCAGTCATCCGTGCGACCCGGACGCCGACCCTCGACGCCCCGGCCACCTTTAAGGCCCTGCCATCGTCCCCGCCCGTCAGCACCACGCATCCCGCCCGAATGCACTGGCGCCAGGTATCCGACGAAGCCGCCCGGCTGTCCCGGTGGCTGGGCGATGCTCGCAAGGCGATGGCCGCCAGCCCCGTGCTGGCTGGGGACCGGACCCGGTTCGGCGCCCTCTCCGCCCGCTATGCCCTCCTACGGGCCAACGGCGCGTGACGATCCTGGCCCTGCACCTGACCCCGGATCGCGCGACGCTCTGGACGGACAGCGAGGCGTTCAAGCGCGACGGCACCCCCGCCGGCCACGTCGCCAAGCTGACCGTCAACACCCTGGCCGGCATGGCGTGCGTGTCCGCCGGCTGGGGAGCGTTGAAGCAGGAAGCCGACCTGGTGCTGTTGCAGGCCCGCGACCTGGACCACCTGGCCCGGCTGCTGCCCGAACGGCTGCGGCAGCGGGCCATGAAGCTGATCCGCGTTGGGGGGCACGATCCGCGGGAGACCGGGGAGCAGACCATCATCGCCGCGGGATGGTCGGCGCAACTCACCCGCATGGCGGCCTACTGCTTCGACGGGAGCGCGATGTTCGAGCCGGTGCTGACCGGCAGCATGTGCCTGCCGGACGTTCCCGAGTTCGCCCGGCTGCACGAGCCGGTTCCGCACCACATGGTCCGGGTCGCCAAGGCGCAGATGCAGGAGCTGCGGGCCGGCTGGCCGGACGCCGCGGGCGGCACGCTGGTTGCGGCTATCGTGATCCCCGGCAGCGTGGCTACGGCGATCCTCTATGACCTGGCCGGCGACCGTTGGCTGCTGCCGGGCATGGAGGCGGAGCCGATCCCGGCGGGCGTGATGCCACCCGTGCGGCTTGCGGAGGCTGCTTGATGACCGCGACGGGCGATGCCGGGCGCGGGCAGTTGATCGCGCTGGCCGGCTGTTTGGCCGCCCGCATGACCTTGCACGCCGCAGTCTAGGAGTATTCCTGCATGTCGTTCTTTGGCCTCCCCTCCGACCTGACCATCGCCGCCCCTGGCGCGATCCCCGTTACGGCCGACTTCGCCATCCTGACCGCGGCCGGCGCCTACACGCTTGGGCAAGTCCGGGCTTTGCGCGTGATCGAGGTGCGGAACGCCAGCGCCGGCATCGTGTCGCCGTTGCCGCGGGCCTGCCCGCCGTCACCCTAGCACCGGGCGACGGGCAGCAGTTCCGCGGCAACGGCGACGGCACGGCGAACGTCGCGGGCGCGCTGCTGGGGATTGCGCCGGGCATCTTTGACCTCGCCAGCCTGCCGCCCACGGCGGACATGCTCATCCCGGTGGCGAGCGCGGACGGGTCAATGACGGGGCGGGTGACGGCGGCGGAGCTGGTGCGGGCGGCGATGGTGGCGATCAATGGGACGGGTGGACCGGCCTCGGCACCCAGCCCCTACAACTTCCTCAGCGTCACCCTGAACGCCAGCAACGGCAACATCGGCGCCAAGGTCGCCAACGCCAGCGACGGCAGCCCGGTCAGCGTAGTGCAGCTCGGCATCGGCACGTCGGCCAGCAGCCCCCCAGCGGCCGGCGGCGTCCCGTATGCGAACGCGCCCTATTACAACAACGGGGCGGGCGAGTGGACCACTTACGTCAACGGTGCCGCTGCTAGCCTCCCTTCCGGCAACTACTACGTGTGGGCCAAGATGGCGGACGGCGTGGACCGGCTGGCCGGCGGCCCGTATGCCAAATAGGCCGATGCAACGCCGCCGCGCCGCTGGACACCGGTTCGGGGCAACGCGAGCCAGCCAGCCAGCGCGTCACGGGTTGCTTGATGCCGCAATGCACTGCCACTGCCACGGCAACACACGACGCCAGGGCAATGAGCAGTGCGACCGTGCCAGGCAGCCACCGAGCGGGCAGCTCCTGTCGTTCACCAGGGCATGAACGTGCTGACCGCCCTGGACGACCCCGCGCTGTTCGGCCCGCAGCCCTAGATGGCTGGCAAACGCTGGGCACCCGGCGGACGGCAACACTCCGCGTCGAAACCAGACACTTCCTGCCGTGCCGCTGCGATGCAGTGATGCAACAACCGACGACGGCCCGCTTAGGTACCTCACGGGAGCGGGCCTACCGCTGGCGCCTGACCTCTGGAGGTGGCACCCGGACTAGATACGGCCTTCCTGCAAGTCCGCTAGCAGGCGTTCGTTGTCGGCCAGCCAGCCCTCCAGGCGCTCCGCCCACTCGGCGGATATGTCTCTGCCGTCTGAGGTCAGCCGCATGTTGCCGGCCCTGAACGCTTCAATGTCACGCCGCAGCCCAGCGATGGTCTGCTCTGTCTGAGACACCAGGGCGGTGTATATAGGGGATTGGCGGTCCATCGTGGCAGACTCCGCAGATTTACGTGGGTCAAACCTATGGCTTGTAACGATAACCAGTTCCGCCCTGGTTCCGTGCAATATCACGTCGCCAGACACCACACTGGAAGGATGCAGGTAACCTGTTGTAGTCGCTGATTTAAACTGGAGCGGGCGAAGGGATTCGAACCCTCGACCCCAACCTTGGCAAGGTTGTGCTCTACCCCTGAGCTACGCCCGCGCACCAGCGAGGGGCGGTATTAGAGCGGTCCGCCCCGCCGTGCAAGAG
>JAABUN010007539.1_pt1 | contig 11650 bp, 10 predicted proteins | sample 5559311 | NCBI WGS metagenome assembly JAABUN01 (sample SAMN10711877, study PRJNA513370) | rock metagenome | isolation source: Antarctica rocks | place: Antarctica: Victoria Land, Siegfried Peak sud | reverse complement strand
TGCCGTTCGGCCAGCGCACCGGCCGCCAGATGCTCGACACCGTGGAGGTGCTGTCGCACCGCAAGTTCCGGGATCTGCTCACCGACGCCGGAACCCTCCTCGAAGCATTCTTCACCGAACGACACCCCACCCAGTTCGTCGCCCCCGACGAGGCGACCCTCGGCGGAGACGGCGATGTCGCAGCGGTGCTCGAAGCGGCTGACGGCTCCGGGCGGCTCGACGTACTGGTCGGCCCGGCCGGCGGGATCGGCCCAACCGGCGACCCCGCAGAGGGCGGCCTGTTCGGTGCCGCGATCACCGACATCGAGCGCCGCATCGAGGATGACCGAACAGCAGGCGCTCGCCCTCACCACCACCATGGACATCGTCGCCGGGGCACCAAGGGTGAAGTTCCCCCGGCTGGTGCCTCGCCTCGTGCCGCAGCCCTTCTCGTTGTCCACCGTCCCGAACCAGGCCGCCGCTGACCTCGGAGCTCAGTTCGCCACCGACACGGCCCCGACGCTCAACCGGCAGGCCCTCGGCGCCGAGCGGGTGTCCGACGAGTCCGGCGAAGGCGTCCAGATCGAAGCCACCGTTGCCGAGGACCCCATCGAGGCATCGCAGCTGTCCTTGCCCGTCGACGCCCTGCGAGACCGCATCCGCGGCGAAGTCCTGCGATCAAGGTTCGTCACCAGCACCCGCCAGGAATCCAACGCCATCAACCGCCTGGTCGGGGCCTTCCTGGGCGGCGCTGGAGTGACCGAGGACGACTCGACCACCTGGACCGACGCCAAGGTGTCCAACGCCGTGTCGTCGTTCCTCTCGCTCGTGCGCCAGTACCACTCGCAGCGGTGCTCCTCGCTGGAGAACGGCGTGGAGCTGGTCGACTATCCGCCGAGCGGCATCATCGCCCCCGACGAGGTCTTCCCCCGCACCGCCGCTTGGGCCCCACGCCGCTGGTACAGCGGGTGGACGCGGTCGATCCTGCCCAACGCCCGGTTCGATGCTCGCAGCACCGAGCTCACCCTCGCCGAGTTGTTCGAGTCATCGAACCCCGACGTCACCTGGTGGCTTCGGGTGGAGACCCACCAGGACGTCTGGATCCCCTGGGGTCACCGCCAGCGCCACTATCCCAACTTCATCGTGATCGCCCAGGACGGCGACCACTGGATGGTGGAGGGCAAGGCCGACGACCGAGCCAACGACCCCGACGTCCTGGAGAAGAAGGCCAAGGGATTCGAGTGGGCCCGCTTCGCTAACGACTCCGGCGACGCCACCGCCACCTGGCACTACCTCTTCGCCACCGAGACCGCCATCAAACAGGCCGGCGGCACCTGGACCGGCCTCAAGAACTTCGCCGAGTGGGAGTAGACCACCGATAGCTCCCCGGCCGTGCGCGTAGCGCGCAACACTCACAGGAACTGAAGGGCCGCTCATTGTGCTCAGTCAGCCTGTTCCGCCGCACACAGGCGGAATAGCGCCTCAAGATCATCGGGGGTCGAAGACGGACTTCCCACTATCGGCCTTGGGCCCCAGAGCGCTGTCGAGACAAGGCGCTCGGCCCGCCTTACCGCCCGCCTCCGCCAACTTCTTCGATACACCATCGTGGTCAAGCAGCTGATGCAACGCCTCTAGTCAGGTGGAGTGCTCAGGTAGAAGAAGTCCAGTTCCGGAGCCTGCTCGCTCCGCGCGAATGACAACTCTGAGGCGTTGAGTACCTCCACCTCCAGACTTGCGACAGCGGTCGATTGCTCGGCGGCAGCCTTAGCGGCTGCGGCCCACACCTCCGTCAACGCGATCCAGGCCTCACGAGCCGCCAGAGCCGGGAGCGACGGACTCATCGCCGCCTCGCTGGCAGCAGCTGGGCCTAGTTGCACGAGACTATCGATTGTGGAGTGATCCACGTCAACGCCGGGGCTAAGCGAGGGAAGGTCCTGCTCATCGAGAATGAACAGGAGGCGCAACTCCGGGGATGGATCGTCGAACCCGGGAATCGCCTCAACGCGGAGGGATCGCACTCGCGTGAATGAGCGCCCTTCGCTGGACTGCCGTCCGTGTCTCGCCTTGATCCTGTCCGTCAGGATTCTCAAGACGTCAACCACGGCTTCGGGCAGTGCCGGTCGCGAGAAGTGCCGGCTGACCGCTGTAGCGAAGTCGAACTCCTGCCCCGGCGTGGCCGGTGATCCCATGGTACGAACATCGACCAACAGGCTCCGTTCGATCGTGGAGATTCGAGCCAGGTCAGCGATGCTCGAATCGTCGAGCCACGGAATCGCTGCCCAGCCCGGCTTCCGACCCCGAGCGATCATGTGAACCAAGGCGGGATTCTGATTCCTCAGCACCGGCGCCACTTGGCAGTACCGGACATCGACACTGGTGCGCTGGAGATCGCATGTCTGAGTAAGAACGACAACCTCATCCACAGGCTCCGTAACCAGTAAGGGTTCTTCAGCCAAGGCGTAAGAGTCGTTTTCAATGGCCTCGCGGGCAGCTGCGTCGATCGGCAGGAGGGGGTGAGTAGTGGTGAGGCACACGTTGGAGAGCGACAGCACCTCCCCCTGCTTGATGAGCCGGGCCGCGTCCGATGCGCGTTGTATCGCGTCATCTTGCGAAGGCACCGGACCGTCGCTCTGTCAGGGTCGCCCGAGCTGGCGCACCGGAACGGGACGCGAACTCACGAGGGCCCGGACCGGTTCCCCAACCTCATCTGGCGACCCAGCAACTGCGTCGGCGAAGGACCCGATCCGGCGGGGCAACCGCGCGATGCTCCTCGTCGACTTGAATCGGCTGATCGCGTTCTGCCCGTCTGGGCCAGGCGCCAGGAGTGCCGATCGAATGCTCGCCGGCTCCATCGCCCCGTACTGGTCGACCATCTCCACTAGCCGGCCCAGACGGTCGGCGTTACGACCTGTCATCCGCGCGCCGGTAACCCAGTTGTGGACCGTGCGGCGGGACACACCGAGCGCATCAGCTATCTGCCCCCAAGCCAATCCACTTTGGGCATGCAGCCGGCGCAGTGCAGACGCCAAATCCTCTGCGTGGGTGGTCGGCGGGGTGGTCGCCGCCTGACGGATCGGGGCGAAAGCGCTCGCCGTAAGAAGGGACCATTCCTGTTGCGTGGCGGGCTGAGAGGGGATGTCCAAAATGCCGCCTGCGGTGACCGATCCCGCTAGGAACAACGGAACAAGGGCGAGCTTGGCAAATTGTCCAGCTGAGCTCGGAAGTCTCGTCTCAATGGCATCGAACACGGTCGGATGCACCAGTGCCTGCATCTGTGGCGCAACCGTGGGTGCAATCACTGATCGGCTCCATAGGCCTCGAGAAAGGCATTGGTGACGGCGAACCTGAAGAAGAAGTATGCGTGTTCAGCAAAGGTTCGGACCTGATCAGCGATTACGACCGGGTCGAACGATCCAACCCCCACACTTGTGCCCATGTCGATGTCCAGCAGCCAGGACCTACCCGAAACAACCGGGATCATTGGGTCCACCATCATACCTGCTGGAAGCAAGCCACTGCTGACCGTCAGGATCTCGTTATCGCCAACTTGGACTCGGCTCTGTGTAACGCTCTGTAGCACCGTGAGCGACGGGTCGACCGCCCCGACTAAGCCGACCAACGTTGGGTGGACAAGCTGGTCGATCCGATCAAGAGCGGCGCCCTCGAACTGATCGATGTACCGGACGCCAACGCGGTCCAAAATCGGCGGCCGGGACACCTGTGCGACGGCGTCGAGCAACTCGAGCATCCGCTCGCAGAAGTCGTCTCGCGAGTCGTATGAGGTCGTCTCCATCGTGATCGTCGTTTCGGTGAGGGTCACCTTCCACTGCTCGCCAGCGTCGCTGAGGGTGAGGATGGAAGGAGACGCTTGTGCAGCCGCCGGCTGCGCGATGCCACCTGGTCCGAACTCGAAAGCGATCATCTGTTGCGTCCCACGCCGTCGGACCGGATACCTGGTGAGCAGCCCTGCGAGAGTCTCCTCGGAAGCTTCGGTCACCAGCGTCGGGGTCCTTGGAAACTGAACCTGCGCCAGCACGCGGACCAGGGGCGCATCAAAGAGGTGGACCTCGGCGACGTGCGCGAGGGAGAAGGTCGAGGGCTCGGTCATCGGTTCACACGATACTTCACACTCGGATCGATGCCTAGCGATCTCATCCACGGCCTGCAGTCGGGCGAGCCTGGCCGTCATGCTGCGAGGCTACGACGGCCGAGGCCGGCAACCCGGTCCAAGCCCAGCACAGAGGCTGCCCGCAAATTCGGTAGGAACGCAGATCAGTCGCCCATCACTCTTGCCATGAGCGCATGCAGCTCGCGGTCGGGGCTCACGTGTCGCTTGTAGAGCGGGCTCGTCGGCGTCTCCGACAGGCGCACCGACAGAGCCACCAAGTCCGTGTCCTCGCCGTGCCGCTCACGATGCACGCGACCGAGGAAGGCGAACTCGTTCATCACACCGAGGACGCTGCGGCTCGCCGTCTTGGCGAACCGGCCATCGCCCATGGAACGAATCTCCTCGTCTACGAAGCGCGGGTCGACGCCGTGAGCGTCGAGTACCCGACGCAGCTCGTCGGGAAAGCGGCGGCCCAGCTCGGACGCCGGCGCCAGCGGGACGAACACCGGAAGAAGCGTCCTCTCGTTCACGAACAGCGCCACCTGCGGCTTCCAGAACAGGGCCGTGGCGTACCAGTTGCCCAGCGCCGACGGGGGCTCGACCGCCTCGCGAAGCGGGCGCTTCACACGGTCGAGGAGCTTCTTCGTCGCGTGAATCGTGAACCCCGGCGACGCACCACCGAACGACGGCGTCACGCCGAGGCGAGGCGCCGCTCACGAAGGGCCGCGAACTCCAACGCAGCACGGACGTGCTCGGTCGTCAGCTCCGGGAAGTCGGCGACGATGTCATCGACGGTCATGCCTGACGCGAGCTACTCAAGAACGTCGTAGACCGCGATCCGGGTCCCGACGAAGCAGGGCTTGCCGCTCCGCATGCCCGGCCGCGTCTCGATGAGATCGGTGAGCGCCACGCCGTTCACGCTAACCCTCCCTTGCCAGCGCCGGGCCTGGACTTCCCTGCCGAAGCGACTCAGCCCGGACCCCGGAGGGTCGCGCACAGGTGGGGACACGCAGGGCGCCAGAGGGCAGTGCGCCAGTAGGTTCTGCGCTCGTGCGCCAAGCGGAGAGTGACCAATGAAAGCGGTGGACAGCCATCTCCTCACGTTGCTCAAGAAGAGCACCCAGTTCGTCGTGCCGATCTACCAGCGCGTCTACTCATGGCAGGGGGCCGAGTGCGACCAGTTGTGGTCAGACATCGTCCGGGCAGGCAGTAGCGACAAGCTCGGGGCCCACTTCACCGGCTCGATCGTCTACGTGGCCAAAGGCCAGTCCACGAACACGTCGTCGGAGCCCGACCTCCTCATCGACGGTCAACAGCGGGTCACAACCGTGACGCTGTTGCTCGCTGCGCTTGCTCAGCACCTCGATGGGCTGGCGGAGGGCGAGCGAGAGCCATGGGACGGCTTCGCACCAAAGAAGATTCGCAACAGGTACCTCGTGAACGATGACGAGGAGGGTGAACGGCAGTTCAAGCTCATCTTGTCTCAAGGTGACAAGGACGCGCTGATCTCGATCATCCGAGGTGTTGAGCCTGACGACCACGGCCCGACGCGCGTCACCGAGAACTTCCATCTCTTCCGCAACAAGCTCGCCGACCCGACACTGGATCTTGAGACTCTTTGCAGAGGGCTCGACAAGCTCGTCGTCGTCGACGTGACGCTCACCCGCGCCGTCGACAACCCGCAACTCGTGTTCGAAGCGATGAACTCGACAGGCAAGAAGCTGTCGCAGGCCGACCTCATCCGGAACTACGTCCTCATGGATATGCCTCCAAAGGAACAGGACGCGCTCTACACCGCCTACTGGCGACCCATGGAGCTCGAGTTTCTCGGCTCGAATGACAGCCAATTCGATGAGTTCGTCCGTCACTACCTCACGATCAAGACCGGGGAGATTCCTCGCCTCGGCGACATCTACGACGCGTTCAAGGAGTACTCGTCCAGGTTTGGGTCCTCCGGCCAGACCATGGACAACCTGGTGATGGAGCTCCGTCAGTACGCCAGGCGGTACGGCGCCGTCGCTCTCGGCAAGGAAGAAGACAAGGAGCTGCGCCGGGCGTTCCAGGATCTCGACCAGATCAAGGCCGATGTCGTCTACCCGTTCCTACTCGAGGCCTACAGCGACTACGAGGCCGGGACGATCACCCACCAGGAGATGCTCGAGATCGTGGGCTTGGTGGCCTCGTACGTGTTCCGACGTGCGGTTTGTCGGGTCCCCACCAACTCGCTGAACAAGACCTTCGCCGGCTTCGGCGACGCCGTGCGCAAAGACCGCTACCTCGACAGCGTCAAGGCGCACTTCCTGAACCTCCGGAGCTACCGGGCGTTCCCCTCCGATGCGGACTTCGGCTCGGCACTGCAGACGAGCGACCTCTACAACTTCCGGCGCCGCTCGTACTTCCTTCGGAAGCTGGAGAACGACGGCCGGAAGGAACACGTGACCATCGAGGACTACACGATCGAGCACATCCTTCCGCAGAACGAGAACCTTTCGAAGGAGTGGCAAGCAGCCCTCGGCGCCGACTGGCAGGACGCTCAGCACCGACTGTTGCACACGCTCGGCAACCTCACGCTGACCGGCTACAACTCCGAGTACTCAGACCACTCGTTCCCCAAGAAGCGCGACATGGAGGGCGGCTTCCGCGACAGTCCGCTCCGCCTCAACAAGGGGCTCGGCACGCTCGACACCTGGAACGCGGACGAGATCGAGAATCGAGCACGACGTCTGTCGAAGGAGGCCGTCACGATCTGGGCCCGGCCGTTGCTGAGCGACGACGTCCTAGCCGAGTTTCAGATCCAAGGCACCGATAGCGGATTCTCGATCGAGGACCATCCCAACCTGCTTGCACCGCAGCGACGAGCGCTCTTCGAGAAGCTGAGCAGTGAAGCATCTGCCCTCGACCCGGGCATCACTCGCCACTTCCTCAAGCTCTACATCGCCTTCAAGGCAGAGACGAACTTCCTCGACGTGGTTCCGCAGAAGGCACGCATGCGGCTCAGCCTCAACATCCCGATCGAGGCTCTCCACGACGAGCGGGCACTGGCCTGGGATGTCAGCGGCAAGGGCCACTGGGGCAACGGACCGACCGAGGTCGGGCTGAACGAAGACGACGACTTCACCTACGTCATGGGATTGGTGCGGCAGGCGTTCGAGTACCAGATGGGCGGCGACTGACTCGTGACGGCGCTCACCTCCCTGCTGGAACACCTCTACGAGGGCGATGTGGTCGACACCACTGACCTGGCGCGGGTGAGCGGTACCAATCCTCGAAGCGTGGCCCGGTGGAAGGCCGAGGCCGCGGCCCCACGCCGAGAGGCAGAAGCGCGCCTGCTCGAACTCCGCTCTGTCGTCGACCTCGCTCGGCGGGTCATGCGCGATGACGCAGCCCGGTTCTGGATACGTTCGCCGAACCCCGACCTCGGCTACGAGAAGCCCCTCGACCTTGTCGCCGCCGGCCAGTACCAACGGGTGCTCGACCTCCTCCTGGCGTTGGCGGAGGGCGCCACCGTCTGACATGAGGTCGGTCGATCCGCAAGCGTTCGGCCACCTCGCGCGGACCGCCCTACGCGTGTCCCATCCGAGACCAGACGTTCGGTGTTCGGTAGCCACCGAACACCGAACATACTAGGGTGTAGACGAGTCCCCGACCATGGACGGGAGGTGAACGAGATGCCTGCGATCCGGACCGGCCAGGCCGACCGGTCGGCTCTTGCCGTCGAAGACCTCACGATGATCGCCAACCGCAGCGCTGGCCTGTCGATTTCCCTATTCGCTCCGCCCGACCGCGTCACCGTCGAAGGCGTCGGCCCGAAGCCATGGCACGCCAAGATCCACCACCGCAGCTCGCTGTCGCCTCAGGAGGCGCGGACGCTGGTCGCCGGCGCAACTCGGGGCGCGCGCGTGGTCGTGGCTGATCAGATCTCGGCCGGGGCAAAGGAGTACCTGGCCTCCGTCCCGAGCTGGGGGTGGCTCGATCGGCGTAGCGAGCTGCGCTTGCGGCACGGTTCCGCCGAGTTGGAGGTCCGGCTGTCCCCTGCGGTTGAGGACTCGCAGCCAGGTGGCGTCACCCTCGCCGCACCCGGGAGCGACGGGCCGATCCGGGGACGGGCCGGGATCAGTTACGCCGCGGCGCTCCTGCTCCCGGACCCTGCGGGGCGTCCGTCGATCCGGTCGGTCGCACGCCACGTGGGCATGGCCCCATCGACGGTCAGCGACGCGGCTGGTCTCTTGCGGGATGCGGGGCTGATCCTGCCCTCCAGTGAGCCGGCATTCCCCGACTTGTTCTGGGCCTTGGCCGCCGTGTGGCGACCGCTGCGCGTCACCCCGGTCGCCACGGTCCCTGAATCTGGCAACTTCGAGAGTCAATCACCCAACCTCGATGACCTTTCGGCCGAGGGCTGGGCGCAGGGTGGCGACCAAGCCGCGCTCGCATGGGGAGCACCGATGTTCACCCTGGAGACCCGCTCGTGGATCTGGGTGCCGGACCAGATCACGGCGCGCCGCACCGAAAGGGCGCTCGGGACGGCCACCTGGGAGGACCACGCGGCCGTCATCGTTGTCCCGCCCACAGCTCTTGCGTGCATGGACCGCCAAGACGCCCCGTCGGGCACCCTCGCCTGGCCGACCCTGCACCCGCTCTACGTCGCCCTCGACCTCGCCCAGGACCGGGCGCGTGGCCACGAGATCCTCGAGGGCTGGACCCCCGCGATCCCCACGCCACGACCGTGGGCCGAACCGGCATGACCACGATCGAGCTGGCCCCTGAAAGCGCTTCCGCCCCTCGGTGTGGTGCGGATCGTGCTCACCGGCGATGTCTCCGAGGCGGCGCTGATCGGTGGCCTGGCCGTCACCGCACGCGCTACGGGGGGCCCTCATCCGCCACCAACTGAAGCCCACTTGCGCCCCCGGGTCTGTAACTAAAGCGAGCTGCAGATTGCTTTCATTAGCGTAGGCTCAGTGAAAGCGCACTACTAGGAGGCCTTTCGTGCAGCCTGACGCCTACAGATCAACCGATCGCGGGTCCGTGCGTCGGACGCCAGAGGGGTACTGGGCGTTCATCCCGACCGATGCCCCCCGCCAGATCACGCTCTCTGACGAGGTCATCAAGCTGCTCGACGAGGCAACCGGCGCGGTCCATCGCCTTGGAGGAGTGGGGCGGCTGATCCCGAACCCGCACCTCCTGATTGGCCCCCACCTACGGCTCGAAGCGGTGCTCAGCTCCCGGATCGAGGGCACGAAGACTGATGTGGGCCAGTTGCTGCGGTACGAAGCCGGGCAGCTTCGCTCGTCCGAGGACGCCGATGACGCCGCTGAGGTTCGCAACTACGTCCTGGCAATGGAACACGGGCTCGCTCGCGTGCGGGACGGGTTTCCTATCTCGATTCGGCTCCTCCGCGAGATGCACGAGCGGCTCCTCGATGGTGTGCGCGGTCAGCACCGCCGGCCCGGCGAGCTGCGGTCGAGCCCCGTGTGGTTGGGCGGGAGCACCTTGAACGATGCCATCTTCGTTCCACCCCCTCCGCACGAGATGCAGGCCGCCTTGACCGATCTCGAGCGATTTCTGCATGAGGACGACTTGCCGCTCCTGGTCCAACTCGCCATCGCCCACTACCAGTTCGAGGTCATCCACCCGTTCCTCGACGGCAACGGCCGCATCGGCAGGTTGCTGATCCCGCTGATGCTCATCGTTCGGGGTGCCTTGCCCCAACCCCTGCTCTACCTCTCGGCGTACTTCGAGCAACACCGAAGCGAGTACTACGACCACCTGCTGATCACCAGCCAGTCGGGCGACCTGATGCCATGGCTTGCCTTCTTCCTGCGCGGTGTGCGTCGGCAGGCCCGCGACTCCGAGGAACGAACCGTCCGCCTCGTCGAACTCCAACACGTGCTGCGCAGCGAACTGCTCGACGAAGGTCGACCGAACTCTGTCGTCCGCCTGGCAGAGCAGCTCTTCTCCGTGCCGGTCGTGACCGCCGCCCGAGTCGAGGCCATGATCGGCGTCACCCGACCAACTGCCCAGGCAGCAATCGATGCACTGGTCGACCGCGAGGTGCTGGTGGAGACCACCGGTCGCGAACGACGTCGTGTGTACGAGGCACCCGCCATCTTCGACGCGGTCTACGGATCGGTCGACGTGCCCGAGAGCTCAGTCGCGCCCCAGCTTCCGCTTGGTCTCGCCTGAGTGGAAGGTGGAACGTAGCTACTTTCCACTTTCCGATGCAGCCGGAGCGAGCCCGTCGTGTCCGGTGGCGACCGAACGCTGGACAGCGTGTTCACCCATCCACGCGAGTTCGCCCTCGCCTTCCGAGCGCCACCCCTCGCCAACTCGCAGAGCGCCTGGTAGCCATTCAAGACTCGGCGACCCTCGCAGCGCGGGAGGTGGGAGCGGATGCACAGGCGTGACAACGTCCGTTCAGAGAGACATGGTGGGTCGAGAGCGTGAACTGGTGGCGTCGGTCGAGGTCAGCGGCAAGGGGGGCGAGGGCGTCGTCGTCGAGCTCGATGACGGTGCGGCAGACCTCGCAGATCAGGTGGTGGTGGACGTGGTCGGTGGGGTGGTAGACGGCCCCGCCCGGTCCGAGGTTGATCCGATCGATGACGCCGTGGTGTTCGAGGGTGTCGAGGGTCCGGTAGATCGTCGACACGTTCACATCGGGATGCTCGCCTTGGACGACCTTGGCGACGTCTTCTGCGGTCAGGTGGTGATCCGCGGCGGTCAACAGGGCGGTCACGATCGCTCGACGTCCCATCGTCACGCGCCCACCCTCGGAGCGCAGTAGATCCAGAACGGCCTCGACGCGCTTGACGACGTCGTCGTGGGGGTGGTCGTCGCGACGACGGGCGGGGGTCATGGTGACCTTGTTGGCACGGGGCAACCTCCGAGAGGGACGCTACTGGTGGTCGTGGACCGTTTCGAGGCCTTCCTCGTGGACATGGGAATGGCCGTGTGCGGTGCCGTCGACGTGGGCATGGCCGGTTGTTCCATGCCGACAGCATCGGCGAGGACGCCCACCGAGCACGGCCCCTCTTGTAGACGTCCGAGGAGACGCACTCGGCTGGCCGTCGCCAGGGCCTGCATGGATCGCGCGACATCGGTCGCGGCCTGCGAGCTGATCGGCGCTGTCGGGGCGACGCCGTGGACCTTGGCCATGCGGACTTATGCTCTCATGCGCATGCGAGCATCTAAAGGTAGTCCTTTCGGGACCTCATCGCTCGAGCCTTGAGCGGGTCGTCGTCCGTCGCACCGCACGGGTTCGTAGATGCGGACGTGTTGCATCAGAGGGGGGATCGCTACTACGGTCCCGCCGCATGGACCTTCGCCCCAAGTCGTCCATCATCGGGATCGCACTGGTCCTCAGCGTTCTCGCCGCAGGTTGTGGCAGCACCTCCAACGATGTCGGCGAGTCGGGCGATGGTGAGCGGTTGAAGATCGCGACGACGGTCGCTCCGATCACGAGCATCGTTGCCAACATTGTGGGTGACCGAGCCGACGTGGAGGGCATCGTCCCGGAGGGCACGAACTCCCACACCTTCGAGCCGAAGCCGAGCGCGGCCGAACTGCTCT
>JAABUN010007538.1_pt1 | contig 11651 bp, 10 predicted proteins | sample 5559311 | NCBI WGS metagenome assembly JAABUN01 (sample SAMN10711877, study PRJNA513370) | rock metagenome | isolation source: Antarctica rocks | place: Antarctica: Victoria Land, Siegfried Peak sud | reverse complement strand
GAGCACCCAGGCCAGGTTGAAGCGCACGATGGCCGTATCGGGCTGGTTTTCATTAAGATACTCGTAGCCCTTCTTGCTGAAAAACTTGCTGGCCTCAGGCCGCGAGGGAAAGCTGCGGTCCACGTCGGCCAGCACGGCGGGGCCTACCAGCTGCTGCGCCTGCGCCGCCGACGCGCCGCCAAACAGCGGCTGCAGCCGCTGCGGGCCGCTGGCCGGGGGGGTAGGGGCACCCTTGCGGCTCTTCTGAGCCTGGGCGGGCAGGCCGAGCGTGGCGCCCAGCACAACGAGAAACGCACCGCGCCGCACGCGGGGGGTAAGCCAAAAAAACACGCTGCGAAAGAGTTAAAAGCCAGGTAAAATAAACTACGGCGCCGCCGTATTTGGGTAAAAGTAACCCAGCCCCGGCAAAATGCCAGGGTAATAATTTCCTAACCAACTGGTAACCGAAGCACTGCCTACCAAAGGCGCGTATCGGTGATGCCGGGCGGCAGCGGGGGCATGGTACCCAGGCCAAGTACGCACCAACCCGGCTCGACGCCAAACGCGCCGCCGAGCAGCACGTAGCTCACCCAGCGCAGCAGCGTTTGGCCGCTGTAAGTACTGGTATCGGGGTCGTATTCCCGGATTAAAAGCGCGTCGCCGACCTGGAAATCGTGGTCGTTTTCGCGCACGTCGAAGGGTTTGGTGCCGGCTGCTACGGCCGTGAAGCAGGGCGTCCAGAGCTGCAGCTCGTGGGTGCGGGTGCGGGCAGTAGTAACGGTTGACATAGGGGAGGTGGCGTAGCGTTGCATAGTGGAATGGGCCGGTTGAAAGTGGCCGAATACTGTAATTTACGAAGAAAACGCGACAGTCGCCGTTTTCGTGCTGTTCTGCCCTAACTCCGTGGCCCGCGCCAGCGTAGGCGCGGGGCTCCCTATCCCCTCCTTATGAAGTATACTTTTCGCCGGCTGGCCCTACCCCCGCTGGGCCTTTTGCTGGCTGCCGTGGTGGTGCTGCTGACCAACGAGTGGGCCGTGGCCCGCGCCAGCCATCGCGTTGCCAACGTGCCCTACGTGGCCGCCTCCGCCCCCGATTTTGACGCTAAGCGCCACTTGCTCGACATCTACCAGCCCAAAAAGGAGGCCGCGCCGCGCCCGGTGGTGCTGTTCATCCACGGCGGCAACTGGAACAGCGGCAGCAAAGACGATATTCTGTATAAAGCCATTGGCCGGCGCCTGGCTAAGCAGGGCTTCGTGGGGGTAGTAATCAGCTACCGCTTAGCGCCGCAGGTGCTGGTGCCGCAGCAGGCCGACGACTGCGCCCGCGCCCTGGCCTGGACGGTAGCCCACATCCGAGAATACGGCGGCGACCCGGCGCGCATCGTGCTCATGGGCCACTCGGCGGGCGGCGGGCTGGCCGCCCTGCTGGCCACCGGCTCCGATACGCTGCTGGCCCGCCACGGCCTACCCCCCCGCGCCGCCCACGCCGTGCTGCTCGATGACCCCGCCGGCCTCGACATGCTCGACTACCTCACCAAGATGCAGTACCCCGGCGACGCGAAATATCTCGTGCCCTTCAGCAAAGACCCGGCGGTGTGGCGGCAGGCCTCGGCGCTGTATCATATGAAAGCCGGCGCGCCACCGTTTAGTATGTACATCGGCGGCGAAACTTACCCTTCGATTAAGAACAGCAGCGAGAAATTCCGGCAGCGGATGAAGCAGCTAGGTGAGGAACCGAAGTACACGCTGCTACCCGGCAAGTCGCACGTGGGCATGGTGACGCAGCTGTTTTGGAGTAGTAATTTGCTGTACAAGGAGCTACACCGGTTGGCGCAGTAAGAACAAATGCTACCCGCTTATGCTTAGTGAGCGGGCGAACTTGGTGCTAGCCTTGCTTTATCATGACGCTACCATTGTTGGTAATGGCTTTTACTTCCTGGCCGCCACTGCCTAGGTTAGCCCTTACTTCGTGGTATTGCCCTTTTGGCTTACTAACGGGCAGCTTGGTTTTGATACTGCCCCCGTTGGTGCTGGTGAAGAACTGAGCTGAGTAGTTGGCTGGTATCTGCCAAGTGATGCCGCCGTTGATGGTAGCCACGTCGAGGCCGCTGCCTTCCCACTGGTGGCCGCTGAGCTTAATAGACAGACCCCCGTTGATGGTTTTACCCGTAACCTGGCCGCCTAGCTCAGCCAGGGATACACCGCCGTTCTGCGCGTGGAAATCGATGGCGCCTTGCAGTCCAGTGAGACTAATGCCTCCGTTGTGAGTGGTGAGGGCTAGGGCCGTGCGGCGGGGCACGAACACCTCGAAGCTGACCGCCCCCTGCTGGATGTTACCGGGCGTGGCGGCTCGTAGGTTGTTGCTGGTGGTAGTGATGAGAATAGCCTTGGCTTGCGCCTGGGCCTCCTGCTCGCTGGCACCCCAGGTCTGAATTTTAGCCCGGATGCGCACGCCGGGGCCATCCCAGCCCCGCACGGTGATGCCGCCGTTGTTGCCGCCATCAACGGTGAGGGGCTGCCCCTTGGGGGCGCTCATGGTCAGGTCGCGGGTTTCGCAGAAGCGCTTTTGACGTTCAAACGCCTGGTTGCGGTCACCCATGTAAATGGTACCGCCGCTACCTGAGTTTTGGCAGGTGGAGGTGAAGGTGGGCGCGGGGGTAGTTTGGGCGGTGGCGGCCAGGCCGCTGGCTAGGGCCAGGCCAAGGAATAATGATTTCATGGGAGGTAGGAAACGGGTTTCGGAAACCGCACTAACTGCGGCACTGACTGGATTACCAGCCGAAACTCGATTCGTTACAGACCACTCGTTTTTTTGAGCTAGCTCGAACTGCTTTCCAGCAATGGAGCGGCTAAAAAAGAAAGCGCTGCGACCTGTCCCAGAGCAGGGCGCCGCGCGTAGCGTAATATCAAAAATGCCCTACTGCGCCATTGGGTACGTCAGGCCCATGTTCTCGAATAGGAAGGCCCACTTGTCAGTCTGCTCGCTGATGACCTGGGCGGTGCTGCGGCCCGCGCCGTGGCCGGCCTTGGTTTCGATGCGGATGAGCACCGGGGCCGGGCCCTGCTGGTCTTCCTGGAGGCGCGAGGCGAACTTGAAGGAGTGCGCCGGCACCACGCGGTCGTCGTGGTCGGCGGTGGTGATGAGGGTAGCCGGGTACACGGCCGGCTTCAGGGCGTGGTAGGGCGAGTACTTATAGAGGTACTGAAACATCTCGGGCGAGTCCTGGGCGGTGCCGTAGTCGTAGGCCCAGCCCGCGCCGGCCGTAAACTGGTTGTAGCGCAGCATGTCCATCACGCCTACCGCCGGGAAGGCCACCTTGAACAGCTCGGGGCGCTGGCTCATGGTGGCGCCCACGAGCAGGCCGCCGTTCGAGCCACCCGAAATAGCTAGGTAGTCCTTCGAGGTGTAGTTGGTCTTAATCAGGTACTCGGCCGCCGCGATGTAGTCGTCGAACACGTTCTGCTTCTGGAGCCTGGTGCCGGCATTGTGCCAGCTTTCGCCGTACTCGCCGCCGCCGCGCAGGTTGGGCACGGCGTAGATGCCGCCGTTTTCGAGCAGGATGATATTGGAAGTGCTGAAACCCGGCGTCAGGCTGATGTTGAAGCCACCGTAGGCGTAGAGCAGGGTCGGGTTCCTGCCGTTCAGCACCAGGCCCTTTTTGTAGGTGATGAGCATGGGGATGCGCGTGCCGTCCTTGGAGGTGTAGAACACCTGCTTCGACTCAAACTTGCTGGGGTCGAACTGCACGCCGGCCTTCTTATACACCGTCGATTTGCCGCTGGCGAGGTCGTACTTGAAAATGGTGGGCGGGTAGGTGTAGGAGGTGAACGTGTAATACGTCTCCTTGTCCAGCTTCTTGCCGTTGAAGCCGCTGGCCGCCCCTACCCCTGGCAATTCAATGGTGCGCAGCTTCTTGCCCATCAGGTCGTATTCCTCCACCAGCGAGGTGGCATCCTTCAGGTAAGTAGCGAAGATTTTGCCGCCTACCGTGTTCACATCCAGCACGTTCTTGGTTTCGGGCAGCAGGTTTTTCCAGCTGGCCTGCCTGGGCGCGGCGGCGTCGGCGGTTACGAGCCGGAAGTTGGGCGCCTGGTAGTTGGTGAAGATATAGAGCTTGCTGCCCACGTTGTCGGCCACCTGGTTGATGCTCTTTTCGTCGGGCACCACGTTCACGATGGCGCTGCCGGGCCGGCTCAGGTCTTGCAGGTAGAGCTTGTTGCCGGTGGTGGTGTTGGCGGCCGAAATAACGAGGAAGCGCTCGTCCTCCGTCACGTGGGCGCCGATGTAGCGGTTCGGGTCTTTCTCGCCGCCAAAGATGAGCTTGTCGGTGCTTTGCGGCGTGCCCAGCTGGTGGTAGTAGAGCTTGTGAATCTGGGTTTTACCCGCCAGCTGGCTGCCGGCCTTGGGCTTGTCGTAGCTGCTGTAGTAAAAGCCCGCGTTGCCCTTCCAGGCCAGGCCCGAAAACTTCACGTCCTTCAGCGTGTCGCCCACGATGGACTTATCGGCCGTTTTCAACACAATCACCTTGCGCCAGTCCGAGCCGCCCTCCGAAATCTGGTAGGCCGCCAGGCTACCGTCGTGGGTAAAACTGATGCCCGCCAGCGAAGTCGTCCCGTCCTTCGAGAAGGTATTGGGGTCCAGAAACACCGCTGGCGCGCCCGTGCCCAGCTGTCGGTACAGGACGTACTGGCTTTGCAGGCCGGTATTCTTGGAGAAATACGTGTACTTGCCCTCCTTGGTGGGTGCCGAATATTTCTCGTAGTTCCAGAGTTTGGTGAGGCGCTCGCGGATGGCCTCGCGGTACGGAATCCTGCTCAGGTAGTCCTGCGTCACCTTGTTTTCGGCCCGCACCCAGTCCTTGGTATCGGCGGCCTGGTCATTTTCGAGCCAGCGGTAGGGGTCGGCCACCTTGGTGCCAAAGTAAGTGGTGGTAGTGTCCACCTTCCGCGTCTGGGGGTAGGGTAAGGCCCTGATGGCCGCCATTGTCTGGGCCGCCGCCGGGCCGGCGGCGAGCAAGGTTAGCAGGATAGTAAGGTTTTTCATGAGAAAAGGAGGAAGTAAGTCCCGCAAAGTAAGCAGTTTATCGGAAAGAGCATGCAAAAAAGAACGTCATACTGAACGCAGTGAAGTATCTCGCTCGCACCGATGGGTTACTCATCCAACGAAGCGGCAGAGATACTTCACTGCGTTCAGTATGACGTTCTTTTTTAGGGCAATAAAGAAAATCTACCCGAAGAGCGCGCCTTGCTGCGTAGGCCGCTCGAAATCCAGCAGCCAGCGCTTGCGCAGCAGCCCGCCCGCGTAACCCGTGAGCGAGCCATCGGCGCCCACCACGCGGTGGCAGGGCCACACGATGGCCAGCGGGTTCTGCCCATTGGCCGCGCCCACGGCCCGCACCGACTTCGGATTGTTGAGCAGCTGGGCCACGTCGAGGTACGAGGCCGTGCGGCCGTGCCCGATACCCGCCAGCGCCGCCCACACCTGCCGCTGAAACGCGGTGCCCGTGAGGGGCGCGCAGGCCAGGTCAAAATCGCGCAGCTCGCGGTTGAAATACGCTTTCAACTGCCGGTGGGGCTCGCGCAGGCACGCGGCCAGGTCGGCCGGCGCGGTGGGGGTAGGCGCCTCGTGGTCGATAAACCGCACGGCGTGCAGCCCGGCATCGGAGCCGTGCAGGGCCAGCATCCCAATGGGCGAGTAGAGGTGGGCGGTGGCTTGCATAACGAGTAGGGTAAGCTTTAGCTTGCCGTATGTTGCTTATTTTTTTCAATAATACGGCAAGCTGAAGCTTACCCTACACTACCCACTACCTGCTGCCTCACCAGCAGGCGCGGCTGCGCCTGGGCCTGCTGCACCAAGTCTTGGGCGTGGCGCAGGGCCTCGGCGCTGGCGTGGTGCAGGTGGCGGCGGGGCGGGCCGTCGGGAACGAGCTCGGCATCCCAGAGGCCCGAGCGGTGCCACTGGTCGAGGTGGTCCCAGTCGGGGCGGTCGATGATGGGGTAGAGGCACACGCCCAGCAGCGGCAGGCCGGCGCTCAGCGCCTGGGCGCACTCGCGGCCAATCATGTTCCACCACAGCGGCCGGTCCACGCCGGGGTGGCTGGTTTCGGTAACGACGAAGGGGCGCTTGTAGCGCTTGTGCGCCTGGGCCAGCAGCTCGCTCAGGGGCACCCAGCGGGGGTCCAGCACCGGGTTGTTCCAGCCCAGGTGGCGGTGCGGGCGCAGCTGCCACTGGTTATCGTAGTAGTAGTTGAAGCCCACGATGTCGAGCAGGCTTTCGTGGCCGCCCAGCTCGGGGCACAGGCGCCCCGCCAAGATATCGGTGGCCTGAAACTGGTTGCGGTGCGCCCGGCGGGCTTCGCGCTGGTGGCTCACCCAGGGGTTGGGCGGCGCCACGATGTTGACGAGCGGCTCGGTGCTGAGAAAGCGAATGCCGGGGTCGGCCTCGCGCAGGGCCCAGCTGCCCTCGATGTAGGCGCGCATCAGGCCCAGCTTCACTTCCCAGCCCTGGCCCACGCAGTAGGGCGCGGTGCCGCGCACGTCGCCGCCGAGCCACGACATAAAGCTCACCTCGTTGATGGGCGTGACGATGAGCGTACCCTCGGGCCGCTCGGCGCGGTAAAACTCGACAAACGCGCGGCAGAGCGCGGCAAAGCGCCGGGCAAACATGGGGTGCAGCGGCGTGAGGTCGTCGGGGTAGCCGAAATGGCACAGGTCCCAGACCTGCTGAATGCCGTGGCGCTGCCCGGCCCGCAGCATCGTTTTTACGGTGCTGAAGTCGTAGTGGTAGGGCGTTTTCTCAATCTGGGCCCAGCGAATGCCTTCGCGCACGGTCTTGATGTTGAACTGTCCGAGGTCGGTGTAGTCCTCAGCGAGCAGCTGCAGGTGGCCGGTGAGGGGTAGGAAATCGACCCGGTTGCCAAAGGCATTGAGCTGGTCGGTGCACTCGTAGCCGCCCCACCAAAAGGAGTCGAACGGCGTTTCGGTTAGCGTATTTTTCATAAGGTAATTAATTAGTTGTCATTGCGAGCCTGCGAAGCAATCGCACTGAAACGATGGATGAACAACCGGCGCGGGTATCGTGCGGGTGCGATTGCTTCGCAGGCTCGCAATGACGGGCGATTGAGAAAAGTTAATGTCAAGCCCTGCCGATTAAGGACTTGGCTTCGATAAAAATGCGTTTGAATTCGGGGTGGCTGGCGCGCACGGCGTCTTGCACGGCCACCACGGCCCGCTCGACCTCGGTGGCCGTGAGCTGGTCCTCGAAGTCCACGTCCAGGGCCAGAATTACCTCGTCGGGGCCCAGGTACATGGTGAGGGGCTGGCGCACCTGCACCACGCCCGGCGTGTGGCGGGCCGCTTGCTGTAGCTCTTTGAGGGTAGCGGCGTTTACGCCCTCGCCCACTATCAGTTGCTTGGTGCGCGTCACGAGCAGGATGGCCACCGCCATCAGCAGCAACCCAATGAGAATGGAGGCCGCGCCGTCGAGGTAAGGATTAGCGAGCAGATGCCCTAAAAAAACGCCCACCAGCGCGATGAGCAGGCCCGCCACGGCGGCCCCGTTCTCAAATACGGAGGCGAAAATGGCCGGGTCGCGGCTGGTGCGCAGCGTGTGCCAGAAGCTGTGGCCCGGCACCTGCCGCTCCAGCAGCGCCTGCACGGCTACCCAGGCCGAGGCCCCCTCAAACACGAGGGAGATGCTCAGTACCACGTAGTTCCAGAGCGGGTCTTCGAGCGGCTCAGGATTTTGAATGTGCTTGATACCCTCGTAAAAAGACATGCCGCCGCCGATGGCAAACACCAGCACGGCTACAATCAACGCCCAGAAATACAGCTCTTTGCCGTGGCCAAACGGGTGCTGGTCGTCGGCGGGCCGCTGGCTGCGGTGCATACCGTAGAGCAACAGCCCGCCGTTGCCGGTATCAACCAGCGAGTGAATGCCCTCGGAGAGCATGGCCGACGAGCCGGTGAAATAAGCCGCCACGAACTTGCTGATGGCAATGGCCACGTTGGCCGCCATGCCGCCGTAGAGCGCGAGTTTAGAGGAAGAGGATGCTGACATACGAATTCAGGGTTTACGCGCCCGGCCGGGTGGGGTTGGCCAGGCCGCGTCGGCGAGGGGGGGTAGGGGCACCCAAAATCTACCTACAACCAGGTATTGCCTGGCATACCCGCCAGGATGGACTTTTGCTGAAGCGCCGCCCAAAAAGCTAATCTTGCTACGTGGTAAAAATTTGAGGATTAGCTGGTTATTTTCAAAGGCGAATAGCTTAGCCGTAGGTTCGCCGCCGGCCTCACCTCACGCCCTGCCCCATGCGCTACCCCCTGCTTTTTGGCTGGCTATGGCTGCTGCCGCTGGGGGCCGCGCTGGCCCGGCCGCCTACCCCCCCGCCCGACACCCTGCGGCTGCGAGCCAGTAACGATGGCCCCTGGAGCCACTACTTCGCCTATTGCTTTGACCCCGGCGCGCAGCCCCTGAGTGGCGGCCGCGCGGCGGCGCTGTGGGCGGCGGGCCGCTTCCGGCCGATGCCGCCGGGGCGGGTGTTTCAGGCGGGCTTCACCCGCGACCGGCTGTGGCTGCGCGCCACGGTGGTGAACACGCTGCCGCGGCGCACGCGCTTCGTGTGGAGCCTCTACGCGTTTGTGGACAGCGCGGCGCTGTTCGTGCAGCCCGGCGGCCGGGGGGCGGCGCGCTTCGTGGCCGGCACCAGCGGCCGGGTGGTGGCGGTGGCGCGGGGCTTTCCGGCGCGGGCCAGCTGCCTGCCTTTCTGGCTGGAGGCCCACGCCCAGGCCGTGGTGTACCTGGCCGTAGAAAACCACACCGGCGCCACCTACCTGCCCACCGACCTCACCACGGCCGAGGACTTTCTGGCCTACGAGCAGGCGTTTTTCTTCACCAAAAGATGGACCTGGCTGCTGGGCCTGTACCTGGGCAGCGCCCTGCTCAACCTGGTGCTGTTCGCGTTTCTGCGCGACCGCCTGCACCTGTGGTACGGGGCGTATATCCTGTTCGCTACCTGGTTTTTAGTGATGGAGGATGGCCTCGATGCCTGGCTGCTGCCGCAGCCGCTCTACACGCTGGGCTGGCGGCTGGGGCAGTATAGCCTGCTGCTGCTGGCGCTGGCCTGCCAGCTGCGGGTGCTGAGCCGCTTTATGCGCCTGCGCCAGGGCTGGCCGCGCCTGCACCGCCTCAGCTGGGGGCTGAGCGGCCTGGCCGCCCTCGCCGCGCTGGCCTACGCGCTGCTGGCGGAGCGGGCCCGGCAGGCGGGCGGGGGTTCGCTGGCGGCCCTCAACGGCAGCCGCGAAACCGTGCTGTGGGCCGTGCTGGTGGGCGGCGGCCTGCTGCTGCTGGCGGTGGGCCGGCGGGGCCGCCGGGTGCAGCGGCGGCTGGCGGGCTACTATGGCCTCGCCTACGCGTGCTTCTTTCTGGGCAGCCTCAATTTTCTGCTCAATCGCTCGGGCATGGTCAACATTCACCTGGTGAACCCCAACGCCCTGGCCTGGGGCCTGGCCCTGGAGCTGGTGCTGCTGAGCGTGCTGCTCACGGCGCGCTTTCGCCAGGCCCAGCGCCAGAATACCGACCAGCGCCTGCGCCGCCTGCACGAGCGCGCCGCCGCCGGCCAGCACCTTATTGGGGCGCAGGATGAAGAGCGCGAGGCCCTGGCCCGCGAGCTGCACGATGCCCTGGCCCCCGGCCTCACGGCCATGCACCTGGCCTGGCAGGGCCGGCAGGTGCGCCAGGCGCTGGCCCACGGCCCGCCCGCCCTCACCGAGGCGCACGCCCACACCGAGGCCCTGCTGCGCCAGCTGCGCTACGACGTGCGCACCCTCAGCCACGCGCTGCTGCCTGCCCCCCCCGGCGCGCCCCTACCCCTGCCCGACGCCGTAACGCTGCTGGCCGAAACCCTGAGCCTGACCGACGAAGGCCCGCTCGTGACCAGCCACTGCGATGCCGCCACCGCCGCCCTGCCCCTACCCTTGCAGCAGGCGGCCTACCGCATCGTGGCCGAGCTGCTGCACAACGCCCTGCGCCACGCCCAGGCCCGCCACGTGCGGGTGGCCGTGCGCCGCCTACCCGCCACCCTGCGCCTCACGGTCGAAGACGATGGCCGGGGCTTCGACCCGCTGGCGCCACCGCCGCCGCGCGGGGGGCTGGGATTGCGCGGCGTGCAGGCCCGCACGGGCTACCTGCGCGGCCAGGTGCAGGTGCGCAGCCACCCCGGCCAGGGCACCAGTATCACGGTAGAGCTACCAATTTGATTTTTGCAAGTAATTTATTATGAATACTATACGGATGATGCCGGTGCTGCCGCTCGTCCGTTTGCCGCTTTTGTTACCCCTCCCTCTCGCTTGCTATTACAGCAGTTCTCAGGCTGGTGTATAGGGGGCGGGCTGCCGGCTTTTTGCCGGCGGTCCGCTCTTTGAAAGAACAAGCGGCCCCAACGACGAGCGGACAGCCGGCAAAAAGCCGGCAGCCCGCGCCCTGTGCTTCGGGTACACCAGCCTGAGAACCGCTGTAAATTAATTCCTACCCCTATGCCGTGCCGCCTGCTACTCGTCGATGACCACCCGGCCCTTACGCGGGGGCTGGCCGCGCTTTTCAGCCAGGAGCCGGACCTGGAAGTGTGCGGGCAGTTTGCCAGCGGCGAGGCGCTGCTGGCCCATCTGGAAGCCCGCTCTACCCCCCCCGCCAGCCTGCTGCTGCTCGACCTGCACCTGCCCCCGCCCCACGATGGCCTGAGCCTGCTGCCGCGGCTGCGCCGCCAGTGGCCGGGGCTGCGGGTGCTGGTGTTCAGCAGCGCCACCTCGCCCATGCTGGTGGCGCAGGTGGCGGCGGCGGGCGCGCGGGGCTTCCTCGATAAGTCGGCCGAGGCGGGGGCGCTGTTGGCCGCCATCCGGGCGGTGCACACGGGGCAGCTGGTGTTTCCGGCGCGGGTGCGGGTGCACGCGTCGGTGCCCGGCCCGCCCACCGAGCCGGGGCAGGTCGATGCCGAGGCGCTGCTGCGCCTGCGCCAGCTTTCGGCCCGCGAGCGCGAAATAGTGGGCCTGGTGCGCGAGGGGCTCTCGACCCGCGCCATCGCGGCGCGGCTGTCGCTGGCCGAATTCACGGTGAGCACCCACCGCCGCAACCTGATGCAGAAGCTGGGCGTGCACGGCCTGGCCGAGCTGGTGCGCTTTGCCCACGAGCACGGGCTATGAATAGGTACCCGGCAACTTGCCCCTCTGCTATGAGATAATGGCAAGAAAAAATTACCTAAAAATGGGTATTGCAGATGATTAGGAGATGAAGGAGCTTTGTAGTGGTAGTTGAGCTACTGCCTAGCCAGCCACCACCTACGCTCTCTTTCCTGAACTATGAAAACAAGCAGTACCCCTTGCCGGGGTCGGGTAGCGGCGTGCCTGCTGCCCGGCCTCTGGTTGCTGGTGGGCGCGGTGCGGCCGGTGGCGGCGCAGGGCTGGCTAGGCCTGGCCCAGAGCAACTACGGCGGCACCAACAGCGCCTACCTCAACCCCAGCGCCCTGGCCGACTCGCGCCTGCGCGCCTACCTGGGGTCCTCTCAGGAAACGGAAAATATAGCACGTTAAGGAAAATGGCTGAGCGGGCGAGCTATTATGGCCCGAAAACTTCGAGCAGTGGGCTACCAATGAAGTACAGTTTTCTCATCCAGCAGACTT
>JAABUN010007537.1_pt1 | contig 11652 bp, 10 predicted proteins | sample 5559311 | NCBI WGS metagenome assembly JAABUN01 (sample SAMN10711877, study PRJNA513370) | rock metagenome | isolation source: Antarctica rocks | place: Antarctica: Victoria Land, Siegfried Peak sud | reverse complement strand
GATGCGGTTGCGGTCCAGCGACGGCTGGAACGAGAAGTCGAAGCTCGCCAGCGTCTTGACCGTGGACAGCCGCGCCATCCGCAGCGCCGCCTTGACCCGCGGCCCCTCGCGTCCGGTGAACTCCTCGGCCAGCAGCGTGTCGATCGCCTCAACCGCGCCGATCTCGCCGCGCTCGAGCTGCTGCATCGTATGGTCCAGCACCTCCAGCGCCCGCGGCATCCGCAGCCCGACCAGGTTGCGCCGGACACGGTCAAGCGTCGCTGGGCCGGCATCCTCCGCCCTCATCCCGGATGCCCCCCGCCCGCAAGCCGTCGGCCGACCGCCTCGTAGAACTCCAAAGGCCGCTTGCTCACTGCGTCGCCTGGGCGGGCAGCAGCCAGCACGGCCGGGGATCCCGACCGCGGCGTTTCGCTGTTGGCCGGCGGCGGCAGGCGGCGGTGCCCGGCTGCGATCTGCCGCCGGCCGCTCCCCTCCAGCACGGGGTGGGCGGCGACCAGCGCGTCACCCTCGTAGATGCGCACCTCGCCGGCGAGCACCTGCACCTCGACCGCGCGCTTGCGCGTCAGGTCGGGCACCGAATACAGGTTGCCGTCCACCGAGACCATGCCCTCGCGGGTGATCCGCCGGTCCAGCCGCAGCACCGCCTGGAACGGGCCTGCCGGCAGCGGCTGCAGGCTCGGCCGCTCGTCGGCGAAGTGCTCGGACACGACGCGCCGCGTGGTGGCGTGCGTCCGCGCGTTGGCGACCTGATCCAGCCACTGCCGGAACTGGGCGTTGAGGTCGTCGAGGTCACGGAAGCTGCGGGCGAGGAAGAAGTCCTCGCGGATGTAGCGGAACGGGCGCTCCACCTTGCCCTTGGTCTTGGCCCGATACGGGCGGCACGCCCTGGGCAGGAAGCCGTAGTGCCGGCCTAGCTCAAGCAGGCTCTTGTTGAAGACCACGTTGCCCTCGGCATCCTCGCCAGTAACGGCCGTGCGCATGCGGTCATACAGGACCTCGGACGGCACGCCTCCCATCGCCTCGAACGCCGCCACATGGCAGCGCAGCACCGTCTGCAGGTCCTGGTGGGCGACGAACCGGCCCCAGATCAGCCGGCTGTGCCCCAGCACCATCGAGAACAGCCATACGATCCGCACCTGGCCTGGGTCGTCGGCGAACTCGGTGCGGAACTGCGCGAAGTCCACCTGCGCCTGCCGGCCCGCGGGCGTTTCGAACCGGCGCTCGAACACCGGCGCCGGCGCCGGGCGGACGTCGTGCAGGAAGCCGGTCACCGACGTGTAGCCGCCCTTGAAGCCCAGCTCGCGCACCTCGCGCCACAGCCGCCGGCCGCTCAGCTCGGGATACGACGCGAGCCGCTCCCGCAGGTAGGGCGCGAACCCGTCGATCAGCAGCGCCCGCGGCTTGCGGGGCTTGTAGGCCGGCGGCTCCAGGCCGCGGGCGATGTACTTGCGAACCGTCTTGCGGTCCAACCCGGCACGGCGGGCGATGTCGGACACCGACAAGCCCTGGCGATGAAGATCAAGGATCATAACAAGCTTCCCCAGTCGAACCACCAGCGCCCACCCCCGAAACACAGAGGCAATCTGACGCCAGCAGCCGCCCAACCCGCAGGTCAGGCCGTTACAACAAACTGAGGAATATTCATTTGGCACTTCCGGGGAGTATCGCAGGCGCCGCTACATCCCGCAGCGCCGGGCCGGCAACGGAACCGGCGCGGGTGGCTGCGAGCTGGAGCACGACGCCCGCCGCGGTGGCCGATGCTTCCACGTAGTCCGGCTCATCGCCGTCGTAGGCGGCCCTGAACAGGGCGTTGAACCGCTCGGTCGAGCCGAACACGTCCTCGCCGGTGTAGCGTACCGCCGGGTGCCACCATGCAGCGCTCGACACGTTCTCCGCGGCGCCGCGGAGGGCCTTGGTGAACTCGGCATAGGCAGGCCCTGCGATCATGGTCAGCACGGAGGGTTTCAGGCCGAGGTCGCGCATCTGCGTGCGTACTTGGATCAAGTCGTTGACGTAGCCGCCTACGAACACCCAATCGGGTGCCTGGGCGCGCATGGCCGTCAGCGGCGAGGCGAAGTCCATGGCGCCCACCGCAAACTTCTCGTCGTAAACAACTTGCATGCCGCGCCCGATGGCTGAGCGCCGGGCCTCAGCCCCGAGAGCCAGCGGCAGCAGATCGTTGCGCGCCAGCACCGCAACCCGCTTGGCTTGTGGGACCGTTGTCGCGACCAGACCGGCCAAGGGCTCGGTCAGGGTCTCGTTGGGCGTGAAGGTCCCGAACAGGTACTTGTAGCCCTGGTCGTAGACCTCACGCGACGACGCGCTCGGCGCTATGATCGGAATGCGGTGCCGTTCGGCGATGGTGCTGGCGGCCTTGGCCGCCCCCGACCCGAACGGCCCGAAGAGGGCATGCACCCGCTCGCCCGTGACGAGCTGTTCGGAAGCCTGAACGGCGCGGGGCGTCGCCGACTGGTAGTCGGAGTAGATGATCCGCACCGGCAAACGCCGGCCGCCGACTTCCAGCCCGCCCGCCTCTGTGACCTGTTTAGCCCATAAGTCGTAACCCCGCCGTTGCTTGCGGCCTTCGGGCGCTAGCGGGCCGGTCAAGGGCAGCGGCGCACCGATGCGCAGCTCGTCGGCGACTTGCGAAAAGGCAGGCGTAGCAAGGGCCGAGGAGGCGGCGGCTCCGAGTAGCACCCGGCGGCGGAGCGTCAGCATGGGCAGTGTCCTACGTGTCGGAGAACTTTGATCGCACCGACATCGTGCTTGAAACCTTGCCGGTGCCCGAAGCGCCCATTGGTGTCGGCAGTGTTCTCGGAATCAGCACACCGCTTTGGGCTTCATAGCCGATGTCCGGCCATGGCGTGTTTGAGAGCGGCGAGCAGAACTTCGGCGGCACGCGGCAGCACGCGGCCCCGGGCGGTGAACACGTCGATCGAGGCGCGCGCCAGCGGCGCATCGAGCAAGGGAATCGCGCGCAATTGGCCCGACGCCAACTCGCGGACGATGACCTCCGGTGGCAGCACGGTCGCGGAGTGGCCCGCGATCGCCAGGCACTTCGCCATGTCGAGGGAGTTCGTTTCCACCAGCGGCATGGGCGTGGCGTCGGCCAACGCCGCCGCTTTCTCGATCAGCGTGCGAATGCCGAAGCTGCGGTCCGGCAAGGAGTGTGGAACAGCGAGCACCGCTGCGATGGACAGGCCGGCCTTGGCGGCCAAAGGGTGGTCTGGACAGACTACCGCCTGCAGGGGCTGCGGCCACCGCATCCGGAGCAGGAGTTCGCTCCGATAGGGCGGATCGAGCGCGACGCCGATGTGTGCCTCTTCGCGGAGTACGGCCTCGGCGACTTGGTGCGTGCCGGCGATGCGGACCTGGATCGACACACCGGGATGTGCGCCCTGGAATGCGGCGAAACAGGCTGGCAGAACTCGACCGGTCGCAGCTTCGACGGCGGCGACGATAACGCGGCCGCACCGGAGCTCGTTCAGGTCATCGACCGCGCTGCGCAGACGTTCCAGATCCCGTCCGGCGCTTTCTACGAAATGGCACACGAGCTGCCCCTGCTCCGTGGGCACGACGCCGCGTCGGCTGCGTGTTAGGAGAGGCGCCCCGAGTTCATGTTCGAGGAGCAAGATTTGCCGGCTGATGGCACTCGGCGCGACGTGGAGCCGGTCTGCCGCCTGCCGGATAGAGCCGCAACGGGCGGCTTCGGCAAAGTACAGAAGCGACGGATTCAGCAGGCCTCGCCCATCTCTCATTGGGCAGGCGTGGGTGCGGCCGCCACGACGAGGTAGCGTTGCCGTCTGGCCGGCGTAGCCGCTAAGACGCCGGGTGCCATCCCGGTCGAGCCGAAGGCCGCAGTCGTCGATTTCCCTGGCCCGGTGAACCGCCTCACCGGCAAACGGTTCCAGTAGTTGGAACGTGTAGGCGTCCTTGACAATGCCAAAGTCAACCGCGACCTGTGACGCAGCCACGGCACTAAGCCGCGCATCCACAAACGTAGCCAGCCGCACGGCTCAGGGCTCGGCAAGCGGCGCTGGCCGGCGGAGCGCGCCAACGCCTGGCTGCCGGACAACACGCGCCTTGGACTGCGTTGCGGCCGGCTCGCATGCATCGTCGAGGCGCTGCTCTAGGTCGCATGCGTCTTCCTGGTTGCACCCAGGCTCGCCCAGGAACTCTGAAACTACCTATAAGCGCCATATTGGTATTAGCGCGCTATTACGGGACGAATGCGTCACACGCTACCTCGACAGCGGCACCTCGGGCGAGGCCATTGACACCAACTGCCATTCGAACCGGGAGGCGATCTGGCTTGAAGTATTTCACGTATACGGCGTTGAATGAAAGCACGTTCTTCAGATCTGACAAAGAGACATTGCACCTATAAACGTCGTTCATGGAGGCGCCCGCGAGCTTGAGTTGATCGGCTACGGCTTGCATCGCGTTTGTCGCCTGTACCGAGAAATCACTCGGCAATGTACCGTCCGGTGCCACGCCAAGCACACCTGATATGTAGACCGAGTTTCCGATCCGCACGGCCGCCGAGAACGGCCTTCCGTTCTCTGCAGGAAAGAACAGAGTGCTCGGTAAAGCTACTGCTGGCGCAGCAAGCGCAGAGGACAGGATAGCGATAGTCACTAGGGGTAGCTTGAACATTCAAATCTCCGGGAGAAGCTAAACGGCCGCGCAGCTCAGTCAGGCGACCGCAGGTGTTTGATTGGAAGGAAGCCAAAACACGAAAGTTTTTCGTCCCAGGGTGTAGCTCCGGTCAAGGGTTCGTGCCGCCGCTACCCCGCCTGGCCGGCGCGAACGGAGATGGGTGCTGCCCTGAAGAAGGCTGGGAGCCCGGGAGGGTGGGATCGGGTGCTTGGCTGACCGGAGGCGTGCCGAGATGGTCAGCAATGTGCGACCCGTCGAAACCCTCGGTAAAGCTGTGTTCGACCTCGGGCAGCATCGTCGCATTCCAACCATTCCACGCGGCCGTCAGCTCCTCGTAAATGTCCGGGCGCCGTTCCTTCATGTTGGCGCGTTCGAGCGGGTCCGTGACGACGTTGAACAGGAACGTGTTGTCCAGGATCTTCAGATACTTCCAATCTCCGATGCGCGCCGCGCGCTGCCACAGCGACTTGTATCGCCAGAACAGGCTGCGCTCGACCACCGGCGCGCCCTCGGCCAAGTGCGGCAGCAGGTTCATGCCGTCTGGCGGGTAGCGCGGATCGGACGCGACGCCAGCCGCGGCGAGCAGCGTGGGCATCCAGTCCATGTTGGCTGTCACCTGCTCGCTGACATGCCCGGTAAGGATGCGCGCCGGCCAGGAGATGATGGCGGGAACGCGCAGGCCCCCTTCCAACAGCTCGGTCTTGCGCCCCGAGAACGGCCAGGTGTCGGCGAAGCGCTCGCCGCCGTTGTCGCTGGTGAAGACCACGATCGTGTCGCGCGCGATCCCGCCATCCTCCAGTGCCTGCAACACGCGGCCGACCTGCACGTCCATCGCCGCGATGATCCGGCGATAAGTTTCCTGCGAGCCGCCATCCCAGTGGATCGGGTCGCGGCCGCGCAGGCGTTCCGCCTCGGCGCGGTCATCCGGCCCCTCCCAGGGCCAGTGCGGCGCGTTGAAATGCAGGCTGAGCAGGAAGGGTCGGCCCGCCCGGGCGTAGTCACCGATCACGCGTACGGCCCGGTCGCCGAACAGGATCGTGCTGTAGCCGTCCTGCTCGATCCGCTCGTCTTCCTCCCAAAAATCCGGGGTCCCGGTGCGGCCAGTATGCCGGAAATAGTCCAGCGTGCCGCCGCGAAAGCCATAGAAGTGCTCGTAACCGCTCTTGTGCGGCCCAAAGTCCGGCGGATTGCCCAGATGCCACTTGCCGATCAGCGTGGTGCTGTAGCCGGCCTGCCGCAGCAGCGAGGGCAGGGTGGGATGGTCGGGCGGCAGGCCGATGCCTCGGCGCGTGGGACCAGAGATGGGCTCCTCTAGCCCGACCGGCAAGCGCAGCTGGTATCGCCCCGTCATGATCGCCGTGCGCGAGGCGCTGCACACCGGCGAGTTGGCGTAGCCCTGGGTGAAGCGCGTGCCCTGGGCGGCGATGCGGTCGATGCCGGGGGTGACCAAGTCGCGCCGGCCGTAACAGGATACGTCCGCGTAGCCCATGTCGTCGGCGACGATGAAGACGATGTTAGGCTGACGCACCGGCGTCTGGGCCATTGCGGTCCCGCTGGCCACCGAAACGGCGGCGGTCGAAACCAGCAGGTCGCGGCGGCTAATTGGCGGCATCTCGTTCACCCTCGTTGTTCGCCTGGCCTTGCACAACAGCACTACACACGCACTCTGCCATATCGCCAGATGGCCAAAGCCGGGCTTAGACCAGGTCGAACCGCAGCTCCCCCAGCTTCTCCACGCTGCAAGCGATCTTGTCGCCCGGCTTGAGCCACGGCCGCGTTTCCTTGGGCGTCATCCCGAACACCACGCCCTGCGGCGTCCCGGTGAAGAAGATGTCGCCGGGCTTGATGGTCATCATGCGGGACGCGAAGCTGATGAGCTGGCGGCAGTTGAAGATCATGTCGTTGGTGTTCCAGTCCTGCCGCTGCTCCCCGTTCACCCGCGTCTCGATCCGCAGGTTGTTCGGGTCGCCCACCAGATCGCTGGTCACGAGGTAGGGGCCGAGCGGCGCGAACCCGTCGAACGTCTTGCCGATCATGAACTGCGACGTGAGGTACTGCATGTCCCGCGCGCTGAAGTCGTTGCCGGTGCAGTATCCCGCCACGTAGTCGAGCGCGTTCGCCTCCGACACGTCCCGGCACTCCCGCCCGAACACCATCACCAGCTCAATCTCGTAGTCGAATTGCTTCGCGACCCCTGTCGGCAGCTTGATCGTGCCGCCGTGACGGTTGAGCGCGTTATTGAACTTGTTGAACAGCGGCGGGTCCTTCGGGATCGGCGTGCCCGTCTCGGCCGCGTGCTGGCGGTAGTTGAAGCCCATCATGATGATCTTCTCGGGCCGGGTCACGACCGGGCCGTAGGTGATCTTGGACTCATCGAGGTAGGCGGTGGCCGGCGCGCGGTCCACGATGGGCGGCAGCAGGGCGCCCCGCCCGTTCTGCAACAGGTCGTCCATGTCGGCAGGCGCCGGCAGGCCGAGTGCCGCCGCCGCGGCGGACACGTCCAGCACACCTTTGGCGGTCTTGACGCCTAGCAGGTGCTTGCCATCCCGCTGGAACGTGAGCAGCGTCATGTTCCGCGGGATCTCGAACGGGTGCGTCGGCATGGCGGGCTGGGCTTGACCCTGGGCCGGCGCGGGTCCGGCAGCGGAAACAGCTGCCAGCCCGGCGGCGCCCCCGGCGATGAACATGCGGCGTGACGCCATTTGGCGACCCTCCTTTAGTGACGCGGCGGATGCGCTCCGCTCTGGCGCGATGGTAGTAGGATGCAGCGCTGGCGTCCTGACTGCGAACAAGCGCCGACCGGGACCCCACCCTTGCGGGGTTTTACTGCGTGCATTCATTGCGGTGGACCTAATTCCAGCAGGGTCCCAGTTGGGCGCTTGTTCACAAGCGGGTGGCGGACGGCATCGTCCGCCCGTGCGCGCCCCGCTGCGGCGGAGGCCGCAAGCAGCAAGAGCGCCGCGGTCGTCGCGGCCGGATGGTATGGCATGAGCATCTCCGCTCGATCCTTTTGATAAAATTACGAAACATTCTTGCGAAAGAACACGCGGTTGAACCCGTCCTCCGTCTTGCGGCCGGTCTCGGTGAAACCGATCTTCCGGTACAGGGCGATGTTCTCGTGCATCTTCTCGTTCGTGAACAGCGTGACCGCCGCCAAGCCCTGCGCGCGCGCCATGTCCTCGGCATGGTCCATGAGCACGCGGCTGTAGCCGCGGCCCTGGGCCGACGGGTCCACGACGAGGTTGTTCACCTTGATCGAGTCGTCGTCCCTTGAGAGAAGGATCGCGCCGACCACGTTGCCGCCGACCCGCAGCACATAGAGGCTTTGGGTTTCGACAAGCTTGTCGTAGTCCGCCGTCATGGCCGCTGGCAGCTTGCCAAGGCGCTCGATGTACTTCGAGTAGGCCGCATCGACCATCGGCTTGATGGCGGGCACGTCCTCGGCCTTGGCTGTCTCCACCGCAAGGCTTTCGACGCGGTCGAGGGCGAGATTGTCCATCGTCCTAGCTCCCCTGAGTGGTTCCGCTTGGGATTTCACCAAAGGCCGATCAGGCGTTTTCCGGCAAAAGACGAGAGGCGCTCGACGTCGGCGTCGGTCGTCGTGACCCGGGTCTTGCGTTGCCGGCTCCATTCGAACAACCGGTCGGCCATTTCGCGCAGCGTGGGTTGCTGGCCTGGGTCCGCACCGAGATCGACGAGTTCCTGCGGGTCGTTCCGCAGGTCGAAGAGCTGCGGACGAAGGCGCTCGTAGAAGACGTACTTCCACCGGTCCGTCGCAACCATGTAGGCGCGCGCCTCGCTCGGACCCAAGCCCAGGTCGCGGCGCGCCTGGCGGAAGCTGTAGTCGAGTTCGCTCACCGCGTGCTCGCGCCAAGTGGGGGCGTGCGCGCCGCGCCGGAGCAGACCCAGGAGCGAGCGGCCTTCCAGGCGATGGTCGGCGACCTGGCCGCCCAGGGCCTCGACGAAGGTCGGAACAAGATCGATGCTCTCGACGAGAGCGTCGCTGACCGTTCCCCGCGTCGCCTGCGCCTCGTCCGAGGGATCGACGACGATGAGCGGCACCCTGACGCTCTGCTCGTGGAACAGCTCCTTCTCGCCGAGCCAGTGGTCGCCCATGTAGTCGCCGTGGTCGCTCGTGAACACGACCATCGTGTCGTCGAGCCGGCCCTGGGCCTCCAGAAATCGCATGAGGCGGCCGATGTGGTCGTCGATCTGCTTGATGAGACCCATGTAGGTCGGGGCGACCGTGAGCCTCACCTCCTCCTTGGCGAACAGCACGCTCTCGGGGTGCTGCATGAACGCCTTGAAGACCGGGTGGGCGTCCTCCCGCTCTGCCTCGCTGCGGATCGCGGGAACGCAGTCCTCCGGACCGTACATGTCATGGTAGGGCGCCGACACGATGTACGGCCAATGGGGCTTGATGTAGCTGACGTGCAGGACCCAGGGTTGGTCGCCCTGCACCCGGATGAACTCCATGGCCTGGTCCGTCGTCCAAGCCGTCTCGCTGTGTTCCTCTGGAATGCGCGCGGGCTCGCGTGCATTCCGCATGTACCAGCCTGAAAGGAGTGCGCCATCCTCGTCGGACCCCGAGTTGGCCCAGTCCTGCCAGAGGTTCTTTCCGTCGTACCCCCGCTCGCGAAGGTATCGCTCGTAGGACGCGTCCGGGTCGTAGATGAAGTCGGGGTGCAGGCCGTCGTCGCGCGCGAAAGGCTCGAAGCCGCACTCCGCGGCGTAGCGACCCGCTGCCGAGCCCTGGTCCAGTCCCAAACGGGAGAAGCCGTCACGGTCGATCCGCATGTGGGTCTTGCCGACGAGGCCGACCCGCGGCCCGAGAGGCCGCACATAGTCCCCGAGCGTCCACTCCCCGACCGACAGGGGAATGTTGTTCCAGGTGGCTCCGTGGCTGGTGACGTAGCGCCCAGTGTAATATGACATACGCGCGGGACCGCAGACCGGCGACTGGACGTAGGCCCGGGTGAACTGCACCCCACGCGCCGCGAGCGCATCGATGTTCGGCGTCTTGAGCGTCGGATGCCCATAGGCCGACAGGTAGTCGGCCCGGAGCTGGTCGGCCATGACGAAGAGAACGTTCCTCACCCTGGCCATGGCGCGGCGCTCCTGTGAACGGGGACCAAGCGTTGCGTGCAGGCCAGGATGGCCCTGCTATGGTAGTCCCTTGCATCCACGAGATGATGACATGACTTCGTTGATTGGCAAAGTGGCAAAATGAGCGTTGCGCTGATCCTGCGCGCCCTGGCCAACGAGCGCCGGCTGCAGATCCTGGCGTGGCTGCGCGACCCGCAAGCACACTTCCCGCCCCAAGTGGACGGAGACCTGGTCAAGGACGGGGTGTGCGGCGCACTGATTGCGGAGAAGCTAGGCGTGGGCGCGCCCACGCTCAGCGAGCACATGCGCGTCCTCACCGGAGCAGGACTCGTCCGTGCCAAGCGGATCAAGCAGTGGACGATGTATCAGCGGGATGAGGAGCGGATCGCCGCGGCCAAGCGGGCGATCCAGGACGGCATGTGACTGCTGGCAGCAGTTGTGAGACTCCTAAGCTTGACTTTGGCCATTTCTGGTCAGGCGTTGGTCCAGCGCCTGGCCGACCCGACGACAGCCTGGCAGCGTATCACGGTCACAGGCTGGTACGGGCAGGGCGAGCGCCGGCTCGACGCCGTGTCGGGCACGGCGCTCTGGTATCACCCCGACAAGCAGGTGCCAGTCCGCTGGGTGCTGGTCCGCGACGCGGCTGGTGGATTCGAGCCGCAGGCGTTCCTGTGCACGGACCAGGCCGCCGGGCGCCGGTCTTGTTGCCGAGCAGCGCGCGGTCGGCGGCGCGCAGCGTCCAGCGGTCGTCTGCGCTCACGACTGCCCGGCTGCCATTTGCGGACGCGCCTTTCCAAAGCCATCACATCCGCGGATTGGCCGTCAGCCAAGCTGCAAGGCGAGCGTTTCCCTCGTGCGCCGGATATGCTGACGCATCAGCTGTTCCGCGGCGTCCGGCTCGCGGCCGATGATTGCGTCCAGGATAGCCTGGTGCTCGATCAGGCCCCGCCGGCGCTGGTCCCGGTCCGACGAAACCTGCCGCAACCCCAGGCGCATCTGACCTTCCAGCATCAGAACCATTTCGGACAGGCGCCGGTTGCCGGCGCCTGCAGCGACCAGGCGGTGGAAGTCGGCGTTGGTCCCGAACCAGCCCGGCGCATCACCCCGTTCCACGACGGCAGCTTGCTGTTGCAGCAGCTCTGCAAGCTGACGCAGCAACATGGCACCAGCGCGCTCCGCGCACAGCCGTGCGGCCTGCGCCTCGACGCCCTCGCGCACCTCATGGATTTCCAGCATGTCGGCCGCCTCGATCTCGGCGACGGCGACCCCGCGCCGGGGTTGCTCGACAGCTAGGCCGTCCGCGACGAGCGCAAGCACCGCCTCGCGCACCGGGCTGCGGGAGACATCGAGCTGCCGTGACAGCTCGGGCACGGACAGCGCCTGGCCTGGCAGGAGCGACCCGTCGAGGATGGCGGCGCGCAGGGCGGCGTGGACTGAGTCCACGATCCGCTCGGATGGTTTGAGAGCGGGAAGAGCTGACACGGCCGGCGCCTACAGCCGGAATAGAAGCTCATCCAGCTTGCCTGCCGGCGCGCGCAGGAAGCCGGTCTCGTGCATGAAGCCACCCAACGCCTCCACGCCCACCGGCTCCCCCGTGAAGCGGGTTTCCGGCTCGGCAAGCTGGCGTGCCAACTCCGCCTCCGGCTGCCCGGCATCGCGGGCCAGCAAGCCGGCGGCCTCGGCAGGCTGCGACCTGAGCAGCTCGATGGCACGCCCCACCGCGATTTGCAGTGCCCGCAACGCCGGGCCGTTCTGCTGTGCAAGCTGCTCGCGCGCGAAGCACACGTTGAAGGTCAACGGCCCGAACAGGTCACGCGACGACAGCAGCCGGCGTGCGCCCCGGGCGGCCGCGGCTTCCTGGAATGGCGGCGCCCCCACGTAGCCCGC
>JAABUN010007536.1_pt1 | contig 11652 bp, 10 predicted proteins | sample 5559311 | NCBI WGS metagenome assembly JAABUN01 (sample SAMN10711877, study PRJNA513370) | rock metagenome | isolation source: Antarctica rocks | place: Antarctica: Victoria Land, Siegfried Peak sud | reverse complement strand
TAATTCGTGAGGTTCTTCTGGTAGTAGGCGTCGTCGGCCGTGATGACCTCGAGGTGCTCGGGGGCGAGCACATCCATGAGCTCGACGGCGGTGGCGTTGTCCTCCACCACGTACACCGTCCCGTAGTTGCGCCAGGCAGCACCGGCGATGTCCCGCGTGGACAGGTCTTCCAGCTGGCGGTCCACTTCGGCGATGACCGCGGCGGCGAGGTCGCGGGACGTGGTGACGAGTGCCGCGGGAGACTGCGGGCCGTGTTCCGCCTGGCCCAGCAGGTCCGCCGCGACGATGACGGTGTCCGCGGTGTCATCGGCGATCACCGCCACCTCGGACGGGCCTGCAAGGAGGTCCATGCCCACCTTGCCGAACAGCTGCCGCTTGGCCTCGGTCACGTAGGCGTTGCCTGCTCCGACCAGCATGTCCATGGGTTGCTCGCCGAGCAGTCCGAAGGCCATCGCCGCGAGCGCCTGGACACCTCCGACGACGAACGCCCGGTCCACGCCGGAGAGGTGGGCGGAGTAGAAGACAGCGGGGTTACCCGCGGTCGCTGACGTAGGAGGTGAGCAGGCGACGACCGTGGGCACGCCGGCTGTCTTGGCGACGCCGACCGTCATGAAGGCGCTGGCGAGGATGGGGAAGCGTCCGGCCGGCAGGTAGGCTCCGACCCGCTGAACGGGGATGTACCGGTGGCCCACCACTACTCCGGGCATCACCTCGGCCTCGAAGTCCTGCAGGTGCTGGAGCTGCAGTCCGGCGAACTTCTTCGTGCGTTCGGCGCCTGCCTCGAGTGCGGCCCGCAAGGCAGGCTCGAGGTGGTCCCCGGTGCGGCGGAGAGCGTCGGCGTCCATCTCGACGTCGCCACCGCCCCACCCGTCCAGCACGCGCGAGTACTCGCGGACGGCGTCGCGCCCGCCTTTCTCGATGACCGACAGCATCTCGGACACGGTCTCGACGACCTTGGGTAGTCGCTGAGCCGGGATTCCACCGATCTCGGCGCTCTTCAGGCACTCGTAGGATCCGGTGATGAAGGAGGCATAGTGTGCGTTCAATTCCATGCCGGAAGCGTAGGACAGCGGGGGAGCATAGGGGAACCCACCCTTTACCAGTGGAAGATATAGGTTAGTCCTATGACGTTGAATCAGTTGCGCGCCTTTCTCGCCGCGTACTCCTGCCACTCCCTCAGCGCGGCCGCCAAGGAGTTGCGCATCAGTCAGGCCTCCGTCTCGGAGCTGATCTCACGGCTCGAGCAGGAGCTCGGCTCCTCGCTCTTCACCCGTACCTCGAAGGGGCTCTCCCCCGCTCCCGCGGCCGAGGAGCTGCGCCCGCACGCACTCGACTGCGTCAATTCGGCCCGGCGCGGGGAGGAAGCCGTCCAGGCCCTGCACAAGCTGACGGGCGGTGTCTCGACGTTCGGCGTGCTCCGGTACGCCGCGAACTACGACCTCGCGGACCTCGTCGTGCAGTTCCACCGCAAGTACCCGGGAGTGCGGGTCCGGATGATCGGCCTGAACTCGCATGTCGTCGCGGCTTCCGTGGCCAGCGGGGAGATCGAGTGCGGACTTGTCGTCCTCCCGGTGGACAGCGACGACCTCGAGGTCCGACAGCTGGCGCGCGACGAGGTACGGTTCATTTCCTCCACGCGGGATCCCGACGCCGGACCCGTCACCATCGAGGAGCTCGCGGCGGCGAAGCTCGTCCTCTACGACGCTCACGCAGGGTGGAAGGACCCCACGCGGAGGCAGCTCCAGGCACGCGCGAACCTCGCCGGACTGTCCTTCGAAGGGCAGATGGAGGTGGAGCATGCAGAGACGGCCTATGACCTCGTCGCCGCAGGTGCCGGGGAGTCATTCATGGCTCAGGGCATCCTCGCCTCACTGCGCTCGGAGGACCGGGTCAGGAGCTTTCCCTTCGCCGAACCGCTGTACGACACGATCGCCCTCGTGCAGCGGAAGCACGGATATCTTTCGCCGGCCACGCGGCGCTTTTCCGTCCTCGCCCAGAACGCCGTCGCCGCGCAGGATGGCTTGACCAGCCTGGTCTGAGGGTCCAGCTCGTGTGCGCCCGCAGCTAGGAGGCGGCGATGTCCGCGCCGGTCAGCAGGGTGACGAGCTCACGGCCCGTGGTCTCCGACGCCCTCCGCTTCGCGATGGCTCGGCCCTGCCGCATGACCCAGATGACGTCCGCGAGCCCCATCACTTCCTCGAAGTTGTGGCTGATGAGGATCACGGTGATGCCCTGTTCGCGCAGGGAGGCGATGAGGCGGTGCACCTCCGCGCTCTCGTTCGGACCCAGCGCCGCGGTCGGCTCGTCGAAGATGACCGTCCGGGCCCCCCAGGCCACGGCACGGCAGATGGCGACGGCCTGCCGCTGGCCGCCGGACATGCCGCCCACCTCCTGCGTCAGCGAGAGCGTGGTGTTGCCGATGCGCGCCAGCATCTCCTTCGCGCCGGCCTTCATCTTCCGCTGGTTGAGCAGGCGGAAGGGCCACACCCCGGTGCGGATCTCCCGCGAGAGGTACAGGTTCTGCATGACGTTGAGCGTGTCGATCACCGCGAGGTCCTGGTAGACCGTCTCGATGCCCAGGTCCCGGGAGGCCTGCGGCGAGGAGATACTGGCGGGCTCGCCGTCCACCAGGATCTGCCCGGTGGTGGGCTCGTGGATACCCGAGAGGCACTTGATGAGCGTGCTCTTGCCGGCGCCGTTGTCGCCGATGATGGCGGTGACCTGGCCGGCGGGGACCTGCATGGAGACGCCGCGCAGGGCGTGCACCCCGCCGAAGTACTTCTCGACGTCGATCAGTTCAATCATGTTCTCAGCCATGGGATGGTTCCGGCTCTTTCAGGGAAGGGATGGAGGAGGGTGCAGCACCGGGGGCGTCGGCGAGGGTCAGCCGGTCCACGGGTGCGAGATAGGAGGTCGCCTTGCCGCAGACGATCCGCCCGGCCCTGTCCGCGAACACCAGGGCGTCACGGAAGGAGTACCCGGTGGCGAGCGCGGCGACGAATCCGCCGAGGAACGAGTCGCCGGCGCCGATGGTGTTGACCACCCGCGCGGAGACACCCGCGATCCGGCCCACGGTCCCGGCGTCGTCGACATAGGCCGCGCCGTGGGCGCCGAGGGTGAGGACCGCGGCCCGCGCACCGGCGGTGCGCAGCGCACCGAGGAGCACGGTGGCGTCGTGCTCGTCCCGGAGGTCGAGCACCAGGCGCGCCTCGTCGGCATTGAGCACGACGACGTCGGCGAGCGCGAGCAGCGCGCGTGCGCCGTCCTGGACCGGCGAGGCGTTGAGCACCACGGAGGCGCCTGCGGCCCGGAAGGACCGGGCCGCGTGGAGGACCGTCCCGAGCGGCACCTCGAGGTTCAGCACGGCGATGCGGGGTGCCGCGGTGTCCTTCAGGTAGGCGTCGATGTCCTCGGGGGAGAACCGGTTATTCGCCCCGGGGACCACCACGGTGTCGTACTCCCCTGCGGCGCTCACCCGTACGTGGCCCACCCCGGTGCCCTCGGCGTCGTCGACCACGATGCCCTCGGTGCCCACGCCTGCCGCCCCGAGGGTGCGGGTGATGAAGGTCCCGAAGTCGTCGTCCCCGACCCTGCCGAGGAGTTCGACGGGCGTGAGGGACGCGATGGTCATCGCCGTGTTGAGGCTCTTGCCGCCGGCGGACATCTGGAAACCGCGCCCCCCGGAGTACCGGGCGGCCTCCGGGGAATCATCGACGTAGGCGACCAGGTCCACGTTGATGGACCCGGCTACACAGATACGGTGGTGTTCCATTTCTCCCCCATGACTGTCCCCCACAGGATCGGCGTCGATTGCAGGGCATGTCCCGTCGGCAGGTCGGGGTGGTCCCTGACGAGGCTGCGGGCCATGTCGATGATGGCACCCATCCGGGAGATGTTCATCCCGCACTCCTCCACCGGGTTCTCGCGCACGGGGTCGGTGTCGAAGTAGTACGTGCCGGTGTAGCCCTCACGGACCAGGTAGTAGGCCAGTTCGATCGTCTCGGAGAGGTGGATGCTGCCCACCATGAGGCCGTCGTCCGCCACGCCGTGGGAGTCGTTGAGCTGGAGCCCGAAGAGCTTCCCGGACTGCAGGCACATCGCGGCGGACTGCGCCGGGTTCTCGCGCGCCATGAGCAGGTGGCCGAAGTCGAGCGTCACGCCGATGTTGTCCCGGCCGCAGTCGTTCACGAGGTTCATGACGGCGCCCGTGGTGTTGAGGATGGTGCGCCCCCGCGGGTCAGCGGGCTTGTACTCGATGGAGACGCGGATGGCGGGGTTGTGGTCGGCGACGGCCCGGAGGCTCTCGACCATCCACGCCCAGGACTTCGTGTAGTCCATCTGCAGCGGGTACTCGTAGCCGTCGTGGGCGGGCCAGAGGAGTACGTGGTCGGCACCGAAGGCCGAGCACAGGTCCATGGCCTCGGTGACCATCCGGACGGCTTCGGCGCGGATGCCGGCGTCGGCGTTGGTGAAGGCGCCGTTGGAGAAGCGCGGCGAGGGCCAGCGGAGCTGGATCGCGGGGACGTCGAGTCCGGCGCGTTGGACGGCGGCCCTGATGTCCTCGACCGAGTCCCGCTCGAAGTGCTCGGGGTAGTTCAGTTCGAGGGACGTGAGGCCGGGGACGGTGCCGGCGGTCTCGATGAGGTCCAGCACCGGTTCGTCGCCGGTTGGCAGCTTCTTGCCCTTGCCGAGGGCGAAGGAGTTGAGGCGGGTGGAGTACTTCACGGGGTGCATTAGCGCTTCGCTTTCGTTCGGGAGGCGGCGCGATCCACAAGGACCGCGAGGAGGATGATGAGGCCGGTGATGAGGAGCTGGAAGAACGGGTTGACATTGAGGAGCGTGAGCCCGGTCCGGATGGACCCGAGGAGCAGTGCCCCGAGGACGGTTCCGACGATCGAGGCGCGACCGCCCATGAGGCTGGTGCCACCCACGACGACGGCGGCAATGACGGTGAGCTCGTAGCCGGTGCCGGAGATGGGCTCTGCAGCGCCGATCCGGCTGATCAGCAGGACTGCGGCGAATCCCGCCAACCCACCTGAGATGACGAAGGCCGCCACCTTGGTGCGTTTGACGGCGATGCCGCTCTTGAGCGACGCATCCGCGTTGGTGCCGACGGCCTTGAGGTGGACGCCCAGCTTCGAGCGGTTGAGGATCAGGTAGCAGATGACCGTGATGGCCACCAGCAGGATGATCGGGATGGGAATGGTGCCGATCGTTCCGCTGAGGATGTTCCGGAAGCCCTGGTCGAGGCCGAAGATCGGAAGCCCCTCGGTGTAGAGGAACGCGAGGCCCCGGTACACGTTCAGGGTGGCCAGGGTGACCACGAACGATTCGAGCGAGAACACGGCCGAGAGGCTGCCGTTGACGAACCCGAGGGCTGCCCCGAGCACGATCCCCGCGATGATCGTGGGCACGGCGCCCCAGGTGTCGAGGTTGGCGGCGCAGATCACGCTGACGAGCCCCACGATCGAGCCGACCGAGAGGTCGATGCCGCCGGTGACGATCACCAGGGTCATGCCGAGCGCGATGATCGCGATGATGGCCGACTGCACGCCCATCTCGAGGAGGTTGGCGACGCTGAGGAAGGACGGCACGAGGGCGGTGAAGACGGCGAACGTGATGACCAGGGCGATGATGACGCCGAGTACGCGGTTGTTGGCGAAGTCGGGCATGCGCCGCGGGGCCCTGCCGGGCGGTGTCGCCGCCGGCCGGGCCGCCTGCGCTGCGGGTGCTGGTTGCTTGATGGGAAGTGTCACTGCGGGGACTTTCTCGTGGGGGCGGGTGGGGTCGACGCAGTGCGTCAGTCGAGCGTGGGGGGAGCGTCGTCGACGTTCTCCGTGGTGATGAGTGCCTGCGGCGTGTAGACGGCGCGGGGCACGTCCTGGCCGCCGAGGATGCGGAGAGCGACGTTCACGGAAACCTGGCCGGTGAGGTACGGGTAGGAGTCCACCGTCGCGGTCAGGTCGCCGGCGCGGATGGCGTCGTAGGCGGCCTCGACGCCGTCGGTACCGATGACCATGATCTCGCCCTTCTTACCGGCGGCATTGACGGCCTCGGCCACGCCGAGGGCCATGCCGTCGTTGTTGGCGTAGATGGCCTTGATGTCCGAGTACTGGCCGATGATCGTGGTGGCGGCGTCGCGCGCCTTCGCGATGTCCCAGTCACCCGGGACGCTGGCGACGACCTCGAGGCCGCCCTCCTCGGCGGTGGTGGTGAAGCCCGCGGTGCGCTGCTTCGCCGCGTAGACGCCGGCCTGGCCCTCGATCACCGCGACCTGGTCGCCCTCGCCTGCCGATTCGAGGACGAACTCGGCTGCGGTGATGCCGTTCTGGATCTGGTTCGGGCCCACCCACTGCTTCGCGCCGGGAAGCACGGCGTCGTTGACGTTCACCACGAGGAGGTCCTGCTGCTCGGCCTTCTCGACGGCGGGGCACAGGTTCGTGTCAGTCTGGGGCGAGACGAGCATCGTGTACTTCTTCTGCAGCATGGTTTCGGCGGCATTGAGCTGGCCCACCTGGTCGGACTCGGTGGCGGCAGCCTGGACGTCCACGCCCACGCCGTACTGCTCGGCGGCGGCGGTCTGCCCGTCGGACAGGGCCACCCAGTACTGGTTGCCGAGGAACTTCATGATGGAGCCGATCTGGGTTCCCTCGGGTGCGTCGGGAACGGCACCGAGGGTGCTCTCGAGGGCGTCGTACTCGACGCTGTCCTCGGCGTCGTCGGTGCTGAACGGCTCGCCGTCCACGGAGCACGACGTCGTCGCACCCCCCTCGGTGGCGGCTGCGTCACCGGAGGTGGACTCCGCGGGCCCGCAGCCGGCGAGCGCCAGGGCGAGGATGGACAGGATCCCTGCTGTCTTGAGGGCGGATGGTGCAGTCGTCGATGACTTCATGGTTCTCTCCCGGGACGGGTAATCAGTGGAGAAATTTCCTCACGGAACTTCGGCTCTGAAGCTGGATGGTGCTCGGAGTCTATGAGCTGATTTCCACCGAAAAAGGCCCCAGGAACAATCGGTTATAACGATTCGTGACCGTTGAATAGGCATTCATCGGACCCGCCGGAGAGCGCGCCAATCGGCCCTGCATATATATTCAGAGCTCACCCTTCGCCGTCGAAAGGCCCCGGTTCATGACACCTCCGAACGAGCCGACCTCCCTCACGACGGCGACCCCCGACCAGCTCCGCCTGCTGACCAAGATCGCCGTCCTGTACCACGAGGAAGGACTGGCCCAGGGGGAAATCTCGGGCCGGCTGAACCTCTCGCAGGCGAGGGTGTCCAGGTGCCTGAAGCTCGCGGCCGAACTCGGGATCGTGCGGACCTCCGTGGTGCAACCCGCCGGCATCTACGTGGGTCTGGAGAAGGCGCTCGAGGAGAAGTACGGCCTCCAGGAGGTGGTGGTCGCGGACATGGTGGACGACGCCTCGCTCGGCATGCGCCTCGGCTCCTGCGCCGCCACCTACCTCGAGACGACCATCGAGGTGAACGATGTCGTCGGCATCTCGTCGTGGAGCACCACGCTGCTGCAGACCGTGGAGGCCATGCGCTCGCGCCCGCGGAAGATCCTGAGCGAGGTCACCCAGATGATCGGCGGTGTGGGCAGTCCGCAGGCGCAGGTCCAGGCGACACGTCTGGTCTCCCACCTCGCGGAACTCACCTCCGCACGTCCGTCCTACATGGCGGCGCCCGGGCTCGTGGCCAACCATGGCATCCGGCAGGCGTTCCTCGACGATCCTGCGGTGGCGAGCACGGCGGAGGCCTGGTCCCGCGTCAACACCTCGCTCGTGGGCATCGGAACCTTCCCGGCGTCACCCCTGTGGCGGGCGAGCGGCAATGCACTGACCGCGGCCGAGGAGAACGAACTCCTCGAGTCCGGAGCGGTCGGCGAGATCTGCCTGCGCTACTTCGACATCGACGGCAAACCCATGAACTCGGCCATCGAGGAGCGCATGATCTCGATGGCCTCCGAGGCGATGCTCCGCATCCCGAGGCGCATCGGTGTCGCCGGCGGAATGCGGAAGCTCGCCGCCATCCGCGGTGCCATCAACGGCGGGTGGGTCAACGTGCTCATCACCGATTCCGACGTCGCGCGGCAACTGCTCGAACCCCCGAGGCTCGACATCGGACCGGCACGCGTCAGGTGACCGGTTTGTTGCGGTAGCGCCCCACGAGTTCGGGGGCCGCCGCCTGCAACCGGACGGGCGGGAGGCCGCGGGCCATCAGTCCCAGATCGTCCACCACCATGTCCCCGATCGTGTGGAACGCCTGCGGGATGCCGCCCGCGCGGTGCGGTGAGAGCACGGTGTTGGGCAGTGCGCGGAACGGGCTGTCCGCGGGCAGTGGTTCCTCCGGCCAGACGTCGATGGCGGCGAGGAACCGGCCCGTCCGGAGGCGTTCCAGAAGTGCGTCGTAGTCCACGACGGCGGCGCGGCTGACGAGCACGAGCCGGGCGCCGTCGGGCAGGAGGTCGAGGGCGTCGCCGTCGAGCAGGTGGGCGTTGTCCGCCGTCGCCGTCGCGAAGACGAACAGGAAGCGGCTCGTGCGGAGGGTCTCCTCGAGACCGGCCGCCTGGGCACCGGTGTCCTCGATGACGGCCGCGGGGAGCCACGGGTCGTGGATGCGGACCGTGGTGTTGAACGGCTGGAGGAGCCGGTGGAAGCTCCGGCCGAGGTTCCCGTAGCCGAGGATCCCCACGGTGGAGCGGTGCAGCAGGACGGCGTTGGAGGAGGACCCGCTGACGTACTGCTCGGTGCCGCCGCGCATCGCGCCGTCCTGCCCGCTGATGCCGCGCGCGAGGTCGAGGGCGAGGCCCAGCGAGAACTCGGCGACGGCCTGCGAGTACGCCGAGCCGCACCCGAGCACCCGCACGCCCTGCGCGAAGGCCGCGGCGTAGTCCACGTTGGGGAAGAAGTTGCCCTCCACGTTGATGAGTGCCCGGAGGTTCCGCGCCCGTCCGAGGCGTTCCGTACCGAGGTCGGGCTGCCCCACGATGGCGAAGGCATCCGGCAGGTGCTGCTCGAGGACGTCGTCGCCGGGTGTCTCCTCGAGGTCGACGACGGTGAAGGTGTCCCTGAGCCGGTCCAGGGCCTCCGGCGTTAAGATCCTGTCCCGCTTCTGGGGTGCGGGTGCGAGCAGGACGACGGGTTTCGGAACGGGCATGGCGGGTCCTCCGGTCGGTGGGGCGGAGGGGTGTGGTTCACGGGGTGCGGCTCATAAGGTGCGGTTCACAGGGTTGTGCTGAGATCGGCGTCGAGCACCGCGCGGGAATTGTGGGAGTGGCGCACGCCCACCGTGAAGGCGCCGGCCGCCTGACCGAGGTCGAGGTAGGTGTCGCTGTCCTCGAGGACCACGTAGGGAGGGACGCACAGCTCCCGGAACAGGCTTTCCTTGTCCCGTCCGGCCTCGCGCCGGGCCACGCGGACGTGGCCGTCGAGGCCCCAGCGTTCCAGCAGGGCACCGATCAGGTCCGGGTCCCCGTTGGAGACCACCACCTGGTCGGCCGCGACGCCGGCGAGCGCGGGCATGAGCCCGGCTGCGAGCCAGGAGGGCTGCAGGGAGGCGAGGGCCGCTTCGGCCACCACCCCGCCGCGTTCCCGATGGAGTGCTGCGATCTCGTCCGCCTCGGCCGGGAAGCCCTCCCGGATCACGCGTTCCCAGATCCACTGCTCGGTGTGCCCCACGAGGTCGGCGAAGAAGCCCGGGGCGAAGGCGTAGCCGCGCCGTTCGGCGAGGACGCGGTAGCTCGCCTCGTGCAGGGGCTCGGTGTGCCCGACCACGCCGTCGAAGTCCCAGATCACGCGGCCCCCGGCGGCTTCCTGCAGGATGCGGCGGGAGACCTGCCGGTGTGCGTCGTCGCCGTTCGGCATCGCTGACCCTTCGATGGACTACGGATGGCAGGCTCGGATGTGCCTGCCTGATGTCGGCCATCGTAGGGTCGCGTGCGGCGGGTCGGCCAATCGTCCGCGGCACAAGGGCGTCATGCATCCGGTCGGTCCGTGACGTGCCGGGGGTGCCCGGGCGTACGGTGGATGAATGAGCGCGCCTATGCAGTCCAGGGTCTCCTTCGACGGACGCTTCGCACAGGACCTGCCCGAGATGGCGGTTGCCTGGCAGGCCGACGATGCCCCCGAGCCGCACCTCCTCGCCCTCAACGAGGCCCTCGCGGAGGAGTTGGGCTTCGACGTCGACTTCCTCCGCTCCCCCGCGGGACTGGCCCTCCTGACGGGAACAGCCGTCCCCGAGGGGGCGACGCCGGTGGCCCAGGCCTACTCCGGCCACCAGTTCGGCAGCTTCAACCCGCGCCTCGGCGACGGCCGCGCACTCCTGCTGGGCGAGATCACCGACAGTCGAGGGAACCTCCTCGACGTCCATCTCAAGGGCTCGGGCCGCACCCCCTTCGCCCGCGGCGGTGACGGCCTCGCCGTCGTCGGCCCCATGCTGCGTGAGTACATCGTCAGCGAGGCGATGTACGCCCTCGGGATCCCCACCACGCGCTCGCTCGCGGTCGTCGCCACCGGGCGGGACGTCCGCCGCGAGACCACGTTGCCCGGCGCCGTTCTCGCTCGCGTTGCGAGCAGCCACCTGCGGGTGGGCAGCTTCCAGTTTGCGGGCGCCACGGGTAACCGCGAACTCCTGCAACGCCTCGCCGACCACGCGATCAACCGCCACTACCCCGACGCTGCTGCGGCCGAGAACCCCTACCTCGCACTGTTCGAAGCCGTGGTGACGGCACAGGCCCGGCTCATCGCGCAGTGGATGCTCGCCGGCTTCGTGCACGGCGTCATGAATACGGACAACATGAGCATCTCGGGCGAGAGCATCGACTACGGGCCCTGCGCGTTCATGGACGTTTTCGACTTCTCCGCCCTCTACAGCTCCATTGACCGCGACGGCCGCTACGCCTACGCCAACCAGCCGCTCATCGGCGAGTGGAACCTCGCGCGTCTCGCCGAGGCGCTGCTGCCGCTCCTCGACGACGACCAGGAGAAGGCCATCGTGCTCGCCGTCCGTGCCCTCGACGCCTTCCGCCCCCAGTACAGCGCCGCGTGGCTCACCGGGATGAAGGCGAAGCTTGGACTGCCCGACGACGCCGCTGCCTCGCCGCTCGCCGACGACGTCCTCGCCCTCCTGCAGGAGAACCACGTGGACTACACGTCCTTCTTCCGTGGCCTCAGTTCCGTAGTGCGTGGCGACGCGCGGCCTGCGCGGGACAAGGTGCTCGACGTCGTCGCTTTCGATGCCTGGGCCGAGCGCTGGCTCGCGCTCGGTCCCGACGCCGACGCCATGGACCGCGTGAACCCGGTCTACATCCCGCGGAACCACCTCGTCGAGGAGGCCCTGGTCGCGGCGACCGGCGGGGATCTCGCTCCGCTGGACGCGCTCATCGACGTCGTCACGCAGCCCTTCCTCGAGCGTCCTGGCCTCGAGCGGTACGCAGCGATTGCACCTGACGACTTCGGCGCCTACACGACCTACTGCGGGACCTGAAGCTCCCGAGGCTGACAGCCTCAGGGCTCCTCTGGGGCGTAGAGGCTGCCGACGAACCAGCCGCCCGGTCCCCGCAGCGGAACGCCCGCGTAGAAGCGCAGGTGGGGAGCGCCGACCACGAAACTGCTCGTGCTGAAGAGCGGGTGCTCGAGGGTGCGCATTCCGTC
>JAABUN010007534.1_pt1 | contig 11655 bp, 14 predicted proteins | sample 5559311 | NCBI WGS metagenome assembly JAABUN01 (sample SAMN10711877, study PRJNA513370) | rock metagenome | isolation source: Antarctica rocks | place: Antarctica: Victoria Land, Siegfried Peak sud | reverse complement strand
CCGCGGGACCTTGCGCTGATCCTCACTTCGATTCTCGTCCTGACTTCGACCGGCTTGATGCTTCAGCGAACGCCGATCGGACAGGCTATGCGCGCCGTGTCGGACAACCGTGACCTGGCCGAGGCTTCCGGTGTAGACGTCAAGCGGGTGATCCTGTCCGTCTGGGTGTTGGGAGCCGGGTTGGCTGCGCTGGGAGGTGCGATGCTGGGGCTCAGCGATGGCGTCTCATGGGACATGGGATTCCAGGTCCTGCTTCTCGTGTTTGCGGGGGTAATACTTGGAGGCCTCGGGACAGCGTACGGAGCCATGGTCGGCGGTCTATTGATCGGCATTGTCACTCAGTTGAGCACGCTCGTGTTCCCCGCGGAAATGAAGATCCTGTGGGCCTTGGTGGTCCTGGTGCTCGTCTTGTTGGCCAAACCAGAGGGTGTGCTGGGTCGGGTCCAGTTGAAAAGGGTGGGCTAGTCGCGTGGACATTCTCATGGACGCGCTGCGTGCGGCGGTCGGTCCGCAGGCGGCCCTGTTTGCTCTGGCCGCCGTCGGAATCAATTTGCACTTCGGCTATACGGGGCTGCTGAACTTTGGGCAGGTGGGGTTCATGCTTGTCGGCGCCTACGGGGTCGCCATCTCGGTTTCAACTTGGAAGTTGTCCTTCTGGCTTGGAGTCGTCGTCTCCCTTCTTGGAGCTTTGATTTGGGCAGTTATCCTGGGACTTCCGGCACTTCGACTACGTGGAGACTATCTCGCAATTGCCACGTTGGCGGGCGGGGAGATCCTGCGCCTGCTTTTTCGGTCCACCCCCGCAACCCCGCTCACGGGCGGGGTCTTCGGGCTGACCCAGTTCGCCGATTCCTTCTTCTCGGTGAACCCCCTTCCGGCTGGACGCTACGGCGTGTCAGCGTCCCTTGCGTTTGATCATCGGACGCTTTGGGTGATGTTGGTCGCATGGGTGTTTGCGTTGGTGGCGGCCAGCTTGACCTTTCTCCTCGGCAGGAGCCCTTGGGGACGCGTCGTCAGGGCCATCAGGGAGGATGAGGACGTCGTCAAGAGCGCAGGAAAGAACGTCGTCGTGTACAAGATGCAAAGCTTGGCGATAGGCGGTGCCATGGGGGCCCTTGCCGGGGTATTCCTCGCTACGAGTCAGCAGGCTGTCACTCCTGATGCGTTCATTCCGGAGCTCACCTTCTTCGCCTACGCAATTGTGATCCTCGGTGGCATTGGACGCGCCTATGGGCCCATCGCGGGAGCGCTGATCTTTTGGTTCATTCTCGCTGTCTTCGACAGCCTCCTGCGCTCCTTGGCGGCCAACGGAGTGCTCCCGGCAGCGCTCACGTCCGGGCAGGCGCTGGGCGCAGGTCGGTTCGTGCTCGTAGGCCTCGGCTTGATGGCCTTGATGATCTTCCGACCTCAAGGAATCTTCGGCGATCGGCGAGAGATGGTGCTTGGTGCCAGCTGACTCGCATGCTCAGACGATGGCCGGATCATCCGAGACGCCTGGCGCAGCTAAGACTGATCCGATATTAGTCGTGAATGACTTCCGCCGTTCTTTTGGCGGTGTTGTTTCTGTGGATGTGCCGCACTTAGAGGTGCAAAAGGGTATCGTCACTTCGATTATCGGCCCCAACGGGGCGGGTAAAACGACCCTCTTTAATTTGCTTTCTGGCTTCGACCGACCCGGCCAGGGGCATCACTTTCTGGATGGTCAAGACATCACGCATTGGCGGCCGCACAGGATCGCTCGACTTGGACTTGTTCGAACCTTTCAGTTGACCAAAGCACTTGCGAAGTTGCGGGTCATTGATAACGTCAAGCTGGCCGCTGGCTCCCAACGGGGCGAACGAATACTATTCGCACCGCTACAGCGCTCTTGGCGGTCCCAGGAGCGACGGATCGATCAGCAGGCCGACGCCCTCTTGGAGCGATTCGGGTTGGCCCATATGCGTGATGAGTACGCCGGGACCCTCTCCGGCGGACAACGCAAGCTTCTCGAGTTTGCTCGAGCCATGATGTCCGAGCCCCGCGTCATCATGCTCGACGAGCCGATGGCCGGAGTCAACCCCGCGCTGTCCCAGACCCTAATGGGGCACGTCGAGTCACTGGTGAGCGACGGCCTGACCGTGCTCTTCGTCGAGCACGACATGGATCTGGTGATGGGGGTCAGTGACTGGATTATCTGCCTGGCGCAGGGAGAGGTGATAGCCGAAGGCCGGCCGCAGACTGTTGCGGGAGACCCCAAGGTAATCGAGGCCTATCTCGGAACGGGATACCAACGTGGTAACCACGATACCTCCGAGGCTGAGCACGACAGTCAGCGGACGGGACAGGTGGACCAGTAATGGACGAGCCGGTCCTGACGGTGAATGCGGTTACCGCAGGCTACATACCTGGAGTCGACGTCGTGCGATCCTGCTCGCTCGTCGTCGGACAGGGAGAATACGTTGGAATCATCGGTCCTAACGGCGCTGGCAAGTCGACGCTGCTGAAGGCGATTTTTGGCCTCGTGCGGGTCCGCGAGGGAAGCGTCCAACTGCGCGGCGAGACCGTTACGAACCTACCCGCACATGAACTTGTCGCCCGTCGAGTCGGCTTCGTCCCACAGGTAGAGAACATATTCCCGAGCCTGACCGTTGAGGAAAATTTACGCATTGGCATCTACCAGAGGCGACGCCAGTGGGATGAGCGTGTCGCTTTTGTTGCCGGTATTTTTCCGCTTTTAGCTTCCCGCTTTCGCCAACGAGCTGGGCTCCTGTCGGGCGGCGAGCGCCAGATGTTGGCAATGGGACGCGCCCTGATGAGTGAGCCTTCGGTGCTGTTGCTTGACGAACCGTCGGCAGGATTGTCACCACTCAACCAGGAGCTCGTCTTCGAGCGCACCGCGGAGATCAACAAGAGCGGAATCTCCATCGTGATGGTCGAGCAAAACGCGCAGCGTTGCCTCGAGATAGCGCATCGTGGCTACGTTTTAGATCAAGGGAGCAACGCCTACACCGGACCTGCCAGGGAACTGTTACACGACCCGAAGGTCGTCGATCTGTACCTGGGCAGCTTCGCTCGAAGGCAGTGAGGTAGGTGGGACCGCCCCTTGCGTTCGTTTGAACGGACGCTTAGTCTATCTGAATGGACGATTGGGCTGCCCCCAGCCCTTACAAGAGAGGGTTGAAATGCGCTTCGAGCCGCGACGGACTCGCAACCTGACTGCAGGCCTCGGGATCATGGCGGCCGTGGCCGCTTGTTCACAGCCCGTCGGCGGTGGTACTTCAGCGTCTTCTCTGGGGACCGCCGGTTCCGCTGGGGCCGCGGGCAAGAGTGAGCTACGAATCGGGTACGTCTTGCCCGAAACAGGGGGCATCGCATTCCTCGGTCCGGGCATGATCGGTTCTGTCAAGCTCGCGGTTGACGATGTCAACGCCGCAGGGGGAGTCAACAACGTGCCCGTCAAGCTCAGCGGGGGAGACGAGGGGGGCGCGGACGGAACCATCGCCGGACAAACCGCAGACCGGTTGCTAAACACTGACCAGGTCGCCGCCGTCGTCGGCGCGGGGGCCTCTGGCGTCTCTCTCAAGATTATCGACAAGATCACGGGTGCGGGAGTGGTGCAATGCGCTCCGTCCAACACGAGCCCCAGTTTTACGACGTACAAGGATAACGGCTTCTACTTCCGTGCCGCGCCCAGCGACTTGTTGCTGGCCCCGGTCTATTCGAAGGTGGTCACCGGGGAGGGGGCGAAGCGGGTGGCACTTCTTAGCCGCGCCGACGACTATGGGCGCGCACTGGTTGACGCAGTCTCGAAGGAGTTCAAGAAGTCTGGTATCGAGGTGTCGGATCCCGTCCTCTATGACCCGACGACCAAGAACTTCGACGCCGAGGTGCGCAAGGTCGCGGCCTTCCAGCCGGACGCCCTTGTTCTGGTTGCCTTCGATGAGAGCGCCGCCGTGTTGCGGAAACTGATTGAGGCGAAGCTCGGTCCCAAGGAGGTCAAAATCTACGCTGGAACGGGTACGAAGAACGCCGCCCTTGCCAAACAGGTGAACCCCAATGATGCGGCGTCGGTGCAAGGGCTTCGTGGGGTGAATCCGGCGGCGACCTCGAATGCAGACTTCCTCAGCCGCTTGAAAGCCAAGGTCCCGTCTCTGAGCGTGACTCAGTACACCGGCGAGTCCTACGACTGCGCGATCCTTGTGGCGCTCGCGGCGCAGCAAGCCAAGAGCTCGGACCCGAAGTTGATCCGCGACAACATGGTCAAGGTCTCCCGGGACGGCGAAAAGTGTACTTCTTTCGCGGCCTGCAAGAAGCTGTTGGATGCTGGGAAAGATATTGATTATGATGGGGTAAGTGGGCCGATTGACTTCACGGTGGAGGGGGATCCGAGCAAGGCGACGTACGATGAGTGGGAGTTCCAAGCAGACGGATCCATCAAAGTCTTGGGCAGTGTCAAGACTTACTGACTTTGAGATTGCACATGGGTGAAGAATTGGCATCTCGATGTGCTTAGCCGGGGATGCGCCTTCCCGCGGGGAATCGGAGTGCAGGGTCGACCCGACGCTAGCGCTCGCTCGTCCGGATTGCGTCTTCGCGTGCCCGGCTCCGGGATGGGACCGGCCACACTATGGATAGCGCCGGGATAGCCGCTCTGAGAGGGCAACCGCTTGGGGCCACGTGCAAGGCACTGCCCCTCGACAGCGATGCGCACTTGACCATCGACGAGATCGCCGGGCTTAGATGGAGCGTGGCCGAGGGGGCGTTGGACTTCCCGGTAATGACTCTCAAAGAGTCCGCTTTAGCCGCCAACATCGAGCTCATGGCCTCGTATTGCAGGCGGCACCGAGTGCAGCTTGCCCCACATGGGAAGACGACGATGGCTCCACAGCTTTTCCTGCGCCAAATCATGGCAGGGGCATGGGGCATATCTGCCGCCACGGTGTCACAGGTGCGGTCGTTCCGAGCATTCGGTGTCCCCCGGGTGCTGCTGGCAAACGTGCTCGTCGACGCAGGCGCCATCCGATGGATTGCCGGGGAACTCGAGGCGGATGCCGACTTCGAGTTCCTCTGTTACGTCGACAGCATCCGCGGCGTGCAGATTATGGAGCAAGCCTTGCCCCTGGGCGGCGTGGCGCGGCGCGTGCCGGTGCTCATCGAACTGGGGTACGTCGGTGGGCGCTCAGGCTGTCGGGACCGTCAGCAGGCGGCCGCCGTCGCCGCACGGGTAGCCGAGTCACCGGTCCTTGAGTTGCGCGGCGTGTCGGGCTTCGAGGGTCTCATTCAGGCCAGCAGCCCTGAACAGATCGTCCCGCACGTCGAGGCGTTCCTTCGGGAGTTGCACGAACTCGTGGTGGACCTAGAACGGAAAGCCCTCTTCTCACGGAACCGAGACGTTCTTGTTTCCTCGGGGGGCAGCGCCTACTTCGACATCGTCATCGACACGCTAGGTCCCGACAACTTCGACTTTCCTGTCACAACGATACTCCGCAGCGGATGCTACATCACTCACGACGCCGAGATGTACGAGCTTACATCGCCCCTGGCCCAGCGTGCCAAAGACCATGGAACACTGGTCCTCAGGCCGGCGCTCGAACTGTGGGCCACCGTTTGGTCGCGCCCTGAGCCCGGCCTCGCGATCATCGGCTTCGGTAAGAGGGATGCTCCCTATGACTACCAGCTCCCCGTGGCGGAGAAACGTTGGAGTTCTGTTGACGGCCAGATGCGGGATGTGCGGGGACGGTATAAGTTCACGGCACTGAATGACCAGCACGCGTTTTTGCAGGTGCCTGAAGATGACGAGTTGGCCGTGGGCGATCGGTTGGTCTGCGGCATCAGCCATCCATGTGGCGCTTTTGATAAGTGGCGCGTGCTTCCCGTCGTTGACGACGACTACCACGTGATCGACGCTATATTCACCTTGTTCTAAGAAAGGTCATCGTGCACGCCACCGTGCAAGAATACTACCGCCGGGTCGACGCACACGACGTCGAGGGCCTGCTTGGACTGTTCGCTGAGGATGCTCGATACGAACGTCCGGGGTATGACCCGTTGGTAGGACGCTCCGCCTTGAGGCAATTCTACTCTGGTGCGAGGATGATTGAGTCCGGCGCGCACACGATCGCCCGAGTAGTGGAGACTCAGGATAACGTCGCCGTGGAAGGTCGATTCTCCGGAGAACTCAAGGATGGGCGGCATGTTGAATTAGGGTTCGCTGACTTTTTTGTCCTCAGCGGGCAACTGATCGTCGGTCGTCGTACGTACTTTTACGCCCCCCTCGTCTAGTCGCGGAGTGACCGATGATCATCGACATGCACCGCCACCTCTGGTCCGTACTGGAACGATATCCGGCGGCACGGGGGCTAGCTGGCCGATCCTCGGTCCGCCACATGGATACAGACAGCGCGCAGTCTGATCAAGTATCCGCAGAGCAGCGGGGTGCAGCCGTCATCGCGCAGATGGACGAGGCGGTCATAGATAAGTCGGTGGTTTTCCTGGGCGACTACGGTCTCCGGCTGGGTGACGCGACCCTTTCGGTTGAGGAAGAGAACCATGCTATCGCTGCATTGGCGAGGGGGTCGGCCGGCAGGATCGTGCCCTTCGCTGGCGTGGACCCCCGTCGTCCTGGCGCGCTGGAGTTGTTCCGGTCATGTCTCGAAGAGCATGGAATGCGCGGTTTGAAGCTCCATCCGGGCACCGGATTCTCGCCGCTCGACCGGGAATGCTTACCATTTTTCGAGGTGGCCGGGCAGCATGGTGTTCCTGTGCTGGTCCACACGGGCCCAATGGCTAGCCCTTTGGTTAGCCACACCTCGCGGCCTGTATTGTTGGACCCCGTGGCCGCGGACTATCCTGACACGGTCATCGTGCTGCAACATGCGGGACAACGCTGTTGGTGGGAGGAGGCAGTCAACGTCGCTTTTTGGAAGCCCAATATTTACCTGGAGCTCTCAATGTGGCAGTGGACCTTTGCCTTCGATCCGAAGGAATTTGTATCGCGGATCTACAGGATGAAACAGGAAATCGGGTTGGACAGGGTGCTGTTCGGCAGTGACTTTCCCGGACTCTCGAAGGCTATGGGACTCCGCGAGTGGGTTGATGTGTTCCGTAATCTTCCCGGCCTCGCGGCCGAGCACGGTTTTGATATCACTCAGGCAGAGGCCGATGGCATCTTGGGAGGCAATGCCGAGCGACTTCTTACAGGCCCAAGTGCCGGGGAGCCTGCTCGGTAGCGTCGGCACGTAGAGTTGATAACTTGCCGGTGACTGACGGAAGCTGTCGCTGCCGAGTTGGGCGATCGGGTGGAATCGAGAGTGTAGGTATGACGAGAGGAGTTCGGGATGCACCCTGGCACGTCGGCCGTAGTCGCCGAGAATCTTAAACACATACGCGGCGTGCGGCAGATGTCCCTACCGTCGCTTGCGCGACAGTCGGGGGTGGCACGAGCCACGCTCTACCAGATGGAGGCTGGACGCGCGAATCCCACGATCGACACCTTGTTCTCGATTGCCACGGTCCTAGGTGTGACACTGGGGGATCTAGTTGAACAGTGTGACACTCCCCAGCTAGAGATCATCCGGGCCAGCGAGGGGACCAGGGTCACCGGTGAGGCGCTGGAAGCTCGGTTGATCCGCCGTTTGCCCAATAGTGGCGCGGTGTTTGAACTCTTCGACTTCACGGTTCAGTCTGGCACTCGTACCGAGACCCACGAGCACCTAGCAGGCGTCTTCGAGCACGTGCTTGTTCTTGCTGGCCGCCTGCTGGCCGGTCCTGTGGAGGATCCGTGCTTGATGTCAGCGGGCGACTACCTCTGCTTCCGAGCGGACCGGCACCACCTGTACGAGGCGTTTGAGGAGCCGGTGCGGGCCACCCTCTTGATGGAATACCCGGCGGCGTTGCGTCGCAAAGATGAGCGTTCACTGGCGGCTGAGGCGAGGGGTCCAACGAATCGGAGGAACGGGGAGTGAGTACATCCGGACCGCCTTCGAGGGATGCGGACGCACGGCTATTGGAGCTCGGCATCGTCCTGCCAGCGCCACCGCAACCCGCGGCGAACTACCTTCCCTTCCGACGGGCGGGTGACTTTCTTTTCATCGCCGGACAGGTTCCCTTCGTCGATGGGGGACTGCCCCTACTTGGCAAACTGGGTGAAGGGGTCACCGTGGCGCAGGGCAAAGAGCAAGCACGAATCGCGACTCTCAACGCGGTCTCGGTAGCCGCAGCCGCCAACTCCGGCCTTCGTGGCCTCACCATCGTGCAACTCATGGTGTTTGTAGCGAGCTCCCCCCAGTTTATTGAGCAACACATTGTGGCGAACGGCGCGAGCGATATCCTGGTGGATATATTCGGCGTTGCTGGCCAGCATGCCCGGACAGCGATCGCCGTGCCTTGTCTGCCCCTGGATGCGCCCGTCGAGGTGCAGCTGACGTTCCTCGTAGAAGCCGCTAATGGGGGCGGGTAACCGAGACGTTGTGGTCATCGGGGCCGGAGTGGTGGGGGCCACGACCGCTTGGACCCTCGCTGATCGTGGGTGGAACGTGGAGCTTTGGTCAGACCGCCCGTGTCAACAAACGACGTCGGTCGTGGCTGCAGCGGTTTGGCGACCCTACCGCGCTGCCCCTGAGGGGAAGGTGCTGCGCTGGGCGCAGCGGACCTTCGACGTTCTCGAAGAGTTCTCGGACATCCTGGAGAGCGCAGTTATCATGCGGCGGGGCATCGAGCTGGGACGTGCCGTGATGAGCGATCCGCCATGGCACACGGCCGTGCGTTCCTTCCGGCATGCCAGGCAGGAGGAGCTCCCACCAGGTTTCATCGACGGCCTCGTATACACCGTGCCGGTTGTCACGATGAGCGAGCACCTGCCGTGGCTCCTACGCGGCCTGACCGCCAAGGGGGTCCGAACCTCAAGGCGCCGAGTGGCCTCCCTCACCGAGATCGCGGCCGAGCGACCAAGAATTGTCAACGCGACTGGTCTGGCAGCGCGCGAACTGGCCAACGACGACTCCGTGTATCCCGTCCGAGGACAAGTGCTTCGCGTTACCAACCCTGGATTGACCGAGTTTTGTCTAGATTACGACAACCCGCTCGGTCTCACCTACGTCGTGCCTAGGGGTTCTGACGTGATACTGGGAGGCACCGACCAAGAAAGGAGCTGGAGCATCCAGCCGAACGATGAAGACGCGGCCGGCATCCTGGCTCGGTGCCAGAAATTGGTCCCGCAACTTACCGACGCCCGTGTCCTCGATCGGTTTGTGGGACTGCGACCGGCACGCCCCTCAGTACGGGTAGAACGGGAGGTGACACCTGACGGCGGATTGATCGTACATAACTACGGGCATGGTGGCGCCGGCGTGACGATCGCCTGGGGGTGTGCGGAGTACGCTGCGGACCTGCTCGAACTATGACCGGTGGCTTACCCCGTCTCGAAGGGACAGGAGGAGAGACAAGCGGTCGCAGGTCTCCTTCGGACCACTGATAAGTGATACACCACCATTTGGCGGATATTCGCTATAACGACATCTCAAATTTTCTGGAAGAAGGGCGGGCACCATGAGTGGAAGCAACGAGCACTTCGTGACTGAGGCGACCGGGGTTCCAACGGCCAGCGGGCGCTACGTCAAAGTCGCTACCGTTCCCTCTGTCGAGTTTGTAGCAGGCCTTGAGTTCCGCCCGGTCCTCGGTGAGCGCATGATGGCTAACTTCGTCACATTCGAGCCCCACACGGAGGCGCCCCGACACGTTCACCAGGAGGAGCAGATCGTCATCGTCCTCGACGGTGAGCTTGAGTTTGACCTGGATGGCGACGTGCGCGTCATGAGAAAGGGTGACGTCGCCGTGGTGCCGGCCTGGGTTCCCCACGGCGCTCGCACCCTGAGCACCACGTGCTCAGAAGTCGACATCTTCAACCCTCCGCGACGTTCGCTGCTAGAGGCCGCCGGCGCGCCAGAAGCCGCCAACACAAGCGCAGCCGACCGCCAAGCGGGCTAGCCCGTCGCGATTGCAGGAGTCATAACTTGGATACCGGACTGGCAGGACGTGTCGCGATCGTGGCCGGCGCTAGCTCTGGTCTCGGCTTGGCCGTGGCCGTGGAGCTGGCTACGGAAGGAGCCCATGTGTCGATTGCGTCCCGATCTCAGGAGCGCTTGGACTCAGCGATGCCAGGGGTCGCTCGGGCAGGCTCAGGAAGTGTCCTGGCGCTAGCAGGCGACCTGCGGGACAACGCCTTTGTAGATCATTGGGTTGCGCAGACTGTCTCCACCTTCGGCGGCATAGACATTGTTGTTGCCAACGCTGGCGGGCCCCCTGCGGGTACAGCTACATCATTCAACCTCGATGATTACCGGGAGGCTCTCGAACTCAACCTGTTGTCCTCAATCGGTCTCGTTCAAGCGGTGCTCCCGACGTTGAAAAAGTCGAACCAAGGCCGGGTGCTATTCATCACATCCATTACGGTCAAGCAGCCTATCCCTGAGTTGGCCCTTTCGAACACGGCCCGAGCTGGAGTAGTGGGCTACGCCAAGTCGCTCGTCCATGAACTGGGCGACCGCGGCATCACGGTCAACGTCCTAGCGCCCGGTCTCACCCGGACGGCGCGCCTGGAGCAGCTGGCCGGTGGCGACATTGACGCAGGGCTACAGTCAATGGCGACGGACATCCCCCTTGGGCGCGTCGGCGAGCCGGTCGAATTCGCGGCGGCAGCAACTTTCCTCGCTAGCTGCCGGGCGTCATTCATAACCGGGATAGTGCTCGCCGTCGACGGGGGGGCGACGCGAGGGCTGCTATAGAGCCCGGCCCCTCGACGGGCCGGGCGGACCGCGGCCACCACCTGCCCGACCAGCTCGTCATCGACCTCGGCGAGCCCGCCGACCGGTCCAGCCCGGCCGCCTGCGCGGCCTGCACGTACCGCCGGGCCGTCTTGCGGTCGACCCCGGCCCGCTCGGCGATGAGGCGCAGCCCCGCCCCGTCCAGCCAGCCCCGCAACCCTTCCCTGACCTCAATCACGCTGACCTCCCGAAATCCCATGCCCGCTGCCTCCACGTCGACGAAGCTGACGACGCGATTCAACGAGCGACCCACGGACCCACCGGCAAGGCGCGCCGTGTGGTCCCATGACTGGCAATCCAGGTGGTCCCATGAACCTGGCAGAAAACGGCTCAGAGCGGTCCCATGCTCATGGCAGGCGACATCACGATGCGCCATGAAGAGGCGGTACGTTGTTTCACCTCTGAGCCGAGAGATGACCCGGGCACCGCGGCCCAAGGCCCGGCACTCCAGCCAATCGCATCCGCCAGCGCTCTCGCTGGGGCTTCACCGAAAGAGGGGCGGGACGCCTGAGGCAGTGACGGTTCGCTACCTTCGGGTTGTTGGCACCTCGCTCCCATTACGACTGCCTTGGACTCCGGTCAGCCGCGCATCCGAAATTGTCGGCTGGGCCCGTCCACCGCCGGCCGGGTTCGGGGACTCACCAAACATGGCGGTCCCCGCTTGTTTCAAAGGACGCTGTACCGTCCCACTATCGCGGGTGCTTGCGGCGTCGGGAACGCGCCCCGAAGGCGGCGGTAAGACGCATGTCCGGAGCGCCTGCCTGGCCGCCGAATCGATCTACCGACCGGCATGATTGGACGGCCGGCCGCTGGCAGAAGGGGGACGTCCGACCCACAGCCAGATGCGGAGGTTCCG
>JAABUN010007533.1_pt1 | contig 11655 bp, 11 predicted proteins | sample 5559311 | NCBI WGS metagenome assembly JAABUN01 (sample SAMN10711877, study PRJNA513370) | rock metagenome | isolation source: Antarctica rocks | place: Antarctica: Victoria Land, Siegfried Peak sud | reverse complement strand
CCCACGCCCAGTACGGTGCGCTCGCCCAGTTGGGACTCGTCGATCCCGAAGCCCTCTCCGCCGCCACCATGGCTGAACGCAACGGGATCACCGCTCAGTCCGCCTCGTCGGCCATCGCCGGCCTGCTCGATCGGGGGCTCGTCCGACGCGATCCGCACCCGACCCACGGGCGCATCCTCCAGGTGCGCATCACGCCCACCGGATCCGAGCTGCTCGCGCGGGCCCACGCAGCCACCGGCGAGGCCGAGCACCGGGCCTTGGCCTGCCTCGACGAGCGGCAGCAGCACGTCCTTCGCGACGCGCTGCGCACCACGATGCAGGCGATGGGCTTGTACCTGTACTTCCCCACAGGCGACGACGACCGTCGAACGTGAGCGGCACCGGCTGCTTATCCGCACATCGTCCTGTTCGGACCGTGTCGAACGGCATCGCCGTCCAAGCCGCCAGCGGCACCACCCGCGACCTGCAGCAGGTAGCCGACGCGGGCCCTGATGACGTGGCCGTCCGCCTGATGCGGCGGTGAGCCCAGCCCGGTCATCCGCCCGCGCCGTCCCGTGGGCCCAAGCCATAGCGGGAACGGTCGGCGTCCCAGATCAGTTCGGAGTCGGACGTCCCTCAGCGGTCAGCGACGGGGAGTCGGTCACCAGGGCACGGTCCCGTCGTCGTCGAAGAGCCGTCCGGTGGGGCCACCGTCCGGCAGGGTCGCGAGCCGGATCGCGACCGCAGCGCCCTGCTCGGCGGTGACGGTCCCGCCGCCGTTGTTGAAAGCCGTCATCACGTAGCCGGCGCAGGCATTGTTGATCAGATGTTGGTGCCGGCAAGCTCCTTGGCGTACTGGATGGTGACGGCGTTGAGGAACGTTTTCGACGGCGCGTATGCCCCTGTGATCCCCCGAGGTCGAGGTCGGCATTGCTCTGCAACCCGAGGGAACCGACGTGACTGGACAGGTTGACGATCCGCGGCGAGGCCGAGCGACGCAGCAGCGGCAGCCGCTCGCCGGGCGTTGGCCCGCGGCCACCCGGTAACACCCACCAGCTCATCGAGCAGCCAGCCCTTGTCCTTCTTCCCCGAGAGCGCGTAATCCCGCGCGTACTTCGTCGTGACCTCATGCCGCGTCGCCATCCACCACCCTTGACCCATCCCCGCAGTCCACTGCAGCGCCCGAGGGTGGACCCGGTTTCGCGAGCACTTCTCCCGTGAGGCACGCACCCCACCTCGCGAGCACATGAGGTGAGTCTCGTCGCTGCCGTCCCTTGTGCTCTGGCTGGCGCCTGTACGTGACTCTCACGTCCTCGACTTACGGTCGTGAGTCAGTCGGCGAACGCCTCGCCCATCAGCTTCCCGGTGAGCTCGGCGATGGTGTCGGCCTCTTCCTCGATGGCGAAGTGACCGCTGTCCAAGAGCACGATCTCGGCGTCGGGGACGTCCCTTGCGAACGCTTCGGCGCCGGGGCCGGAGAAGATGGGGTCGTTCTTGCCCCATGCGGCGAGGACCTTCGGCTGGCGGCGGCGGAGCCACGCCTGCCACTCCGGATAGCGGCCGGGGTTGTTCTGGTAGTCCCACAGCAGCGCCTTCATGTAGTCGGCCCGGCCGGGGAGGTCGATGACGAGCTGGTCGGCGAGGGCCTGCTCAGGGTCGATGTTCGCCACGTCGCGGGCGCCTGCCTGCCACTGCGTCTGCGTGCCTGCGAGGCTGACGAAGTGGTCGATGGCCGCCTGGCCGGCTTCGCGGTCCTGCCACCAGTCGGTCAAGGTGGCAGCGGCCGGGCCGAACCCGTCGACGTAGGCGTTGCCGTTCTGGGTGATGATCGCGCGGACGCGCTGGTCGTGCTGGAGAGCGATCCGGAAGCCGACCGGTGAGCCGTAGTCGAACATGTAGATGGCGTAGTCAGTGATGCCGAGCGCGTCGATGGCGTCGCGGGTCACCTCGGCGAGGCGGTCGAAGGTGGGCGACTCGGGCAGCGGGTCGGAGCTTCCGAATCCGGGATAGTCGATGGCGACCGCATGCCAGTCGTTCGCGAGCCGATCGATGAGGCGGACGTAGGCGCGAGTGCTGGACGGGTATCCCGGCAGCAGGACGACGGTCGGCCTGCTGGGGTCGCCGGCTTCGCGGACGAAGATGTTCAGGCCGTCGATCTCGATGGTGCGGTGGCGGATGACGCTCATGGCACGTGTCTCCATTCCGGGCCGTGACCCGGGTCGTGTATTCGGTGGGTGGTGCGCGCTGGTCTCACTGCCGAGAACTCGGCGTCGGCGGCGCGGCAATCGCATCGCCTGTCACGTCGCGGTATGCCGTGAGCACAGCCGGCTGCGTACGGATTGGCTGACGTGCAACCATAACCGATGTTCGACCTAATTGCAGGTTACGACAGATCTGTTAACCTGTCAACTGAATGATTACCAGTTAGGAGGACGTATGGACGCCAGGGTCTTGATCGAGGTGGGTGACGACTTGGCGCTCGGCCTGCTGAACAGCACGACCAGGCAGGGCGGGGCGCACGTCGACCTGCTCGGCGACGGCGCGGCATACGTGCGCTGGTTGCGTCAGGCCGGCTTCGTCGACGAAGGGGACGAGACGGCGATCAGGGCGAGCTTCAGCCCGGTGGACCTCGACCCCGTGGCCGCTGAGGCGCGCGAGCTGCGCGAATGGCTCCGCTCGGTCGTCGCCGACTGGGCCGCCCGGGATGCGGTGGATGCCCCCCTCGAGGGCGCGGTCCGCGACCGGCTGAACGGGATCCTGTCCCTCGAGCACCGCTTCACCGAGGTCGGCGAGCAGGGCATCGCCCAGCGGTGTCGCTGGGAGGTCGCACGCCAACTGCTCACGCCGCCCGCGGCCGCGGCGGCGCACCTCCTGACCGAGGAGGATCCGAAGCTGGTCCGCCATTGCGAGGGGATCGGCTGCTCGATGTGGTTCTACGACCGCACCAAGTCACATCGACGCCGCTGGTGCTCGATGGCTCTGTGCGGGAACCGCGCCAAGGCGCGTGCACACCGAGAACGCCAGTCCGAACGCACCACCGCCTGACCCTCGACGCATCGTGACCGGCGACAGCCTTCGAGTCGCCGATCAGGCCGTCAGCTCTCTGGCGCCACGTGAGAAGCGACCGAAGATATCTCGTGGCTGCGGTCGCCGGTTGATTCTGCTCTCGTGCCGTCGCCGCGGCGGCGGTAATGGCGTGCGGCGCGGGCCCGATTTCCGCAGGCGGTAGAACACCAGCTTTGCCGAGGATGGCTCTTGATGAAGTACAGAACGCACCCGGGAGCGTGGCAGGAGCTCAGCCGTGCTGCGTCCTGGTCGTTGGTCAACAGCGCCACCGCCTGACGGGCGACGGCGGCGAGCGCACCGGTGGCTCCAGTTGGAGTCTCGTCGCGTTCCAGCCGCGAGGCGCGTAGCCGCAGACGCGGGCCGGCTGGGCCTGCGTCGGCCGCGTGGTTGACCGCCTCGACGGCCTGCGCGAGGTCCTGCAACGGCGAGGCAGCGGCGGGCCGCGAGTCGTCAGTCAGCAGCGCCGCCAGGCGCCGCAGCGCGTCGCGCAGGTCACGGAACGTGTCGACGTGCCTACTGGTGACGGGCCCGGCGCTCAGCCCGGTGGCGTCGAGCCAGCCCTTCAGGTCGCCGCACGTGCGGAGGGCGTCGTGAACGCCCCGCCGGTCGGCCCAGATGGTGTTCATCAGGCGCAACGGGATCGGCTCCTCGGGCAGCACCCAGACCGCCTCACTGGTCGCCCCTGCGGCTGTCGTCATGCTCTAACGGTATCAGTGGACTTGTGCCGTGAGAACCGTCGTGGTAGACCTTCTAACGTCACAACCTACGTTAGCCGTGAGAAGCGCGGCCAGCGCGGACCAGCCGCAAGGAGACTTTCATGACCACCCTGCCCCTGATCGATCCCAGCACCGCCGCCAAGCCCGTCGCCGACCTGCTCGCCGCCGTGCAGCGTACCCTCGGCGCCACCCCGAACATGACCAAGGCGATGGCGAACAGCCCGGCGCTGCTGTCGGGCTACCTGGCCCTGTCCGGCGCGCTCGGCAAGGGCGTCCTGACGGGCGCAGTTCGCGAGCAGATCGCCTTGGCCGTGTCCCAGGACAACGCCTGCTCGTACTGCCTGTCCGCGCACAGCTACCTCGCCGAGCACGTCGCCCACCTGAGCGCCGACGACATCACCGCGGCCCGCAAGTCCGACGCCGCCGACACCAAGACCGCCGCGCTGCTGTCGTTTGCCACGACAGTCAACCAGACCCGCGGGCAGGCCACCGCCGACGACTTCGCCGATGTCCGGGCCGCCGGCGCAACAGACGAGGAGATCGCCGAGACGATCGGGCACGTCGCCCTGACGGTCCTCACCAACTACTTCAACACCGCCGCAGCTGTCGAGATCGACTTCCCCGTCGTCGCGGCCTGACCGGCATGACTGACAAGCACGCCGCGACGCCAGACCGCCAGCGGGTAGCGCCAGCCGGGCAACCGGTGCCAGCGCCAGCCGGGCCACCGGCAGCCGGGCCACCGGTGCCAGCGCCAGCTGGGACACCGGTGCCCGCGCGCCCACCCGTGCCACCGTTCGACGAAGCGTCCGCACGGGCCAAGGTGCAGGCGGCCGAGGACGCCTGGAACAGTTGTGACCCGCAGCGGGTCGCCGCGGCATACACGCTGGACTCGCAGTGGCGCAACCGGGCCGAGTTCGTCCAGGGCCGCGCGGCGATCGTCACGTTCCTGACGGCGAAGTGGGCGCGGGAGCTGGACTACAGCCTGCGCAAGAGCCTTTGGGCGTTCACGGATGACCGGATCGCCGTGCGGTTCCAGTACGAGTGGCGCGACCCCGCCGGGCAGTGGTGGCGCAGCTACGGAAACGAGAACTGGCAGTTCGACGCTGACGGCTACATGAGCCGCCGCGAGGCCAGCATCAACGACGTCGCGATCGAGGTGACCGACCGGCGCATCTTCGGCCCCCGATCGGCCGCCGAGCAGGACCAGCCGCTCCCTCTGCAGTAACCCGTCGAGGACGCCCAGCGCGACGACAGGCCACCTAGGAGAGCCACCTCGGAGCCCCCTTGGGCGCTCACCCCGGAGTGCCCATCTCGACAGCCCCCCGGCACCCCATCCCCGAGGACACCCCACTCCGACTGAAGGAGCTCTGATCCTGATGCACGTTGCCGCGCTCTGGCGCTACCCGGTCAAGTCGCTCGGCGGTGAGCCGCTGCAGACCGCCCGGCTCACTGCCGACGGGATCGACGGCGACCGGACCGTGCACGTGCGCGGCGGCCGCGGTCCGCTCACCGGGCGCACCCGCTCCGACCTGCTCACGATCTCGGCGGACACCGGCCCGGACGGGACTCCACGGGTCGCCGGCCACGCCTGGGACTCCGCGGCAGCCGGGCGGCTGGTCCGGGCGGCCGCTGGGCCGGACGCCGAGCTCACCGCATACGATGGGCCGGAGCGGTTCGACATCTCGAACGTGATGGTCGCCACCGACGGGGCCGTAGCCCGCCTCGGCGCCGACGTCCGCCGGCTTCGGCCCAACCTGCTGCTCGCCGGCGTCCCCGACGCCGCCGAGCCGACCTGGCCCGGCTCTGCCCTGGAGATCGGCGACGCCCTCGTCGGCGTCCACTCGATGCGGCCGCGGTGCATCGTCCCGAGCATCGACCCCGACACCGGGGAACAGGACCTGGACGTGTTCCGTCGGATCCGCCGCGAGTTCGGCAACGAGCTCGCGCTGAACTGCTGGGTGATCCGTCCCGGCACCATCGCCGTCGGCGACGCGGCCCGGCTGGTCCCCACCGACGAGCAGCCCGCGCACCTGGGCGGCTGGATCGTCGGCGCACCTTACGCAGCCGCGCCGCTCAGCCCGCGCTGAGCGCGCACGGCGCCGGACGGCATACCGATGCTGCTGTCGAGCCTTCGGTGACCCCGACGGCAGCGGCCGGAGCTCACGAGCACGTCAGCCCAGCGGGCGGCACCGATGACCGAGGGGAGCCGTGCACAGCCGGTCCGCGATACCGGCCGCATCGAAGGCAGCACGGGTTTCGGCCGGCCCTTGCGAGAAGTGCCTCCAGCCCTCTTGATGGGCAACCACGACATGCCGAGACCCCAGGACCTCAGCCGCGGCGGCTGCGCGTTCGGCGGTCAGACTGAGCGGCCGACCGCCGAACTTCGCGGGCACCGACGCTGAGCCGGCGAAGAGCACCGCGCAGTCGATCTCGCCGAGGCGTTCGCGGATCTCCCGCACGATCTCGACAGACGCGTTGTCGCCGCTGAGGTAGGTGCTCGGGGCGCCATCGGCCCGGACCACGAAGCCGACGACCTCACAGTTGACGAAGCCCTCGTCGTTCAGCTCCCCATCGGCAGGCCCATGGCGGGCCGGGACCCCCGTCACCTGGAGCGTGCCGCTTGGGTCTGACCACGTCGACCACGGCTCGAGCGCGACAGACGGCGGTCCGAGGCGGGGAGCTCCTGACGCTGTCGTCAACACCGCAGGTGCGCGCAGAGCGAATGCGCGTCCTGCCTCGTCCAGGTTGTCGGGATGCAAGTCATGGCTGACCAACGCGGCGTCGACGTCGCCGATCGTCAACTGGTCCACGGCGGGACCGGCCAGCTTCTGCAGGTACCCGTAGTCGGTGGGAGGGTCGAACGTCGGGTCACAGATCAGGCGGTGACCGCCAAGGTCCACGACGGTCGTCGGCCCGCCGATGACGGCGAGACCGAACGGCACCCTCTCGCTGGTGAAGGGAGCGTAGTCACAGGTCGACATGGCGAAGAGTCCTCCCTGGTCGTTGTGCCGACGAGGGCAGCTGCCGGCCCACCGTCAGGATCACACGGGGAGTGAACTCTAGTGGTCGTCCTTCCCGGACGGGGAGTCCGGTCCGCGGCGATCCAGCAGCGCCTGGACACCGGCAGGCGGGCCGAGGGAGACTTCTTGGCCCCGGACCGGCGCCGCAGGGCCGTGACACGGATTGCCCCGCGAACCCAGGAGGCGGCCGATGACAGGCAAGACCGACCTCAAGAACGAGCTCGACGCCTACCGCGCGACGCTGGGCGAGCTCCGCCTCGTGGACGTCCCGGATCTGCAGTACCTCATGATCGACGGACATGGGGATCCCAACACCTCCCCGATGTTCAGCCACGCGGTCGAAGCGCTCTACCCGGTCGCATACAAGCTGAAGTTCGCGAGCAAGCGGGAGCTCGGCCGGGACTACGTCGTCATGCCGCTGGAAGGGCTGTGGTGGGCCGACGACATGGACGCCTTCACCGCTGCGCGGGACAAGTCGCGCTGGCAATGGACCCTGATGATCATGGTGCCGGACGGGGTCGGCCGAGACCTCCTCGCCACGGCGGTGCGGCGAACGGGTGCTAAGAACCGTCCGGCCCGGCTCGACGAGGTCCGCTTGGAACCACTTTGCGAGGGTCGCTGCGTGCAGACCTTGCACGTCGGCAGCTACGACGACGAGACCGAGCTGCTGACGCGGATGCACCGGGAGTTCATCCCCGCGCATGGCCTCCAGCTGACCGGCAAGCACCACGAGATCTATCTCAGCGACGCGCGCAGAGTCGCACCCGACAAGCGCCGCACCATCCTGCGCCAGCCCGTCCGCGGCTGACTAGCCGGCCGCTGCCGAAGAGGGCCCAGCCATGCGCCGGGCCACCCTCCGGCAGGCCAGACCGTATGCCGTCCTCAGGCCACCCGCTGCTGGGGGGCGGTCTCCGTCGTCTTGCCCGGGTCGCGCTCCACGATGCCACCGAGGACGTCGTCGATCTTCGCCATCAGCTCGCTCGGGATCTTCACACCGGACGCCTTGACGTTCTCCGTCACCTGCTCGGGCCGGGAGGCGCCGACGAGCGCGGTCGCCACGTTGTCGTTCTGCAGCACCCACGCCACCGCCAGCTGGGCCATCGTCAGGTCGAGCTCGTCCGCGACCGGCCGCAGCTGCTGCACCCGAGTGAGCACGTCGTCCTTCATGAACCGCTTGATCATGTCCGCGCCGCCCTTCTCGTCGGTGGCCCGCGACCCGGCCGGCGGCTGCTGCCCTGGCTTGTACTTGCCGGTCAGCACACCCTGGGCGATGGGAGACCAGACGATCTGGGAAAGACCGAGCTCCTTGCACGTCGGGACGACCTCGTCCTCGATGACCCGCCACAGCATCGAGTACTGCGGCTGGCTGGAGATCAGCTGGAACCCCAGCTCCTTGCTCAGCTTCACGCCGTCGCGGATCTGCTCCGCAGTCCACTCGCTGACCCCGATGTAGAGCGCCTTGCCGCGGCGGACGATGTCGGCGAACGCCTGCATCGTCTCCTCCAGCGGCGACTCCGTGTCATAGCGGTGGGCCTGGTAGAGGTCGACGTGGTCGGTCTGCAGGCGCTTCAGCGAAGCGTCGATCGACTCCATGATGTGCTTGCGCGACAGGCCGGTGTCGTTCTTGCCCTGCGGCCCCGTCGGCCAGTAGACCTTCGTAAAGATCTCGAGCGACTCGCGTCGCTCGCCCTTGAGCGCCTCCCCGAGGACCGTCTCCGCCTTGGTGTTCGCGTAGGCGTCGGCCGTGTCGAACGTCGAGATCCCCGCATCCAGCGCGGCCTGCACACACTGTCGCGCGATGTCGTTCTCCACCTGCGAACCGTGGGTGAGCCAGTTGCCGTAGGTGATCTCAGAGATCTTGAGCCCGCTGTTACCGAGGTAGCGAAAGTCCATACCGCCACCGTATGCCGCGTGCCTGGGAGCCGCATGGCGGGTGGCGGTTCCGGCACGGGTAGTGCGCGACCGCTCCTTGTTGCGCACATTGCGCAGGACTCTTGCGTCATTTGCGCAGCCATGTCACCCTGTTGGACGTCCGAGCGCCGAAGGGCTGAAGGCGTAAGCATCCGAGACGCAGCACCGCAGACATAGGAGTCGACGTGGCCGTGCCCATCAAGAAGACGCTCGAGCGCATCCCCGGCGGGATGATGATCGTCCCGCTGTTGATCGGGGCCGTGATCCACACTGCCTTTCCCAAGACCGGGACCTACTTCGGGTCCTTCACCGGCGCGCTGTTCAGCGGCTCGCTGACCATCCTCGCCGTCTTCTACGTCTGCATGGGCGCAAGCATCGACCTCAAGACCACGCCGTACATCCTCAAGAAGGGCGGCACCCTGTTCGCGGTCAAGGTCGGCACCGCCGTCGTCATCGGGATCATCCTGGGGCGGTTCCTCGGCGAGTCGCCAGTCGCCGGCGGGTTCTTCGCCGGCCTCTCGGTGCTCGCCGTGGTCGCCGCGTTCAACGACACCAACGGGGGCCTCTACATGGCCCTCATGGGGCAGTTCGGGAAGCCGAAGGACGTGGCCGCCTACTCAGTGCTGGTCATCGAGTCCGGACCCTTCCTGACCATGGTCACGCTGGGAGCTGCTGGCCTGTCTGCGTTCCCGTGGCAGACGCTTCTCGGCGCGGTCATCCCGCTCATCGTCGGCGCGATCCTGGGCGGTCTCGACCCCGACATGCGGGTCTGGCTCAGTCGCGCCACCCCCATCCTGATCCCCTTCTTCGCATTCGCCCTCGGCGCCGGGATCGACCTGGCCGCCGTCTGGCACGCCGGTCTGCTCGGCCTTCTGCTCGGCGTCGCCGTCTTCGTGATCTCCGGAACCCTGCTTGTCCTAGCCGACCGGCTGTCGGGAGGGCGAGGGGTTGCGGGGATCGCAGCTGCCAGCACGGCGGGCAACGCCGCCGCGGTGCCGGCCATCGTGGCCTCGGCCAACCCGGCATACCGAGCGGCGGCCGGTCCGGCCACCATCCTCGTGGCGGCGTCGGTGGTCGTCACCTCCATCCTCGTGCCGCTCGGCACCGCGTTCCTGGCCCGGCGGGCAGACCGCTCAGAGGCCCGGGCTGAAGACGCCGCCCTCGAGCCGGTGCCCGTGGAGACTGCAGGCAGAGTGGACGCCCCGACCCGATCGGGCAGCGGCGCTCACGTCGAGGAAGACACGTGACCGATCTCGTCATCATCGCCGACGACCTCACCGGAGCGGGTGACAGCGCGGCCTCGCTGGCCGAGGTGGCAACGGTGAGCGTCGTGCTCGACGCCTCCTCGCCGTGGCCGGCGGCGACGGTGCTTGCCGTGGACACGGACAGCCGCCACCTCGAGCCGGCGAAGGCGGCGCAGCGAGTCTCCATTGTCACCAACCGGGCTCGCGAGGTAGGGGCTGCGGTTGTCAAGAAGGTCGACTCCACGTTGCGCGGCAACGTCGGGACAGAGGTCCGCGCCGCCGCCGACGCTTTGGCGGTCGATGGCCGACGGCCCCTGATCATCATGGCCCCCGCCTTCCCGGCGGTGGGCAGGACGACATCGGCCGGTACGGTGCTGGTCCATGGCCGGCGCCTGGAGAGGGGCCCGCACCGCGGCGACATTGCCGCGCTGCTTGACACGGTCGGACTCTCTCACCGCACCATCGAGCGATCCGCCTCGGCTGTTCTCGCCAATGCCATGGACGCCGCTTTCGCAGACGGGTGCGACGCCCTCATCGTCGATGCCGCGACCGACGCGGACCTGGGCGCGGTGGTGCGGGCGGCACAGTCGGTGACCGTGCCGACCCTCATGGTCGGCTCGGGCGGCATCGTCCGGCCGCTGCGCGAGCTGTGGCCGGTCGCGGACGGTGCTGGCGACAGGACCGGGTCCGGCCACGCCGCGCCACCGGCCGGATCCACGCTGTTCGTGGTGGGTAGCTACGCCCCGGAGGCCCGGGCACAATGCGGCCGGCTGGTGGCCACTGGAGTGTCCCCGGCGTGGATTGGGCGCAGCTCGCCTCAGGACGAGGTGGTGGTGACCGTTCGGGAAGCGCTGGCCAACGGCGACGCGCTGCTGGCTCCCGACCCCGACCTTCCCGTCGACAGGGACCAGGCTCCCGCCATGGCCCGCGCGCTGGCAGCCGTGGTGGAATCGGTCAAGGACGATGTCGGGACACTCGTCGTCACCGGCGGCGAGACGGCGCGAGCAATCCTCGGATTGCTCGGAGTGACACGAATGACGATCCACGGCGAAGACGAGCCGGGTGTCGTCCGATCCGAGATCCCCGAGCTGGCAATGCATCTGGTCACGAAAGCTGGGGCCTTCGGCGACGAGGACACCCTTGTCCGCCGCCGGGCCGTCGCCCGAACGAAGGAGAACCACACCATGTCCCTCCCCGTCATTGCCATCACGATGGGTGACGCTGCCGGGGTTGGCCCAGAGGTCATCGTCAAGGCTCTCGCGGCCCCGGAGGTGTATGACCGGTCGCGCCCAGTGGTGGTCGGCGACGCCAACCGGCTGCGCCAGGCCATCGACATCACCGGGGTACCGCTCACGGTCGGGGTCGTCGAGAGCCCCGGTCAGGGTGCCTACGAGGTCGGCGTCATCGACTGCATCGACCTGGCGTGCATACCGGAGGATCTGCCCTTCGGTGAGCTCTCCGCAGTCGCCGGCGACGCGGCATACCGGTTCATCGTCCGCGCAGTGGAGCTGGCTCTGGCGCACGAGGTCGATGCCATCTGCACCGCTCCCTTGAACAAGGAGGCCTTGCACGCAGGCGGTCACCTCTATCCGGGCCACACGGAGATGCTCGCGGAGCTCACCGGCACCGAGGAGGTTTCGATGCTTCTCAACGCCCCCAACCTGCGCGTCATTCACGTCACCACCCACATCGGGCTGATCGACATGGTCGAGAAGATCA
>JAABUN010007532.1_pt1 | contig 11656 bp, 10 predicted proteins | sample 5559311 | NCBI WGS metagenome assembly JAABUN01 (sample SAMN10711877, study PRJNA513370) | rock metagenome | isolation source: Antarctica rocks | place: Antarctica: Victoria Land, Siegfried Peak sud | reverse complement strand
ATCCACGTCTCCGGGCACGGCGCGCATGATGAGTTGCAGCAGATGCTCGAACTGACGCGACCGAAATATGTCATGCCGGTCCACGGCGAATATCGCCATCTGCTCCTCTATCAGCGGATGGCCGTCGAATGGGGACTGCCAGCGGCAAGTGTCCCGATCGTGGAGATCGGTGACATCTGGCAGTTCGATGAAGTGGCCGCCCGCAAACTCGGCACCGTCCCTTCCGGCTCGGTGCTGATCGATGGCCTGACGGTCGGCAACGTCACCACGATCGTCCTGCGCGATCGGCAGCACCTCTCCGAAGATGGCGTGATCTTCGCCTCGCTCGTCGTCGATCGCGATACGGGCCAACTGCTCAACGGCCCGGAGATCGTCACGCGCGGCTTCGTTCATAACGAATCCGACGGACTGCTCGAAGGTGCGGCCGATGAGGTACGACGCGCCCTCAAGCGAGGGACTGGCCGCGGGCGGGCCGAGCATGGCCGCTTGGTCGAGCGTACCGCGCAAGTACTCGGCGGGTACATCTACCGCAATACACACCAGCGCCCGATGATCCTGCCGGTGATCACGGAGGTCTAGCGGGGACGCCGACAGGGCACGCTGCACAGTGTAAGCACGACACGCGGGACACTCTGCCCGACCATAGATGGTGTCGTGCTTACACACCCGCGCAATTCCCTTGGTATACTTATCAGACCGAATCGCGCCGGATGGACCGGTGCCGCACATGACAACCGCGGATCGCCACTGACGCCCGCATGGGACCTGGCGGCGCGGATGAACACGGGAGGATGGACAGGGGATGACGACCGGAACACCAGCGACCGACACCATCACCAAGGTCGAGTCGATCGACCAGATCCAGGAAGCCCTCGGTAAGCGGGCGTATATCGCCGATCGCAGCCTGGGTACGGCGCTCTTCCTCGCCTTACGCCTCGGCAAGCCGCTGCTGCTCGAAGGCGAGGCCGGTGTCGGCAAGACCGAGGTCGCCAAGACGATGGCCGACCTCCTCGACACCCAGCTGATCCGCCTCCAGTGCTACGAAGGGCTGGATGTCAACCACGCCGTCTACGAGTGGAACTACGCCAAGCAGATGCTCGAGATTCGGATGTTGGAAGCCGAAGGTGCCGCACGCGACCACGCGCTACGCGAGATCTTCGGCCCCGAGTTCCTGATCAAGCGTCCGCTCCTCCAGGCGGTCGAATATACCAATGATCACCCCGGCAAGCGCCCGGTGCTGCTGATCGATGAGATCGATCGCGCCGACGAAGAATTCGAGGCGTTCCTGCTCGAACTGCTGTCCGACTTCCAGATCACCGTGCCGGAGATCGGGACGATCAAGGCGGCGCAGCCGCCCGTGGTGATCATCACTTCGAACCGCACCCGCGAGTTGCACGATGCGCTGAAGCGCCGTTGTCTCTACCACTGGATCGATTATCCGTCGATCGAGAAGGAAGAGGCGATCATCGCCGCCCGTCAGCCACACGCGCCGCAGGGCTTGGCACGTCAGGTCAGCCACTTCATGCACGAATTGCGTCGCGTCGATCTCTACAAGGTGCCGGGTGTCGCCGAGACCCTCGACTGGGCTGCCGCGCTCGTCGCCCTCGACCAGAGCGATCTTCGCCAGGAAGCGGTCGATGCGACGTTGGGCGCGATCCTCAAGCACCAGGAAGATGTCAGCAAGGTCGCCGGTGGCTTGAGCAAGCAACTGATCCAGACCGCGACTGCTGGGGCGAACAATGGCTAGCGAACTGGGAACCGGGCTCGAAGCGCGCGGGCGCGACCTGGAGCGTGGTGCCCAGTTGCTCGACCGCGTGGTGGGCTTCGGGCGCTATCTGCGCCTCGTCGGCCTGCCCGCGACCCTCGGGCAGACGATGGACTTCGCCGCCGCGATCCCCTCGATCGGGCTGATGCGCGAAGATTTCAAGCTGGCATCGCGCGCTGTCTTCGTCATCCGCAAGGATGACGGCCCGCGCTTCGACAAAGCATTCGATCTCTACTGGCGTTACAGCACCTTCGCAGACGACGACAGCCCGTTCGACGAAACTTCTGACCTCGCCTCTCCCGATCAGGCGAACGCCGACGACGAAGATGCGATCCCGCCGCCGCCGGGTAAGGATAAGAAGAAGGGCCAGGACGAGGAGTCTGCCGATAAGCGACAGAGCCAGCGCGAAGTACAGGAAGGGGAGAGCGCGGACGACGCCGACCCCGACACGATGCTGACCTACAGCGCCTCCGAGGCGTTGAAGGGCAAAGATTTCGCGCAGTTCAACGCGGACGAGATGAGCCGGGCGAAGCTGCTGATGCAAAAGATCGCCTGGCAGATCGCGATGCGCCGCTCACGGCGTACCGTACGCGCCTCCAAGGGGATGTATCTCGATCTGCGTCGCTCTCTCCGCGCGAACATGAAGTATGGTGGCGAACCGATCGAGCTCGCCCGCCGCAAGCGGAAGCAGAAGCCGCGCCGTGTGGTGCTGATCTGCGACATCAGCGGCTCGATGGACCGTTACTCGCGGATCCTGCTCCAGTTCGTCCACACGATGGAACAGGGGCTGAGTCGCGTGGAGGTCTTCGTCTTCGGCACGCGGCTGACGCGGATTACCCGCCAACTGCGCGTACGTAATATCGACTCGGCCTTGGAGCGCGTCTCGAAAGAGGTGCAGGACTGGGCCGGTGGTACGCGGATCGGTGAGTCGCTGCTGACCTTCAACACGCGCTGGGCACGGCGCGTACTCGGTCAGGGCGCGATCGTCCTGATCATCAGCGATGGTTGGGACCGTGGCGACGTCGAAGTGCTGCGCCGCGAGATGGCCCGATTGCAGCGGATGTCATTCCGCCTGATCTGGCTCAACCCGCTGCTCGGCTCGCCGACCTACCAGCCGCTGACGCGCGGTATCCAGGCGGCGTTGCCCTACGTGGACGACTTCTTGCCGGTCCACAACCTCGAATCGCTCGAAAACCTCGCCATCGCACTGAGCGATGTCACCACCCGCCGCCCGGTGCGGCGGCAGACATTGCATCTCCCGAGTATCTTGGGATGATCCTGCGCTTGCGCCCCGGTCGGCCACTATGCGGTGGCCGACCGGAGCGTAGGTTTGTTTTTTTGTACGACAAAAACTATCATTCTGAGAGGCGAGAGCGATGCGATTCGCCGACTCCGCATTCAAGCACGGGATCACCGAAGCGCAAATTCGTTATGTTATTGAGCATTGACAGCCGCCATTCCCGGTTCAGTCCGCGCGTGATTCAACCATAGAGGTGCTGCTGTTCGTCGGCGATGATAATCGGGGCAGGGCTTTAGAAGTTGTTGCAGTGGAGGAACAAGACCCACAGGGAGCGTGGGATCTGCTCGTTTTCCACGCAATGCGGCTACGACCCACCTATCGTCAATATTATGAGGAGGTGCTGCGATAGCGGCAACAAGAATGAGGACTGGGCAACCGCTTACTGCGGAAGTGCTCGACGGATTAGCCCAAGAAGCCGAAGCTGGCTTTAACCCCGAGCAGATCCGCCTGCGCGCTGTCGGTCGACCACCGCTCGGCGATGGCGCGTCATTCCGCGTGCAGTTTCGTGTCGCGTCAACGACATTCGAGGCGCTACTCGCCCGCGCCCAGGTCGAGAATCGCGGTATTAGCGCGATCGCGCGCCTCGCCCTGGAACGATACCTATGTGACGGTATGCCCTCCGATGGTAGCGACGATTCTGTGACGCCAACGGCTGATCGCCCTACCGCTCACGATCAATAAATGGCGGCGCGGAATACTCCATAACGGAGGGGCTTTGTAACAAATAATCGAGCGCGCTGTGATTGCGCTCGTGCATAGAGGTATTTCCGCATTGGGAGGATAAAGAGGTGAGAGATGTATTACCGGCCATCGAAACTTGGCGCGAACGGGGCGATAAGGTTGCCCTCGCGACAGTCGTGAAGGTCTATGGCTCGGCACCGCGCCCGCTCGGCGCGAAACTGGCCGTCTCCTCGCACGGCGAGATGGTCGGCTCGGTCAGCGGCGGCTGCGTCGAGGGTGCGGTCTACGACGCCGCGCAGGAGGCGATCAAGACAGGCGAGAGCAAACTGCTCCACTTCGGCATCACCGATGAGCTCGCCTTCGAGGTCGGTCTGGCGTGTGGCGGCACGATCGAAGTCTTTATTGAGCCATTGCGCTGGTAAAGGGCGTGTAGGAGTATGAAGTACGAACTACGAAGTACGAAGTGGAGGCGCGGTGCCGTTACTCACTTCGTACTTCGTGGTTCATACTTCGTACTTCCCCAAGGGGGGAACTGATGGGGTTGTTCGATACACTCAAAGGGTATCTGGACCAGGAGCGGTTGATCGCGACCGCGACGATTGTCGGGGCACCGGAGTCGGCGGCGGTGGCGGTCGGGGACAAGTTCATCGTTCACCCGAATGGGCAGACCGAGGGTGAGTTCCCGGCAGAAAAATTACGCGCGGCCATCGTCCGCGACGCCGTACGCGCGCAGCGCCGCGAGGATTCGGTGCGGCATACGTACGATGCTGCGCTCGCGTCGGGCGCACCGGACGAAGTGGTCGATGTTTTCATCGAGGTCTATGCCCCATCGCCGCACCTAATCCTCTTCGGCGGCGACCACATCGCGATCCCCCTCACCCACTACGCCAAAGAACTCGGTTTCCGCGTGACGATCGTCGATGCCCGCTCGCGATTCGCCAATCGCGAACGGTTCCCCGAGGCCGACGAGATCATCGTCGCCTGGCCGGACAAGGCGTTCGCCCAACTGCACGTCGACTTCGCGACCTACATCGCGATCCTCAGTCACGATCCGAAGCTCGATGAGCCGGCCACGCGCGGCGCACTGGAAACCGACGCGCGCTACATCGGCGCTATCGGTGCCCGCAAGACCCACATCGACCGCCGCGCCCGCCTGAGCCGTGAGGGCTTCACCGACGAGCAGATCAACCGGATCCACGGCCCGATCGGCCTGGATCTGGGCGGCAAGACGCCACCGGAGATCGCCCTCTCGATCATCGCCGAGGTCGTTGCCACGCGCTACGATCGGCATCTCGTCTCGGCACAACAGCAGGAAGCCGCACACCCGGAGAGCGAAGCCGAGCGGACCCTGGAAGCGCTCGAAGAAGCGGTCGAGGTCACCGGTGACTGAGGGGCAGGGTGGCGCAGGGCCGATCATCGGCGTGATCCTCGCGGCAGGGAGTTCGTCGCGCCTCGGTCGCCCGAAACAACTGCTGTCGCTCGGCGACCGAACGGTGCTGGCGCACACCCTGGCAAACGCCAGAGCCGCCACGCTCGACGGGCTGATCGTGGTCCTCGGCCACGAGGCGGCGACGATTCAGGAGCGGATCGACTTCGGCACGGCGCGCATCGTCATCAACGATGACTACCGCGAAGGGCAGAGCACATCCCTCCGCGCTGGCCTCGCTGCCCTACCGCCCAATGCCAATGCCGCGCTCTTCATCCTCGGCGATCAGCCGTTGATCGGCCCCGCAGTCCTCGATGCGCTGATCGTCGCACGCCGCGCGACCGCCGCCCCGATCGTCATGCCGACCTACGACGGCCAGCGCGGCAACCCTGTACTGATCGCCCGCAATCTCTTCCCCGAGCTCGCCACAGTCACCGGCGATCAGGGAGCCCGCAGCGTCATCCGCGCCCACAGCGCCGCCGTCCACGAAGTCGCCATCCCCGGCCCACCGCCTACCGATGACCTCGACACCCAGGAGGATTACGATCACCTCCTGGCGCGCTATGCTGCGCTATACGGCCAACGTTAATCTGTCCACTCAGCCAGCATTATCACGAATGGCAGAGGAGTAATATACTCATACGAGTTTGGAAGCTCTGTTCTTTTTAGGGGTGTCAATGCTACGCGACCTGACGATCAAGAATTACCGCGCCTTCAAAGACTTCTCCATTGACGGCCTTGCGCGCGTCAATCTGATCGTGGGCAAGAACAACGCTGGCAAGACGAGCTTTTTGGAGGCGGTGTATCTGCTCGTTAATCAATACAACCCCTCGGTCCTATTCGAGTTGTTGGATGGGCGTGGCGAGTTCGCATATCTCCCGGACGCACCAGGCCGAACCGACTACCAGACAGCGCATATTTTTCACAATTTCCAGTTAAGTATTGCTCAGTTGAGGCCCAATGAGGCCATTACTATTTCATCGCAGCATGAGGAGACACAGTCGCTCAAGATCAAGGCCGATTCACGGAAATCGACCTTCGGTTCTGCACAGCCGGGACTACAACTCAATGTTTCTTATAACGCTCCAATCGAAGAAGCGGGACAGGCACTCAATATCAGCGACAATTACTTCTTCTCAAGCGATGGTCGTTTCACGGCGGTACGCAGAGCTCCGAGCAAATACCATTTTGTTGGTACAAGTCTGAGCGAATTCGATTACCTCGCAAGCCTCTGGGATCGACTCTCACAGAATCCCGAAGAGGAAGCCTTCGTTGTCAGCGCCCTGCAACTCTTGGAGCCGCGAGTCGAGGATATTCGCTTCGCCAGTCAGCAGACAGCGGGTCGTGTACTGCTCAAACTCGCTCATCGGCAGGATCGTTTTCCAATCAGTAGCATGGGTGAAGGCTTAAGAAGGATGCTCACGCTCGCTATCCATGCGGCAGTATCAGAAAACGGCGCGCTCTTAATCGATGAAATCGATACGGGATTGTATCATGGCGTGCAGGCTGACGTGTGGCGTTTTCTCATCGAGACAGCACAGCGCCTCAACGTCCAAATCTTTGCCACGACCCATAGCTGGGATTGCGTTGCAGCATTTCAAGAAGCCTTGGAAGATTCATCGGAATCAAGCGAAGGGCGATTATTCCGGCTGCAAGAGCGCGGTGGTGTTATCTATGCCGTTGACTACTCTGCAGACGATTTGAGCGTAGCGGTGCATCATGCCATCGAGGTTCGCTGATGTCTGCCCAGCGAAACAAAGGGCGGCAACAAAAACCACAACAGTTGCTCGTCGAAGGACAAGACGATCAGCATGTGGTGTGGCACTTATGCGAGCAATACCGCCTACCAGAGGTATTCGATGTTAAGACACCAGGGCTTGAGGAGGAGTTAGGCGGAATCGACGCTGTTATCAAAGACATTCCGGTTCGTCTCAGGCAAGAAAACCTACGCACCCTGGGCATTATGGTCGATGCAGACGCCAATCCGATGACGCAATGGGAACGTATCCGTGGGGCATTACCTACGCCGATGCGGACAGCAATGCCCCCTGAGCCAGCAGTACGAGGTTGGATAGGAGAGCCGACTAACATCTACGGTACGCCGATTCGGATTGGGATCTGGCTCATGCCCGAGGGTTATCTACGAAGCGGAATGCTTGAAGATTTTGCTTTGCAACTCATCAGGGCCGATGATCCGCTGCTCGCAAAAGCCTTAGCTACATTGGACGAGGTAGAGCAAATCGATGAAGCGACAAGGCAACGTTACTCAGCAAACCATCGATCTAAGGCACTAATTCATACCTGGCTTGCTTGGCAACAGAATCCCGGTCGCCCGATGGGTACCGCGATCAAAGCGGGTTATTTGCGCTACGATGCGCCGCCCGTGCTCGCCTTCGTCGCTTGGCTACGCCGTCTCTTCGCGCTCGGCCCCACAACGGAGGCGATCTAATGCCGTTGCCTGCCCTCTGTTCTACTGGCCCACTGGCCCACTGGCTCACTACGCCCACTTCGGAGGTCGCCTGATGCCGCGTTTCTGCGCCAACTGCGGCCATGCACTTACTGAACGAGAAGTCGGGGGGAAGGTGCGACCAGCGTGCCCGGAGTGTGGCGCGGTCGTCTTCGAGGATCCGAAGCTGGCGGTCGCGGTGTTGCTCGAACGTGAGGGGCAAGTATTGATGGGGCGGCGTTCGCAGCACTCCGCGTCGCCGGGGAAGTGGAGCTTCCCAGCGGGCTTCGTCGATCGCGGCGAACGGGTCGAGGATGCGGGGATCCGCGAGGTGCGCGAGGAAACCGGACTGATCGTGCGGCTGGATACCTTGCTCGGCCTCTACTCAGCCACCGGCCAGACGGTCGTGCTGGCCGCCTATGCCGGGACGACGATCGGCGGCACCCTCGCGCCAGCGGACGACGTGACCGAATTAGCATTCTTCGCGCTCGATGCACTCCCGGAGCCCGCCTTCCCGCATGATCCGCAGATAGTGGCAGAGTGGCAGATGTGGCGCGCAGGGCAGCCCCCATCCACGGAAGGAGCAATGACACGATGACTCCACGAAGAACGATCCTCGGTCTGCTGGGAGTCGGCCTAGCTACGGCAGGGGTGTTACGCGCCCGCCTGACATTCGGCCTCTTGCCGGAACGCCTGACGCTGATCTTCGATGGCTCGTGCAATTTCTGTACGCGCACGGTGCGCTTCTTCCGCGCGCTCGATCGGCACGAGCGGCTCACGATCGTGCCGTTCCAGCAGCCCGGATTGCCCGAGTCACACGGCCTCACCATCGCCCAATGCGAACAGTCGATCTGGGCGCTCACCCCCGATGGTTTCCCCTACTCGGCGGCGGCGGCGGCCAACCTCACCGCCGCGACCGCGCTTGGCAGTGCGGTGCCACTCTGGCTCTACGCGATCCCGCTCGTCACCGCGTTGCAAGAGCGCGCTTATCACTTCGTCGCCACTATCCACAGCCATATCCCCGGCGATAAGCCATATTGTGAGCAACATCCCGCCGAATGTGGCAAGCCATAACGGCGCAGCACCCACCGGCACGACCCGTACGTAAGCACGAAACTGTTGTCAGCCAATAACCGCTGACCGCTAGGAAAATCTTGAAAGGAGCCCTAAGCTATGTCCGCCCCCGCAGCAATCCCTACACGCGATCAGGTGCCCGTCGAGGAAACTTGGGATCTGTCAAAGCTCTACGCTAGCGAGGCCGACTGGGAGGCCGATACCGCACGGATACGGGTTCTGCGCGATGAGATCGTCGCCGGTCGCGGTGGCGCGGGCGAATCGATCCAGGCGCTCGCCAATGTACTCGACGCTCAGGCGGCGATGAACGAGCGGATCGAGTGCCTCTACGTCTACGCGATGCTCGGTCGCGACGAGAACACCGCCGACCCGACCGCGCTGGCGCGTTTCGACCGGATCGCCACGCTCGCCACGGAGATCGGCGAGTCGGTCGCGTTCGTCACGCCCGAGATCATCGCCATCCCGCAAGAAACGTTGCGCTCGTGGATGGCTGATAGCGTCCTGGCGCGGCACCGCCAGGGTCTCGATGATCTCGATCGCAATCGTGCCCACGTCCGTTCCGCCGAAGTCGAGGCGGTCCTGGCCGCGACCGGCGAGATCGCCCGCGCCTCGGGCAGCGCCTTCACCGCGCTCGACAACGCCGATCTTTCCTATGGCCTCGGCCACGACGAGAACGGCCAGGAGATCGAGTTGACCAAGGGGCGCGTCTCACGGATTTTGCAGAAGCGCAATCGCGCGTCGCGTCGCGAGGCGTCGGAGAAGATGGCGGCGGCGTATATCGCCCATCGCCAGACGATCGCCTCGTTGCACAGTTCCTCCGTTCGCAAGGATGTCTTCTATGCACGGGCGCGGGGCCATGAATCCGCGCGTGACGCCGCGCTCTTCGGAGACAATATCCCGCCCGCTGTCTACGACGCCCTGATCGATGCGGTCCACACCTCCCTGCCCGCCTTCGGCGAGTATCTCGAACTGCGCCGCCGCGTCGTCGGCGTGGAGCAACTCGCCCCGTACGACATGCAGGTCGCGCTGGCCGAACTCGATGAGCGTGAAGTGACCTATGGCGAAGCGGTCGCGACAACGCTGGAAGGGCTCGCCCCGCTTGGCGAGCGATATCTCGGCGATCTGCGCGCGGGATTGCAAGGCGGGCGCTGGGTCGATGTCCACGAGACGGCCAACAAACGTTCCGGGGGCTACAATGTCGGCGCGTTCGGTGCGCCACCATATATCTTGATGAACTGGTCGGGCACGCGGCAGGATCTCTACACCCTGGCCCACGAGGCCGGCCACGCGATGCACGGCTTCTATTCCAACGCCGCCCAGCCGTACACCACCGCCGGCTACACGATCTTCTGCGCCGAGGTCGCCTCCACGGTCAACGAGACGTTGCTAACCTGGCATCTGCTCGACCACGCCACCAGCGACCGTGAGCGTTTCGCCATCCTCGGACAATTCCTGGACGATGTGCGCGGCACGCTGATCACGCAGACGATGTATGCCGAGTTCGAGCGCTGGACCCACGCCCAGATCGAGGCCGGGGCGGCGCTGACCGCCGATAGCCTCTCCGAGGAATGGGGTCGCCTGTATGCGCTCTACCACCCCAGCGTCGAACTGACCGAGGCGGCGCGGATCGGCTGGGCGCGGATCCCGCACTTCTATCGCGGCTTCTACGTCTTCCAGTACGCCACCGGCATCTCGGCGGCGATCGCCCTCGCCGCGCAGATCCGCGCGGAGGGTCAGCCCGCTGTCGAGCGCTACCTGCACTTCCTCGCCAGCGGCGGCTCCGATTATTCGATCGAACTCCTCCGCAAGGCCGGTGTCGACATGGCAACACCCGGCCCGGTGCAGGCCGCACTCGCCGAATTCGCCGCGCGAACAGCCGAGGCGACGGCGCTCTTCGACGCCGGTGCCGCCGAACCACACAGCCAGGGCTAAAGCGAACGGGGATGAACGCAGAGACGCTGAGGAGAAGGAGCGCGCAGAGAAGACTACGCAAGAATAAATGTTCTGATACAATCTCCTTGACGGACCTCTTTCCCCTCAGCGTCTCTGCGTTCATCCCCATTCGTTGGAGCTGCGTTGCGTATGCAGGATTCTGCTGCCCCGGCGGTGCGCGTTCGTGAGTTGCGGAAGCTCTACAGCGTCCACGAGCGCGAGGCGGGGGCGCTGGCGGCGATCAAGAGCCTGGTGCGGCGTCAGATGCGCGAGGTCACGGCGGTCGGCGGCCTGACCTTCGATGTCGCGCCGGGTGAGATCATCGGATTCCTCGGGCCGAACGGTGCGGGGAAAACGACGACACTGAAGATGCTGTCCGGCTTGCTCTACCCGACGAGCGGCGAGATCACCGTCTTCGGCCACACGCCATCGCGCCGCGAACGCGCCTTCTTGCGCCAGATCACGCTGGTGATGGGGAATCGGAATCAGCTCGGGTGGGATATTCCCGCGCTCGACTCGTTCGAGCTGAACCGCGTGATCTACCGTATCCCCCACGAACAATATAAACGGACCCTCGATGAACTGATCGAACTCCTCGATCTCGACCCGCTCATCCGCAAGCCGTTCCGTAATCTCTCGCTCGGCGAGCGGATGAAGTGCGAGATCGCCGCCGCGCTCCTCCACCAGCCGCAGATCCTCTTCCTCGACGAGCCGACGATCGGCCTCGACGTGACGATGCAGCGCCGGATCCGCGCCTTCATCGGCGAATACAACCGGCGTCACGGCGCGACGGTCCTGCTCACCAGTCATTACATGGCCGACGTGGAGGCGCTGTGCAAGCGCGTGGTCGTGATCCATCGCGGCCAGTTACTCTTCGATGGCGATCTCAGCGCCCTGATCGGTCGGTTCTCGCCGCACAAAACGGTGATCATCGAATTGACCGACGAGACGGTCGCCCTGGAAGGCTACGGCGAGGTGGTCAGCCGCGAGGAAGGTCGTGCTACCCTGCGTATCCCCAAGGCGGAGACCGCC
>JAABUN010007531.1_pt1 | contig 11657 bp, 10 predicted proteins | sample 5559311 | NCBI WGS metagenome assembly JAABUN01 (sample SAMN10711877, study PRJNA513370) | rock metagenome | isolation source: Antarctica rocks | place: Antarctica: Victoria Land, Siegfried Peak sud | reverse complement strand
AACCTCCTGCGTCGGGAGCGCACCGCGAAGGTCGGGATCAAGGCCCAGCGCCTGATGGCCGGTTGGAACGACGCTTACCTCCTCAAGATCCTCAACGCATGAGATGCGATCGCCCTGCGGCGGAGGCGGCCGTCGCGGCGCCAAGCTGATGGGCGGCGAAGATCCAGCCAAAGACGATCCCGACGTTGGCCTTGCCGAAGGCGTCGGCCGTCAAGGCGACAGTCGGCGGCACCGTCGCCACCCAGTCCAGACCGTAGAAGAGGATGAACAAGATCAGACCGAAATGGGGGGAACCGAAGGCGGCGGGGAGATAGAGCAGCGACAACCCCCGCAACCCGTAGTAGACAAAGAGCAGACGGCGACTGTCCCAGCGGTCGGTCAGCCAGCCGGAAGCGGTGGTGCCGATGACGTCGAAGATGCCGATCGTCGCCAGCAGACTCGCCGCCGCCACCTCCGGCATGCCATGGTCGATCGACGCCGGGATGAGGTGGGTGCCGATCAGACCGTTGGTGCTGGCGCCGCAGATGAAGAAACTTCCGGCGAGCAGCCAGAAGTCTCGCGAGCGCGACGCGAGATGGAACCCGCGAAACGCCGCCGTCAGGGGGCTGCCAGTCGAGACCATCGGCACCTCCGCCTCAGTCGCCCCGTAGGCATCGAGACCGACGTCGCCCGGCCGGTTGCGCATGAAGACCGCGACCAGCGGCGTCACCAGCAGCGCACCGCCCGCCACCGTCAAGGAGGCCCAGCGCCAGCCGAAGTTGACCGCCAGCCATGCGAGCAGCGGCAGGAAGACAAGCTGCCCGGTCGCGCTGGCAGCCGTCAGCGCCCCAAGCACCAATCCCCGCCGGGCAACGAACCAGCGGTTGGCGACGGTCGCCGCGAGCACGGAGGCCATGGCGCCGGTGCCGAGGCCGACGACGACGCCCCACAGCAGGGCCAGTTGCCATGGCGCCCGCATCAGCGTCGTCAGCGCCGAGCCGCTGGCGATCGTCACCAGCGCGGTCAACACGACCCGTCTGATCCCAAAACGCTCCATCAGGGCCGCCGCGAAGGGACCACTGAAGCCAAAGAGGAGCAGGTTCAGCGAGACCGCCAGCGAGATCGTCGCCCGGCTCCAGCCGAACTCGTCCTGCAGCGGCACGATCAGCACGCCGGGCGTCGACCGGAACCCCGAGGCTCCCAGCAGGGTGATAAAGGTCACGGCCGCCACGACCCAGGCGTAGTGCGCGCGGCGACCGGTCCATGTTGCGATCATCATCCTTCCCCGTTCCACTCCCCAACCCCAGTATCCATCGACCGATGACGACCAGTGGCCGGCGTTGCCACAGCACCCCCACCGCGCCCGCGCTTGTCTACCGGATCAACGCCTCCACCGCCGATAGCTCCCGCAGCAAGGCGTCGAGACGGTCCTGGCCGAGGCTGGCCGTCACGCGTGCCTGCGCCTCCCGCCAGCGCGGACGCGCCCGCACCAGCACCTCCTCGCCCTCCTCCGTCAACCGGATCAACCGTCGCCGCCGGTCCTCATCCGCATGGACGCGGATCAGGCCGTCCCGTTGCAGCGGCGTCAGGGCGCGGGTCAGGCTCGTCCGGTCCATCGCCAGCTCGTCGGCCAGCGCGCCCATCCCGATTGGCCCGCGACCGGTCAGCTTGGCGAGCACGGCGTACTGCGTCACGCGGAGACCGGTTGGCGCCAGGGCGTCGTCGTAGAGTTGCGTCAGCACCCGGCCGGTGCGCCGGATCGTGGTGCAGGCGCATCGCGCCGGCCCGTCTCGGCCTCGTCGCTCCGTCACGGTGTCTTCCCTACTTCGGAAACGTGTATACGCACCTATAGACTCTACGGGCCGCACACCTGTTTGTCAACGACGCGCTGGTCGCGGGTCACCGGCTCATACGGACTCCGGGTGATAACCGCGTGTTCGAGCGTCGTTCCCCCTCTCCCGCGCATCGGGAGAGGGGGTAGGGGGTGAGGGCCGGCGCCGCGATCACCGGGCATTCAAGCGGATGCCGTATCAGCGCGCGTTTCACAACTCCTGGCTGAGGTCGCTGTGGCAGACGAGACAGGGCGCCAGCATAAACGCTGGCGCCCCGCCGTCTGCCGAACTGAGCCGCTGGTTCTTGAGCGGTTGGGGGTTTTCGGCGAGCCGCTCTATGACGAACTCGTGCAGTTGATCATCCATTGGACGCCAAACCTATCGACCAGGGAGCCAAAGTAGTCCCCCCAAAACATCTCCTGCAGGGGCATTTCAACCTTGCCTCCAGCTGAGAGCGCGGCGAACAACGCGTCGGCCTCTGCCCGCGTATCCGGGTCGAGGCTGATGTACACGTTGTTCCCCTGGTTGAGCTGAAAGCCCATCGATTCCGGCGCGTCCGTGCCCATCAGCACGTGGCCGCCCAGAATCGGCAGCTGGACATTCATGACCAGCTGCTTGTCGGCGTCGCTCATCTCTGGCTGGCCTTCTTGAACTGGAACACTGTCGAAGCGAGCGATCTCGTTGACGAACTCGGTGCCAAAGACCGACTTGTAGAACGTGAACGCCTCCTCGGTGCTTCGCGCGAAATTGAGGTAGGTGCTGGTTCGGGCCATTTGAGTCTCCTCCTGGCTGAATAGATCGCCGCGGTCGCGTGGTGTCATCCGGCCCTCCGTGCCCGCGATCACCCCCTTCCCTTTCCCCCGGCCTGCCTTAGTCTGTCGCTGCTATTGCTCGTAGACGGCCTGCAGCTCGGCGACGTCGAGTTTGGTCATCTGCAGCATTCGCCGCATCACCTGACCGGCTCGCTCACGATCGGCATCTCGGAGCAGGTCCGTGAGCATCCTCGGCACGACCTGCCACGACACGCCATACCTGTCTTTGAGCCAGCCGCATTGACCGGGTTCTCCTCCTTGGGTGAGTGTGTCCCAGTAGTAGTCGACGTCATCTTGGTCGGCACATTCGACAGCGAACGACACCGCCTCGGTGAAGGGAAACTGCGGCCCGCCGTTGATGGCCTGGAAGGGCTGCCCGTTGATCTGAAACTCGATGAACACCACCGGGGCGTCGGGATCTGGACCAACGTCGCTGAACCGGTCGACATCCAGAACCCTGGAGTCCTTGAAGACCGACACGTAGTAATTGACGGCTTCCTCGGCGTTGCCGTCGAACCAGAGGCACGGGGCAATCGGCTGCGTCATGGTGGTCATCTCCCTGTCCACGCCGAGCACGTCGGCGTCACGTAGCGGTCTGCATCCGATCCGCAGGTCGCATCTGCCAAGTAGTCGAACGAGGTGGCCAAGAATCGACAATGGCCGGCAGGCAGGGGAGGGTCGCGCGGCCTGGTGGCCAGACCACGTGCGACGATCGCGCACGGCCCGGGTCACCTCGATATGAAGCCGGTGCTATTGCGCCCGTTCGCGCGCGCTGAGGATAATGGGGCGACGACACCCGCGAGGCCGGGGAACATGGGATGATGCGACACGTGACGAGGAGGCAACCAACGTTGTCCCAGCAGCCAGGATCAGGCTCGTGACGATCGAGGACCGCCACGCCAGCGACCGTCGCCAAACTGGCGTGGACGCGTCACGAGTATCGCCGCCCGCGAACGCGCGCGACGCGGCCGGCGCGGAGGATGCGCTGCCACTTGCGATCCCCAGCACGATCCCGACCGCCCAGATCCTGACCGTGCTCGATCGGATGGTTGAGGCCTTCGTCGCCCTCGATCGCGAGTGGCGCGTCACCTACCAGAACGCCGCGGCGGCTCGCCTGATCGGGGAGCCGCCAGCCGCCGGCGATGCCGGCACCACCTGCTGGGAAGCCTGGCCAGCCATCGCCGGGACCGAGATCGAGCGGCAATTCCGCCGGGCCATGACGACGCAGGTCCCTGTCCACTTCGAGCACCTCGCCGTCCAGCCGCCCGACCGTGACACCTGGCTCGACATCCGCGCCTACCCCTCCGCCGACGGGCTGGCTGTCTTCGTTCGCGACATCAGCCCGCAGAAACGGGCCGAGGCCGAGCTGGCGCGGGCCGACGCGCGCTTCACCCTCGCCGCTGAGGCCGTCAACGCCATCATCTACGACTGGGACATCGCCTCCAACACCGTGCAGCGGACGCGGGGCGTCACCGAGGTGATGGGCTACGCACGGACCGAGGAGGGGCCCACGGTCGAGTGGTCGATGGATCTCATCCACCCCGACGATCGCCCCTCGTTCGATGGGTGCGTCCAGACAGCTCTCGCCACCGGTGACAGCTACGCCGTCGAGTACCGCGTCCGCCACCGGAACGGCGACTACCGTCACGTCCTCGACCAAGGGCGGATCATCCGGGACGCGGGAGGACAGGCCGTCCGCGTCGTCGGCAGCGCGATCGACATTACGACGCGCAAGCAGGCCGAAGCCGCCCTCCGGGCGAGCGAGGAGCGTCTGCAGGTCGCCCTCCGGGATTCCTCCGTCATCGTCTACCAACAGGATCGCGATCTCCGCTACACCTGGGTCCACAACCTCGACCCCCGGATCTGGCCCGATGACATCATCGGCACCACCGATGCGGATCTGCTCCTGCCCGACGAGGCCGCTCGCGTCATTCCACTCAAGATCCAGGTCATGGAGACCGGCCAGGTCATCCGCGAAGAGGTCCGCGCCACCGCGCCAACCGGCCCCCGTGTCTACGACCTGACGGTGGAGCCGCTGCGCGATGAGCACGGCGCGGTGATCGGCGTCACCGGTGCCGCGGTCGACGTCACCGAGCGCAAACGGGCCGAGGACGAGCTGCGGCGGCGGGCGAACCTGCTCGACCAGGCCGACGACGCCATCTTCGCCTGGGACTGGGACGGGGTGATCACCTTCTGGAACCGCGGCGCCGAGCGCCTCTACGGCTTCACGCGCCAGGAAGCGATCGGACGCAGCAGTCATCAGTTGCTGCGGACCCACGATGCCGCGGCGAGCGCAGGCGTGCTTCAAGCGCTGGCTCGTGACGGCTCCTGGGAAGGGGAACTAGAGCACACCCGCCGCGACGGCGGCACGGTGCTGGTCGATACCCGGCATGTGCTGGTCGAGGAGGACGGGAACCGCTACGTTCTGGAGGTCAACCGGGATGTGACCGAGCGCCGGGCCCTCGAACGCTCGCAGCAGGATTTTCTCGCCGCCGCCTCCCACGATCTCAAGAATCCGCTCGGCGCGATTCGCGGTCAGGCCCAGCTTCTCCGCCGCCGGTTAGAGCGTGGCGGCGAACCTGATATCGAGCGCCTCATTGCCGGCCTCGCGACGATCGACGCCACGACCGGACGGATGACCGCCCTGATCGAGGAGCTCCTTGACGTGGCCAAGCTACGGGCCGGCCAGTCGCTCGACCTCCAGTGGCAGCCGGTCGATCTCGTCGCGCTGGTCCGCCAATGCGCCGACGAGTACCAGCGCACAACCGAGCGCCACGCGATCCGGTTTGAGACCGAGATACCGCATCTTTCTGGAGTCTGGGATCCCCGTCGGCTGGAACGGGTCGTCGCCAACCTGCTGACCAATGCCATCAAGTACAGTCCAGAGGGCGGCGAGGTCGCCATCCGGGTCGGCCGGGACGATGGCGACGGACCTCCGTGCGCCGCGATCGCCGTGCGAGACCGGGGGGTCGGCATCCCCGCCGCCGATCTGCCCCATATCTTCGAAGGCTACCGCCGTGGCGCCAACGTCGGCGGTATCGCCGGCACCGGGATCGGCCTGGCCGGCGCGAAGCGGATCGTCGAGCAGCACGGTGGCACCATCGCCGTCACCAGCGGCGAAGGCGAGGGGAGCACCTTCACGGTGCGGCTTCCGCTCTCACGCGTCCCCACCGGCAGCGAATAAGCGTCGCCCCGTCCCCGCTCCCTCACCCAACGGTGACCCCGACCAAGCCGAGCACCGTGATCACCAGGTAAAGGAAGGAGAGGAGCACCACAGCGGCAACCGTCGCCCAGGCGATAACGTTGTAGACGCGGCCGTTGGTGCGGCGCCCCATCACCTCGCGGTCGTTGACCAGCCGCAGGATCGAGACGAGGACGACCGGCAGCAGCAGCCCGTTCAGGAGCTGGGTCGAGACCAGCAAGTCGATCACGTTCAACCCGGGTAGCAGCGCCACCCCGGCGCCGACCGCGATCAGACCGGTGAACAGACCAAGAAAGACCGGCGCTTCGCGGAAGGTGCGCGAGACCCCCTTCTCGAAGCCGAACGCCTCGGTTACCGTGTAGGCCGTCGCCAGCGGCAGGACGGCGCCCGCCAGCATCGAGGCGCCAAAGAGCCCGAGGCCGAAGACGAACGGCGCGTAGGACCCCGCCAGCGGCCCCAGCGCCCGCGCCGCGTCCGCCGCGGTCTCGACCCTCGTTCCCGTCAGAAAGAGGGTCGACCCCGTCACGATGATGATGAACCCCGCGATCACATCGGAGAAGACCGCCCCGGCGTACGCATCAACCCGCGTCTCACCCGCGTCCGCGCCCCGCTCCGCCACCGATGATTGCAGATAGAGCTGCATGTACGGGGTGATGGTGGTCCCAACCAGGGCGACGAAGAGGGTCAAATAGTCCGCGTCGAGCCGGAACGTCGGCCGCACGATCTCGCGGCCGACCTCGGCCCAGTCCGGCCCGGCCAGAAACGCGGTCACCGGGTAGGCAAAAAAGACGAGGCTCAGCGCCAAGAAGACCTTCTCCACACGCTGGTACGACCCCCGCGTCACCAACCACCAGAGGAGGAACGCCATCGGCGGGATAACGGCGTAGCGAGAGACGCCAAAGAGCTCCGCCGCGGCGCCGATGCCGGCGAACTCGGCGACGACCAGCCCGGCGTTGGCGATCAACAGCGTCGCCATCACGAAGGCCGTCACCCGGACCCCCATCTCCTCGCGGACCAGCTCGGCGAACCCCTTGCCCGTCGTCGCCCCCATCCTGGCCGCCATCTCTTGGACCAGCGCCAGGCTGATCGTGATCAGGATCAACGCCCAGAGCAGCCCGTATCCGAACGAGGCGCCGACCGACGAGTAGGTGGCGATGCCGCCGGCATCGTTGCCGGCGTTGGCGGCGATCAGCCCCGGTCCCAACAACGCCAGGTAAAGGAACGGACCGCGTCGCCGGCGCCCCCCCGCCCGCTCCGGTCGCGGCGCGGTGACGTCCTCGCTGACAGACTCGACGAGCGGGGGGCGCACCGTCATCAACGGAACGCGTTCGAGAGGCGCCGCTGCCAGAGATCGGGGTGCAGCACGTCCATCGCGTCGTCGATCAGGATCACGCCGAGGACGCAGCCGGTCTCATCGACGACCGGTAGGTCGGTCAGGTTGTACTCCGCCATGACGTGAGCGACCTCGCGCGGCTCGTCCTCCGGGCGGACCGACCGCACCTCAGGCAGCGCCAGTTCGGTCAGCGGCGTCTCCGGCGCGGCCAGAACGAGATCGCGGAGGGAGAGCACGCCGGTTACGTGCTCGCTCCCTTCCCCCTCGACCAGGTAGAGGTGATACAGGCGGTCGGGCGCTTCCTCCAGGGCCCGCAGCCGGGCTAGTCCCTCGCTAGCGGTCAGCGTCCGCGGCAGCGTCACGAAGTCGGTCGTCATCAACCCGGCGGCCGTGTCCTCATCGTAGGCCAGCAGCTCGCGCACGTCTTCCGCCTCATCCGGCTCCATCCGCCCCAGCAGGTCCTCCGCGCTCGCCTCGGAAAGGTCGCCGAGGAGATCGGCGGCGTCGTCCGGCTCCATCTCGTCGAGGATGTCAGCGGCCCGCTCCGGGTCCAACCGCTCGATCAGCCCCGCCGCGTCGTCCGGCGGCAGTTCCTGGATCGTGTCGGCGGCGGTCTCGTCGTCGAGCGCCTCCAAAATCTCCTGCCCCTGCTGGAAGGAGACCGCCTCGACGATCCGGGCGATCTCGACCGGGTGGAGCTTGGAGACGCCGGTGTGGGGAACGCGCAGCCGGACCATCGGCACGTCCGTCGCGAACGACTCGACGTCCGCCCAGTCGATCAGCTCCCGGCCCTCGACGCCTCCCGTCAGCGCGGCCGGCCCCAGGCGGCGCCAGAGCCCCTGGACGCTTACATCGACCCCGACCAGCCGGTAACGACCCTCGACCGGCTCCAACCGGAGATCGTTGGCACGGACCACGCGCCGCCCATCAACGTCGATCAACTGCTTGTCGAGGATGTCGCGCCGCAGCAGGGCCTCGCCGTCACGCCGCTCGAACGGGCGCAAGTCCACCTTGTACGTCCCCAGCCGGACACCGCTCGCGGTCACCTCCGCCACCCGCTCCCAGGGGAGGTAGAAGTCGCGCCGTCCCTGCCGCGCGATCAACCCGCTGACGGGCGGATGCAGCTCGGCGCCGAAGCGAACGACCAAATCGTGGACGCGCGCCATCTGCCCGCCCTGGGCGTCGAGGACGGGCTTGCCAAGGAGATGGGAGAGGTACCGGCCAAGCTGAGGCGCGTCGCGGCGCGTGACAGTTCGCAGCATCGGCGGGCTCCGTTCGCGCGGGAGAATCGTCCCTCAGAGGGTACCCGCCGCGCCCCGCGCCCGTCCAACGCGAATCCCTCGCCGTCCGTCCCGGCATCTCCGACACCTGGACGGTCACGACCACCACGGCGGCCACGTCACCGCCGCCCGCCAGAATTCCGCCGCTCAGGGATCGTGCCCAGGCGGCGGTAGGTGATAACGTGTTTCCTTACGCAGAGGGCACGTCGTCCCCTATACGAGCGGCACCACCGAAATGCTTGGCAGGGAGGAGTCATGATCTGGCAGGTCAAGGAGCGGCGTCGGGCAAAGCTGAGCGCAACGGTGGATGCGGCGCTGCTGGCAGAGGTTGACCGATTCGTCGTGGACCACGCGGACGCGAATCACGGCATGGTGATTGATGGGGCCTTGCGGCTCTGGTCTCTCCGCGAGCGTGAGCGGGCCTGAGAGGCGCAGTTCGCCGCGCCTCAGTCAGCGACAGAGCGCGAAGAGCGCGCCACGTGGCCGCGGCTACGGCGTGGGGCGGCGACCGAGCGACTCTTCCACCCGCGATGAGCACCGGCAAGCGCTGGCCACGGTAGAGGGAGATCTGATACCGACCGCCGGTCCCGCTTCCCCAAGTGCCCACAACCGATGGGGAGAGACAGCAAGCGAGACGTCATTGGCCCATCAGATCATCGCGTGCAGCGATGGTCGCCTGCCGCCGCGTCTATCACCTCACTGGTCACGACGTCGTGCCGTCCATCACGCCTCCGCCCGGCAAACGGCTCAGCCCACGAACGCCAAGCGCCAAACCGGGACACTTCATCACACCATCTACACTGTCACCATCGAGCGTAACCGCGCCCCGTCCCCCGCCAGATCGTGACGAAGGAGAATGCACCCATGCCGCCGTCCGCCGCCATCGAGACCCCGGACGCGTTGCGAGGCACCCCCGCGTTCATCGACGGCGTCCTGCGAGACTGGCAGGTGCCTGGAATGGCCGTGGCCGTCGCCCGCGAGGGGCGGATCGTCTTCTCCCAGGGGTTCGGGCTGCGAAACGTGACCAAAGACCTGCCAGTGACGCCGCGCACCCTCTTTGCGATCGGCTCCTGCACCAAGGCCTTCACCACCATGGGCCTCGGACTGCTGGCCGACGAGGGGAAGCTGGATTGGGATACTCCTGTCGCGACGTATCTGCCGGACTTCGCGCTTCATGACCCCTTCGCCTCGGACCGCATCACCCCCCGCGATCTCGTCACCCACCGCTCTGGTCTGCCACGCCACGACCTCGCCTGGTACGGCGCCGGCGCGTCGCGCCGGGAGATCGTCGACCGCCTGCGCCATCTGCAACCGACCAAGGACCTGCGGACTGCCTGGCAGTACCAAAACCTGATGTACCTGGCCGCCGGCTACCTCGCCGGCGTTATCGCCGGACAGGAGTGGGAAGAGCTCGTGCGGCAGCGCATCTTCGATCCCCTCGGCATGGCCACCAGCACCTTCTCGGTGACCCAGTCGCAGAAAGCGGCGGACTTCGCCCACCCCTACCAGGAGAAGGACGATCGGGTGCGGGAAATCCCGTTCCGCACCATCGACAGCGTCGGCCCGGCTGGCTCGATCAACTCCAACATCGAGGAGATGGCCTCATGGCTCCTGCTGCACCTGAATAACGGGCGGCACGCCGGGGAGCAATTCATCTCCGAAGGACAGATCAGCCAGATGCACGCGCTGCAGATGACGATGCGCGATCCTGTCAAGTACGCCGAGCTCTCCCTGCCCAGCTACGGCCTCGGTTGGTTCGTCGAGTCGTACCGGGGCCAGACCGTCGTCTCCCACGGCGGCAACATCGACGGCTTCAGCGCCCTCGTCACCTTCATCCCCCGTCAAGGCATCGGAGTCGTCGCGCTCACAAATCTGAACGGCGTCCCCGTCCCAGACATCGTCGCCTACCACGTCTACGATCGCCTGCTCGGCCTGTCCGAGATTTCGTGGAACGACCGCTTCTTGAAGGACCACGCCGAGCAGCAGACGGCGGAGGAGAAGAGCAAAGAGAAGGGCGAGAGCGACCGGGTCAAGGGCACCCAGCCGTCGCACCCGCTCGACGCCTACGCCGGAACGTTCGCCCACCCCGCCTACGGCACAATCGCGATCGAGCGCGCTGGCGACGAGCTGGCGTTGCGCTACAACGCCTTCACCGGCCCACTCCCGCACCGCCACTACGACACCTTCGAGTTCACCTTCGATCTCTTTACCCGGCGGGTCCCGGTCTCCTTCGTCACCGACGTCGCTGGGGATATCGCTAGCCTCACGACGCCACTGGAGCCGCTGGTGCCGGACATCGTCTTCACGCGCCAGCCGCCGCCGGAGATGACCGAGACCGGGTTCCTGGAACGGTTCGTCGGCGCCTACGCGTTGATGGAGATGCCGATGAACGTCCTCCTCAAGGACCAGCACGCGCTACGAGTCAGCTTGCCCGGCCAACCCGACTACGAGCTGGAACCGGTCAAAGGCACGACATTCCGCCTCAAGGGCCTGTCGGGCTTCAGCATCGAGTTCACCAGCGACGCGTCGGGCCGCGTCACCGACGCGATCGTGGCCCAACCGGGCGGCGTCTTCACCGCCCCCAAGCGGAGCTAATTCCCTATCCGCGTGATTCGTGGCTCTCCCACCGGCGCTACGTCGCCGAGCCCCCCTCGCCCCCGCATCGGGCGGGCGCTCTCTGGGCGGCGATGAGGGCGAACGCTGGTGATGCCGCGGCCCCATCCCCCCTTATACCAACGCTGGTTGATTGGTTCGTGTTCGACGGTCGTGCTGGGACCGGACTCCCCTCTCCCGCGCATCGGGAGAGGGGTTGGGGGTGAGGGCGAACGCTGGCGATGCCACGCCCTCAGCGCCCCTTACAGACCGGCGCTGAGGGCTTCGACCGGTGCGGGCTCGCCGTCGGCGGTTGTCGAGCCGCTGGCCGCCGTCCGCAATGGCACCTCCTTGAGGAACAGCGCCACGCTCAACGCCACCACGATAAAGGGGACGCCGACCAGGAAGACATCGTTGATGGCGGCGGTGAACGCCATGAGCACCAGATGCTTAACTGGCTCCGGGAGCGCCTGGATCGCCTGGATGTTGTTGGCCCCGATCGCGCCACCACCAGGTGCCCCCGCTTGGGCGCCGCCCTGCGCGCCCGCGAATTGCTCGGCGAGGTGGTGCGTCAGACGGCTGGAGAGCACGGCGCCGAACACCGCGGCGCCGATGGTGCCACCCATC
>JAABUN010007530.1_pt1 | contig 11658 bp, 7 predicted proteins | sample 5559311 | NCBI WGS metagenome assembly JAABUN01 (sample SAMN10711877, study PRJNA513370) | rock metagenome | isolation source: Antarctica rocks | place: Antarctica: Victoria Land, Siegfried Peak sud | reverse complement strand
GTCTCGCGGGCAGCGGCAGCGACAAGAGCAGCACGTTCGTCGCCCGTTAGCACCAGTTCCATCGCTGGCCTCCTTTCGCGGTGAGGTCAGCATATCCTGTCCAACTCTTCTTGCCTACCTACTTAGCAGCGCATGGACGGCGGCGCAACGCGAGGGAGAGATGCATTCACCCGGTTTCGTCTACCTCGGTGAGGGGCAGAGGCAGATTGTCCCCCACCGTGCCGACCGCCCGTGCGCCGTTCAGGGCAAGCAGCCGTTCGAGCAGTGCCGCGTCGCTCAGGTCATCGGGCCAGCCGTAGGCGTCCGACACGGCATTGTCGAGCGCGGTATGGGCCATCGCCAGCCACGCGGGTCGCTCGTTGTAGAGGGCGGTGAGGGTGCGCTTCGCCAGCACCGCAGGCGCGGCGTCGGGCGGGTTCAGCCATGCGTCGCGCCGCTCCACGAGGACGCGGGCGGCGTCCGCAATCGCCGCCACCGTCGCGTCGCCCGCCGGTTCCGCCCCCGGCGACCACGGGAACGGGAAGGTCTCGAACGTCGTCGTCGGCGTATAGCGCGGATCGTTGCCGACGCCGAGGAACGTGCCGAGCCGCAGCGACCACAATTCGTGCGCCCGCGAGTGCAGCACGCCGAAAAAGTAGTCGTCGGCGCGGGCGATCACGATCACGAGGTTTTCGGGCAGCGTTTCGGGCGGCAGCCACACGAACATCCGGTGCTTCGCCACTATCGAAGTGCCGATGTAGCGCGGCAACGACGCGAGGGTTTTTCGCATCGCGGGTCTTGCTTCGGCGTGAATCCACCATCGGTCTCGGTACGCGGCACGGTTGTTTTTTTCGCGCATAGGCTTCACATGCGTGCGGATATATTCGTACGGTTGCTCGTACAATGCAGCGTCGGCCTCAGTCATACGCATCCCGAAGTCCACAATCCACTGCCGACGCGGGCGGCGTGTCAGGTCTATCCCTGTAACCCACGGACGTACCACGTCACTGTTCGACTTCCCGTTCGGGTTGAGTGGCGCGGCAAGCATCGCCGCCGCCTGTTGCGAGGTCAGGTCGAATGGCCCGCCCTTCGTGCCGCCCATGAAGGCGAGGCCGAGGTTTTCCGGCAGCCGCCGCGCCGCCGTGAGGTCGAGCGCACCCGTGGGGTCGGCGTTGATCGCCGCCACGGGTTGCCCGTCGAGCGTGCGCTCCGTCTCGGCACCGCTGTCGAAGCCGATCATCGAGACGCGCACCGCCGCGCCGTCGAGCACCCACGGGCGATCTGCCCACGCCATGAAAATGTCGCCCGACCCCTTGATATGATCGAGGACGCGACGGTTCGCCCCGCCCCGGATGCTGTTCGTGGCGAGCAGGCCCACCCGCCGTACCTTGCCGTCCGCAACCAACGCCCGCGCCCGCTCGAACCAGTACGTCACGAGGTCGGCTTCCCCCGACATCTGATCGCGGTACAGCGCGAGCAGGCGGTTCACGTATGCATCGCCCAGATTGCTGCGGAACCGCCTGCTACCGAGAAAGGGCGGGTTGCCGATGATGACCGCCGCGTCGGGCCACGGCGGTTGCATATCGAGGCCGTTCTCGTCGGGGGTAATGAGCGCGTCGCCGAGGACGATGTTGTCCAGCACGCGCAGGATGGGCAACTCCGGGTCGCCGAAGCCGTTGTCGCGCAGCCACTGGATGTAGCCGATCCAGACGACGATGCCCGCAAGTTCGTGCGCGTACTCGTTCAATTCGATGCCGCGCAACTGCCGGGGATGCACCTGCGGGGCGAACTGCGACGCGCCGTTTCGGGCGGCGTAGGTGATGACCTCCTTTTCGAGGTCGAGCAGTTGCCGGAGCGCGACGTAGAGGAAGTTGCCCGACCCGCACGCGGGGTCGAGCACGCGCACGGCGGCGATCTCCTCCGAGAAGCCGCGCAGCAGGGCGATGAGGTCGTCTTGCAGAGCCTCGCGCTCCGCGCCCGTCGCGGCGTCGCGGGCGACGATGCGCGTTTCGGCCTCCTCGCGCACTGCCGCCCACCGCCGCCGCAGGGGGGCCATCAGCACGGGTTCGGTGATGAGCAGGATGTCGGCCTTGCTCGTGTAGTGCTTGCCGAGTTGCGCCCGCTTGCCGGGATCGAGGATACGCTCGAACAGCGTGCCGAAGACGGTCGGCTCGATCTGCGACCAGTCGAGTCGCGCCGCCCGTTCGAGCAGTTCGATGTCGGCCCGTGCGAGGGGGAGGGCCGCGTCGTCGTCGAACAGCCCGCCGTTGAACGGCACGATCACGTCCGCCCCGAAGAAGCCGCCCGTCACCATCTGCGCGAACAGTCCCCGCAGTTGCGCGGTGAAGGCACCGTGGTTGTTCCAGAGAATCTTCGAATCGCGCAGCACGTTGGCGATCATGCGCGAAAAGAGACGGTTCGGCAGCAAATCCACGTCCTCGGCAAAGAGGCAAAAGAGCAGCCGCATGAGGAAGCGGGCGACCAGTTCGCTTTCCGTGCCGCTCTCCTGCAACCGCCGTGCGAGGGCCGCGAACTCGCGGGCCGCCGCTTCGGTCGCCTGCTCCACGGTCGCCTGCGGGCGCAATACTTCCGGTGCCTCGAACAGGCGGCGCAACACGACCAGCGGTGGCAAGGCGCAGGTGTCGGTGGTCGTGCCACGTAACAGGTCGTCGAGATCGAAGGCGTATACCTGCTTCACGGTGCCGGTGAAGTTCGTGTGAACCTCGAAGCGGTTGAGGTCGCAGACCACGAGCAGGGGCGGGTTTTCGAGGTCTTCGCGGTACCGCTGTACCTGCTGATAGGCTGTTTTCAGGTCCTTGTGCTTGCCCTTGTATTCCCACGCGAAATGGTTGCGGTACCACACATCGGCCCAACCGTCGCCGCCGCCGTCCTTCTTCGCGCCCTTCTCGAATGTGAAATACGCCCCCGTGGGGTCAACGTCGAGCGGGTGCGCGTGGTCGAACACATCGCACAGGTCGTTGAAATGCGACTGCGCGGAGGCTCGCTCCGATGTCGTGACGCGCCCCCAACGGGCAACGAACGTGGGCAGATCGAGGCGCGGCATGGTCCCTCCTTACGCGCCGACGATGCGCTCGAAGCGGGCGACGTTCAGCACGGCGTAGCGGGCGCAGTGCGCGGCGTCGGCGTCGTGCGGCGGCGGGGTCGCCAGCCCCGGTATGAAGGTGAGACCGGGGCGCAGGCGCGGGCGGCAGATGCGCTCGAAGATCGCCAGCACCTCCGGCACCGCCTCGGCCTGTACACCGATCATCACGCCAACCTCGGAATGCAGGGGGTTCCCGGCGGCGAAGACCGTGGTACGGAACCCCCCGCGCATGAGGGCGATCAGCAGTGCCGTCAGGTCGCTGCGCGATACGGTAGCGAGCACGAGTTTCACCGTCGCGCCCCCCTTACGTCAAAGTCAAGGTGCTTGCCGCTGCCCGCGCAGTTGACGCCACCGTCGTCCTCACCGCACCGGACGCGAGAGCGACGGCGGCGGGAAGGCGACCTGTTCGGGGGAGCGGCGGCGTGGGGCGCGTTTCGGCTTCGTTCCCGTCTCCGTCTCGGCGGGGGGCGCGGGCGGCGGCGGCGGTTCCGCTTCCGGGGCGTCGGCGGGCAGCAGCGCGAGGGCCAGCACCTCCGACATCCGCTCCACGGGGATGACCTCCATCGCCTCCCGCACCGTGGCGGGTATCTCCGCGAGGTCCTTGGCGTTGCCCTTTGGCAACAGGAACGTTCTGATCCCGGCGCGGTGCGCGGCGAGCATCTTCTCCTTCAGCCCGCCGATGGGCAGCACCTTGCCCCGCAGCGTGATCTCGCCCGTCATCACGAGGTCGTGCCGCGTCGGTCGCCCGGTGAGGGCCGAGATCAGGGCCGTGGCGAGCGTGATGCCCGCCGAGGGGCCGTCCTTCGGCACGCCGCCCTCCGGCACATGGACGTGGATCGCTCGCGTCTCCAGCACCAGCGGGTCGAAGCCCAGTTCCGTCGCCCGCGCCCGTGCGTAGGTAATCGCGGCGTGGGCGGACTCCTGCATCACATCCCCTAGCCGCCCCGTGAGGCGGATATCGCCCCCCTTGCCGGGGTAGAGCGAGACCTCGATGGGCAGGAGTGCGCCGCCGAATTCGGTATACGCGACGCCCATCGCCACGCCGACTTCGGCCTGAGCCTCCGCCAGGTCGTCGGTGTAGCGCGGCACGCCGAGGAAGCGCGATACCTCGTCCGCCCCGATCTCGATATGCGCCGCGTCGCCGCCGACCACGCGCCGCACCACCTTGCGCCCCAGACCGCTCAACTCGCGTTCGAGGTTGCGCACCCCCGCCTCGCGGGTGTATTCGTGGATCACGCGGGAGAGGGCGGCGTCGGTCACGGTCAGGTTGTCGTCGGTCAGGCCGTGGCTCTCGCGCATCTTCGGCAAGAGGAAGCCACGGGCGATCTGCATCTTCTCCACATCGGTGTACCCGGAAACCTCGATCACCTCCATGCGGTCGCGCAGCGCGGGCGGGATGGGATCGAGGAGGTTCGCCGTGGTGATAAACAGCACGCGGCTGAGGTCGAGCGGCACTTCGAGGTAATGATCGGCGAAGGTGCTGTTCTGCTCCGGGTCGAGGACTTCCAGCAGGGCCGAGGCGGGGTCGCCCCGGATGATGTCGCTGCCGATCTTGTCCACCTCATCCAGCACGAGCACCGGGTTGCGCGTGCCGGCGTCGCGCAGTGCCTTGACGATGCGCCCCGGCAACGCGCCCACGTACGTGCGGCGATGCCCGCGAATCTCGGCCTCGTCGCGCACGCCGCCGAGCGACATGCGCACGTACTTGCGGCCCAACGCCCGTGCGACGCTGCGACCGAGCGAAGTCTTGCCCACCCCCGGCGGCCCCACGAGGCAGAGGATCGGCGTGCGCTGCTTGTCCCCCGCCAGTGCTCGCACGGCGATGAACTCCAGAATGCGCTCCTTGACCTTTTCGAGGCCGTAGTGATCCTCGTCGAGCGTGGCGGCGGCGTGGTCGAGGTCGGTGTTGTCCTCGGTCTCCTCGCGCCACGGCATCGCCAGCAGCCACTCGATGTACGTCTGCAACAGGCCCACTTCGGGCGACTGCGGGTGCTGGGCCTCCATGCGCTCCACCTGCTGCATCGCCTTCTCGCGCACCTCGTCGGGCATGTCGGCGGCGGCGACGCGCTCGCGCAGGCTGTCGGCGGGCGAGTCGCCGCTCCCGCCCTCGCCCAGTTCGCGGCGGATGGCCCGCAGTTGCTCGCGCAGGTAGTACTCGCGCTGCGAGCGGTCGAGGTTCGACTGCGCCTCGTCCTCGATCTTCGCCCGCAGGTCGAGGACGTGCAACTTCTCCGCGAGCATCGTATGCACGCGGCTGAGGCGGGCCACGGGATCGAGGATGGCGATCACTTCGTCGCGTTGCGCGGCGGTGTAGTCCGGCGACGAGGCGAGCAGGTCCGCCAGATGACCGGGGTCCTCGATGCCGCGCACGATGTCCATGATCTCGTCGGGCATGTTCGGCAGCACGGCGATATACCGCTCCACGAGGGCGAGCACGGCGGAGATCATCGCCTCGGTCTCGGCGGTGGCGGTGACGCTGTCGGTGTACTCGTGTACCCACGCGAGCACGTACGGCGTCTCGCGCACGATGCTCTCCACCACCGCCCGGTGCTGCCCCTGCACGAGGTAGAAGCTCTGCCCGTGCCGCCGGATCGGCTGCATCACCTCCACCACCACGCCCACCGAGGCCCGCACCCCGGCGGCGAGCGGCTCGCGCCACGCGGGGGTGCCGGTGCCGCCGGTGCCGGTGCCGGGTTCGTCGGGTTCGTCGTCGTACTCGCCGTGCTGCACGAAACGATCAATCCATGCGTTGCTCGGTTCTTCGGCTTCGCGCTCCACGAGCACGAGCACGCGGCGGTCGCGCTCCAAGGCACGATTGATCGCCGCGTCGGTGCGCCCATCCGAGACGGCGAGGGTACCGGAGATGTGCGGCAGCACGACCGCCTCCCCCACGAGAACCACGGGGATCGTCACGGGCGGGCCGAGCGAGGCGTCCGTCGGGGGTGCGGGGGTGCGCGGTGTGCGGCTGCGGCCCGGTCGCCGTTGCATGAGTATCCTCCTACTGCCCCGGCGCGAACGCGGCGGTGCGGGTCCGTGACCGCTCCCTAGCCGCCCAACTGCATCACGAGGTAGGCGTACATGTTGTTCAGGCGGTTGGGGGCGGAATATTGTTCGTTGTCCTTGATGGTGGCGTGCGCGGCGTTGGCGAGAAATGTGGCACTGAATTTCGTCGAGCTATTGATATTGCGCGAAACGATCAGCCCGTCCCCCCCCGCGAGCGAGACCTGCATCCCGCCCCCCGCGATGCCGCCGGGGCCGTGGCAGTTCTGGCACCCGCCCATATAGACGGTCTGCCCGCCGCCGACATTCCCCGTGGGCATCTCCGCGAGCATGAAGGCGACAGCGGGCATCATCGCGGTGCCGCCCGCCGTCGTGCCGCCCGCAGCACCGCCCGTCCCCATCGGGCGGGCCGTGGCGGTGGGGCGCGGCGGCGTGGCGGTGGGGGCGGAGAGCGTGGCGGCGACTTCCTCCGGGATGCGCCCGCACGCCGCGAGCGCGAACGCGAGCGCGAACCCGCACAACGCCGTCGCCACCGTGCGCCGTACCCGCGCCGGAACCCCGATAGTCGCTCGCTCGGTCATCGCTCACCCGCTTTTCGTTTGGGAACGCCCGCCAGCGGGGGAATGCGTCGCCCCCGGTCAATGGCGAGTAGTATACGGACACCGGGGGACGTGTCAATCGGTGAACCTGCCCACCGCACACGAACGGAAGGTGTGCCCGCGCATCGTTGCGCCATGCGTGGAGAGAATCCGGGCGCATCTCCGCGTTCGTACGCGCTCGACGCCCCGCCCCGCCCGCCCCGCCGAGCGGGAGAGCGGATACCCTCCGGGCAGGTGGGGTGAGGGCGCCGGAGAGGCACCGGACGCCCGCATTCGGCGTCACGCCTGCGGGTGCGCGTCGAAGAACCGCCAGATCGCCGCACTGCCGTCGAGATTCTGCGTCGTCCGGCCCACGAGGAACACGGGCAGGTACTGCGGGCCACCGGGCCAGATATGCCCCGCCCCCGCGATTTCGTACGCGACCACGTCCGCGCCGTCGCGGCACCCCATGTACGACTCGCGCCGCACGCCCATCGCGCTGTCGGCTTGCGCGGGCAGGTCCGTGACGGCGGGCGGGGCGGCGCACCCGTTGCGGTTCGCCCAGAAGGCGACGCTCTCCGACGTGGAGAGGTACGGCCCGACCGTGATTCCCCGGCGCATCTCCGGCACTCCAGCGACTGGCACGATGGGGTCCGCCGTGCCGTGCATGAAAATCGTCGGCATTGCCCGCCCCGTCGCGCACTCCGCCGCGACCTGCGCCGACACTGCGGACGCGACGAGGGCCACCGCCGCGAACCGCCCCGGCACGTCACACGCGAGCCGCCCGATCATGAAGCCGCCGTTCGAGAAGCCCGCCGCGTAGACGCGCCGCCTGTCGGTGGCGTACTCCGTCGCCAGCCGGTCGAGCAGGGCCGTGAGGAAGGCGACATCGTTCACGCCTTGCTCCTGCGCCGAGGTCGCCCGTCCGTCCGCCCAGTGGCGGCCTATCCCGTCCGGGTAGACGGCGATGGTGCCGTTCGCGTCCGCCACGGCGTCGAAGCCCGACAGCCGCCGTATCTCCGCCCCGGTCTGATAGGCACCGTGCAGCACGAGCACGAGCGGCACCGCGCCTTTGCCGTCGTACCCCGGCGGCAGATGCACGCTATACGTGCGTGTATCGCCGTCCACGACGATGCTGCCGCGCCCGTCCCGCCCTTGCGCCGCCACCCCGGACGGTGCGACAGCGGTGTTCCACACGAGCAGGCAGATGAGTACGAACCACGCCCCGATACGAACCACCGCGCACCTCCCCATTCCCGTTGGTTCCATTGGTAGAAGCCGCATGGCCCCCTTCCCCGATAGATCAAGGGTCAGGGAGCCATGCGTGTTCGTCAGATGCACCTAACCCCCCACCTGCCCATGCCGCCCATGCCGCCCAGAGGGTACCCGCACCCGCACCCGCCTTGGGTAAGGGGGAGCAAGAGAGACAGAGCCTCAGTCTTCCCCCTACGCCGCGATTTTGCCCTGCGTCACCCCCTTCCCTATGGGGAAGGGGACCGGGGGGGGCATATAGGTTGGCGAGAACGCATATACCCTGACGGGCGGGTGTCTCCGGCTACTTCCACGTCAGGCGCAGCACGCGCACCCAGTTCTCGTGCGCGAGTTTGTGCAGGCTCGCGTCGTCGTAGCCGTGATCCTTGAGGGCTTGCATGATATTCGGCAGCTTGGAGGCGTCCGAGAGGTCGTCGGGCATCGTCGCCCCGTCGAAGTCGGAGCCGAAGCCGACGCGCTCGATGCCGAGATGCTCCACGAGGTAATCGAAGTGGCGCACCATCGTGTCGAGCGGCATCGCGGTCTCGTTGTTGCCGTCTGCGGTCAGGAAGCCGACATTGAAATTCACGCCGACCATGCCGTCCGATTCCTTAATCGCCGCGAGTTGCTTGTCCGTCAGGTTGCGCGGCGAGGCGGAGAGGGCATGCGCATTCGAGTGCGTGGCGACGAGCGGGGCGGTGGAGAGGCTTGCCACGTCCCAGAAGCCCTTCTCGTTCAGGTGCGAGAGGTCGAGCAGCACGCCGAGTTGGTTGCACTCGTGGACGAGGGCTTTACCGGCGTCGGTCAGCCCCGGCCCGGTGTCCGGCGACCGCCCGAACGTGAACGGCACCCCCTCCGCGAAGGCGTTGGCGCGGCTCCACACGGGGCCGAGCGAGCGCAACCCCGCCTTGTAGTAGACGTGCAGGGCGTCGAGGTCGGTGTCTATCGCCTCCGCCCCCTCGATGTGCAGGATGGCGGCGAAGGTACCGTTCGACAGGCACTCCGCGAGGTCGTCCGCTGTGCGCACGACCTTGACGCGGCCCTCGCTCCGCCCCTCGATGGCGAACAGTTCCGCCGCCATGCTCATCACCTTGCGCGTGCTGGCCTCGAAGTCGGGCGTGGCGGGGCGGTATGCGGGGTCGCGGAACATCGCCATCAGGGCGGCGGGATCGTCGCCCGCGCCTTCGGGCCGGGGACTCGGCACGTAGCAGGCGAAGAAGCCGCCGCCCAGACCGCCCGCCTGAGCGCGGGGGAAGTCTATGTGGCCCGTCTCGCCCTGCACGAAGAAGTCGCGGCCCGCCCCCGTGCGCTTCGGCAAGTCGAGCAGGGTGTCGTTGTGACCGTCGAACACGAGCGGGAAACCTGTTGCACTCATCGCCTGCTCCTCGCACTCCCGGACGCGCCCGCGCCCGCGCCGTCTGCCCGATGCCGCGCATCATACACGCATCGGACGGCGAAATGCGCCCCTCCCCCCTGCGGCCCATGCCGCCCAAAGGGCATCCGCACCCGCCTCCCCCTGTGGGGAAGGGGGAGAACCGTTGCGAGATCGCGGCGTAGCGGGAAAGCTCGGTGCTTGCCGTGGTTCTCCCCCTTCCCCCACAGGGGGAGGGGGCCGGGGGGAGGGGCGCACTTCACTCATCGTCACGGGCGTTCGCGTGAAATCTTCTACAAAGGGCGGCGGGGAGCGGTATACTCTGTGGCGGTGCGACGAGAGGGAGCAGAATTATTCTCTCGCCGCGCCGTTTCGGTTCCCTGTATCCGACGACCTGCATCTGATAAATAGGGGAGCCGTTCCGGGACACGCCTCGGTGCAGAGGAAAGGACACCGCCGTCGTGACATTGACCGCCCTTGCCCCGCCGCCCTTGCATACCGCCACCGACGAACGCCCGCTGGGGGCGACGTATCTTGACTTTACTGACCATAACGACCGCAATGACCGCAACCGCTGCCGCTTCCTCGTCTGGGTGCCGCACCGCGAGCGTGTGGAACTCGTGCTGCACGACCGCGACCGCGACCGCAAGCGCGTGATCGAGATGCAGCGGGGCGCGGACGGCTACTGGGAGACGACGCAGGACGACGTACCCCCCGGCACGCGCTACGCCTACCGCCTCGACGGTGGCCCGGAACGGCCCGATCCCGCCTCGCGCTTCCAGCCGGACGGCCCGCACGGCCCCTCCGCGACCGTTGACCCGGCCTTTGCGTGGACGGACATGCACTGGAACGGGCCGGAACTGCGGGACTACGTGCTGTACGAGATACATGTCGGCACCTTCAGCCCCGAAGGGACCTTCGAGGGGATCATCCCCTATCTGGGCGAACTGGCGGAACTGGGCGTCACGGCGATTGAGCTGATGCCCGTGTCGCAGTTCCCCGGCGGGCGCAACTGGGGCTACGACGGCACCTTCCCCTACAGCGTGCAGAACACCTACGGCGGGCCGGAGGGGTTGCGCCGCTTCGTGGACGCGGCCCACAATTCCGGGCTGGCGGTGGTGATGGACGTGGTCTATAACCATCTCGGCCCGGAGGGCAACTACTTCTCGGAGTTCGCGCCGCAGTACTTCACGAGTAAGTACAAGACGCTGTGGGGCAGTGCGCTCAACTACGACGACGCCCACAGCGACGAGGTGCGCCGCTACTTCGTGGAGAACGCCCTGCTGTGGCCCCGCGAGTACCACATAGACGCCCTGCGCCTCGACGCCACGCACGCCATCCTCGATTTCTCCGCCGTGCCGTTTCTGAGCGAACTGGCGATGGCGGCGGACGACCACGCGGCGGCGAGCGGGCGGCGGTTCTGGTTGATCGCGGAGAGCGACGCGAACGACGCCCGCTACCTGCGCCCGGTCGCGCAGCACGGTCTGGGGATGCACGCGCAGTGGAGCGACGATTTCCACCACGCGCTGCACGTCCTGCTCACGGGGCAACGCGACGGCTACTACGCCGACTTCGGCACCGCGAGCGACCTCGCCGCCACGCTGAGGCACAGCTACCTCTACAACGGGCGGTACGCCGGCCACCGCCACCGCCGCCACGGCAACCCGAGCGACGGCACGCGCCCGGAGCAGTTCGTGGTCTGCATCCAGAATCACGACCAGATCGGCAACCAGATGCGCGGCGAGCGGCTAAGTACGACGCTGCCCCTCGCGTCCCTGAAAGTGGCGGCGGCGGCGACGATCCTCTCGCCGTTCGTGCCGCTGCTGTTCATGGGCGAGGAGTACGGCGAGCAAGCCCCGTTCCCGTACTTCATCAGCCACACCGACGCGGAACTCGTGGACCTCGTGCGGGCGGGCCGCAAGGAAGAGTTCGGGGGCTTCGCCTTCGAGGGCGAAATCCCCGACCCCGCGAGCGAGGCGGTGTACGCGAGCGCACGGCTCGACCGCGCCTTGCGCCACGAGGGGTGGCACAAGACGCTGTGGGACTGGTACCGCACGCTGCTCGCCCTGCGGCGCGAGTTGCCGCCCCTCGGTGCGCTGCCGATGGACGACCTCACCGTAGCGGCGGACGACGACGCCCGCACCCTGACGATGCACCGCCACGGGAACGGCGGGCGTCTCTTCGCCGCCTTCAACTTCGGGGGCGAGACCGCCGCCGTGTCGCTGCCCGAAGGCGAAGGCGACTGGACGCCGACCCTCAATTCCGAGGCTCCTGAATGGGGCGGTCACGGGGCCGAGCGGCACGCGGGCGACCGCGCTGTGATCCTGCCGCCGCGCAGCGTGGCGGTGTGGAAATAACCCACCCCCCCGGCCCCT
>JAABUN010007529.1_pt1 | contig 11659 bp, 6 predicted proteins | sample 5559311 | NCBI WGS metagenome assembly JAABUN01 (sample SAMN10711877, study PRJNA513370) | rock metagenome | isolation source: Antarctica rocks | place: Antarctica: Victoria Land, Siegfried Peak sud | reverse complement strand
AAGATACTATCTTGCCCTATCTTGTCATATTGAAACACAATGAAAACGCATATGACCATTAGATTTGATTGGTGTATCAAGTCAAGCAGCACTGACATGCTACTCGTCCACCAAGATAGCCTCTACATCGCAGAAAATCTCGTAAAAGAGGAAGGATTTGAGTCTATACACATCACGATATCCGATTTAGACTCTGCGGAAGATGTTTTCATTAAGCTGATGACTTCCATTCCTACTAACCCTAATTATTTAGAATTACATAAAAGCATCAACTACGCGGCTTTATGCGATAGCTTAATTGGTGGGATTGAGGACAGAGATATATGTGTAATATTAAATGGGGGAGACTTTGTGCTGTCCAGCAGCGCAGGAATTCTATTCGTTATATACGAAGCGTTATGCTACGCTAATAATCGCAGACTAATGAAGAGGATAAAGGGTAGGTTTAAGGTGATTTTAGTGGGAAGCAGTGAAAACTTTTTTAAAATTGATGATATGACTATCAATCTATCAAGAGATTCTGCGTTCGAGAACCCTTAAATGAATATCAGTTTTTGGGTTTTCAACCGGGCGGCACAACCTCTTCGTGCAACATCTCTTACAGCTTCGATGACGCCAACCGCTTGACCAGTGAAAGCGGAACCGATGGAAACGCAAAAGCTACTCCAAGAACTCTATACTCGGCGGGCGCTTGCAAGCGCAGAGCGGCACTCCCTATGTCTGGAATGAGGGTCGTGTAGTGGAAAAGCGAGGAGCAAAGCGTTCTTCACTGCGTTTGGCGTCTGGTATAGACGGTGAAGGCGTAGTTCTCTTCGCGCTCGATGACGCGCAAAAGCGTGGTCTTTTCCAGTTCCACGCAGCGCAACACGAACGCTTGTGTCTTCGGGTCGAGGCTGGCTAACACCTGTTCGGCCACACGGACGTTTTGTTCTTCCTGTTGCTGTTCGCACTTTTGGCGCAGCGTCTTCTCTTTGAGCGACAGTTCCGGCTTTGGAGCCGAGGGCATTTGGGGTGAAGCGCATTGTTCGTCTTTGTCGCCACGTAAGAGCGCACACCGCAGCCAGCCGACGCGATTGCGCACGTTCTTCTGACGACCTAGCCGCTCCAACTGGCGAAGACACGCTTTTTCTCCGTAGCACGCCACCCAATGAAGCGCCATCTGTGCTTCAACACCTTGCCCTTGAAGCGTAGCCACAACAGCTTTCTCTTCTGCCGGAACCGCTTCCACCTCTTTAACTTCAACAACAACATCCTCTCTGGGGATGGCTTTCACTTCGCGTGCGTGCGGTTGTTGTTTTTTGGTTTTGGATGTTCTTGGGTCTTTTGTTTTGCGCCGCACTTTTGCGGCCTCAGCGTCGCAAAAGTGCGGCGCAGACGCCGCACTTTTGCCCGTGTCGAGAGTCCACTTGGACGGCGGGTTCAAGCGGTAAACCATCGCCCCGCCGTGTGGATAACGCCGCCCAACCGCCTGGATGAGGCCGTGTTTTTCCAGTTCGGCGTTGCCCCGGTCAACGGTATCAACCGAACAACCCAACTGCCGCGCCAAGGTTTCGCGGTAGGCGTAAGAGAAGCCGGCGCCCTCGCCTTTGGTGCGCGCTTTGGAGCAGTGCAAAAAGTAGATTTTTTGCGCCCGCGCGCTCAGCTGCGATGCGGCCACGTGGAAAAACTCGATGGGGATAGCGACAAAACCCGTCTCGATCCAAGGCGCAATCGGCGCACGCGAAGAGGACTGAGAAGAAACCAAAGGCGCGAAAGATGCCGCCGCGCCACGCGACGTATTAAAATAGGTTGTGGTCATTAGGAAGGTCAGTTCCTTTTGGCTTTGAATCGTGAGCCGCTCCTGCTTTGGTCGCAGGGGCGGCTTTTTTGTTCAAGGCGCTGGCGAACAATTTAGGGGTTTGTGTTCCATGCGTCAAGGCGTTTAACTGGCGCCCTGTGCACCCGCACCCTTCCCGTCTTTCCCGCTTCGTGGCGTGGCTGCTGGTGTTTCTCTTCGGCTGGCACAGTGCCTTCTTTCCGGCGTTGGCGGCGTCTCTCGCTCCCCGCTCCTTGGTGTCCGATGGTGCGGGGAACGCCCTTTACACGGAAAGCCGCTACGATGACGCGGGCCGGGTTGTTGCCTCGCGCGACCTGCGGGGCCGTTGGAGCTCTACGACCTACGACGACGCGAGCAACGTGCTCTCAACGACCAACTCGGCGAACCAGACCACGCGCACCACCTACGACGAGTTGAACCGTGCCGTCACCTCAACCGATGCCAAAGGTCATGTGACGACAATGTTCTACGACGCGGCAGGGCGGATGTGGAAGACGTTGTATGCCGATGGCACGACCACGCACACGACCTACGATGAACTGAACCGCCCCGTCACCACCACGGATCAGCGCGGCCAAGTGCGCACGCGCCACTATGACGCTCTGGGGCGCGTGGACTATGTGGAGATGCCGGTCGCGTCGGGCCAGGTGCTCCGCACGCGCTTCGGCTTCAACGAGTTGGGCCAAAAGACCTGGCAGCAGGACGCGCGCGGCGTGCAGGAAGACGCAGCAGCGGGTATCAACATCAACGTCGAGGCACCTCAAAGCCGGGTGACGCGCTTTGGCTACGACGTGCGCGGTCGGCTCGTGCAACGCATCCTGCCCGGCCAGTTCGACGGCCATGCCCTGGCGGAGAACATGGTCTACAACGCGCTGGGCCAACTGGAAAGGAGCCGCGACTTTCGGGGCTACTGGACGAGCTACGACTACGACGAGCGGGGCCGCTTGTTGCTTAAGTCGCCCGATCTGGCTTTGCAGGAAACGAGCGTGTCGTTCTCCTATCCCGACGAGTTCACCACGGTGTCGCAACGCGGCCTGGCCAAGACGGTCACGCATCAAGACCCGGTTCGCGGCTGGATGACGGGCGTGGAGATGCAATCTCCCGCGCCGTCTGGCACGGGCACGACGCTCTCGACCTTGAGCTTTGCGCACGACGCCTATGGCCGCACGCAAAGCCAAACCCTGCAAAGCGGCCTGGCCCTCAAGCTGAGCAGCCGCACGACCAGCTTTGGCTACGACGGGCTGGACAGGCTGGCAAGCATCACGAGCGATGATGGCCAAACGTGGGGCTACGGCTACGACGAGGTGGGCAACAAAACCAGCCTGGTTCGTCCCAACGGCACGGTGACGGGCTACCACTACGACGAGTTGAACCGGCTCGACTCCCTGGCGACTCGCAAGGGCACGCTTGAACAGGTCGCGGCGGGCACCGCGCCACTTGTGAGCCGCTTCGACTACCACCTGCGCGAAGACGGACGGCGCGACGGCTTGAGCGAACAGGTGGTTCAGCCGGACGGCACGAGTTCCATACGCACGGCTTCGTATGAGTTCGATGACGCCAACCGCTTGACCGGAGAAAGCGGAAAAGACGGCCAAGGCAAGACCTACTCCAAGAGCTACACGCTCGACCAAGCGGGCAACCGCACCGCCTCGAGCTACACACTCGACGGGCAACTGCAGGCCCAGACCACCTACTCCTACAACTCACTCGACTGGCTCAACGGAACGTCTGTTCAGTCACAGAGCGGCACGTCAACCACCAGCTACGGCTATGACGCCAACGGCTCGCAGATCAGCCAAACCACAGGAACCGCAACCCAAGGGCAGAAGTGGGACTTTGAGGGGCATCTCCTCGCTCAAGGTGCAGTAGACGCCAACGGCAACTGGGCGGGTAACCGCACTGGCTACTCTTACGATGCTTCGGGGATGCGACTCACCCAAGCTCAGTTCGATGCTCAAGGCACGCTCACCAAGGGCACGAGCTACGTGTGGAACGGCGACCGCGCCGCCGACTCCGCGCCTCAAAGCGGCGAAACCGGCCATTCATCCTGACGGGCCGGTGGACGCCACTGGCAAAGTTCAGGTGACGGGCATCGTTCAAGTCAGGCAGCACACTCCAAAATAGGTGTGCTCGACCCCACGCTTTTGCTCAACGGGTTGTATCGCTTGCGGCTCGAAGCGTGGACAAAAAATGGCGAAACGCGCGAAGATGTGCAGGACGTGTGGGTGCGCGGCGGCATGAAGATCGGCCAGTTCTCCCTGTCGTTCAACGACCTGACGCTGCCTGTAGCCGGGATGCCGATTTCGGTGACGCGCACCTATGATTCGCGCGACCAAAGGAAAGGCGAGTTCGGCGTGGGCTGGAGCCTGTCGAGTAGCGATGTGCGTTTGCAATCCAACGGGCCAGTGGGCGGGGTTGAAACCGGCGACCTCAAATACTACTGGCAGATCGTCCAGTCGGCGGGCGGCTTCTTCGGGCCGAACTACAACCTCATCAACCTCAAAAAGCGCCTCATCAGCGTGACGCTGCCCGATGGCCAGGTGTGTGCGTTCCAGGCCACGACCAACCCGACCCAGTGGAGCAGCATCCAGGGCGCGCCCGATGTGCTGCAAGTGGTGTGGCAAGGGCAAAGCGGAACGCACGCGAGTCTCAAAAGCGTGGATCAAAGCGGAGCGGTGACACTTTCGGGCATCGGAGCGAACGTGCCGGTGTGGTTGCAAGATGCCGACTCCGACTTCCAAGTGCCTTACGATCCGCGCGAGTTCGAGCTAACGCTTCCAAGCGGCGCGGTCTTCCACTTCAAGTTGGATGGCGATATGTCGCATGGCGGCAAAGCGAAGTTGTTGTGGGTCAAAGACCTTTCAGGCAACACCCTCACCTTCGGGCACGACGGCATCACCGCGGCGGCTCCCGATGGCCACATCACCCGCAGCGTGGTCTTCCACCGCGATAGCCAGGACTTCATCGACTCCATCACCGATCCCGATGGCCAGAGCCTGAGCTATGGGCGCGATGGCATCGGCAACCTCACGCGCGTGGTGGATCGCGTGGGAGTGGCGACGAGTTTCAACTACCAGACGGCAGGCTTCCCGCACTACCTCAGTTCCATACTCGACCCGCGCAGCACGCCCACACATCAGGTGTTCGCCCAGCGCAGCGACTACGACAGCGACGGGCGCCTCGTCAAAATCACCGACGCGGCCAACCAGACAACCCTCCTCGACCACTCGCAGATGGGCGCGCGCCAGGAAATCGTCACCGACCGCAAAGGCACCAAGACGCAACTCGACTACGATGGGTATGGCAACGTGGTCGCCACGCACAAGGAACTCAAAGACGCCCAGGGTAACTTCATCCGCTGGATCACCTCCTCCAGCGACTACGGCGACCCGGACAACCCGGAACTGGCCACGCAAACGACTTCGCCGCCCGATGCCAATGGCCTAAGCCACATCGTCCAAACGCACACCACCCCCAACGGCTTGCCGGACGTGGTGACGCAGGTCATGGACATCCGTGACCGCTCGAAAGACCGCATCACGCGCACCACTTACAACGCCTATAACGCGCCGCTCACGGTGACCGATGCTCTGGGCCATGTGGTAGCAAGCAACACCTACTGGAACTCCAGGCAGTCGTGGTCGCCTGCCGGAAGCGACCCCTCGCAGATCACCTTTCAGCCCGAAGGCGCCTTGGCGACTTCGACCGACGCCAACGGCCTCACCACCTTCTATGGCTACAACAAACAGCACCAACTCTGGCAGACCATCGTCGGATCCGGCACGAGCGCCCAGATCACGACCTACTCCTACGACACCACCACCGGCAACTTAATCGGCGTGAGCGACGCAAGCGGCCACGGCACCTTCTTCGCCTATGACCAAAACGGTCAAAAGACCGGTCAAAGCACATCTCGCACGCTCTGGAACCCGGACGGCTCGAACGCGGGCACGCAGACCATGACGACGACGATGGTGCTCGATGGCGATGGTCGGGTGACCAAGACGATCCTGCCCGATGGCGCCAGCACGCAGACGCACTACAACGCGATTGGCAAAGTGGACTACACCGTCGATGCCTTGCGGCGCGTGACCCTCTTCCACTACAACGACCTGGGCCAGCGCGACCAAACCACCTACGCTGATGGCACAAGCAGCAACACCGTCTACGACCAGAACGGGCAGGTCATCCGCTCCATTGACAGAAGCGGGCGCGGCTCGCAAACCGTCACCGACTCGCTGGGACGCGCCACCAACAGCTTCTCGCTGGGCACCCAAGGCCAAGCGTTCCACCATAGCGACGGCTCGCTCATCCAGAGCACGACCGTGTATGATGACGCCGGACAAGCCGTGCGCAGCATCGACTCATTGGACCATGTTGCGCGCACCGACTACGACGCGGCGGGTGAAGCCATCGCCTCAACCATCTACGACGCCGATGCCAACGGCAACCCGGTCGCGCTCACTTCGACAACCGACTACGACAAGGACGGGCGCGCGGTCAAGAGCACAGATAGCCTGGGCCGTTATTCGGTGCCAACCTTTGATGACGGTGGGCGCGTCATCGCCAGCACCAGCTACGACCGCAACGGCGTCGCGCTGTCGAGCAGCCGCACGCACTACGACCCGTTGGGCCGGGTGGACACCTCGACCGACTCCGCAGGTCACATCAAGAGAATGAGCTACGACAGCCTGGGCCGCTTGGAAAAGGTCATTCAGGCAACTCAAGGCACACCCAGCGCCGATGGAAGCGGGCCGTATGACCTGGTGAGCCAGTTCCGCTTTGACGAGGTAGGCCACAAGATTCTGCAGCAGGACGCGAACGGTCACATCACGCGCTTTGGCTATGACATCCGGGGCCGCATGAACTGGCGCGCGCTGCCGATGGGTCAGGTCGAAGGCATGGCTTATGACGCGGGCGGACAACTCAAGAGCAGCACCGACTTCCGCGGCTTTACCACCACTTGCACCTACGACGAGCGGGGCCGCCTGTCGACCAAAGTGCCCGATCTGCGCCTGCAGGAAGCCGCCTTGGTGTATTCCTATCTGGGCGAGAACACCCGCTCTGTCTCGCGCGGCGATGCCACCACCACGCAGAACTACGACCCCGATCACGGCTGGCTGTCCTCGGTCAAAGGGCCAAACGGAACCGTGAGCTATGGCTACAACCCTGAAGGGCAAAAGGTCGCCGCGACCTCGCCTTCGGGAACAACGGGTTATGGCTACGACGTGTTGGGGCGCCTCGCGCTCATCACCGACCAGCCAACAGGCGCAACTTCTGCCACCAGCATCGCGGCTTACGCTTACGATGCGGTGGGCAATCTCGCCACTCTCACGCGCGGCAACGGCGTTGTCACTCGCACTGCCTTTGACGAGCAGAACCGCCTGAGCGACCTCGTCAACACCACGAACGCGGGCGAGTTGTCGCGCTTCCACTACACCCTGCGCGCCGATGGAAAACGCACGGGCATTAACGAGAACATCTTGGATGCTCCCGATGCTACAACGGGCACGGCGCGCTCTTCGGTTCGCTCTCTCGCCTACAGCTACGACAACGCCGGAAAACTCACGGGCGAAACCGGACAAGATGGCTTGGGTGTGGCGTATGCGAACACTTGGAACTACGACGCCGTGGGCAACCGCATCGCCGCCACTGTTCAAAAAGCGTCTTCGGTGGGCGCGACGACCTGGGCGCACACGACTTCGGTTAGCGCCGTCTTCAACGCCAACGACCAACTCACCTCGTCTTCCTCATCCGTTGATGGCGGAACGGCGCAGACGCAGACCTACGGCTACGACCAGAACGGCGCCGAGAAGACGGTCGCCTCCGCTTCGGGCACTTCCACCAACGGCTGGGACTTCGAGGGAGAACTCACCGCAACGGCTTTAGCTGATGCTTCAGGCGCGGCAACAGGGGGAACCGCCAACTCCTTCGATGCTCAGGGGGATCGGCTCGCGCGCGTGTCCGATGTCGGCAAGACCTCGCAAAAGACCACTTCCTATCTCGTTGATACCGACACCAGCTACTCGCAGGTCATCGAAGAACGCGCACCCGATACCTCCGATGCGGCGGGTAATCCCGTGCTTCAAGCGCGTTATGTCTGGGGCCAAGGGCTGGCGCCCCTCGCCATGTGGCGCAAAACCGCTTCCGGGGTCAAGCTCGTCTTCCACCTCGCCGATGGACAAGAATCGGTCAGGCAGCTAACCGACGCTTCGGGTCAAGTCACCGATTCCTACTTCTACGACGCCTGGGGCAATGCTCTGGCGGGTGGAAGCGGCACCACAGAGAACCCCTTCCGCTACACAGGTCAACAACGCGACCCCGATGGACGCTATCACCTTAGTTGATCATCATGTTATTGCTGCTTCCTCCGCTTTCGCGGCCTTCTTCTCCTCCACCGACAGCAGCGCGTATTTGCCGCCTTCGACACTGCGAAGCTGCCCGTCGCGGCTCATCTGCCACATCGTCTGCTTGGTCGAAGCATACGACTTGCCGATGCCTTTCCCGAACACCTCCGTCGGGCCAAGCGGCTTGCCCTCGCCCCTGATGGCGTCCACGATCTCAGCGCGCTCCTGTGACAACCGACACTCGCCCGCCTCGCCCAGAATGGCCCAGCTTCCCAGAGTCGCGTCCCACTTGAGCGCCAGTTCCTGCTCGTCCACGTCGCGTCCGGTCACGAACAGCACCGCATCGCTGCGCCCTCGCTCGCGCTTGAGCGACCAAATGCCGTCCGCCGCGCCCGTCAAGCCGTAGCTGCCCGAAATGGACTCCAAGTCGTCCATCCCTTCGCCTTTGCGCCGATGGTGGACAAGGACAATAGCCACCCCGAAGCGGTCGGCCAGCAGCTTGAGTCCCGCAACGGCTTCGTAGTCCGCGCCGTAAGCCGTTGCGTTGCTGGTTGTGCCGCTCCCGCGAATCTTCTGGAAGGTGTCGATAACGACCAGGCGCGCTGTGCCCCGGTGCTCTTCCAGCCAGCGTTCGAGCCGCGACACACAACCGCGATCAAGCGTTGGCCATTCGAGTTCGATGGTGAGACGCGCCAGGTCGCTCACTTCGCCATCGCACTGCGCTTTTCGGAGTTCGACGAGCTGGCCCGCCAGAATCTTCTTGAGGCGCGTTTGCATCCGCCGCGCCGTGTCTTCGAGCGCCAGATACAGCACATCGCCCTGCTCGACCGTCACCTTCCCCAGCACGCCGCCACCAGTCGAAACCGCAATGGACAGCCCCAGCGACAGCCACGACTTGCCCAGCTTGGGATTGCCCGCCAGAATGGACAAACCCTGCGGCAGCAGCCCCGGCACCACCCACGCCGGGTCGGGTAATTCCATCGAAAGCAGCGCCTGCGCGTTGAAGGTGGTCTGGCGCTTTTGCGGGGCGCGCAGTTCGAGGGCTTCCAAGCTGCGCCGCAATTGCGAAATGGCGGCTTCGGCGGGCACGCCGTTCATCGCCAGATCGGTGGCCTGCACCGACAGGATGGCTGCGCGCCTCTTGAGCGACAGGTCGCGCACCAGGTTCGCATACGACTCGCAGTTCGCGCTCGACGGGCACGCTTGGATGAGCGAGGCGAGGTAGTCCACGCCGCCGCACTGCTCCAGAATCTCTTTGCGTTTCAACCACTCGCCGATGGTCACAATGTCCACAGCTTGACGCGCGGCGTGAACGGTGATGATCGCCGTCCAAATTTTGCGGTGCAGGTCGCGGTAGAAGTCATCGACTTCGATGATTTCCGTCACAACCGGAATGGCGCTCGCTTCCATCAGCATCGCGCCGAGAACGGCTTGCTCCGCTTCCAGATTGCTGGGCGGCGTCTTACCACCGGATGAGGCGGCAAAGGAAGACGGCTGGTTTAAATCTGTGTGTGAAGGCACCAAGCCTTCACCATGAACGGCGTCCGTATGGGTAAAATTCATTGTGTTGGCTGTCACCGAAGCTGCTTTAAGGGAGCGAGGCCCGGTGCGGTTCAAAGCGCGCGCGAAATGTTTTCCAGACCTTCGCGCGCGCTTTTTTGTGAGTTCGTGACCCGCTCTACTCGGCGGGTTTTGCTTTTTGCGGCCCCATCGTGCGCCCACGCGGGCGACCTTTGCGCGTTGGTGCCGGTTTGCCGGGATACACGTTGGCGCGCGGCACATTCCACAGCGGCGTGCGGCAGTGCGGGCACTTCACCGGGCACTCGACGCGCGGCAGCCATTCAAAGCCACAACGTAGGCACTTCGCCAGTGCGACCGAACGCATCACCATCGTGCCCGACTCGCTGGGCGTGCCGCCTTTCAACAGGCCAAAGCGCGCCCCGCCGGGCGGCTCCAGCGCGGAGGCGCTTTGCTCCAGCGGCGCTTCTTCCACTTCATTGGAGTTGGTCATGGTCAGCAGGTCTTGGCTTTTCAAAGCCGGAAGTTCACCTCTTTGTCAGAGCATACCGAACCGTTAGCACTTTTGCACCGGGTTTCTCAGTCTCGGTTTGCCCCTCGTCCATAAGGTAAGTCAGGTAAGCGAAGTAAGCTGAGTAAGTGAGGTAAGCGGGTAAATCCAAAGGCACAGGCTGGCTCGAAACAGCCAGAAGGCACTCAAACACTCTTTTTTTCCTGTTCATCCCTTTCTTGGGCCACTTAACCGACTTACTGGCTTACCTCGCTTACTTTTTGAGCGTGGAGCGGCCCGATCACACGGCGCAAAAGGAGCCGAAGGTAAGCGAGAAGGTAAGCGGCGATTTTTGCTCGCTTACTTTTTGGGCGCGCGACACCCGCAAAACCGGTGTTTTGGGCTTAGAACTTCCCAGTCATATGGGTGATTTACGGTAAAAACGCGCGTTTTCGGCGAGAGGGTGCAGGGGGGCTTACCTGGCTTACCTGGCTTACCTGGCTTATGCGCTTACTTTCGGTGGAGGCACCCAAACCTCACCCGCGCTCAGGTGCGGCTATGTGTTGCCAGTAACGGCGAGTTACGAGGGGCCAGTTGAAGGGCAAACCGCTTTCAAGCGGGCTGACCCCGCTTACTACCGCCAAAGTAAGCGAGGTAAGCGAAGTAAGTCGGGTAAGCAGGGTAAGTCAGGTAAGCGGATAAATCGGGAGAAGTAGTAGGAAGAGGGGGAGTGGAAACACAATCTCTTTTTTCTACTCCCTTCCTTCTATCGCTTTGCTCCCCCGCTTTTGGGCGCTCAACGGAGCGAAAGCCAAAGCGGAGCGTTTAGGAGGAATTGAAAGTTCAATTCGCGTTCGGCCAACCGCTTCGGCTTCGGTGGAAGCGGGAACGTGAAATGGAGACGGAAAGCAAAAGGCGCCCGCAACATTGCGGGCGCCTTTTGTGATTTGTGGGGTTTCTCTCCGCTTTCCGTAACTTATCACGGAATGCCGTTTAGTATCCGTGTAGATGCACCACACGATTGAGTGTTTTTCCGAGTATCGAACCGGCATCGTATCTACAATTGTAGAGCCTATCTACTAGTGTAATATGAGCAGTAAAAACCTCGTTTTTTATTAAAAAGATGGAACAACGTTGTTTAACGCCCGTTTGTATGATTACCTCAAGGTGGGGTAGTTATGATTAATATTAAACAACAACTAAAGGCTCACTGCTTCAGTGTTCGACATGACGGTCAAAACTACTTTGTTAACAGAGTGGGATACATCGCTAACTTTGAAGACTACTTGGACAACATAAACGCGCAGGAATGGGATTGCTGGATAATAATTCGCCAGTCGGCCAAAGACCCATTATTTTGGTTCATTCTGTTTGGGTTGATACCCCGCAGCTTGCTGCGCTTCGGTCAAGAGCGCCATTGGCGCTCTTGACAAAGAGCGTAAACTACTTATCATTCAAATACCCCGTAGCTTGCTGCGGGGATTCTTT
>JAABUN010007528.1_pt1 | contig 11660 bp, 10 predicted proteins | sample 5559311 | NCBI WGS metagenome assembly JAABUN01 (sample SAMN10711877, study PRJNA513370) | rock metagenome | isolation source: Antarctica rocks | place: Antarctica: Victoria Land, Siegfried Peak sud | reverse complement strand
TGCGGGCCGTCGTAGGTTCCGCTGAAGGTGCTCTGCGCCGGACTGCCGCCCTTGGCGGCCTCGCTGGCCGACTTGCCACCGCCGCAGGCCGTGAGTGCGGCGCCCGTGGTGATGCTCGCGCCGAGCGCTAACAGCCGTCGACGGCTGAGGCTGCCCGAGATGGTGGAGTCAGACATGGTCTGCCATTCTTGGTGCGGTCGGCGCGGTCAGCGGAAGAGGCGGAAGTAGTCGAAGTTGGCGGTCGCGCCGGCGCCACCGTGCGAGACCAGGCCGACCCGGATCGCCGCGTCGGCCGGCAGGGTCCAGACCCCTCCCTTCACCCACGCCTTTCCGGGCTGGTGGCTCCATGCACGGAGCTCGTGCTCGCCGTTGCTCGGGTCGACCTGATGAGTCAGTCGCAGGTACGTCGTCTCGGTGGGGGTGCCGACGATGGTGCCGCCGTAAGCCAGCCGTCCGGCGTACGGCATCTCCTTGCCGAACTCGGTCTGGCGGGTATTGAAGATCGCCACGTGCGACAGGCGGGTGAACAGGTCGTCGTCGACATAGGCGATCAGGCCGGCCTGTTGGAAGTTGCGTACCGAGTCCGTGCCCAGGTCGATGGTCAGCTTGGTCTCGACGGTCCACGGGCCGGCGCCCGGGTCACGCAGCAGCACACCGGCGTTGTTGCTGTCGCCGGTGAGGTCGGCTGCCTGCGTCGGCCACCGCAGCGCCGAACCCTGCACCGTGGCGGCCGGGTCCTGGCGTACCCACGTCCAGCCGGGCCCGGTGCTCGAGCCGTTGAACTCATCGCTGGCGGCGGAGTCGAGGCGACTGGGCACGACGTCGGGCACCCGCTGGGTGACCGGCGTGTACAAGCGGGTTGCGCTGAGGTTGTCGACCGCCACGGCGGCCCCGCCAGCGAGCACCGCAACGCTGGTGCGGCCGACCAGCGGGCGGCGCAGGGTCAGCGTGAGGTCGGCCAAGGGGTCGAAGAGCCGGGCGTGGGTGACCTGCAGGTGGGCGGTACGTCCGCGCACCTCCAGGCTCACTGAGTGCCAGGCGGCGGCGACGTAACCGGCCGGCAGGTCAGCGCGCACGGTGCTGACCACCCGGCCCGCGCGGTACTCCTGCAGGCGCACCGACCTGGTAGACGGGTCGATCTGCGCGACTACCCCGCTCCTGGCCGAAGGTTGCCCGGCACCCAGGCCGTACGTCGCGCCACCGGACCGTAGGTCGGCCTCGACCCGCACCGGGCTGGTTGTCGCGGTCGGGGTCACCAGGGCGCCTGCTGTGGCGGCCTCGGCGTCGGGGCCGCCCTGGCTGGTGCGGCCGGTCGACCACGAACCCACCTGGTGCCAGCGGCTGGGGATGCCACCGTCGAACCGGGCCACACCGGAGGTCACGGGCGCGCGCTGCGCGGTGGCGCTGGGTCCGGTTCCCGCGTTGACGGCCGGCCAGCCGTCGATCCAGTCCAGCCGGTCGAGCAGCATCGGGCGCTCGTTGATGCCGTCGGTGCCGTCGAGGTAGGGGTCGGCCCGGTCGATGGCGTGGTACGCCATCCAGTCCTGGCCGGCCATGTCGGTGACCACGGCGTTGTGCCCTGCGCCGACCCACCTGTTGCCGTTCTGGGTCAGAACCGGTGTGCCACCGGCCCGAGAGGCTGTGAGCAGGTTGCCTTCCCGGTCGACGTACGGGCCACGCAGGTCACGAGAACGACCGACCTGGACGCTGTAGCCGGTGGTAGGCCCCGCGCAGCAGTTGGCGGTCGAGGCGAACAAGTACCAGTACCCCCCCCGCCGCACCGGGTAGGCGCCCTCGAACTTGTTGTCGATCGCGACCATGGTCGGTGCCCCCGTGGTTCGGGTGCCGTCTGCGGTCAGCGAGGTGACGTAGAGGCCGCCGTAGTACGAGCCGTAGAACAGGGCCTGACTGCCGTCGACGTCGGTGACCGCGGTGGGGTCGAAGTTCCACAAAAAGTTGCCGCTTGCGCCGTCGGCCCCGCGCCGAGGGGCGACGACCGGGGCCCCGCTGTCGGTCCACGGCCCGACCGGGCTGGGTGCCGTTGCCATGCCGACGGCGTTGTCGTTCGGTTCGGGAGTCACCTTCGTCTCGGTGACGACGTAGTACATCCGGTACTGACCGTTGACGAAACGGATGTCCGGCGCCCAGATCCCCGCGTTCGGTTCGGCCCACGACGGCAGGGTCTGGTCGGTGAACGCGTCACCGACGTGCTGCCAGCTGACCAGGTCGGCCGAGCGGGCGATCGGGATGCGGTGGGTGACGCCCTCGCCCTCCCGCAGTGGGTCGGAGGTGCCGTAGGAGTACCACCAGCCGTCCTTGGCCCGGAACAGGGACGGGTCGGCGAACGTGTCGGCGAACCCGCTGCTCACCGGGTTGACATAGGTGCGGATGGTCGGGGGTGCGCCGAGAGCGGACGATGGCCCGGTGGCCCCGAGCAGGACCAGGCTGAGCACAGCGGCCAGTGCGGCAACGGCGTTGTTGCGTCGCATGAGGACCTCTTTCAGGCGTGAGGGGGACCGGAGTCGAGAGGTTGGAGGCGAATGGCGTTCCATGACATGGCGGGCAGCAGCAACCGCAGCCGCCCGTCCTGGACCGTTGCCCCCTCGCCGACCTGGGGGACCAGGCGAAACGGAGCGCGTTCGGTGTTGGTGGCGCCGGCGTCGTCGTCCGCGATCACCTGATGCTCGGCCACTCCCAGGCCACCGTGGCGGGCGAGGATCGCCCGTAGGTCGACGTCGATCGGTAACGCTCGGTCGAGGCTGCGGTTGACGGCCAGGACGGCGACCTCGCCGGTGGCTTCGTCGTACGTGGCGGTGGCGTCCAGGGCAGGCACCGAGCTGAACGTGGTGGTGGGCGTGCTGGGGCCGGACACCTCGACCCGCAGCACGGCGCCACGAGCCAGCCGCGAGGTGATGGCGAACGGGTAGAAGGTCGTCTGCCGCCAGGCCGGCCCACCGGCGCGCGTGCGGATCGGGGCGATGACGTTCACCAGCTGGGCCTGGCAGGCCACCCCGACCCGGTCCGCGTGGCGCAGCAAGGTGATCAGCAGGCCGCCCACCACGACCGCGTCGGCAACCGTGAACTCGTCCTCGATCAGCTCGCGGGCGAACGTCCAGTCCAGGTTCTGCTGGCCCACGAACCTGCTCTGGTACCAGACGTTCCACTCGTCGAACGACAGCTTCAGCTTCTTGGTGCTGCGCAGCTGGGCACCGACGCTGTCGGCGGTGGCGACCACCGCGTCGATGAACGCGTCCATGTCGACCGAGCTCGCCAGGAAGCTCGCCAGGTCCCCACCGGTCGGTTCGTAGTAGTCGTGCAGGCTGATGTAGTCGACCTGCTCATAGGTCTGCTCGAGCACCTGACGCTCCCACGTGCCGAACGTCGGCATGTGCGAGTTCGAGCTGCCCACCGCGACCAGCTCGATGTGCGGGTCGACCATCCGCATCGCCTTCGCGGTTTCGGCGGCCAGCCGGCCATACTCGTAGGGGGTCTTCTGGCCCATCTGCCACGGCCCCGTCCAGCTCGTTGCCGAGACACCACAGCCGGACGTCGTGCGGCTCCTTGACACCGTGCGAGCGGCGCAGGTCGGAGAAGAACGTGCCCTCGGGGTGGTTGGTGTACTCGATCAGGTCGACGGCCTCCTGCACCCCTCGGGTGCCCAGGTTGACGGCCATCATCGGCTCGGCACCCGCCTCGCGAGCCCAGAGCATGAACTCGTTCACGCCCATCTCGTTGGGCTCGATGCCCCGCCAGGCCAGGTCCAACCGGGTGGGACGCTCGGCCTGCGGGCCGACACCGTCCTCCCAGCGATAGCTGGAGACGAAGTTGCCACCCGGGTAGCGCACCAGGCTGACACCGAGCTCGCGGGCCAGGTCCAGGACGTCACCCCGAAAGCCCTGGGAGTCGGCGCTCGGGTGATCAGGCTCGTAGATGCCGGTGTAGACGCAGCGGCCCATGTGCTCGACGAACGAGCCGAAGAGCCGACGGTCGACCGGCGCGATGGCCATGGCTGGGTCGAGCGCGAAGCTGGCCGGGGCCAGCACCTCGCCGGCGATGCGCGTCATGACGACCTCCGTTGGTCAGGTTCTGCGGGCCTTTCTACCGGTGATGTACAACGTTGTAAAGAGCAGCCGGGGCGGAGTGCCCACTAGCCTGCGCTGGTGAGCCCAGACGTGCCATCGTGGTCAGCGGCGACCAGCCGCGGGATGGTGAGCCTGCGCGACGTCGCGGCGCGCGCAGGTGTGTCGATCAAGACGGTCTCGAACGTCGTCAACGGGTACGTGCACGTCTCGCCGGCCACTCGCGAACGTGTGCAGGTGGTGCTGGACGAGTTGAACTACCGGCCCAACCTGGCCGCGCGCACCCTGCGCAGCTCGCGCACCGGGTTGATCGCTCTCGCCGTTCCAGAGCTGGACTTTCCGTACTTCGCCGAGCTCGCGCGGCACGTGGTGCGAGCGGCCGAGGTCCGTGGCTGGACGGTGCTGATCGACCAGACGGACGGGCTGATCGAGCGTGAGCGGCAGGTGATGAACGGCATCCGCTCGCACCTGATCGACGGGGTGATCTTCAGCCCGCTGGCCTCCGGTCGCGCCGAGCTGTCCGAGCGGGTCGACCGCACCCCGATGGTGCTGCTGGGTGAACGGGTGTACGACGGCCCCTTCGACCACGTGGCGATCGACAACGTCACGGCCGCCCGTGAGGCGGTCGGGCACCTCGTGGGGTTGGGCCGGCGACGCATCGGGGCGATCGGTGAGCAGAACCGACCGTCAGCGGCCACGGCCCGGCTGCGATCCCGCGGCTACACGCAGGGCCTGGTCGCCGCCGGCCACCAGGTCGACCCCGCCGCGATCATGTCCACCGACTCCTACCACCGGGCCGACGGTGCGCGGGCGATGGCCGAGCTGCTGGACCGCCGCCCCCGGGTCGACGCGGTGTTCTGCTACAACGATTTGCTGGCGCTGGGCGCGATCCGGGTGCTGCACGAGCGGGGACTGAGGGTCCCCGAGGACGTCGCGGTCGTCGGCTTCGACGACATCGAGGACAGCCGGTACAGCACGCCCAGCCTGACCACCGTGCGCCCCGACAAGCAGCGCATCGCCCAGCTGGCCGTCGACCTGCTCGCCGCTCGGCTGGACGGCAGTGACACGGACGGGCCGCGTGAGCTGGCGGCGCCCTTCGAGCTCACCGTGCGCGAGAGCACCACCGGCGTGCTGCGCCGGGTCGGGCACCAGCCGTCGTCACAGGTCGCTCAGAACAGGCGCGAGTCGACGTCGTCCAGTCCGCGCAGCGCTAGGTAGTCCAGGGTGACGCAGCGGATCCCGCGGTCGGTGGCCAGGGTGCGCGCCTGGGGCTTGATCTCCTGTGCGGCAAAGACTCCGGCGACAGGCGCAAGGTGCGGGTCGCGGTTCATCAGGTCGAGATAGCGGGTGAGCTGCTCCACCCCGTCGATGTCACCGCGCCGCTTGATCTCGACGGCGACGCTGCCGCCGCTCGCGTCGCGGCACAGGATGTCGACCGGCCCGATCGCCGTCATGTGCTCTCGGCGCACCAGCGACCAACCCGCCCCGAGGGTCTGGATCTGCTCGGCCAGCAGGTGCTGCAGATGGGCCTCGACGCCGTCCTTGACCAGACCGGGGTCGACACCCAGCTCGTGGGCGCTGTCGTGCAGCACCTCGCGCACGTGCACCTGCAGCCGGTCGTCGGTCTTGGTGTGCTGCACCGTCCAGACCTCGGTGACTCCCTCGGCGGCGTCGACGTCGGACGGCGGTCCCATCGTCAGCGTGCAGGGCGGGCTCATCCAGTTCAGCGGCTTGTAGGAACCGCCGTCGGAGTGAACGAGGACGCTGCCGTCGGCTTTGACCATCAGCAACCGGGTGGCCAGGGGGAGGTGGGCGGTGAGCCGGCCGACGTAGTCGACGGAGCACCGCGCGATGACCAGGCGCACGCCGACACTGTAACGAGGATGAAGACGTGGCTACCGCCGCGGTTGCCGCCGGGCCAGTCAGACTGGGGGGGTGCCCCGAGCGAACCGGCGTCGTCGCGATGAACCCGACCTCGACCTGGGCCGCGGGATCGGCGGGGTGCCGCGTCGTGAGGTGTACCCGGACGGCGAGTGGTTCGTCCGGCAGGTGAGCGGTGCAGCGTCGGCCAGGGTCTATCGCTGCCCGGGTTGCGACCAGGAGGTGCTCGCCGGCCGCCCGCACGTGGTGGCCTGGCCGGCGGACGGACCGCGCAGTGACGCCGCGGCGCTGGGGGACCGCCGCCACTGGCACACCCCGTGCTGGGCAGCCCGCGGACGGCGAAGCCGGCGCTAGTGGTGCGTCTCACTCCTCGTGCCTAGGCTGGGCGAGCAGCGCCGCCCGACGCCGCGTCCGGCCAGGTCGAGGAGCGTCGTGCGACTGGTCGGCCGGCTGCTCCTGGCCCTGGTGCTGGCCACCGTGGTCGTGCTGGGTGTGACCGCCGCGCGGGTCTGGAACGCGGGTAACGACACCACGGAGGGGGCCCGCGACGCGGATGCGATCATCGTGCTCGGGGCGGCGCAGTACAACGGGCGGCCGCAGGACCTCCTGACGGCCCGGCTCGAGCACGCCCGTCAGCTGTTCGACGACGGGGTGGCCCCGCGTGTCCTGACCCTGGGTGGCAAGCGTCCTGGTGACCGGTTCACCGAGGCCGACGCCGGGCAGCAGTACCTGGTCGGGCAGGGTGTGCCCGCCGACCGTGTCCTGGGGGTCGGCGAGGGCAACGACACGATCGGCAGCATCAAGGCTGCTGCCGCGCTGATGAAGGACCGCGGTTGGGCGTCCGCGGTGGTGGTGACCGACCCGTGGCACGAGCTGAGGTCGACGAGCATGCTCCGCGACCAGGGCGTCGTTGCCCTGGGGTCGCCGACCCGCACCGGCCCCTCGGTCGCCGACAGCGGTGTCAAGGCCAGGTACGTCGTCCGCGAGACGTTCGCCTACCTGGCCTACGAGCTGGGCCGGCTGCGCCTATGAGCGAGCCGTCGCGGCGGTCGCTGGCCTGGGCCGCCACCGGCGCCGGCCACCCCGGCCCGGACGGCGTCGTCACCGCTCACGCCGACGTCGAGCCGCGGGTGGCCCCGCAGCCGCCGCGTGGGCGGGTCGAGCGCGAGGCCCTGGACGAGACGCTGCTGCAGCCGGGTGCCACCAGGGCCCGCGGGGCGGGTGACCGCGCCCGCCCAGAACAACCCGACCCCGAGCGCACCTGCTTCGAGCGCGACCGCGACCGGGTCCTGCACTCGGCGGCGTTCCGGCGGCTGGCGGGCAAGACCCAGGTGTTCGTGCACCCCGCCGACCACCAGCGCACCCGCCTCACCCACGCCCTCGAGGTCAACCAGGTCGCCACCTCGGTCGCCCGCGCCACCGGCCTGAACGTCGCGCTGACCGAGGCCATCGCGCTCGCGCACGACTGCGGCCACGGCCCCGGCGGGCACGCCAGCGAGGAGGCGTTCGACACATTTTTGCCCGCCGGTTACGACCATGCCGTGTGGGGCGCCGACGTCGTGCTCACGCCGCTCAACCTGTGCGCCCAGACCCTGGACGGCGTGCGCAACCACAGCTGGTCGCGGCCCTCGCCGGGCACCCCCGAGGGCGTGGTCGTCAGCTGGGCCGACCGGGTCGCCTACACCGCGCACGACCTGGAGGACGCCGTCCACACCGGCATCGTCTCGCTGGACGACCTGCCGGCCGAGGTCGCGGTGGTCTGCGGGCGCGGCCTGGGTGAGCAGCTGGGCACATTCGTCGGTGCCCTGGTCGAGTGCGTCGCGACCACCGGGGTGATCGGCATGCGCCCCGAGGTCGCCGAGGCGCTGTCGGCGTTGCGAGCGTTCAACTACGAGCGGATCTACACCCGCCCCGAGGCCCTGGCGCAGACCGCGGCCGTGGTCGCCGTCCTGCGGGCGCTGGTCGAGTTCTACGTCGAGCACCCGGTGGCCGTGCCCGTCGCGGACGCCGACCCGGTGCGGGCGGCCGTGACCTACGTCGGTGGCATGACCGACCGCTTCGCGTTCCGGACGGCGGTCACCGAGCTGGGCTGGGACCCCGAGCGGCTGCCCCGCGGCATCGACGTCCGCCGCCCCTGACCCCACCCCCACCCCCGCGCCCGCTGGCCGACGTGATCACGTCAGGCACGCCGCGTACTGCTTTGCGCGGTGTCGCCGGCACGTAAGGCGTCACCCGGCCGCGTCAGGTGAGCTGTGGGCTCGTGACCGGCCGCGTCGGCGGGCTCACCTAGAATCGACCGGTCGAGGAGGTCGGGTGGCGGGTCGGATCAAGGCGGACGTCGTGGCCGCCGTCAAGGAGCGCACGGCGATCGAGGACGTCGTCCGCGACCACGTCACGCTGCGCTCGGGCGGCGCCGGGTCACTGAAGGGGCTGTGTCCCTTCCACGACGAGAAGTCGCCGTCGTTCACTGTGCGCCCCGCGCTGGGGGTGTGGCACTGCTTCGGGTGCGGTGAGGGCGGTGACGTCATCTCGTTCATCCAGCGGGTCGACCACCTGACCTTCGGGGACGCCGTCGAGCGGCTCGCCGATCGCGCCGGCATCACGGTCGAGTACGACGAGGGCGGCCCGCGCCCGCGCGAGGAGGTCGGCCGGCGCACCCGCCTGCTCGAGGCCAACCGGGTCGCCGAGCAGTTCTACGCCGAGCAGCTCACCGGCAACCCCGAGGCGGTGCCCGGACGTCGGTTCCTGGCCGACCGCGGATTCGACCGGGCCGCGGCCGAGCGGTTCGGCGTGGGGTTCGCCCCGCGCTCGGGTGAAGCGTTGACCAAACACCTGCGCGCCAAAGGTTTCGGTGAGGAGGACATGGTCCTCGCCGGGCTGTCCGGCAAGGGCTCACGGGGTCTGTACGACCGGTTCCGCGGGCGGCTGGTCTGGCCGATCCGCGACATCACGGGGGACTGCGTGGGCTTCGGGGCCCGACGGCTGTTCGACGACGACCGGATCGAAGCCAAGTACCTCAACACCTCGGACACCCCGCTGTTCAAGAAGTCGCAGGTGCTGTACGGCCTCGACCTGGCCAAGAAGGCGGTCTCGACCCGCCGGCAGGCGGTCGTCGTCGAGGGCTACACCGACGTGATGGCCTGTCATCTGGCCGGTGTCGATACGGCGGTCGCGACCTGCGGCACGGCGTTCGGTGCCGACCACATCAAGGTGGTGCGGCGGATCATGCGCGACGACGACGAGGTGCACCCGGCCGAGGTGGTCTTCACCTTCGACGGCGACGCGGCCGGGCAGAAGGCGGCCCTGCGGGCCTTCGCCGAGGACCAGCGGTTCGTCTCCCAGACCTACGTCGCGGTCGAGCCCGGCGGCCTCGACCCGTGCGAGCTGCGCCAGCAGCGCGGCGACGAGGCGGTCCGCGGACTGGTCGAGTCGCGGGTGCCGCTGTTCGAGTTCGCCATCACCACGACCATCGCGCGGTTCGACTTGAACACTGCCGTGGGCCGGGTGCAGGCGCTGCATGCTGCGGCACCTGTGGTGGCGCAGATCAAGGACCGTTCGCTGCGGCCGGAGTATGCCCGCCGGCTGGCCGGCCTGGTGGGCATCGAGGTGGACGAGGCCCGCCGCTCGGTCGCCGCGGCCGGACGCGCCGAGCCGGCCTCCCGCCGTCCGGTGTCGGCGCCGGTGGCATCGGAAGGCCCCGAACCGTTGCCGCGCCCGGACGTGCGCGAGCCGGTGGTGGCGATGGAGCGACAGCTGCTGCAGTGCGTGCTGCAGGCGCCGCGGGTGCTCGAGCCGCACGAGTTCGACGCGCTCGGCGAGGACGCGTTTTCGGCGCCGGCCCACCGAGCGGTGCACCTGGCGGTGCGCTCGATCGGGGGCCTCGCGTCGGCGGGGGAGGCGGGCGAGGCGTGGGTGGAGCGGGTCTCGCTGGCGGCCTCGGACGTCGCCCGGGCCTACGTCACCGACCTGGCCGTGTCGTCGCTGCCCGTGGCCGACGAGGTGGGGCTGGTGCGGCTAGGGCGCTCGCTGCAGGTCGAGGTGGCCCGTCGCGACCTGGTGCGCCGCGAGGCCGACGTGCACAGCCGGATGCAGCGGCTGGACGCGGCGGGTGACGCGGTGGGCTACCGGGCGGCGCTGACCGAGGCAACGGTGCTGGTCGAGCGGCGCCGTGCGCTGGTGACCGAGCTCGACTGATCACGGACCGTTGTGCAGCCGTTAGCGAGACGTGACCGTGCCGGGCGGTTGGCGCCGAGGCTGCTGCTTAGGCTGGGCGAGTGCCCTGGTTCCGTCGCGCTGAGCAGCCCCCGCCCCTGCCGGCTCAGGTGCGCGCGGGGTTGGGACTGCCCCGCGGTGAGCGGATGCTCGCGCACGCCATGCTCGCGAGCGGTGGGTGGGTGGTGGCCACCTCGGCCGCGCTCGTGGTGGTCGACCCGGTGACCGGTCCGGACGCCGGTCCCGGCACCCCGCGCGCCCGCCACCTGTGGCACGAGGTGGCCGAGGCGACCTGGACGCCCGAGGAGCGGTTGGTGGAGGTGCACTGGGTGAGCGCCGACCCGTCGCTGCGGCTGGTGCTCGACGACCACGAGACGTTCCTGCCGGAGGCCCTGCGCGAACGAGTGATGAGCACCTACGTTCTCTCCCAACGGGTCTCGGTGCGTGGGACGCACGGTGTCACGGTCGCGATCCGCCGACACGCCGTCGACGGGTCGCTCTTCAGCCAGGCCGTGCCGGACGCCGGCATCGACCTTCGTGGCCCGCACGTCGCCGACCGGGTCGCCTCGCTCACCCGCGACCTCGCCGCCCAGGTGGGCCTGGTGGGCTGATCGGCGGTGTCCGGTGCCGCCCAGGTTCTTGGTATCGTCATCAGGCCCGATCCCGCGTAGCTCAACGGCAGAGCATCCGACTGTTAATCGGACGGTTACTGGTTCGAATCCAGTCGCGGGAGCCACCTGCAGGTCTCTGACCAGCGCAAACGCTAAGGCGAGGGGCCGTTCTGCGTTGGCGCGTGTGCAACGCGGCCAGCTTGGGGCGTGGCGGGTAGGACATGATCACGGCTTCACGGCTAAGACTCTTCGTCGTCCTCGTCCGTGCTGGCACCGGCGACGTTGGGGATGTCGGTTGGGTTGGCCGGCCCGCCAAGCACGGGCGTAGGAGGAGGAGCCAAGATGTGGAAGTGCGCCTCCCACCCCTTGAGGTGCTTGTGGTCCAACTCCAATCGCCAGTAGTAGGACTCACCTGTAGCCAGTGGCAGGCCAGTGGGGAAGCCGAACACGGCCTGGATGCGGGAGGGCACGTCGCGAGGAACGGTTACCGCCCCGGCCGGCGCGTTGCGCTCAGGTGTGACGAGCTGTTGGATGCGCAACGCCTCTGGCTGACCCGTGGCGCCCAAGGCCTGCACTACCTCCCCGTTGGCCCGGCGCAGGTCCAGCAGGAATGTGAAATCGGACCCGATACGCGCAGCTGGTACGTCAACAAGGACGCCGACATGCATCGGAGGCGTGAGTAGGGTAATCGGGTCGATGCTCGCGAAGGACCAGCCCAGGCCGACAGTAGTGAGCTTGCCAGCACCGTCGACAGCGATGTAGTCGGCAACGAAGATCGACGCTCGAAGGTCGCTCGGCATCAGGCGACGGGGACTGCTCCGCGATCATGGGCGCGCCGCGTACCGACAATCACACCGCTAGACCGACGCGGGCTGGA
>JAABUN010007527.1_pt1 | contig 11663 bp, 9 predicted proteins | sample 5559311 | NCBI WGS metagenome assembly JAABUN01 (sample SAMN10711877, study PRJNA513370) | rock metagenome | isolation source: Antarctica rocks | place: Antarctica: Victoria Land, Siegfried Peak sud | reverse complement strand
TCCCAGACCTCCTTCATCCGCGAGAGCAGGAAGACCTCGTAGTCCATGGACAGCCCGAACAGCACGCAGAACAGGATGACCGGCTGGGTCGTCTCGACGAAGCCCAGCGGTTGGAACCCGAGGATCGCGCTGAGGTTGCCGTCCTGGAAAATCCAGACGAGCGCACCGAAACTCGCCGCGATGGACAGCGCGTTCATGACCAGCGCCTTGGCCGGCAGGACGACCGATCGAAGCAGCGCGAAGAGGACGAGATAGGTGGTCACGACGATGAAAAGCGCCGTGCGCGGGAAGTCCGCCGCGACGCGATCGACCACGTCGCTGACGTCCGCGGCACCACCGCCGACCTGGACGGTCACCCCGGCCGGCGGCGCCAGGCCGCCGGTCGGGTCCCGCATCTCGCGGACGAGGGCGCGACCCTCATCCCGGTTCGGGCCGTAGGGCGTGAACACGGTGAACGCGGTCAGGTCGCCGTTCGTCGTCGCGGAGAGGGCGGTCGCGACGAATCGATCGCGCGGTCCGTTCGGGTCGCCGTAGAGCAATCGATATTGCTGGAGGCTCAGTCGACGGTCGACGTCGACCAGGCTCTCAACCCGGACGACCCTCGGATCGGCGGCGAGCCGGCGCGAGTAGTCGTACAGGCGTCCCAGGTTGTCCGGCGAGGTCGCCTCGCCGACCGTCCGAACGGCCAGCGTGAGCGGCGCGAACTCGCCCTCACCGAATTCTTTCGTGAGTCGATCGAAGGCGGCGCGCGACGGCACGTTCGGCGGCAGGATGCTGGCGTCCGGGGCGTTGAAACGGACGTGCAGGAATGGCGAACCGAGGACCAGCAGCACGGCGAGCGTGGGGATGAGCACCGCGACGGGCCGGCGCATGACCCAGCGCGCGAGGCGCGCCCACGGGCCGTTGACGTTCGTGCCCACGGCGACCCCACGCACGGTGAAGCGGTCCAGGCGCGAGCCGATCAGGAGGAGGACCGCCGGGAGCAGGGTGAGCGCCGCGAGGACGGCGAGGCCGACGACGATGGCCCCGGCGATGCCCACGGAGCGCAGGATCATGAACTCGAACAGGACCAGGCCGAGCAGGCCCAGCAGCACGGTCAGGCCGCTGAAGAAGACGGCCCGTCCGGCCGTGGCCACGGTGACTCGGACCGCCTCGGCAACGCGCTGCGGGTCGTCCGCTGGTCTGTGGGTAAGCTCCTCGCGGAACCGGCTGGTCATCAGCAGCGAGTAGTCCACGCCCAGGCCGAGACCCAGCAGGGTGGCGAGGTTGAGGACGAAGATGCTCATCGGCGTGACCGACGCGATCACGAAGATGACGGCCAGCGCCACGATCACGGACGCGCCGCCCACGATCAGCGGGACGCCCGCCGCGACGATCGACCCGAAGACGAGGACGAGGGCGAGCGCCGCCAGCGGCAACGAGATGATCTCGCTGCGCTGGAGGTCACGCTCCGAGACGGACTGGACGTCGCCGTAAAAGGCCGGTCCGCCGGCCAGCTCGACGTCAAGGCCGGGTGCGCCTCGGAGGCGCTCGCGCAGGATGGGCAGCGCGTCAGGCGAGTCGTCGGGTGGCAGGTCGAGGAAGACGATGTCGTAGGCCGTGTGCCGATCCGCCGAGATCTGCCGTGGCTGGAGAAGATGCGACACCACCTGGGCCACGTGCGGAGCGCTGGGGATGTCGGCCACCGCGGCCGACGCGGCCAGCTCGAACGCCGGGGTGCCGGCTTGCAGGGTCGGACTGGAAAAGACGATGACGAGGGCCGATGGCGGAGCGCCGAGCTCCGACTCCAGGGTGGACTTGGCCCGGGCCGACTCGAGATCGTCGAGGATGAAGCCGCCGGCGCTCAAGGCGCCCGGGGCCCGCGGGGCGAGGGGCAGCGCGAGCAGCAGGAGCAGCGCCCAGGCGCCGATGACCCAGCGGGCGCGGCGCACGACGAAACGGCCGAGTCGATCGAAGGGGGTCACAAGTGGGGTTCGTGTCCGAGGGTCGGGTGGATGGGGCGGTTCCATCCGCGCCCCGTTGGGATCCCATCGTAGCCGCAAACCGTCACCGACCCGGTGGCCACGTCTGCTAGCATCTCGGCGTTCAGCCGACGTCGGGTCGGCGACGCACGAGGCTCGCGATGCAGCTGTTCCTGATCGCCTTTCAGCAGCCGATCCCGTTCGGAATCAGCGCTGTCGTCGTGACCGTGATGATCGGGATCATCCTGAAGTCCGCGCTGTCGGCTGAAGGGGGGTCGCGCTGGGTTCGCCGCGTGACCGGCACCAATGCCAAGTTCCTGTTCACGTTCCTGTTCATCGGCTGGGCGGTGGTGTTCGGGATCGGCCTGCAACTGGTGCCGCATGTGGGGGCGAGTTCGCCCTACGGAGCGCTGGGTCTGATCGCGTTGTTCACGGGCTTCTTCATCGCCATGGGCTTCCTCTGGGCGGTCATCGGCGAGTAGTTCGCTTCTGGACTCATGCGGCGCATCGCCGCCGCTGGCAAGCCGACATCGCCGGGCGTCCTACGGGGACCGTTCCGACGCGACCGACTCTGACCCGACCCACCATGAACGATGTGCGCGGGAGCCACGCTATGGCCGACCGTGGGTGACAAGACCGGTCCGCACCCGCCGATCCGCGACGTAACGTGCGCGACGGACCACATCCTTCATGATCGCGGCCGGTCCGAGGGCCTGATCCGCCCGCGTATCCGCCATAGCGTGGCTGGGGTGCACATGCTTCACGATCGCGGTCGGTCCGAGCGCCCGATCCGCCCGCGGACGACCCGGCTACGACTGACCGGACCCCCAAGGCTCGCCCTGGGCCGCGGTGCGTTCGCCCGAATCCACCACTGGCCTCGCCGGCAGCCTGACGCTATGATGCGCGGAGTTGCAGCGTGCATAAGTTCTATGCACCCGCGCTGATGTCACGAACGACGCAAGCCCCGGAGGTCATCCAGTGGATGCCAAGGAGATCCAGACCGCCGTTGCCCACCAGGCAGCGGCGCGGGCCGCCCCCGAGACCCCGTTCGTGAACGTGGCGGATCCGGCGACACGGCTCGGGCCTGACGGACGACCGGCGCAAAGCCGCCGCGCACCGATCTTCGAGGACGTACCCGACGCACAGTGGAACGACTGGCGCTGGCAGCTGAGCCACCGGGTCAACGAACTCACCGAGATCGAGAAGATCCTGAACCTGACCGATGAAGAGCGGGCCGGCCTGTCCGCCCCGGACAAGTTCCGGGTCGACATCACCCCCTATTTCATCAGCCTGATCGACCCCGACGACCCGGACGACCCGATCCGGCGCCAGGTGATCCCGCTCGGTCGCGAGCAGCAGGCCTTCACGGCGATGATGGAGGACTCGCTCGCGGAGGACCGTCACTCCCCCGTGCCCGGCCTCGTCCATCGCTACCCGGATCGCGTCCTCATGTTGGTCACGACCCAGTGCGCGAGCTACTGCCGCTACTGCACCCGGTCGCGGATCGTGGGCGACCCGACCCAGAACTTCAACCGCAAGGACCACGAGGCCCAGCTGGAATACCTGCGCCGGACCCCGCAGGTCCGCGACGTCCTGATCTCAGGCGGCGATGGCCTGACCCTCGCCCCGAAGCTGTTCGAATCGATCCTTCGCGGTCTGCGCGAGATCCCGCACATCGAGATCATCCGGATCGGCAGCCGTGTTCCCGTCTTCCTGCCCCAGCGCATCGACGACGAGCTCGCCGAGATGCTCGGCAAGTACCATCCGCTCTGGATCAACCTGCACTTCAACCACCCGAACGAGATCACGCCCGAGGTCTCGCGGGCCGTGGACAAGCTGACGAGAGCCGGGCTGCCGGTCGGCAACCAGAGCGTGCTCCTCGCCGGCGTCAACGACTGCGTCCACATCCAGCGCTCGCTCGTACACCAGCTCGTTGCCAACCGGATCCGGCCGTACTACCTCTATCAGTGCGACCTGGTCGAAGGCTCCGGCCATTTCCGTACCCCGGTCGGCAAGGGCCTCGAGATCATGGAGGGCCTGCGCGGACACACGAGTGGCTACGCGGTGCCGACCTACGTGATCGATGCGCCCGGCGGCGGCGGCAAGATCCCGGTCATGCCCAATTACCTGATCTCGTACTCCGACCACAAGGTCGTGCTGCGCAACTACGAGGGCTACATCACGACCTACGAGGAGCCCGAGACGTACCGCAAGCACGACTCGGCCGCTTGCCAGTACTGCCAGCATGAGCGGCCCGAGCCCGGCCAGTCCGGCGTCCTTGGCCTCCTTGAAGGCGAGCGGATGTGGATCGAGCCCAGGGGCTTCGAGGAAGTCCATACCCGCGGCAACACGAAGGCCCATCGATTGCAGGACCCATCGAAATGGGTCCCGTTCGGCGTCGGCGTGATCGAAGGCAAGGCCGGCGCGCCATTGCGGGTGCTCGAACCCGGCTCCGGCGACGCTGCGCCTTCGGACTACGGGCCGGGTGAAGAGCCCCGCCCGCGCGAAGGCGAGCCGACCGCATCTGCCCATGGGGAGTTGCTCTAGGGGTCCCGCTCCCGCACGCGGGCCACCGATAGGCCCGGAGGGGCGAGATCCGGCGGTCGTACTATCGGCCGGTGGAAGCGCGCAGCACCAGCCGCCCCTTGATCGGCCGAGACGAGGATCTCGAAGCGGTCCTGGCGGCCGTCCAGGAGGCCGGCGCAGGTCGACCCCAGGTAGTCGTCGTCGCCGGTGAGGCAGGCATCGGCAAGTCCCGGCTGGTCAGGGAAGTCGTCGACCGCCTGCGCGCTCAGGGGGATCGGGTGCTGTCCGGCGGTTGTCTCGATATCGGCGACGGTGGGCTGCCCTATCTGCCGGTTGCCGAGGCGATCCGTGGCCTCATCCGGGACATCTCGGACCCGGAGGCGGATCGGCTCCTGGGGCCGGCCCGGGAGGACGTCGAACTCCTCCTGCCCGGCCTGTTGCCCGAACCCCGCACCGACGTCGCTTCCGCTGCGGATCCGACCGACCGCGCCGGCCGACCGATGGACCCTGAACCCCCGCCGTTCGCCGGCGGCTTCGGCCAGGCGCGCCTGTTCGAGCGCCTGCTCGGCCTGTTCGGTCGACTCGGCGCGGCGGCCCCGACACTCCTCGTCATCGAGGACGTCCACTGGATCGACCGCGCGACCCGCGATCTGCTGACCTTCCTGATGCGCAACCTGACCGACGAGCGGCTCGCGATCGTGCTCACGTGTCGGATCGACGACCTGCCTCGGGGTCACCCCGTCCTTGCCTGGTTGGCCGAGATCGGTCGCTCACCACACAGCGCCAGGGTCGATCTCGAACGCCTGGATCGGGCCGCCGTCCTCCGCCAACTCCACGGGTTGTCGGGTCGGACGCCGGACCCCGCGTCGGCCGAGCGGATCTGGCGTCGATCCGAGGGCAACCCGCTCTTCGTCGAGGAATTGAGCTCCGCGCTCCTGCGGGGCGAGCCGGAGGACCAGCCAGCGTCCGTGGTCGAGATTCTGCTCGCTCGCGTGAGCGGGCTGTCCCGGCAGGTTGGCGAGGTCCTGGCAGCCGTCGCCATCGCCGGCCGGCCGGTCGACGAAGCGCTCATCGTCGAGGTCCTGGCATGGCGGGAAGCCGACCATCGGGCGCCGTTGCGGGAGGCGCTCGACCGCAGCGCGCTCATCGTCGATCCGGTCTCCGGGCAGTTCCGCTTCCGACACGAGCTGCTCCGCGAGGCGGTCGAGCGGACGTTGCTGCCGGGCGAGCGGCGAGCCCTCCATGCGCGACACGCCGTCGTCCTGCAGGCTCGTCCGGATCTCGCCGGTCCGAGTCCGGCGGGGGCCGCCAGCGAGCTCGCCCATCACTGGGCCGCCGCGGATCGCGTTCCTGAGGCCTATGCCGCCTCGATCGTCGCCGGTCAGGCAGCGGTCGCGATCCATGCCCATGCGTTGGCCCATCGCCAGTTCGAGCACGCCATGGACCTGGACGAACGGCTGCCGGCCGACGCACGCCCGTCCGTGGCCGATCGCATCGCGCTCCAGCGTGCGGCCGCCGACGCCGCCGACCTCAGCGGCGATCTCGCGCGCGCCGTCACCCTCACCCACGAGTCGCTCGAGCTCGTCGACTCGACAGAGGATCCCGCCACGGCCGGTCTGCTGCACGGACGTCTGGGCTACCTCGGCTGGCTGTCCGGTGACGGAACGACGGCCCTGGCGGAGCATCGGCTGGCGGTGAAGCTCGTGCCGGCTGAGCCGCCCAGTGCCGAACGCGCCCGTGTGCTCGGGGCACTCGGCGGTGCCCTCATGGGCATGGGTCGGTGGGCGGAGTCGCGTGCGACGTGCGAGGCCGCGATCGACTGCGCGGCGAGCGCCGGGGCGCTGGCCGAAGAAAGCCGGGCCCGCAACATGCTGGGGTCGGACCTCGTGGCACTCGGCGAGGTCGATGCCGGCATCGAGCAGCTCCAGGAGGCGTGCCGGCTCGCGGCGGAGACCGGCAACACGGAACTCCTGATCGTGGGTCACCACAACCTGGCCCTGAACCTGCTCCAGGCGGACCGGTTCGAGGAGGCGCTGGCGGAAGCGAGCCAGGGGAGGATCGATGCACGCGAACACGGGCTGGAACGTCGGTTCGGGCAGGACCTGGCCGCGCTCCAGGCGGACGTCCTGCTCCGACTGGGGCGCTGGGACGAGGCCGATGTCGTGACCCTCGAGGGTCTCGCGCTCGACCCGCTCGAGACCGGCACGACGTACCTCTCCGCGGTTCGAGCGCGCCTGCTCGCCCTGCGCGGCCATGGGGAGGAGGCCAGGCGGCGCCTCGCGGCGATCGACCTCACCGCGCTCGACCCCGACGTCGCCGCGTTCGTGGCGGCGGTGGCCGCGGAGGCTGCGTTGGCCGCCGTGGGAGGCGCCAAATCCACGGACCGCGCGAATGCGCTCGCGTCCGTGGAGGAGGGGCTGGCCAGCCTGGAGGGCCTGGACGATGTGCTCTGGACGGCTCCTCTCGTGGCCATCGGGATCCGGACTGCGGCTGACGAGGCGGAGCGCGGCCGGGCCGGTCGGGAGCCCGCGAGGTCGGCCGCGGCACGATCGGCGGCAGACCCGCTGATCGCCCGGATGCCCTGGCTTGAAGCGCACGCCAGGACCCGCGTGGCTGAAGCCTGGCTGACCGTGGCCCGGGCCGAATCGACGCGACTCGACGGGGCCGCCGATGCCCAGGCATGGTCGAAGGCCGTCAGTGCCTGGGAGGCCCTACCCGATCCCTTCGGGGCCGCCTATGCCCGGCTGCGGCACGCCGAGGCACGGCTTCGGGTCGACGGGATGCGCGCGAGCGTCGACGTCGAGCTTCGTACGGCCCACGCCATCGCGGTCAGCCTCGGCGCCGAACCGCTTCGGCAGGCGATCGAGGCGCTCGCTGGACGCGCCAGGGTCCGGCTGCCTGACCCCTTGTCCGTGCCCGTGCCCGTGCCCGTGCTGGCCGAGCCAGCAACGCCGGTGTCCGAGCGTGTGCCGACGGCCGCCGGGCCCGCGCCCGGGACGCCCCCGGCGGCGGCCATCGCGGCGCGATCCCTGGGCCTCTCACCGCGCGAGGTGGAGGTGCTGGGGCTCGTCGCGCTCGGTCGATCGAATGGCGAGATCGCCGAGGAGTTGTTCATCAGTCGCAAGACGGCGTCCGTGCACGTCACGCACATCCTGGACAAGCTCGGCGTATCGAACCGGGTCGAGGCGGCCATGGTCGCCGCCCGGGCCGGCCTCGTGCCGGGCGACGGCGCGTAGGCGGGACGCCGCTACGCTTTGGTCGATGGCTGTCGACCCTTGATCTCCTGCGAAGAGATCTGGACGGGGATCAGCCCGTCCGCGTTCGGTTCACCGATCGCGATGTCGCGGATGACGCTGCCGGACTTGGCCATGAGCCCTGTCGCCTCGCGAACGCAGCGCAGGAGCTCGCCAGCCTTGGGTTCCATCCAGCACACTTCGAGATCGACGACGCGGGTCGCGTAACCGGCGCGCTCCAGCGCCCGGAGGGTCGTTTTGTGCTGCTCGTCGCTGACCGAGAAGGCGAATTCCCCGCCGAGCTCGAGGTCGCTCCCGCCGGCAGACACCACGTTCACGCCTGCGTCATAGAGGACCTGCAGGAGGGCCTCGAGATCGGGCGGCGAGGTGGCGGGGACGGTGCGGATCTGCTGATGCATGGCTCACCTCCAGAAAGACAGGTCGTCCGGCCGTGAACGGAGCGTTCCCAGGATCACCTCGCGGGTCATGGTACGCCCCGTCCGCGGCCGAAACGACGTCCCCCCTGGGCGAAGAGGCTAGGTCCTACGGCCGGGAGGCGGCTGCGCCCTCGTTCGCCGGCCGAGGGGACCAGCCGCCGAACAGGCGAGTGAGGCGCGACCGGAACGGGACGCTGTCGATGGTGCCGGACAGGTGGCCATCGCCGATCTGCCGAGCCAGGCGGGCCTGTTCCGCCTGGCGATGATCCTCGGCGATCTTCTGGGCTGCCAGCATGTACAGCACGGTCGGGTGATTCATGGCCTGTGGCCTCCTGACGATCTCGCCGGACTCTTGTGCGGCGTCAGGAGCAACGTAGGCCGTGGCCAGCGGGGCGCCATCGGGCGATCGGCTTAGTCGGGAGACCGGTGCTACCTCAAAGATCGAGCGTCCGATGCCCGGGGTCCCTTACGAACCGGCGGCGAGCGTCTCCGTGGCGACGAGCTCGAGCGCCCTGGTCAGCTGTGCGTCCTTGATCGCCGATACCTCGGCCGGGGTCATGCCACGCACGTCGTCCGGGACCACGGGCAGGACACCCTCGGCGAGCTTGACCGGCACGTCCGGGGCGATCCCTTCCTTCCAGATGCGGCGCCCGTCCGGGGTGAGCCACTCGACCGTGCCGACCCGCAGGGCGGAGCCGTCGGTCAGGGAGAACTCGCTGAGGACGGTGCCGGTGCCAAACGTGGTCTCGCCCACGACCTTCGCGCGCTTGGCATCCTGCAGCGCACCAGACACGATCTCCGACGAACTGGCGGTGTTGACGTCGACGAGCACGACCAGGGGCAGGTCCGTGGCGACGCCACCCGCCGAGACACCGTGTCGCTCCTCCCCGCCCTGGGCGTTGCGCTCGATGTAGACCACGCCCTTATCCAGGAACTGGCTGGCCACCCCGACCGCTTCATTCACGTATCCGCCCGGGTTGCCGCGAAGATCGAGCACGACGCGCTGGGCGCCCATCTCGCGTGCCCCCTTCAGCGCGTTGACCAACTCGTCCGCAGCACCAGATGAGAACTGGTCCAGTCGAACGAGGGCCGTCGTCGTTCCCGGGACGAGTGCCCAGGACACCGGCTCCAGGGCCACGTCGGCGCGCACGATGGAGAGGGATCGTTCCGGCCCGTCGACTCCCGCGCGGAGGGTGATGGACACGGTCGTGCCAGCTTCACCTCGGACCCAGCCGGCGACCTCGTCGAGGGTCTTGTCCTGGGCCGACTTGCCGTCCACGTCGACCAGCAGGTCGTCCGGCTTCACGCCGGCTCGGGATGCCGGGCTGTCGCGAAAGACGGACACGATCCGGGGCAGGCCGCCGTCCGTCGTATCGATGCGCACGCCGATCCCGACGTACGAGCCGGACAGGGCCGCGTTGCGAGCAGCCCGCTCCTGGGGCGTCATGAAGTCCGTATGGCCGGTGTCGCCGACCGCTTCGGTCATCCCGTTGATGGCACCGTAGATGAGCGCCTTGTCGTCTAGCGTGTCCTTGCGCACGTATTCCTTGTGAAGCGTGTCCCACGCTTCCTGGATCAGGCTGAAGTCCGTCGGACCCGCGGGGCTTGCCGGGCCGGCCGCCGCCGCAGGGCTCGCCGTGGCCGGGACCGCAGCGCCATCGACCGGCGTCGCCAGCCGACCGACGCCGACCCCGACCCCGAACGTGGCGACCAACGCGAGGCTGATCACGAGCCCGATGCCGGCCAGCCGACCGGACCGGCGACTGGTGCCGGAAGTCGGCCGGACCCTGACCGGTTCGGTCGCGGGCGGGGTGGTGGGCGGCTGGGGCGGGATCGGCTGGTCATCCATGGGGGTGTCGAACTCGTACGGTGGCAGGGTCGGACCACGCTCCGCGCGGCCATGCCGGACACATCCGGTGACGTGAAGCATGGACCAGATCTGTTGCGAGCAGGGTGGCCGCTCGATGAAGGTTCGTACGCTCGCCGCCCCCGGATCAGCGGGCCGCGTACCGAGCGTAGTAGTCATGCGCCGACTCCGCGGTCGCCACATCGGGTGCGAACCGGTCCGGGTCGAACATCTGGAGTCGTTCATGTCGATGTCCGCTGGCCACCTGCGTCGCGAGCAGCTCGGCAAGGTAGGGAGCCAGCAGCATGCCCCGCCCACTCCAGCCATTCGCCTGCCACCAGCCGCCGAGTTGTTGCGTGGCGCCGACGAGCGGCAGATGATCCGGCGAGACGTCATACATCCCGGCCCACTGGCGGATCACCGTGGCGGGGTCATTGAAGGGTGTGTCGATCCAGCCGGGGCAGACGACGTTGACGCGCACGCCCTGCCGGGCGAAGTCGAGCGCCATCTGGCGGCCCAGCATCACGACGCCGCCCTTGCTCGCGCAGTACGCCGCGATGGCGTCTCGCCGACAAGGCCGGCGGTCTAGCTCATGTGGACGATCGAACCGCCGCCGTTCGCGATCATGACCGGCACGACGGATCTCGAGGCGAGGAACGGCCCGGTCAGGTTGACCGCCAGCGTCCGCTGCCAGTCCGCCAGCGACGTTTCCATGACCGATCCGGCGACCAGGACGCCGGCACAGGTGAACAGGATGTCGATCCGGCCGAGGGCGTCCGTCGTTTGCTCGACCAGCGCCGCCACGCTGGCTTGCGAGGTGACGTCGACGGCGATCCCGAGCGCCCGGCCGCCGCGCTCGGACAGCGCAGCGGCGAGTTCGTCCAGCTGGGCTTCGTTCCGGTCCGCGATCACCACGCTGGCGCCGTCGGCGATGAATCGACGGGCGGTCGCGAGCCCGATCGACCCGGCGCCTCCGGTGACCAGTGCGACCTTGCCATCGAGCCTGCCCATCGCCGATTCCTCCGATACGTCGCTTGATCGTAGCGACGTCGAGCGCCCCGGTGGGCCCCGATCGCGTCGCCCCACCCATGGAGCATCCGGCGCCGCTGCGTTATGCTCAGCGCTCGTTCCCCTAGTCGATCTGCCAGAGATCTGCCGTCCCGTGACCGACGCTCCTGCCGCACCCATCGGGCTTGGTCCCCTCCGATCCGCTCCGGACGGCCTGCCAGCACCCGCGCAGCACCCGCCGACGATCGGCGAGTCCGGGGATCCATTCACGACGATCCGCGTGGTCGATCTGCTGGCTCGTTTGGGACGCGGGACGCCGATCCGCCTGAGCGATATCGCCGACCGGCTGAACGCGATGTACCTGGATTGGCTATTCCCGGTCCCGGTCGTCGCCGACGTCATCCTCCAGCTCCAGGCCAACTGGATGGCGGACTACCGCAACAGCTCCGGGATCGTGGTGGAAGATGGTCCGGCCGGACCGACCCTGACGATCGAGGATTCCAGCCGGGTGGACCCATGGATCGTCCGCCAGGCGCAGCGCGCCGCCGCCTCGTGTACCGAGCGGCTTGCCGAGTTCAGCCGTCGCGACCGACCGTCGGGCGACTGAGGGACTCAGGCGCAGCCGCCGGCCCGTTCCGTCGTCTCTCCAGCA